>Ga0209023_10000178_pt1 | contig 108773 bp, 114 predicted proteins | sample LakOneMetagenome_FD_187468 | JGI IMG/M metagenome (GOLD analysis project Ga0209023, IMG submission 187468) | Freshwater and sediment microbial communities from Lake Erie, Canada (SPAdes) (version 2) | ecosystem: Environmental > Aquatic > Freshwater > Lentic | place: Lake Erie, Canada...
GGGGGGGGGGGGGGGGGGGGGGGGGGGGCGAGGTGCGGGATCATCCTGCCGACAGCCCCACCCGTCTCGCGCTTCGCGCGATCCACCCTCCCCATGCTCGCGCATGGAGAGGGAGAAAATCTTCCCTTGACACCTCATGATTTTATTCCTATATGCTCTCCCGTTCCGCCCCACTTGGGGTCCTGCTCATGACGGTGAGCCTGGATGGGGTGGAATGGCAGGCTCGCGGGTCTGGCGTAACGTGCGCCAGGCTCCCGGGGGCGGCCGGAGAACCCCGGGGATAAGAACGATCCCCGCGCCTTCGGGCAGTAGGCCGTCCCCATAGGGACTGCGCCGAAGCGTTCTCCGGTACCGCGAAGAAGTCCTGCCGGAGGCGGGCGCTGCAAGGCGCTCCACCGCTGGTCCCAAAGGGATCAGCACCACGCGCCGGACAGCGCCCGCGCCGTCCCTTGCCTGGCAAGGGGCATAACTCCCGGGAAGCGCGTGTACCGCTTCCATCAAGGCGGGCGCTTGGCCGTTTTCCCCTGCGTCTGGTGCGAAGCGGTCATGACTGGAAGTTCCCGCCCGCCGCCTGTATGAGGGCTCTTTCAATTCTGGAGGTTTTCCCATGCCGCTGTCGAACATGGCCGTCCGCGATATCGAAACGGTCATCCACCCCTATACCAATCTCGCCCGCCACCGCGAGACGGGGCCTTTGATCCTCAATGAGGGGCGCGGCATCTATCTCTATGACGACAAGGGCAAGCGCTACATCGAGGGCCTCGCAGGCCTCTGGTGCACGGCGCTCGGCTACGGCAATGAGGAGATCGTCGAGGCCGCCGCCAATGCCATGCGCAAGGTCTCCTTCACCCATGCCTTCGGCGGCAAGTCGCATGACGGCGTCATCGAACTTTCCGAGAAGCTCAAGGAGTTGTCGCCGGTTCCCGCCTCCAAGGTCCTGTTCGGTACGTCGGGCTCGGAAGCCAATGACATGCAAATCAAGCTCACCTGGTACATGAACAACGCCAAGGGGCGGCCGCAGAAGAAGAAGATCATCAGCCGCAACCGCGCCTATCACGGCGTCACCATCGCGTCGGCCTCGCTCACCGGGCTTCCCTGGGTGCACAATGATTTCGACCTGCCGATCGCCGGCATCCGCCACACCTCCTGCCCGCATTTCTACCGCCACGCGCAGGAAGGCGAGAGCGAGGAACAGTTCGCCACCCGCATGGCGCAGGACCTTGAAGACCTGATCATCAAGGAAGGGCCGGAGACGGTCGCCGCCTTCATCGCCGAACCCGTCATGGGTGCGGGCGGTGTTCTCATTCCGCCCAAGGGCTATTTCGAGAAGATCGGCGCGGTCCTGCAGAAGTACGATGTGCGCTTCATCGCCGATGAAGTGATCTGCGGCTTCGGCCGCACCGGCAACTGGTTCGGCGCCACCACCTTCAACATGAAGGCGGATTCGATCTCCATGGCCAAAGCCATCACCTCGGCTTACTTTCCCATGTCGGCCCTGACCATCGAGGAAAATCTCTATCAGGCGATGCTGGACGAAAGCCGCAAGCTCGGCACCTTCGGCCATGGCTTCACCTATACCGCCCATCCCGTGGGCTGCGCCGTGGCGCTCAAGACGATCGAAATCTACCAGCGCGACAAGATCATGGAGCATGTGAAGAAAGTGGCGCCGGTCTTCATGTCGAGGCTCACGAAGCTCGCCGATCACCCGCTGGTGGGCGAGGCGCGCGGCGTCGGCCTCATCGGCGCCATCGAGCTTGTCGCCGACAAGGCCTCGAAGCGCTCCTTCAAGCCGCAGCATGCGCTGGGCGCGGCCGCCATCTCCATCATGCAGGAGGAAGGCGTGATCCTGCGCAACATTCAGGACTCGGTCGCCTTCTGCCCGCCGCTCATCATCACGACGGAAGAAATCCACGACATGTTCGACCGGGTGGAAAAGGGCCTCGATATCCTCGAAGCCAAGGTCAACAAGGAAAGCCTGCGCGCCCCATGATCGAGACAGAGAACCAGCTTCGTGCGTATTTCGGCGAGGCCGGTTCCCTCGCCACCGCCAAGTCGCGGCCGGGAATCGACAAATATTCCCGGCAGTTCATCTCCATGTCGCCGTTCCTCGTCATCTCGACGGCGGATGCGGAGGGCAAGGCCGATTTGAGCCCGCGCGGTGATCCGCCGGGCTTCGTCCACATCATCGACGACCACACGATCCTGATCCCCGACCGGCCCGGCAACAACCGGCTCGACACCATGTCGAACATCGTGGCCAATCCCAATGTCGGCTGCCTGTTCTTCATTCCCGGTTTCGAGGATACGCTCAGGCTCAATGGCCGCGCCCGCATCACCGATGACGCGAGCCTGCTGAAGCATTGCACCGTCAATGGCAAGCAGCCCAAAATCGGCATCCTCGTTGCCGTCGAGGAAGTCTTCATGCACTGCGCCAAGGCGCTCAAGCGCTCGAAGCTCTGGCATGACGACTACAAGCAGGACCGGAGTCTGATGCCCTCCATCGCCCGCATCATCATGGACCAGACCTGCAACACGGGCGTCGACGAGACGGAAGCCCGCGAGGCCGACGCCGATGTCGAGGGCGACTACAAGACGGGGCTCTACTGAGCGGGATTGATCAGGGTCAAGGCGGGCGTCCGGGCAAACGCCCATGGTCGCCGCCCATGGACAAGAAACTCCTTCCCTTCGCCATGCGCGATGTGCCGCGCTATACAAGCTACCCCACGGCGGTGCAGTTTTCGGGCGATTTTCCGCCAGCGCTTGCGGACAAGTGGCTGGCCTCGATCAACCCTCAGGCCTCGCTTTCGGTCTATGTCCATATTCCCTTCTGCCAGCAGCTTTGCTGGTATTGCGGCTGCCACACCTCGGTGCCCAACGGCTATGAGCGCGCCACGCGCTATATCGACCTGCTGATCCGCGACATCGAGCGCACGGCAGTCGTGGTGGGTGGCAAAAAGGGCCGGGTACAGCATCTGCATTTCGGCGGCGGCACCCCCACCTATCTCGAAGACCGCGACATCGGGCGCATTCTCGCCGCCATCGACCGGGGCTTTGGCCTCGCCGCCGATGCCGAGGTGGCGCTCGAATCCGATCCCCGCACGCTCACGCCCGAGCGCGCCTCCACCCTGGCGCAGTTCGGCTTCACCCGCATCAGCTTCGGCGTTCAGGATTTCGCCACACCGGTGCAGATGAAGATCAACCGGCTCCAGCCCTATGGGCTCGTCGCCCACGCCACGGAGTTCCTGCGCCGGGCCGGATTCTCGTCGGTGAACTTCGACCTGATGTACGGTCTCCCCGGCCAGACGGAGGAAAGCGTCGCCAAGACGGCCTGGCAGGCCGCCGAACTTCAGCCCGAGCGCCTCTCCGTCTTCGGCTATGCGCATGTGCCGTGGTTCAAGAAGCACCAGAAGATGATCAGCGATGCCGATCTTCCCGGCGTCAGCGAACGCTACCATCAGGCCCGGGTGATCGAGGCGGAACTCCGCGCGGCGGGCTATCTCGCCATCGGGCTTGATCATTTCGCGCTTCCCGGCGATCCGCTCGCCACGGCAGCCGCCAACCGCACGCTCCGCCGCAATTTCCAGGGCTACACCACCGATGTCTCCGAGGCGCTCCTCTCCTTCGGTGCGTCCGCCATCGGCGAAACCAAGCAAGGCTTCCTGCAGGCGGCGCGCGATACGCTCAAATGGTCAGAGCGCATTCAGGCCGGTGAAAATCCCGTTACCCGCGGCCTTGAACTCACCGCCGAAGACCGTCTCCGCGCCCAGATCATCGAGCGGCTGATGTGCGATTTCACGGTCGATCCCGCAACGCTCGCGATGAGCCACGGCTTTGCCGCCGATACTTTCGCCGATGTGCCGGAGAAGCTGGCCGATGCCGTCTCAGCCGGGATCGTCTGCATCGAGGGCTCGCGCGTCTCGGTGCCGCATGAGCACCGGCTGTTCCTGCGCAACGTGGCCTCCGTCTTCGACCAGCATTTCCAGCCCGCACCCAACAGGCACGCCAAGGCAGTATGAGATCAGCGGCGCTCGACCGGTGTCACGAAACGGTCGCGGCGCTCACCCTTGCGGAGCAGCGAGACTTTGACGTCGCGGCTCACCCGCTCGTGGTTCAGAAGGCGCAACAGGTCATCGATGCCGAGCACCGGCTCGCCATCCAGCGCCACCACCAGATCGCCGCTCAATATGCCTGCCGCCTCGGCGGGGCCGCCCTCGGTCACCTTCATGACCCTGACGCCCGCCCCTTGCTCAAGGCCGGCAAAGCGCTGCACGTGGCGGGGAATGATGGTCGTCGCACCTTCGATGCCCAGCGTGGCGCGCCGCATGCGGCCATGCTGCAAAACCTCGGTCAGCACCAGAAGTGCCGTATTGGCCGCCACCGAGAAACAGATGCCCTGCGCACCGCGGATCACCGCCGTGTTGATGCCGATCACCTGCCCCCTGGCATTCACCAATGGCCCGCCGGAATTGCCGGGGTTCAAGGCGGCGTCGGTCTGGATCACGTCATCGATCAACCGCCCGGTATAGGCGCGCATGGAACGGCCCACAGCACTTACGACGCCTGCCGTCACCGTCTGCTCGAAGCCCAGCGGATTGCCCAGGGCAATCGCCAGCTGGCCCACCCGGATCGCCTTCGAATCGAAGAAGGACAAAGAGGGTGCTGCCAGCGGCGCATCGGTGCGCAATACGGCGATATCGCTGTGCGGGTCCTCGCCCACCAGCCGCGCCGCCGAGCGCTGGCCATCGGCCATGCTGGCCTCGATCGAGCTGGCGCCGTTGACGACATGGCTGTTGGTGAGAATAAGACCGTCCGACGCCACGACAAGGCCCGAGCCCAGGCCTGCCGGCTGGCCGTTTTTCTTCACCCCGATATGCACAACGGCGGGGCCTGCGCGTTCGACAGCCCCCATCACCGCCGCCGAATAGGCGTCGTGCAGGGCGTCATCAGACTGTTCGTTTGCCGGTGCTGCAGAGGCAGCACCCAATGGATCAATAAGCATGGGAGCCTCCAGAGGTCCCCATATGGGGTGGCGTCAGATCGCCGCCAAGGCCTGCGCAATATCGGCCATCAGGTCGTCGGGATGCTCGATGCCGATGGAAAAGCGCACGAGATTGTCCGGCACCGGACTCGCCGGACCCTCCACCGCCTTCCGGTGTTCGGCCAGGCTTTCGATTCCGCCCAACGATGTGGCGGGCACCACCACCTTGAGGCTGACGCAGAGCTTCTGTGCCTCGGCAAAGCCGCCTTTGACAAGGATCGACAGCATGCCGCCAAATCCATCGGTCATCTGCCGCACGGCAATGTCATGGGCAGGGTGAGAAGCGAGGCCCGGATAGAGCACGCGTTCGACCTTCGGGTGATGCTCGAAATGCCGGGCGATCGCCAGCGCGTTGGACGAAGCCTGCCGGTAACGCACGAACAGCGTGCGCAATCCCCGCATGAGCAGGAAACATTCAAGCGGCGGCAGCGGTGCGCCGATTTTGGTGCGAAGTGTCTTCACCTCACTCCAGCGCGCATTGGCGTCACGTGTGACGAGCACGCCGGCCAGCACATCGGAATGGCCGTTCAGATATTTGGTGGCGGAATGAAAGACGATATCGGCGCCCAGCGTGAGCGGCCGGGTGGTGACGGCGGCCGTGGCCGTGGCATCCACCGCGAGGATCGCACCCGCGGCATGGGCCGCTTGCGCGGCGGCGGCAATGTCGATCACATCCCAGGTGGGGTTGAGCGGCGTTTCGATCCACACCAGATCGGTCTCGCCCTTGCGGAGCGCCTTCGCCAATGCGCCCCCGTCCTTCGCATCAAACAGTGTGAGCGAGATGCGGCCCAGCCGTTCCAGCCGCTTCAGCCAATCGCGCGTGCCGTAATACATGACATCCGGCGCCACCACATGGGCGCCCTGCGGAATGGTTTCCGTCAGGGTGGTGATTGCCGCCATGCCGGAGGCAAAGAGCTGCGCCTCAACGCCCTGCTCCAGTGCTGCAATCGCCTCCTCCGCCTGCCACAGCGTGGGGTTGCCGTTGCGGACATAGTTTTCCTTCAGCTTCGGCTTGTAGTTTTCATCGCGCGCATAGGTGGTCGAGGTGTAGATCGGCGGCACCACGGCGCCGGTTGCCGGATCGACGGCCCTGAGCGCATGGGCGGCAATCGTCTCCGGCTTCAGTGCAAGATTAGACATGCTGGCCGCCATTGATATGAAGCTCAGCGCCATTCACATAGCTGGAACCGTCCGTGCACAGAAAATAAATGGCGCGCGCCACTTCCTCGGGCTGTCCCAGCCGCCGCTGCGGAATCTGCTCCACCAGCTTTTCGGTGCCGGGCGAGAGAATCGATGTCTCGATTTCACCCGGCGAAATGGCGTTCACACGCACGCCATGCGGCCCGAAGTCAGCCGCCATTTCGCGCGTCAGCGAGGCGAGCGCCGCCTTGGACGTCGAATAGGCAGCCCCCGCGAAGGGATGCCTGCGGGTTCCCGCGATCGAGGTGACATTCACCACGGCACCCTTGGCCGCCACCAGCTCATCCATCAATCCGCGCGCCAACATGATCGGTGCGAAGAAGTTGATCTGGAAAACCGTCTTCCAGTCTTCCTCGCTGGTTTCGAGCGTATTGAGCCTGCCGCCGCCCGGCTTCTTGGGGCTGATGGCGGCATTGTTCACCAACGCATGAAGCTTGGAGCCTTGCGCCTTCAGCTTGTCCTTCATCGCGGCAATGGCGGCGTGCGTATCGGTGGAGGAGGCCAGATCGACCACGATGTGATCCTCAGGCCCCGCGTCCCATGGGCAATCGTCGGGAAATGGCTGGCGCGAACAGGTGATGACGCGCCATCCGGCGGTCGAAAAGCGTTTCACCGTGGCATGGCCGATGCCCCTGGATGCGCCGGTGAGGATGAGGGTTTTGCGTTCCGTATCAGAAGTCTGGGTCATCTCTATGGATATAGACGGGTCTTCGCCCATTCGCCATCCGGCGCCTTGCGGCTGAACACCACGCGGTCATGCAGGCGAAAGGGGCGGTCATGCCAGAACTCGAAGTAAAGCGGCTTGATGCGGAAGCCCGACCAGTACGCCGGGCGCGGCACCTCGCCGATGGCGTATTTGGCGGCGTATTTCGCCACCGCCTTTTCCAGCGCAAACCGGCTTTCCAGCGGTCGCGATTGCTGCGACGCCCAGGCGCCGATGCGGCTGTCGCGCGGGCGGGAGGCGAAATAGGCGTCGGCCTCGGCGTCCGTCACCTTTTCCACCACGCCCCTCACCCGCACCTGGCGGCGCAGGCTTTTCCAGTGAAAGAGCAAGGCAGCCTTCATGGAGCCAAGGATTTCCCGGCCCTTCTGGCTTTCATAATTCGTATAAAAAACAAACCCTTGGCTATCAAAACCCTTCAGCAGGACCATGCGGACATTGGGCAGGCCGTCTTGGTCCACGGTGGCGAGCGCCATGCCGTTCGGGTCATTGGGCTCCGATTTTCCGGCATCCTTCAGCCAGTCCGCAAACAGGGCATAGGGTTCTTGGGCTTCGGCAAAGTCTGGCTGGCTCATCTGACATGCGCCGGGGTGTCCGGCTCTCCTCATTTGTTTCCACTTGTAGACCATCACGCTGGCTGCGTCTCGGAAGGCGCTGTCATGCCTGCCATACCGGCCTTCCGCCCTGTTCTTTCCAGTGGACCTCCCCAGCGAGTTGTGCCAAGTAACGCGCCGGTCACGGCCCCGCTGGCCGTTTTTCGGGCAGGAAAAATTATGAATGATAGCAAGGGCTTGATGGCAGGAATGCGCGGCCTCATCATGGGTGTCGCAAACAACCGGTCCATCGCCTGGGGCATCGCCAAGGCCTGCGCGTCACACGGCGCGGAACTTGCCTTCACCTATCAGGGCGACGCGCTCAAGAAGCGGGTCGAGCCACTGGCGGCGGAGATCGGATCGAAACTTGTCATTCCCTGCGATGTCACCGACACGGCCTCGATCGATTCCGCTTTCGCGGCGATCGAAAAGGAATGGGGCAAGCTGGATTTCGTGGTGCACGCCATTGCCTTTTCCGACAAGGATGAACTTACGGGCCGCTATGTCGACACCACCGCCGACAATTTCACCCGCACCATGTTCATCAGCTGTTACAGCTTCACGGCAGTCGCCCAGCGCGCAGAGAAGCTGATGCCGGATGGCGGGTCGCTGCTGACGCTCACCTATTACGGCGCGGAAAAGTGGATGCCGCACTACAACGTGATGGGCGTGGCCAAGGCGGCGCTTGAAGCCTCGGTGCGCTACATGGCCGCCGATCTCGGCCCCAAGAATATCCGCGTGAACGCCATTTCCGCAGGCCCCATCAAGACGCTTGCCGCTTCGGGCATCGGCGACTTCCGCTATATTCTCAAGTGGAACGAATATAACGCGCCGCTGCGCCGCACCGTGACAACGGATGAAGTGGGCGACTCGGGCTTTTACCTGCTCTCCAATCTTGGCCGCGGCGTCACCGGCGAAATCCTGCATGTGGATGCTGGCTATCACATCGTCGGCATGAAGAACCCCGAAGCGCCCGACATCACCGTGGGCAGCAATGGCGAATAGCGGCCCGCCGATCTATTTCGTGCGGCACGGCGAAACGCAATGGAACAAGCTCGGTCTCATTCAGGGCTGGACCGACGTTCCCCTGAACGACACCGGCCATGCGCAAGCCAGGGCCATGGGCAAGGCGCTCGTTTCGGTTGATGAACTGAAGTCGGGATTTCAGCATTTTGTCAGCCCCATGCTGCGGGCCCGGCAGACCATGGGCCACATTGCCGAAGCCCTGAATATCGAACTCGATACCTTCGCCATCGAACCCTCTGTGAAAGAGTTGGGCTTCGGCGTCTGGGAAGGAAAGACCGTGTGGGAATTGAAGGCTTCACCCATCTATCCCGCCGATCCCGAAACGCGCTTCGGCTGGCAGCCGCGGGGCGGTGAGAGCTATGCGGAGGGCTTTGCGCGCATGAAGGCGTGGTACGACACGCTGACCAAGCCTGCCTTCGTCGTCGCCCATGGCGCCATCGGGCGCTGCCTCATCGGCATGCTGACGGGACTTGGCCCTGCCGAGATTGTCGGGCTTCCCATGATTCAAGGCCGCTATTGCCGCATTGAAAACGGCAAGGCCCAATGGTTTGACGCCATGGCCGCGGCGGCCTAATCACATCGCATGTCGCACAACAGCTTCGGCCACCTCTTCCGCATGACGACCTTCGGCGAAAGCCATGGGCCGGCGCTGGGCTGCGTGGTGGATGGCTGCCCGCCCGGGCTTTCCCTCCGTACCGAAGATATCCAGGCCTATCTCGACAAGCGCCGCCCCGGCCAGTCGCGCTTCACCACGCAGCGGCAGGAACCGGATCAGGTGAAAATCCTCTCCGGCGTCTTCGAGGATGAACGCAGCGATGGCCCGCGCACCACAGGCACGCCGATCATGCTGATGATCGAGAATGTGGACCAGCGGTCAAAGGACTATGCCGACATCCGCGACAAGTTCCGGCCGGGCCATGCCGATTTCACCTATCAGGCGAAATATGGAATCCGCGATTATCGTGGCGGCGGCCGTTCCTCGGCGCGCGAAACGGCGGCGCGCGTGGCTGCGGGCGCTGTGGCGCGCAAAGTCATTCCCGGCGTCACCATCCGCGGCGCGCTGGTGCAAATGGGGCCGCACAAGATCAACTCCGTGAACTGGGACTGGTCGGAAGTTGATCGCAATCCTTTCTTCACCCCCGATGCCAAGGCCGCCGCTTTTTACGAAGACTATCTCGACGGCATCCGTAAGGCAGGTTCTTCCATCGGGGCCGTCATCGAAGTCACTGCCTCTGGTGTTCCGGCCGGATGGGGGGCGCCCCTCTACGGCAAGCTCGACCAGGATCTGGCCTCCGCCATGATGAGCATCAATGCGGTAAAGGGAGTCGAGATCGGTTCCGGCTTTGCATCAGCGGCGTTGAGCGGCGAGGAAAACGCCGATGAAATCCGCATGCGGAGAGGCAAGCCGGAGTTTACCTCCAACCATGCCGGCGGCATTCTGGGCGGCATTTCATCGGGCCAGGACATCGTGGTGCGCTTTGCGGTGAAGCCAACCTCCTCGATCCTCAGTACACGGAAAACCGTGACGGCGGGCGGGGAGGATACGGATATCTTCACCAAGGGCCGCCATGATCCTTGCGTCGGCATTCGCGCGGTGCCGGTCGGTGAGGCCATGATGGCGCTTGTTCTCGCCGATCATTTCCTTCTCCACCGCGGACAGATGGGTTAAGGTTTCCGCGCCGCGATGAGGAATTCCTCATTGCCGTCACCACCCGTGATGGGTGAAGGAACAATGCCCATCACCTGCCATTTCCGCTCCGACAAGAAAGCCGACATTCCATCGCAAATTTCGTTCCGCACCGCCGGGTCGGAGACGATGCCACCCTTGCCGATTCTCTCTCGCCCCGCTTCAAACTGCGGCTTGATCAGCGCCACAAGATACGCGCCCGATTCCGCAAGTTCGAGTGCGGGCGGCAGAGCAAGACGCAGTGAAATGAAGCTCACATCGCTGACGATGAGCTGTGGCGCCCTTCGCAGATGGTCGGCGTTGAGATCGCGTGCATTCAGGCCTTCGATTGCGGTCACCCGCGCGTCGCCACGCAACACATCGGCCAATTGGCCGTGACCAACATCGATTGCCGTCACATGCGCAGCACTGCGATCCAGAAGAACCTGCGTGAATCCGCCGGTCGAAGCTCCGATATCGAGGCAATTCAGGCCCGTCACCGGTATTCCAAACCCATCGAGAGCGAAGACAAGCTTGAGGGCGGCGCGTGAAACATAGTGCTGCGCCCGATCCGACGTTTCTATCTCGGCATCGGATTTAACCGGCTGCGCAGGCTTTGTTGCAGGAACTCCCCCGATGCGGATTGTCCCGCGCAAAATAGCGTCCCTGGCCCGCGAGCGGCTTGGATAAAGCCCACGCTGCACCAGCAGTTCGTCGAGCCTGACCCTATTCGACATCCAGCGGAGCGGTACCAGACGGTGAGCCGTCAGGCCTCAAGGTGATCTTCTCAATTCTTGCTTCGGCATCCTTGAGCAGGGCTTCACAGTGTTTCTTGAGTGCTTCGCCGCGCTCGTAAATGGCAATCGACTGTTCGAGATCGACCTTGCCGGATTCGAGCCGGTTGACGATTTCCTCAAGCTGGGCCAGCGCCTTCTCGAACGGCAGGGTTTGAATATCGTTTGTTTCAGCCATCAGAAATCATCCCCGGATTCATCATCATCCATGTCTTCAACCATGCCGGAATTGCCGCGCATGAGCGCCTGCAGATGAATGCCCACCGACGATGCAAGCGCCTGCAAATCATAGCCGCCTTCAAGGATCGAAACAACGCGGCCCCCGGCATGAACTTCCGCCGCTTCCATCAGTTGCAAGGTGATCCAGGCGAAATCCTCTTCCGCCAGTTTCAGGCTGCCCAAAGGGTCTCGGTGATGGGCGTCGAAACCAGCGGAAATGATCACAAGTTCCGGCGAAAATACATCGAGCGCCGGAAGAATGACGGTCGACATGGCATCGCGGAACTGTTCTCCGCCGTCACCAGCCCTGAGCGGTGCATTGAAGATATTACCCGCCCCCGTTTCCTGCACCGAGCCCGTGCCGGGATAGAGCGGCATCTGGTGCGTCGAGCCATAGAACAGGTCGGGGTTGGACCAGAAAATGTCCTGTGTCCCGTTGCCGTGGTGCACGTCAAAATCGACCACCGCCACACGCTCGGCACCATGCACGGCGCGCGCATATTCCGCCGCGATCGCCGCATGGTTAAACAGGCAGAAGCCCATGGCCCTTCCCCGTTCGGCATGGTGGCCCGGCGGCCGCAGCGCGCAAAAGGCATTGTCGGCGTCGCCCGTCATTACCGCGTCAACGGCGGCAGTCGCCGCCCCTACGGCGTGCAATGCAGCGCCAAGCGATCCCGGCGACATGGCGGTGTCGGCGTCGAGATATTCAAAGCCTTCATCCGGCGAGAGGCTGCGCACCCGCCTCAGATGCTCCGCACTATGGGCGCGCAGGATGTCCTCATCCCGGCCAACCGGCGCTTCCCGGCGCGCCAGCGCATCAAAATGCGGGTTGGCCAGCATCCGGTTGATGGCGCGGATACGGTCCACCCGTTCCGGGTGCCCTTCCGGGGTGATGTGATGCAGCGAAGAGGGATGGGTGAGCAGCAGAGTCGTCATGATGCCTGTGTAGCCCGGCAGATGCGGCACTGCTATAGACGCCACCATCATGGACGGCCAGACCGATATTCTGAAGGCATCAGAAGCCCTCGCGCGGGGCGAATTGGTGGCGTTTCCAACCGAGACCGTTTACGGGCTGGGGGGTGATGCCACCAATGATGCTGCCGTAGCCAAAGTCTATGCGGCCAAGGGGCGGCCCTCGTTCAATCCGCTGATTTCCCACCTTCCCCATGCGGAGGCGGCGTTTGCACTGGGCGATTTTTCCGAGAGCGCGAAAAGGCTGGCGCGCGCCTTCTGGCCGGGGCCTTTGACGCTTGTCGTCCCCCGCGCGCCGGCTTGCCCGGTGTCACTGCTTGCGTCAGCGGGATTGCCCACCATCGCCATTCGGGTTCCCCGCCATCCCGTGGCGCTGGCGCTGCTCATGGCATTTGGAAAACCTGTTGTGGGGCCGAGCGCCAATCCTTCCGGGCGCATCAGTCCCACAACGGCGGATCACGTGCGGCGTATGCTGGACGGCAAAGTTTCGCTCATTCTCGATGGGGGACCGAGCAAGGTGGGCGTTGAATCGACTGTGGTGGGTTTTCTTGACGGCAAACCCCTGCTTCTGCGCCCCGGGGGGACAGCAAAGGCGGATATTGAAAACGTGCTCGGCATGCCGATTGAGGTGCAAAGCCATGCCGCTCGCCCGCATGCACCCGGACAGCTTGCCAGCCACTATGCACCTCACGCTGAATTGCGGCTCAATGCCGAAACTCCGCAGGCAGGCGAGGCCTATCTGGGCTTTGGCCCGTTTCACGCACATGGCCCTTTCACCCTTTCAGCCACCGGCGATCTCACGGAAGCTGCGGCCAATCTCTTCCGCCTCCTGCATGAGATGGATGCAACGGGTGTCGCACGCATCGCCGTAGCCCCTGTTCCGCATCGGGGACTAGGAGAAGCCATCAATGACCGGCTGTCGCGGGCCGCAGCGCCGAGAGATATATGAACAGGCCCACGCCATCCGCAGATACGTTGAACCGCCTCGCCAGCGTTGTGGGCGAGCGCTATGCCATTCGCGATGCGGTTGCGATGGACGCCTACATGCGGGAATGGCGTGGCATCTGGCATGGCGTTTCCCCGCTGGTGCTGAGACCCGCGAACACGGACGAAGTCTCCCGCATCCTCGCCATCTCGCATGAAACCAATACGGCCATTGTGCCGCAGAGCGGCAACACCGGCCTTGTCGGCGCGCAAATTCCCCATGAGACCAATACCGAAGTGGTTCTTTCGCTTGACCGCATGACACGCATCATCGCCGTCGATCCCTCCGACAACACGATCACCGCCGAAGCCGGCGCGATCCTGCGGTCCGTGCAGGAGGCCGCGGATGCCGCCGACCGGCTGTTCCCCCTCAGTCTCGCATCCGAAGGTTCCTGCCGGATCGGTGGCAATCTCTCCAGCAATGCAGGCGGGCTCAACGTCATCGCCTATGGCAATGCGCGCGAGCTATGCCTCGGTCTCGAAGTGGTTCTTGCGGATGGGCGCGTGTGGAACGGCCTCAAGCATCTCCGCAAGGACAATACCGGCTATGACCTGCGCAACATCTTTATCGGCGCGGAAGGCACTCTGGGAGTCATTACGGGCGCTGTCATGAAGCTGTTCCCCAAGCCCCGCGTGCAGGAAACCGCCTTTATCGCCGTCGCATCGCCGCAAGCCGCCGTTGATCTCCTGTCTCTGGCGCGGGAGATGAGCGGCAACCGCGTCGTGGCTTTCGAGATCATGCCGCGGTTCGCGATGGACATTACGGTGAAACACATGGGCGTGCGCAATCCGCTTGCCTCGCCTTCGCCCTGGTATGTGCTTTCTGAACTTGCCGATCCGGTGCCGGGAACATTCCTGTGCATTCTCGAAGCGGCAATGGAGCGGGGATGGGTCAGCGACGCGACGGTGGCGCAATCCCAGGCCCAACGCGCTGAACTGTGGGCCATCCGCGAGCTCATGCCGGAATCACAAACCCACGAGGGCGCCTCGATCAAGCACGACATCGCGGTGCCCGTTTCGCGTGTGCCAGAGTTTTTCAGCAAGGCCGACACCATCATCCACCGCTTGCTGCCGGATGCGCGTATCATGGGTTACGGCCATCTGGGTGACGGGAATATTCACTACAACATCACCCAGCCGCTCGGCATGGAAAAGCAGGCTTTCCTCGCGCAATGGGATGCGATCAACGATGCTGTCTATGCGGTGGTGATGGCACTTGGCGGCTCGATCAGCGCCGAACATGGCATTGGCCGGCTGAAGCGGAAATACATGCCATTGATCAAATCACCGGTTGAACTGGACATGATGCGCGGCCTGAAGCGCATGCTGGATCCCAAGGGCATTCTCAATCCCGGAAAGCTGCTGCCGGAATGATGCAGTTCCGCGATATCGAAGACCAGGACGTGGAGGCGGTGGTTGCCTTGTGGACAGCATGCGGCCTCACCCGGCCCTGGAATGATCCCTACAAGGATATCTCCTTTGCGCGGGAAGGCGAGAATTCAACTGTTCTCGTTGGCATCGCGGATGGCAGGATTTCTGCCACAGTGATGGTGGGGCATGATGGCCATCGCGGCATGTTCTATTACGTCGCCGTCGACCCTGCCCTTCAGCGCCGTGGTCTTGGCACTGAAGCCGTGCGCGCTGCGGAAGGCTGGCTCGGGGAGCGCGGCGTCTGGAAAGTCAATCTTCTGGTGCGGACGGAAAACGAAAAGGTCCGCGGCTTCTATGAAAAGCTTGGCTATGAGATAAATCCGGTGTTTTGCATGGCGCGGCGTATCACAGGCTAGAAAAGATCCATCTGGCCGTTTGCAGGCTTCGGCGGCAGTGCATTGCGGGATATTTCGGTTGGCTCCATCGTGAAAAAGCCTTCCGCCGCCGGACGGATCAATTTCAGCGCCTCCCCTTCATCACCGGTCAGCCACGTCTCAAAATCCGCTTCCGCGATCACGACAGGCATGCGCGTATAGATGCGGGATATCATTTCATTGGGGGCACACGTCAGAATCACGGCCGTTTCGATTTCCGAGCCATTGCCGCCCATCCAGTGCTCCCAAAGGCCGGCGAATGCGAAGGGAGCGTTATCCGGCCTGTGGATGAACCACGGGGTTTTCCGGCCCGGCACATCGCCTTCCCACTCATAAAACCCGTCGGCGGGGATCAGGCAGCGGCGGCGTTTCATGGCGTTGCGGAAACTGGGCTTCTCCATCACAGTCTCGCCGCGCGCATTGATGAGCGGCTTGCCCGGTTTCACCTCCTTGACCCATGATGGAATGAACCCCCACCGCACCAGCGCGAAACGTCTCTCGCCTTGCTCGATCCGCACAATGGCAATCGGGCTTCCAGGCGCCACATGGCTGCGCGGCGGGAAATCCGGCTCATCCAGATAGTTGAACAGGTTTCGCGCTTCTTCCGCATTGGCTCTGAAGCTATAAAGGCCGCACATGAGTTCACTTTAACCCTGATGACATCCCCGCCACAAATGCCCCGCCTGGGAGCCTCGGCCTGCGTCTGGCGCGACGGCAAGGTGCTGCTGATCCAGCGCGCCAAGCCGCCTCTCACCCTTGCCTGGAGCCTGCCGGGTGGCCATGTCGAGGCGGGAGAGACGACGCTTGAAGCCGCAAGCCGGGAGCTTCTGGAGGAAACGGGGATCCAGGCCGATCTGCAGCAGCTCGCCGGTCTCTATGACATCATCCGCCGTGACGTGGGCGGCGCCGTCTCGCTCCATTATGTGATCGCCTGCTACACCGGTTTCTGGCGTTCCGGGGAAGCGGTGGCACAAAGCGATGCGGCGGCGGTCTGGTGGGTGCCACCTGCGGAACTCAACGGACTGGCCTTTGTGCCCAACGTCAGGGCTGCCATTTCCCGCTCCCAGGAATTGTTAAGACTTTAGCTCAAACTCTCCCGGGCGCGTTAACCTTCGCTTAAGGAACCGTTCGCCTGCCCCCGCGCAGTTGCTAAGGTGCCATCTGGGCGCCACGGATTTCCGACAGATTCGCTGGTGTGGGACGCAATTCAGCCGGGTGACATGTTTAAGCTTCCTGACAAGACCGAGACGGCGCGGCCGCCAAATGAGGCCAAGCATCTGGCGCTTCGCTATATTCTCGAGGCGTGGGAGGAGGCTGTTTATGACGGCATCGATCCGGATTGCGTGGCGACTGCCGCCATTTTCGCCGCTCTTTCGGACATGATCGCGAGCTATGGCGAGGAGCCCGTGGCGGTGATGTGCGAGCGCCTGCCCGAACGCATCCGTGCCGGTGAATTCACCCTCAGCAAGACCCAGCAATAATCAGCCGAAGGCGCGCGACAGCAGCGCGAAGCCGAAGCCCGCGATCAATATTCCCGTCCAGCGGTTGATGCGGTTTAGTACTCCCAATGACAGGCGGTGGCGCAGCACCTTCACCACGGCGCTGAGAAATACCCACCACAACAGGCCGCCCAGCAGAAAGCACAGAACGGCGATGCCGGGCCGGTAAGGCGCTGAATCGAGCTTCAGCACATTCGCCATCGAGCCGAACAGCGCGAAGACACCGATCAGCGCACCGGGATTGGTGATGGTCGTGGCAAAGGTCGTCGCGGCCTTATGCAACAGAAACATTTTCGTCACGGGTTCGGGGTCCGAGGTCAGCACAATGGCCGACACCGATGAGCGTGCCATGCGGATGCCAATGAAAGCGAGAAGGCAACCGCCAGCGATGTTCAGCCATGTGGCGTGATCGGCAATGAACATTTCGATCGACCGCAGCCCATAGGCCGCAATCGTTGCAAAAAACGAATCCGCCAGCAGTGAGCCGATTCCTGCCGCCAGTCCGCCGGCGAATCCCGCTTTCAGCGCCGCGCGAATGACCAGAATATTGACCGGCCCGAGCGGTGCCGCGATGGCGATGCCGATGGCCAAGCTGCCAACGAGAAGATTGAGATCGGGCACGTCAGCGAATATCCACAACCACGCGGCCACGCACTTTCCCCGCCACGATATCTTCGGCGACGCGCGGGATGTCATTGAGCTTCACATGCGTCGTCAGCGCCGCCAGCTTGGCGCGGTCAAGATCGCGCGCGATACGAGCCCAGGCGGCCAGACGGCGCGGCATGGGGGTCGTCACCGAGTTGATGCCGATGAGCCGCACGCCACGCAGGATGAAAGGCGCCACGCTGGTTGGTAAATCCATGCCTTGCGCAAGCCCACAGGCGGCGACGGCGCCCTCCGGATTGATCTGCGAGAGCACATTGGCAAGGGTCGTTGAGCCCACGCTGTCCACTGCCCCCGCCCAGCGCGCCTTGGCCAGCGGCTTGACGGGCGTATTGAATTCGTTTCGATCCACGATACCCGCAGCACCCAGCCCTTTCAAAAAAGCCTCTTCCGCCGGGCGGCCCGTCGAGCCGATCACGCGATAGCCAAGCTTCGAGAGAATGGCGATGGCGGTGGTGCCGACGCCACCCGCCGCACCCGTCACCAGAATATCGCCATCACCCGGCTTCACGCCCTGCTCTTCCAGCGCCATCACGCACAGCATGGCGGTATAGCCCGCCACGCCAACGGCCATTGTCTCGGCGGGCGTCCAACCCTCCGGCACAGGCACCAGCCAGTCACCCGGCACCCGGGCCAGTTCGGCAAAGCCGCCGTGATGCTGCTCGCCCACACCCCAGCCGTTGAGCACAACCCTGTCACCCGCCTTCCAGCGGGGATGGGTGGATGCCGTCACCGTGCCGGTGAAATCAATGCCGGGGATCAGCGGAAACTTGCGGATGATGGGGCCTTTGCCCGTGACCGCCAGCCCGTCCTTGTAGTTGATGGAGGAGTGCGACACCGTGACGGTGACATCACCATCCATCAAGTTCCCCTCCTCGAAATCTTCGATCCCGGCTTTCTGCCCGGTTTCAGTCTTGCTGACGACAAGCGCGCGGAACGTCATACGGCACCTTTCAGGGTTTCAACGAATTGCACAGGCTGGCCGGTGGCCAAACCGATAAGCTGACCATCCCACATCACGCGGCGGCCGCGCACAAAGGTGCCAACAGGCCAGCCCATCACCTCCATGCCGTCATAGGGCGTCCATTTGCAGCGGCTTTCGATCCACTGATTGGTGATGGTCCGCCTTGCCTTCAGATCGACAATGGTCAGATCGGCGTCATAGCCCTCGGCAATGCGGCCTTTGCGGGCCATGCCGAAGATGCGGGACGGCCCATGCGAGGTGAGATCGACGAAACGCTCAAGACTCACGCGCCCCTTGTTCACCCAGTCCAGCATGACAGGCACCAGTGTCTGGACGCCCGGCATGCCGGAGGGCGAATGTGGATAGGGCTTCTGCTTTTCCTCCAGCGTATGCGGCGCATGATCCGATCCCAGCACATCGACGATGCCAGACTGCAACCCCGCCCACACGCCTTCCCGGTGGCTCTTGTCGCGCACCGGCGGATTCATCTGCAGCAGCGTGCCGAGGCGTGAATAGTCATCGGCCGAAAACGTCAGATGATGCGGTGTCACCTCCACCGTCGCAATGTCCTTGTTGGCGGCGAGCAGCGGCATTTCATCAGCGGTCGAGATATGCAGGACATGAATGCGCTTTCCCGCTTCCCGCGCCAGCCGCAGCAGCCGCTCCGTGCAAAGCCGCGCCGCCTCGGCATCGCGCCAGACAGGATGGCTTGAGGGATCACCCTCGCGGCGCTCGCCTTTCCGCTGGTTCAGGCGGTATTCGTCCTCGCTGTGGAAGGCGGCGCGCCTTCTGATATTGGCGAGGATATGCGCCACCCCGCCGTCATCCTCGACCAGGAGCGACCCCGTGGACGACCCCATGAACACCTTGATCCCGGCGCAACCGGGCAGGCGCTCGAACTCGCCCAAATGCGCGGCGTTGTCGCGCGTGCCGCCAAACCAGAAGGCAAAATCGCAATACATGCGGTTGGTGGCGCGGCGGATCTTGTCGGCCAGTGCCGCTTCGGTGACGGTCAGGGGATTGGTGTTGGGCATTTCGAACACCGCCGTGACACCGCCCATGGCGGCGGCGCGCCCGCCGGCCTCAAGGTCCTCCTTGTGCTCGGCGCCGGGCTCCCTGAGATGCACCTGGCTGTCCACCACACCAGGCAGGATATGCAGCCCGGTACAGTCAATGACCTCGCCGCCGCGGGACGCGGAAAAGCTTCCCAGCCCGGCGATCCGGCCGTTCCGGATGGCCACGTCGCGCTGGCCCGCCCCATCGTGGTTTACGACGGTGCCGCCTTTCAGGATGATATCGGGATTGAGCGCCATTGGGCCTTCCTTGTCAGGATAACGGGTCTTTCGTAAATGTGGATGATGGCCGACGCAACAGAGATGGTTTTTCAGCGCTTTACGCCGGGCCTTTTGCCGGGCCGCGCGGTGGTGCGGATCGCGGGGGCGGAAGCGCGGCATTTTCTCCACAATCTGCTGACGGCCGACATCGAGCCGCTGAAAGAGGGCCAAGCCACCTATGCCGCCCTGCTGACGCCGCAGGGCAAAATCCTTTTCGATGTCTTCGTCTATGACGCGGGCAACGCGTTCCTGATCGATTGCGCGCGGTCACAGCGGGATGACTTCATCAAACGCCTGACCTTTTACAAGCTGCGGGCAGTAGCGAGCATTGTGGCAGCGGATGATCTGGCGGTTGGCGTCTCGCCCGAAGAGCCCGCTGCACCGTTGCGCTACGCGGATCCCCGCTATGATGTCATGGGCTGGCGGTTCTTCACTGCTCCTGGCAGCCTTCCCGATGCCGAGGGTTACGACGACGAACGTATCCTCTCAGGCCTTGCGGACAGTGACGCAGACCTCCAGTCAGGCCAATTCTTTCCTCACGACGCCAATCTCGATCAGCTGGGAGCGGTGAGCTTCAAAAAGGGCTGCTATGTCGGCCAGGAGGTGGTGGCCCGCACCGAACACCGCGGACTCGCCAAAAGCCGGATGTTGCATGTGACCCTGGAGCCTCCCGCTTCTCTTCCGAACGGAACCGAGATTCGTTCCGGCCCGGTGCTGGTCGGAACGCTGCTGTCATCTTCAGGTGGCCGGTGGGGATTGGCTCTGATCCGGCTGGACAGGCTGGATGCCTCGACCGAACCACTCATGGCGGGAGGTGTTGGCGTGACGGTGTTCCAGCAGCCATGGAGCCGCTATGCGGTGCCCAAAGCAGAGGTTTAGGAATGAATGCAATCAAACACGAGGACGGCCTTCACCGCTGCACCTGGTGCGGAACCGATCCCGTTTATGTCGCCTATCACGACACCGAATGGGGCGTTCCGGAATATGACTCGCGGGCGCTGTTTGAAAAACTGCTGCTCGACGGATTTCAGGCTGGCCTTTCCTGGATCACCATCCTGCGCAAGCGCGACAATTTCCGCGCCGCCTTCGATGGCTTCGATCCGGAAAAGATGGCGCGCTACACGCCCAGAAAACTGGAAAAGCTGATGAATGATCCCGGCATCGTGCGCAACCGCCTCAAGATCGAGGCGAGCGTCAGCAATGCCAAGGCCTATCTCGAAATTCCGGATTTCTCGGCTTATCTCTGGGCCTATCTGGACGGGAAGCCTCTGGTGAACCAGCGCCGGAGCGTGAAAGACATTCCCGCCAAGACGGAACTTGCGGAAAAGATTTCGAAGGATTTGCAGAAGCGCGGCTTTCGCTTTGTCGGGCCCACCATCGTTTATGCCTTCATGCAGGCCTGCGGGCTGGTGAACGATCATCTTGTCGATTGCCATTGCTATTCCAGGGTTGGCCATGGCACGCACCAAGGATGAACCGCCGCGCGCCTGGCAGCGCATGCTGTCGGGGCGCAGGCTCGATCTCCTCGATCCCTCGCCGCTCGATATCGAGATCGAGGATATCGCCCACGGACTTGCGCGCGTGGCGCGCTGGAACGGCCAGACGCAGGGTGATCACGCGTTCTCCGTCGCCCAGCATTGTGTACTGGTGCAGGAGATCGCCGTTCATGCCGATCCATCTCTCGGAAATCCCGAGCGCCTTGCGGCGCTGCTGCATGATGCGCCGGAATATGTGATCGGCGACATGATCTCGCCTTTCAAGGCGGCGCTTGGCCTTGACTATAAATCTTTCGAACACCGGCTGATGGCGGCGATCCACGTCCGTTTCGGCCTTCCTCCCACATGCACGGCGGACCTTGAGGCGGCGATCAAGCGCGCCGACCGCATGGCGGCGTTTCTGGAAGCAACCCAGCTTGCGGGTTTCGCCCTGGGAGAAGCGGAAAAATTCTTTGGGCGTCCCAAGGGGCTTGATGGCGCGGGTTCACAGAAATTCCACAAGCTGAAACCCCAATCCCCGAATGAGGCCGCTGCGTCCTATCTCAAACTCTTCAAACGGCTGTCCGCATGATCATCGTTTGCCCATTGAACAAGGTGCAGCCGCTTGTCGATCAGCATCGCGTCTCGCATGTGGTGAGCCTGCTGGGGCCGGATACGCCGCATCGGAGCTTTGCGGGCATTGCACAGGACAAGCATCTCAAACTTACGTTTCACGATATTGTCCAGTCGGCCGATGGATTGACGGCCCCGCGCGCCGCGGATGCCGAGCGGCTGGTGAACTTCCTCCGCGCATGGGACCGCGAAAAACCGATGCTCATTCACTGCTGGGCGGGAATCAGCCGGTCCACGGCGGCCGCCTATACGGCGATGTGCCTGTTCAAGCCTGACGCCACCGAGGAGGACCTGGCTTGGCAATTGCGCGATGCCTCGCCATCGGCAACACCTAATCGTCTGATCGTGGGCTTCACGGATCAACTGCTTGGGCGGCAGGGGCGGATGCTGCGCGCCATCGAAGCCATCGGGCGTGGCGAAGATGCCTTCGAGGGCACGCCCTTCATGCTTGACCCTCGCGCGTAATCGCTAACGCCCGCTGTGGGCATAGTCCCAGTAAAGCTCGCGTGCTTTCGCCATCACAGGACCGGGCTGAAGGCTCCTTGTGTCCACGCGCGTAATGGGAACGACCTTGCCGTAATTGCCGGTTGAGAAAACCTCATCGGCGGCGAGGAAATCCTCCCAGCGGAGCGTGCGCTCTTCCACCGGCATCCCCGCGTTGCGGAGCAGCGCGATCACCCGCTGGCGCGTGATGCCATTGAGAAACGTGCCGTTGGGAACCGGCGTTTGCGCCACGCCATCCTTCACCAGCCAGATATTGGCGGTGGCGAGTTCGGCCACGTTGCCCAATGGATCGAGCATCACCGCATTGTCGAAGCCGCGCTTCTTGGCGTCACGCATGGTACGCGCCGAATTGGGATAGTGGCAGGCGGCCTTGGCATCGGTTGGCGCATATTCGAAAGAAGGCCTGCGGAATGGCGAGACAGTCACCGAGAAGCCATTGGGCTTGGGCAAGGGGGCATCATAGACGGAGACGGAAAACTGCGTCGACTCAGGGTCGACATCCACGAAACCATCCGCCGCCCAGAACATCGGACGGAGATAGAGCTCCGCTCCCTTGGGAAATTTCGCGATGCCCTCGCGCGTCAGTTCCTCGATCTCACCGGCCGATTTCACGATCTTCAAACCGAAGCTTTCGGCTGATTTCACGATGCGCCGGCAATGAAGATCAAGATCGGGCGCCACGCCTTCAAAAGCCCGCCCGCCGTCGAATACACAGGACCCCAGCCACGGCGCGTGATTCATTGGCCCCATGAGCATGGGATTGCCGCTGTGCCATTTGCCGTCATACCAGGTCCAGGCGGTTCCGTTGCTTTCTTTCGAGGACATGAAAATCTCCCATGATGCGAGGCCAGTTTAGGACGGAAATGCGTAATAGAAAAAGGCGCCAGAACGGCGCCTTGATCAAATCAGAACTGCTGCGCCCTCAGGTGTCGGCGTAGAAAATATGATGGCCGATCTTGATGAGCCGTTTCATGTTCCGCGCCCAGCGCGGCGTCACATAGTCAGCGTGATAGTTGGTGGCATTGCCGATCGCCGCAACAGACTGGTCACCGGCAATGGCCTTCTCGGCGATCATCTTGGCGTGCGCCCAGGCGCCCGGCTGCTTCACGTCATCCGGCAGGCCGTCGCAGGCAAAGGAGAACTGGCAGGTGTTGCGCGAACCGGAGCCCTGATAGACCACGCCGCAGATCGACTTCGGATAGGCCGGGTCTTTCACGCGGTTGAGAATGACCTTGGCCACCGCAAGCTGGCCCAGATCGGTCTCGGACCGGGCTTCAAAATAGACAGCGCGCGCGAGACAATTTTCCTCGGCCAGCTGCACATTCCGCTGCGCCACGATCTTCACACGGTCGGATTTATCCTTGTCGCGGCCAGCATCGCGATCGGCGCGCTTCAGCTTGAAGGATTGCTCGATCTTCGCCGTCGAAGGCGAAAGATTGCGCTTGATGATGATCTTGCCTGTTTGTTCGTTGAGATCGATAGAGGCCGGGACGATGTTGACCTTCTGTGCCGGAGGCTCAATGGCGGCGGGCGGCTCGGCGGCGGCCACCGTCATCTGGATGTCGCCCTTGCCATCCTCGGCAACGGCCTGCTTGCGCAACACATCGAGATTGACGAGATCGAAGGTCTTGCCGTCCGGCAGAAGCGATCCCTTGGTGACGATCGAGGACGCGGGCGCTGCAATGGTGTCGAGCTGAGCTTCCGTATAGGCGTTATGCGCCACGGCGCTCTGGCCCATGTAGTGACCAGCAAACGCAAACGCGATGACCAGCATGAGGCCGCCGAATACCACGGGGCCATATTCCCGGATGAGCCCGCGATCCTTGCGAACGTCATACGCATCATACTGGGGCGGCCGCTGCGGCCTATGAACTCGCCCTGCTTTCTTCACTTCCCCTCAACTGACCGTGGGCCGTGATTGTTACGGCACTGTTAAGATCGCGGTAGTCTATGACACAGGCGTTTAGCATAGGTTAACCATGCCAGCAACCCAAAGAGGCCCGGTTTTGGCCTTTTTTTGCCCGCGAGTCATTGTTCACTTGACTTCTGGTTAATCGCTAAAATTCTAACGATTCCCGATAGTTGCCTGGGCTGCCGCCAGCCTCGCAATGGGCACGCGGAAGGGCGAACAGGAAACATAATCAAGCCCTGTCGATTCACAGAAAAATATCGATGCCGGATCGCCGCCATGTTCGCCGCAAATGCCCAGCTTGATGGCGGGCCGCACCTTCCGCCCGCGCTCGGCAGCCATCCGGACGAGCTCGCCCACGCCTTCCGTATCGAGGGTGATGAAGGGGTCGGTCTTGAAAATGCCCTTGGCCGTATATTCGCCAATAAACCGCGCCGCGTCGTCACGGCTGATGCCGAAGGTGGTCTGCGTCAGGTCGTTGGTGCCGAAGGAAAAGAATTCGGCGCTTTCGGCAATCTCGCCGGCGCGGAGTGCGGCGCGCGGCAGTTCGATCATGGTGCCCACCAGATAGTCGATGGTAACGCCAGTTTCCTTCGCCACCGCCGCGGCCGTTGCGGTGATGCGCTGCTTGATCATATCCAGTTCGGATTTGGCCGCCACCAGCGGCACCATCACTTCGGGAATCGGCGCCTTGCCGGTGCGCTGCGCGACGTCAGTCGCCGCCTCGAAGATAGCACGGGCCTGCATCTCGGCGATTTCCGGATAGCTGATCGCCAGCCTCACGCCGCGATGGCCAAGCATGGGATTGAACTCATGCAGTTCCGCCACCCGCGCCCGGAGCGTTTCGAGATCGGCGTTCATATCATCCGCCACCTCCTCGATTTCGTGGTCGGCCTGCGGCAGGAATTCATGCAGCGGCGGATCAAGCAGGCGGATGGTGACGGGAAGCCCCGCCATGATGTCGAACAGGGCGATGAAATCCTTGCGCTGCATCGGGAGGATTTTCGCAAGGGCGGCGCGCCGCCCCTCCTCCTTGCTGGCGAGGATCATTTCGCGGACCGCGCGGATACGGTCGACCTCGAAGAACATATGCTCGGTGCGGCAGAGGCCGATGCCTTCGGCGCCGAAGTCACGCGCCGTCCTGGCGTCGAGCGGGGTTTCGGCATTGGCCCTCACCTTCATGCGCCGCACTGCATCGGCCCAGGACATGAGGGTGGCAAAATCGCCGGAAAGCTCCGGCTTGATGGTGGCCACCTCGCCCTTCATCACCTGCCCAGTCGCGCCGTCGATGGTGATGATGTCGCCCTTCTTCAGCGTCACGCCCAATGCGGTGAGCGTGCCCGCCTGATAATCCACCCGCACCTGGCCCGCGCCGGAAACACAAGGCTTGCCCATGCCGCGCGCCACCACCGCCGCATGAGAGGTCATGCCGCCCCTGGTAGTGAGAATGCCCTCCGCCGCATGCATGCCGTGAATGTCTTCAGGGCTCGTTTCGATGCGAACAAGGATCACGCGGCGGTTCAGCGCCTTCAGCCGCTCGGCCTCGCCGGCGTCGAACACGATTTCACCCGACGCAGCGCCGGGCGAAGCTGGCAGGCCCGTCGCCAGCACCTCGCGCTTTGCTTTTGGATCAAGCGTCGGATGCAGAAGCTGATCGAGGGCAGCGGGATCAATGCGCATCACCGCCTCATCACGGGTGATCATCCCCTCACGCGCCATGTCGACGGCGATCCTGAGTGCGGCTTGCGTGGTGCGCTTGCCGCTCCGCGTCTGCAGCATCCAGAGCTTGCCGTCCTGGATGGTGAATTCGAGATCCTGCATGTCGCGGTAGTGGCGCTCCAGCGTGGCGAAGGTTGCGGCCAGTTCCGCGAATGTGCCGGGCATGAGGGCTTCGAGCGACGGCGCGCCGGACTCTGCTTCGATCCGCGCTTCCTCGGTGATGTTCTGCGGCGTGCGGATGCCCGCCACTACATCCTCGCCCTGCGCGTTCACGAGGAATTCGCCATAGAGCTTTTTCTCGCCCGTCGAGGGATTACGGGTGAAGGCAACGCCCGTGGCCGATGTTTCGCCCATATTGCCGAACACCATGGCCTGCACATTGACAGCCGTGCCCCATTCTTCGGGAATGGCATTGAGCTTGCGATAGGTGATGGCGCGCGCCGACATCCAGGACTGAAACACGGCAGCGATGGCGCCCCAGAGCTGCTCGTTCACATCCTGCGGGAAGGGCTTGCCCGTTTCCTGCTCCACCAGCGCCTTGTAGCGCTGGATCAGGCCCAGCCATTCTTCCGCCGAGACTTCCGTGTCGAGCGCATAGCCCCGCTCATCCTTGAAACCGCCGAGAATGTCCTCGAACTCCGCGTGGTCCACGCCCAGCACCACATCGGAATACATGCCGATGAAGCGGCGGTAGCTGTCATAGGCAAAACGCCGGTCACCGGAGCGCGCCGCGAGCCCCTCTACCGTCTGGTCGTTGAGGCCGAGGTTCAGCACCGTGTCCATCATGCCGGGCATGGAGGCGCGGGCACCGGAGCGCACCGAGACGAGCAGCGGCCGCTGCGGATCGCCAAACACCGCCCCGGCGATCCGGCCCACTTCGGCCAATGCCATATCAACGGCGGCGCGCAATCCTTCGGGATAGCAGCGGTTGTTGCGATAGAAGCCCGTGCAGACTTCGGTGGTGATGGTGAAACCCGGCGGAACAGGCAGGCCCAGATTGGCCATTTCGGCCAGATTGGCGCCCTTGCCGCCGAGCAGCGTCTTCATCGACGCCTCGCCTTCGGCCGAGCCGCCGCCGAAACGATAGACCAGTTTTGCGGATTCAGCCGCCATCGCACGAAACTCCGGATATTGATTGCAACAGGTCGGCTAGCGGGCGGCGGCCCATGGCAATTCAACCACACCGCCCGCCCTTGTGCAACGCAATATCGCACATGCGATCAGGCCATTCGCGGCACGCGCCGGATCATCAGCAGCCAGGCGGCAATGCTCATGTTGATGAGATTGAAGACGATGCCGTTCACGAAGGCCGCCTCGTAAGAACCGGTGAGATCATAAATCTTGCCGGACATCCAGCCACCCACCGCCATGCCGAGAACGGTTGCCGTCAAGACCATGCTGATGCGGCTTCCGGCCTGGCGGGCGGGAAAATAATCTCGGATGATCAGCGCATAGCTCGGCACGATCCCGCCCTGCGCCAGTCCGAAAAAGGCCGAGACCAGATAGAGCGAGGTGAGGCCGTTGAAGGGGATATAGAACAGCAGCGCCAGGCATTGCAGCACCGAGCCGATGATGAGCGTGCCGACGCCGCCGATGCGGTCGGCAATCAGCCCTGAGGCAAGGCGCGAGACAACGCCGAAGCCAAGCATGAGGGAGAGCATTTCAGCACCCCGCGCCGGTCCGTAACCCAGATCGGCGCAATAGGCGACGATATGAACCTGCGGCATCGACATGGCGATGCAGCAGCACAAGCCCGCGAAGACCAGCATGGGAAACAGGAAGGGCGGCCTGGCCAGCAGGCCCTTGCCTGCGCCGCTGCTGGCAGGGCTGGCGCGGTCGTCATAGGCAGGCCTTGCCCTGAGCAGCAGCGCCAGCGGCGTCATGGTGAGGATACAGAGCAGTCCGATCGCTTCGAACACCAGGCGCCAGCCATAGGCCTGAATGGCGCGTTCCAGGAACGGCGGCCAGATGGTTCCCGCCAGATAGTTGCCGCTCGCAACGATCGCCACGGCAATGCCGCGCTGGCGGTGGAACCACAGCGACACATCGGCCACCAGCGGCCCGAAGGTGGCGGAACTGCCGAGAAAGCCGATCAGCACGCTTTGGGTGATCAAGAACTGCGTATAGGTCTGCGACCACGCATCAAGGATGAAGCCTGCACCCAGCGCCAATGCGCCCACAAACAGCGGCACCATGATGCCGAGACGGTCGGCCACGCGGCCCATCACCAGCCCGCCAGCAGCAAAGCCCAGCGTGGTCAGCGTATAGGGCAAGGAGGCACCGGCGCGATCGATGCCGAATTCCTGCTGGATCGTCGGCAGGATCACCACCGATGACCACAAGCCGATGCCGCCGATGGTGGCGAGCGCCAGCGAGATCAGCAGGCGCATCCAGGCGTAGCGGGAATCGGGCGTGTGGATCATGGGCGGCGGGGTTAAGGGGTCACGCCGCCGCCGTCAAAAGCCACTTCCAGAAATTTGAGGGAGCCATTGCCGCAATGGCCTATCCCTCGATCTTCGAGAAATCCGCCACTTCAGCGGTCGCCGCGCGGATGCGGTTCAAAAGCTTCAGGCGGTTTTCGCGGAAGGTCGCGTCCTTGTCGTTCACCGTCACGTGGTCGAAGAAGGCATCGACGGGGGCGCGCAGGCGGGCGACGGCTTTCATGGTGCCCTCGAAATCCTCCTGCTCCATGGCTTTGCGCGCCTGCCCCATGGCCACGGTGATGCCCGAGTGCAGCGCCTTTTCCTCGCCCTTGATCAGCAGGTCCTGCCGCACGTCGCCATCATAGGCGCGGCCATCCTTCTTTTCTTCAATGCGGAGAATATTGGTCGCGCGCTTGACGCCGGCCAGCAGGTTCTTGCCGTCATCGGTGTCGAGAAAATGAGACAGCGCCTCGACGCGCTTGACGATCATCAGCAAATCATCCTGATCACCCAGCGCAAACACTGCATCGATCAGATCGTGACGAACCCCCTGCTCCCGGAGATAGACCTTGAGACGGTCGGCGAAGAAGGCCATCAGCCGAACATTCGTGTTGGCAACCGGCTTGCCTCGCCACGCACCCTCGGTGGGCTCGGAAGCGATCTCTCCCAACTCCGAACGCGCAGACTGCAAGACATCCATCAACCGGAGCTTCAGGCCGCTTTCCATGATCTGACGGATCGAGCCGAGCGCAGCTCTCCGCAAACCAAATGGATCTTTTGAACCCGTCGGCTCCTCTGCAATGGCGAAGAATCCAACCAGCGTATCCAGCTTGTCCGCCAGTGCCACGGCCTGACCCACCTTCGAGACCGGAATGGTATCGCTCGGGCCCTGCGGCTTGTAGTGATCGCGGATGGCGTCAGCCACGTCTTGATCGACGCCTTGATCCAGCGCGTAGTAACGGCCCATCAGGCCCTGCAGTTCCGGGAATTCGCCCACCATGCCGGTCACGAGATCGGCCTTGGCAAGCCGCGCGGCGAGTTTCGCCTTCTCCACATCAGCGCCGATTACCTTTGCAATCTCACCCGCCAGCGCCGCGATGCGTTTCACACGCTCGCCCTGGCTTCCCAGCTTGGCATGGAAGGTGATCGAATCGAGCTTGGGCAGAAGCTGCTCCAGTGGTGTCTTGCGGTCCTGATCCCAGAAGAACTTGGCATCGCTCAGGCGCGCGGCAATCACCTTGTTGTTGCCCGCCACGATGGTCTTGCCGCCGTCCTTGGCGATCATGTTGGAGACGAGCAGATATTTGTTGGCGAGCTTTCCCGTCTTCACATCGCGGAGTGCAAAGCATTTCTGGTGGTTCTTGATCGAGGTGATGATCACCTCTTCCGGCACCGCAAGGAATTTCGTGTCGAATTCGCCCATCAGCACCACGGGCCATTCCACCAGCCCTGCCGCTTCCTTCAGAAGCCCCTCGTCCTCGATCATCTCGAGGCCCTGCGCGAAGGCCAGGTTCTTCGCCTCCACGCGGATCGTCTCGGCGCGCGCCGTGGCATCGACGATCACGAACTGATCGTTGAGCTTCTGCGCATAATCCTCAAAACGCCGCACCTCAATCTGCTGCTTGCCCATGAAGCGGTGGCCGCGCGTGACATTGCCGCTGGCAATGCCATCGACCGACAGCGGCACCACCTCGCCATCAAAGGTGCAGATGATGGATTGCAGCGGGCGCACCCAGCGCAGATTTCCCGAACCCCAGCGCATCGGCTTGGGCCACGGGAACTTGCGGATCACATCCGGCAGCAGTTCGGCGATCACATCAGTTGCCGCGCGCCCGCTCTTGCGGATCACGGCGATATAGAAGCGGCCTTTCTTGTCGTCCTGAATCTGCAACTCTTCAAGCGTGAGGCCCGTCGATTTGAGAAAGCCGTCAATCGCAGGCTTGGGCGCATCGACGCGCGGGCCCTTGCGTTCCTCGGCCACATCCTTGGCCTTGGCGTTCAGGCCCTCAACCGAAAGCACGAGGCGGCGCGGGCCGCCATGCGCCTGCGCACCCTCATAGAGAAGCCCCGCCTCCACCAAGCCATTGGTGATGAGGCTCTTCAAATCCTCCGCCGCCTTCTGTTGCAGGCGGGCGGGGATTTCTTCGGAAAACAGTTCGATCAGCAGTTCAGGCATTTCATACTCCGGGGCGGTTCAGGCGCGGCCGCCGGCCGTCTTGCTCCAGGCTTCGCAGCAACCCTTGGCGAGATCGCGCACGCGCAGGATATAGGCCTGCCGTTCGGTGACGGAGATCACGCCGCGCGCATCGAGAAGATTGAAGGCGTGCGAGGCCTTGATGCACTGGTCATAGGCAGGCAGCGCCATTTCGTGATGGCTGTCCCTGTCGCCCGCGGCGAGCAGCGCCTTGCATTCCTTCTCGGCATCGATGAAGTGCTGATGCAGGATGGCGGTGTCGGCATATTCGAAGTTATAGCGGGAATATTCCTGCTCGGCCTGCAGGAACACGTCGCCATAGCTGATGCGGCCCTGGCCCTTGGGCCTGCCGTTGAAATTGAGATCATAGACATTGTCGACGCCCTGCACATACATGGCGAGGCGCTCAAGCCCATAGGTGAGTTCGCCCGAAACCGGCGCGCAATCGAGTCCGCCCACCTGCTGGAAATAGGTGAACTGCGAGACTTCCATGCCGTCGCACCACACTTCCCAGCCCAGGCCCCAGGCGCCCAGTGTCGGGCTTTCCCAATCGTCCTCGACGAAGCGGATGTCATGCAGGGAGGAATCGATGCCGATGGCGGCGAGCGACCCCAGATAGAGCTCCTGCAGATCAGGCGGCGATGGCTTGATGATCACCTGATACTGATAATAGTGCTGCAGCCGGTTGGGGTTCTCGCCATAGCGGCCATCCTTGGGGCGGCGCGAAGGCTGCACATAGGCCGCAGCCCATGGCTTCGGCCCCACCGAGCGCAAGGTGGTGGCGGGATGGAAAGTGCCCGCGCCCACTTCCATGTCATAGGGCTGCAGAATCACGCAGCCCTTCTCGCCCCAATACTGGTGCAAGGTGAGAATCAGGTCCTGGAAGGACCCTTGTGGGTTCAGAGCCATATTCTGTCCGGCGTTGAAAAAATCGCGCGGACACTATGGTCTCAGGAGTCGGGGGTCAAGAAATTCCCCCGCCCCATTTAATCGTTGTCGTCGACGTTGCCGCCAATGTCGGTGCCGCCGCCCTTGTCGCAGGTGCATTGCGGATTGTCGCCGTTGTCGGAGGTCTGGTCGTCGTTGTTGCCATCATCGGTGGTCGGCGGCGTGTCGCCGCCATTGGCCCAGGCGACAATGGTGGCCGTATTGGCGGCATTCAGCTTGAGCGCCCACCAGCTATCCTGCTTGTCGTTTTGCGCGGTGATGTGGATGCCCAGGAGCTGGCCCGCGTCACCTTCCTTGGGGCCTTTGGCGAAAAACGGGCCGCCCAGCATGGTGGCCAATGTCGATCCCTTGCCGGGGCAGTGGTAGAAATAGGCGCTGTCCTCATTGGAATCGATGTTGCATTTGGCTTCCCACAGCGTGTTCTTGGGAACATCGGCGAAGGGGTAGCTGGTCAGCGTGAGCTGCTTCACGCTTTCGGAGCCTTCCACGGGGCCAAAACCGAACCAGCCGGTCTGGTCGCCGATGTCCTGATCAAGTTCGATCAGCGCAAAGGCGTAGTTCAGGTCACCGGACTTCTGGAAGGCCTGCGGAATCCAGACGTTTTTCCATTTGATCGTGCCGAGCGGCGCATCATCGCCATTGAGTGCGGGCACAAAGTCGAGGTTGTCGAGAAACTTCTTGGCCTTGGTGTCATAGACGCACCAGGGCGCGGTGAGCACAAAACGCTTCATCACCACCGAACCGGTGCAGCCCGTCATGATCATGCCGATCGAGGCATAGGGAGACACACGGGTGTTCTTGATCTGAACGAGCTTGCCCTTCGAGGAGGTGTCGGGGCGCACAGCGCCCCTTGCCTTCAGCATCATCTGCAGCTTGGGCGGAACCGGCACTTCCATCGTCTTGCCGTTGCGGCTGTGCTTGATGCCGGCCAGGCCCTCGATCATCATTTCGGGGCCTACAGGCTTGGCAGCGGCGGGTGCCCGGGGTGCGGAGGCGCCAATGCCCGGTCCGATGGTCAGAATGTCGGCGGATTTTGTGGCGTCGCCCGATCCGACCTGCGGCACATGGCCTTTGCGGGTGAAAACCTCATCGGCGGATGCGGGAGCCGAAATCGCGAGGCCGAGCGTGACAGAAGCGCAAAGCGCCAGAGCGAGTGAGCGAATCATGGACCGTCCTTTCACAGTTGCCCCCTGTTCAGGTACGGCGCCATCAAACACGGAGGCCTTGACAAAAACAAGGCCTGGGTGCGGCTATTCTTCGGGATAGTAGATGCCGGTGCGCGGATCCTGGCGCAACCGCTTGGCGGGCGTTCTCCGCTGCTGCGGCTTTACGCGCGCGTGCGCCCGGGTGGCGTCAAGCTGGCCCATCACGCGGCTCACCGCCAGATAGGTGAGCCAGCCGGCGATCACAACTGTCAGGGCCTTGAGAACGAACATGCGAACCTCCGTACACACCCCAGTGCCATCATCATAAGCCGAAACGCCGGAACAATGCACGTGTTTCCAGTGCGTCAACCAGTCCCTCCCCGGCGGAGGCGGCAAAGCCCAGTCTTTTCAGCATCCAACCGGATGAAGGGGTGATGGATTTGAGCACCAGTTTGGGGCCAAATCTGGACGCCAGAACCCCATGCAGATGGCCGATCCCGTCGATCAGCCCGCGCGCCAGCGCCTCGCGGCCTGCCCAGAAGGCGCCGCTGAAAAGCTCTGCCTCATCGCCCTTGAGCTTGCCTGCCCTCCGGCTTCTGACCAGCGCCTTGAAGGCCTGATGCACATCGCCCTGGATGGCCAGCAGCCGCTCGACGTCTTCTTCCTTTTCCGGCTGGAAGGGGTCGAGGATGGATTTGTTTTCACCCGCCGTATGGACGCGCCGCTCTATGCCCAGCTTCGACAGTGCATCGACAAAACCGAAGCTCGCGGCGATCACGCCGATCGATCCGACGATCGAACTTTCATCGGCATGGATTTCATCACCCGCGCAGGCCAGCCAATAGCCGCCCGATGCCGCGACGTCCTCGCAGAACACCAGAACCGGCACCTTGTGCTTTTCAGCGAGTTGCCGGATGCGCGATGCGATCAGCGCGGACTGCACGGTCGAGCCGCCGGGGGAATTGATCGACAGCGCCACCGCCGCGATCCCCTTGCGGGAAAAGGCGCGCTGCAGAAGCGGCTCGACATCCTTGAAATTCAATCCCGGCCGGAGCGGCGATCCCATGCCGATGGCGCCCTGCAACCGCACATGGGTCACCACGGGCGAGGATTTGGCAAAACGTTCCGGCAGAAAGCGGGCGATCACGGGAGGCAGGGCCATCCCCGTCAGATAGGATGGCGCAAGCCTCAGGGCAAGTTCAGCGGAGCCGCCAGGCCATCCCATCCCGCAAGATGGCATCGGCGGCAGGGGTGAATTGCGAGGTCTGGTCGTGCAGCACCATACCCGGCAGAAGCTGCATCGGCGCCTTGGAGCCCTTCACGCCCTGAACAATCACACGGGAGGCCGCAGCACCTTCCCGCGCATAGAGGGGCGCAATGCGAAGATCGCCAAACCGGTCTTCCATCACCTGCAGGAGCTTGGAGAGCGAGTCGGCGCGATACACGATGGTCACCGTGCCGCGCGGCATCACCATGGTGTAGAGCACCTTGATCCACAGATCGAGATCGGCAGGCCCGAAACTGTGCGCCTGGGCCTTCAGCAGAACAGGCGAGGGCGTGGATTTGCCGGTCTCGAAAAAGGGCGGATTGGCAATGGCGTGATGGTAGGAGCCATGCGGCGGCATGGTGGCCAGGTCCTTGCGCATCGCATCCTTGATGTCGGCATGGATCACATGGACGTTGTCGCCGAAGCCGTTGCGCCTGGCGTTTTCCTCGCACAGCATGGCATAGCGGTTGGAGACTTCGATGCCGGTGATGAACACGCCCGGCGTGCGGGCCAGGGTGCAAAGGGCGGCAACCCCCGCGCCGATGCCCGCCTCATAAATGCCCTCGCCTTCAGCGCAAGGCACGGTCGCGGCCAGAAACACCGCGTCTATCCCGGCCCGGTAGCCTTTTTCCGGCTGGAGAATGCGCAAACGCCCGCCGAGAAATCCATCCTCGGTCAGCGTTGACGGCACACCTGACTGCTGCGGCGGCGCCGGCGGGGTGTCCGCCACGTCCTCTGCGACTTGTTCCATGCGGCGGATACTAGTCCGGGATGGTGAACGAGATATTACCGAGGGTCAGTCTGGCACGGCCCAGATCCTCTCCCGCCACCATGATCCGGCGCGGGATGGCTCCGATTGAGCCTTCGACGGCGCTGGTGAAGGTGTCAAAGACCAGAAATTCGATTCCCGCCTCACCCAGGACATGGGCGATGAAAGACAGATAGACAGGGTCGTTGGTACGGAGAAGTTCCTCCATGGCGTGAAAGGTGGGGGCAATCGAGGCTGGAGTCCACCGCCGATTGGGGGCATGGTCGGGCAGAAATGGCTCGCGGCAACCGGTCGCGCTGCCCTATGGTGAGGGAAGGCCGTAAAACCGGCGGGAAGAGATCGCAGAAAGGTGGCCCTCATGGGAGTTGTCCTGGCCTTCGACGGCGCAGAGACCGGGAAACGCGCCAGCATCGAACCGCTGGTCAAATTGGTCGAACCGGACATGGTGCGGGTGAACGAGTCGATTCTCGCCCGCGCCAAGAGCCATGTGGAACTGATTCCTGAGATCGCCACCCATCTCATCAATTCGGGCGGCAAGCGCATCCGCCCTATGCTCACCCTCGCGGCCGCCCGCATGTGTGGCTATGACGGCGAGCATCATCTCAAGCTCGCCTCCTCCGTCGAGTTCATGCACACCGCCACCCTCCTTCATGATGATGTGGTGGATGAAAGCGATCTCAGGCGCGGCAAACAGGCGGCAAGGGTGATCTGGGGCAACCAGGCCAGCGTACTGGTGGGCGACTATCTCCTGGGCCAGGCTTTCCGCATGATGGTGGAAACGGGATCGCTCGAGGCGCTGCGGATTCTTTCCAACGCGGCCTGCGTGATTGCCGAAGGCGAAGTGCTGCAGCTCTCGGTGTCACAGGACACATCAACCACGGAAGACGCCTATCTGCAGGTGATCGGCGCCAAGACGGCTGCCCTTTTTGCCGCGGCTGCCGAAGTGGGTGCTGTGGTGGCGGGACGCCCGCGCGAGGAACAGGCAGCGCTTGAATCCTATGGCCGCAATCTCGGCATCGCCTTCCAGCTGATCGACGATGCGCTTGATTATTCAGGCTCGACGGAAAAACTCGGCAAGGGTGTTGGCGATGATTTCCGGGAACGCAAGATCACGCTGCCCGTCGTTCTCTCCTATCGCCGCGGCAACAAGGAAGAACGCGCCTTCTGGAAGCGAACCCTTGAGGGCGGCGACCAGAAGCCGGACGATCTCGCCCACGCCAAGGCGCTGATGGAACGCCACAACGCGCTCGAAGACACGGTGGACCGCGCCAATCACTATGGCGATATTTCCCGCGATGCGCTGGCGATCTTCCCCGACAGCGACTGGAAAGCAGCACTCCTCGAAGCCGTCGATTTCTGCGTAGCGCGGGCCTATTAGTTCAGGATAGTTGAGGCACACCACCAGCCGGGCTGCAGAAGGTTTGCGATATCGCGCGCGGGTGCTTCTTCAAATAGCGCAAAGCAGGTGGCGCCGGAGCCGGACATGGCGGCGCGGGTTACGCCGGGAAGTGATTTCAGAATCTTGAGTACGTCAGCGATCACCGGGGCTGCGGCGACCGCGGCCTCTGTCAGATCGTTGCGCCAATGCGCGGGATCATGAAGCCTCACGCCATCGCGGTATGATTGCCCGCGTGCGAGCCCCAGCCGTTGAAAGACCTCCGGCGTTGACACGGGAACGCCGGGGTTCACCAGCAGCGCATGGCGCGGCGAAAACCCTTCGAAAGCTACAATGCGTTCGCCCGCGCCCTGCATGCGGCAGGCGCGCCCCGAAAAACACACTGGAACATCGGCCCCAAGTTTCATCGCGAGACTCGCAATGGCGGGATCGCGGTCAGACACGCCGGCGATCTTCAAAAAAGCCCGCAATGCCGCCGCGGCATTGGCCGAGCCGCCGCCGATGCCGGACGCCACAGGCAGGCGCTTGGTGAGATGCACAGCGACGGGCGGCAGCACCTTGTTCTGCGATCCCGCCAGTTCAGCCACCGCCTCATAGGCGCGAAAGATGATATTCCCGCCTTCTTTCGGCAGTTGATCCGCATAGGGGCCATCCGCCTCGATCATGAACCGGTCAGCGGGCGAAAACCGCAGCTCATCGCCCGCATCGGCGAAGGCCACGATCGAATCCAGTTCATGATAACCATCCTCGCGCCGCCCCAGCACATGAAGCGCGAGGTTGACCTTGGCCCGCGCCTGTTCGGCGAAGGGCTTGAACATCAGCCGTTGTTCTGCGTGGTGCCGTTCTGCGCGGGCTTGAGATCGGGGTCATCAGGCAAGCCATTCTTCAGCTTGTCCTCGATGCGCTTCAGATCATCGGGCTCGGGCTTGTTGTCCTTGGCATGCTGCCACTGGAATTTCGCCTCGAGCCTGCGGCCCACGCGCCAATATACATCGCCCAGATGCTCGGCGATGATCGGGTCATAGGGCAGAAGATCAACGGCGCGCTCGCTGTTGATGAGCGCCAGATCATAGTCGCCCTGGCGGAAATAGGCCCAGGCCAGGCTGTCGACAATGTAACCGTCGTTGGGCTTGAGGCCGACGGCCTGCTTGATCATGCCCATGGCTTCGGGAAGATTGATCTTCTTGTCGACCATGGAGTAGCCGAGATAGTTCAGCACCATCGGCTCGTTGGGTGACAGCTTCAATGCCTCGCGGAACTGCTTTTCCGCCTTGTCCCACTGGTTCAGACGCTCATAGGCGATGCCACTGTAATAAAAAATGCGCCAGTTGCCGGGCTGCAGGTCCTTGATGGTGGCGATCGCCTTGTCATAGGACTCCGCCGCGCCCTTGAAGTCCTCGTTGTTGCGCTGAAGATTGCCGAGCGTGACGAGAACATCGTAATCCGCCGGGTTGCGCGCCTCGACATCCTTGAGAGCCTTCAACGCGTCATCCTTGCGGTCAAGGCGCTGGAGGTTAACGGCAATCTCCATTTCAGCGTTGGTGCGCAGGGGAGATGCGGCGGGAACTTGCGAATAGGCGTCGATCGCCTCCTGCGGGCGCTTCATGTTCTCGTTGATGTCGCCGATCAGCGTATAGATCACCGGCTTGTCGCCATTCATCGCCAATGCCAGCTGGGCATAGACAAGACCCACATCCATGCTCTGATCGTCGGTCATCGCCGTGGCGAGCGAAAACAGGGCTTCGGCCGCTCCCGCGTTTGGCCCCGGCACCAGCGCGTGGGGTTTGGTACCTGCCTTGATGTTGGCGATGGCAGAGACGATCAGGGGGTTGTCATCGCCACCGGCCATATAGGCCGAATAAATTTTCAGGGCCTCATCCGGCCGCTTGTTGCGTTCGAGGAAATTGCCATAGGCCTGCACCACACGGAGCGACGTGGCCGCCTGTTCGTAAGCCTTTTTATAGGCCGCCTCGGCGCGGATGTTGTTGCCGAGGTAGTCGGCAATGAGTGCGGTGTGAAAGGTCTTGAAATTGCCGAAGCTGTCATTGTCGTCCAGCGTGTCGAGCGCCTTCAGGGCGGGGGTCAGTTCGCCCTCGCCTGCCCACGACCACGCCTCCAGAAGTGCGGAGGTGAGTTGCCCGATGGGCGTATAGGACGCGGCTCCGAAATTCCGCCTGGCATCGGTGTAGTGATGTGCGCGGAAATCACGCAATCCCAGAACAATGCGCGCCATGCGCTGTTGGCTGTTGAAGGAGAGCACCCGCTCGGCCATTTTTTCCGCGTCGGCAATGTTGCCGTCCGCCAGATGGATGAGGAAAAGACGCTCGATCAGGCCGGGGTTTGATTCATCGGCCTCAAGCGCCTTGCCGAGATACTCCGTGGCGGCTTCGCCATCGCGCAGCTTGGCGGCGGTGCGGCCCGCCAGATAGCTGCCGGATTCCGAATAGTCGCCCAGAATGTCGGGCGTGACCGCCCTGGCTTCAGACACGGGAACAGACAGCATGAAAGTCGCAGCGGCGGCGCGAAGCAGTTTGGGCGGCATGAAGTTCCGTTTCTTGATGCGGGCGGCCCGGTGCCATCCCTTTTGACGCGACTCTTCCCGTCAAAATGCGGTTTTTTCGCGGAGGCCGCAACCCTCAAGTGGAGAGCCGTCAGGACTTCAAAAAAGCGCCCGCGAAAACGCCAGCTGGCCCGCCAAAGGACGGGCCAGCCGGTGGAGCAAACAAGTGGCTATGTCCTAGCAGCGAGAGGCGCGGGAAGTGACGTCGTCGGAAACATCGCTGCACGTTTCGGGAGAGCTTGACGACACAACAGCGGAGCTGTCGCTGTCATCGTTGGCGACGTCGTAGCTATCGTCTCCGCTGGCGGAGTTCGACATCTCCGAGTCGGCGAACACGGGGGCTGCAGTGCCAAGCGCGAAAACGAGGGCGAGGGCAGAAAAGGCTGAGGTACGGAACATTTTGAATTCTCCGGGGACTACTTGGTGAGATAGATTGCAGTGCTGTTAACGTTGTCGCCGATGTGATTGAAGACAGTTCCCAATGCCACGCCGTCGGCAGCGAAGCTGTAATGGCTTGAGTCCGTGGCGCAGGACTGCAGGTTGGCGAGAATGTTCGTGTTGGTGACACGGAACGCCACGGTGTAGATTTCGATACCTGCCGCCTTGATGTTGGAGCAGAGGCTAAGCATGTTTGTGTCAAGCGCCGCGCCTGTGCTGGTTGCCGTCGTCGTGCCAAAGCGGTTCGCCGTCGTGGCCTTGCCGCGGCCATAGGAACTGTACCAGGTGCCATTGAGCGTATTGACCTGGGAGCCATTCGACAGAACGTCGTTTTCGCCGTCCGTCATCAGCACCATGACCTTGCGCCAGCGCGGATGATGATAGGCGGAGATCGTGTCGGCCGGGTTTAGCGCTCCGGCCTCAACCTTGGTGAACGGCTCGGTCGGTGACAACACTTTCCATCCCCAGGAGAGCCCTTCCGGGATCACGGTCGAACCGGAAGCGGTCATCGCGTCGATGGCGGTCTCGATCTTGGAGCGGTTGTAGGTCAGCGGCACGATCGGCGTCTTCACGCAGTTGAACCAAGGACCGTAGTCGCTGCTCGATTCCCCGGTGATCGAGGTGTTGTTATATTTGCCGATGTTCTGCTGGCGTGCCAGCATCAGGGTCGAGTTCATCGACGACGATGTCGAGTTGTAGGCGGTGCCGCCGTAGGTGCCCGAACTTGTCATGCCGGTATATTCATACGGGCTGGAGCTCGTGCCGATATAGGAATTGTAGTAGCCGTTGCTCGTGCTGTTCGAATAGGTCGGCTCATCGGGAGCGAAATAGGGAACGAACAGGGAGTCTCCTGTCGACGATGACGGCGCAGCGTCACTCGTGGCATAGCTTCCAGGCCGCGATTCAATGCAACCATTCCACGCCAGCGCGGTGCCGCTCACTTTCAGCTTCGACCATGCGGTATAGTTGTTCCACGTGGCAGCGGCCGGCGCCACGCCGGCGGTGGACGTCGAATAGTCCCTGAAGTTGAGGCTCGAAACGCTGGACTTACCTGTCGTGTCGATCCAGCTCCAGTCGAAATCATAAGCCGATGTGTTCAGGCGGACAGCGCCGGAGAACGGCACCAGCGCCACGCGGATATATTGGCTCTCGCTTGCGGCGGTGAGTGTGCCGCCGTAGATCTTGGTCATCAGATTGTGGGCGGCGGTTTTGGCTTGCGCCATATAGGTCGTGCCCATGGAGCCCGTGGTGTCCATCACCATCACCAGCTCCACCGGGCGCGAGGCCTTCTTGGCCTGGGTGGTGGTGGTGTAGGTAGAATCAGTGAGGCCAGCCATTCCCATCAGCGAGTTCGGAAGCGTGTGGCTTGCCGTGAGCGTGACCAGCTCATTGGTGATATTCAGCGAAACGCTCAGATTTTCCGCTGGACCATAATTCTGGGTAATGTAGGTGGTGGCGAACGAGGTGAGATCGCGCATGCGCGTCGCGGTTTGCGCCGTTGTCAGGCCTGTCAGGCTCGAACGGTCGGAGGAAATCACCGCCAGGGCGGCAGAATCGGTTGCCGCGCGGAACGCACTGGTATCGCGTGCGATGCGTCCGTAATCCACGCCGGCGCCCACAGCCACCATCATTGGCACCGCGGCCACAGCCAGGATCATCGTGAGATTGCCAGCGCTGTCATGCGAATAACGACGGGCGAGTTTGCGCGCTGCGGCTGCAAAGCCTTTCAACTTCCGGTTTTTCATTTGAGTATCCCTGCTCATACACGGGATAATTGCACTCAAGCACCTTCCTGATCTCTAACCGGAACGCGTGTATTTTAATTATTAAAATCTGCATCGGACGGTGGTAAATTGCTGATAAACAAACACCCGAAAATCCCGGAATAAAACAAAAAGGGCCGGAAACCATGTTTCCGGCCTCTCGTTCGCGAAAACCATTCCGATTGAATGAGACGCACCACCATCTGGCCGGGTGTTCTGCCCGCTGGACATTCCACAATAATGCGGATGTCTTCATAGTCATGGCCGGTCCACCCCATGTCCCGCGGGCGATCTTCCCATCTGAAATACATATATTTTTCGGGCATTGAGCCGCTACCTTCCCGCTGCGGTGCGGAGCTCCGGCTCTTCGTAATAGTGCCACCCTGGGATTGCGGCTTGCAGGTTACCACGCTGCAGCACAGCGCGTTTTCGAGCAGCGCGTAACCCGCGAAATCAAAGGATTCAGCGCCGCTGGTATATTCGGTGTTGCTGAACCAGTTATAATGCTCGACGCCAGGGTTGTTCCAGTTCGTGGGCGCGACTCGCATATTGCGCGCATTATAGAGACGGTCGCTTAGTGTTTCATTGTCACGGCAATGCAGCATCTGGAACGTACAGGTTGTATTGCCGTTGCCGGCGATTACGGCTCCCTGGCTGCGGCAGCCATCCACATTGCTCTTCTTCGCCGCATTATGGCAATTCTAATTGACCGGGGGCGCTCAAAAACAACGCCCCCAGAATGCAATCAAAAAAACCTTTCCCATCTACATGTTCGGATAATTCGGCCCTTCGCCGCCCTGCGGTACCACCCAGACGATATTCTGCGACGGATCCTTGATGTCGCAGGTTTTGCAGTGGACGCAATTCTGGTGGTTGATCTGGAAGCGCGCCTCGCTGCCATCGCCGATCACCTCGTAAACGCCGGCCGGGCAATAGCGCTGCGCGGGCTCGGCCCAGGTGGGCAGGTTCACATCGATCGGGATGTTCTGGTCCTTGAGCTTCAGATGCGGTGGTTCGTCTTCTTCATGGTTGGTGGCAGAGAAGGCGACGTTGGTGAGGCGGTCGAAGGAGAGCACGCCATCGGGCTTGGGATAGTCGATGGGTTTTGACTCAGCGGCGGGTTTCAGCGTCGCATAATCAGGCTTTCCGTGCTTCCAGGTGCCGAAGCCAAAGCCGAACAGCTGGTTCAGCCACATATCAATGCCGCCCAGCGCCAGGCCGCCGATGAGGCCCAGCTTCGACCACATGGGCTTCACATTCCGCACCCGCTTCAGATCCTGATAGACCCAGGACTTGCGGTAGGCATCCTCATAGGACGTCAGCTCGTCCGCCTCGCGGCCCTCGCCCAGCGCCGCAAAGGCTGCTTCCGCCGCCATCATGCCGGTCTTCATTGCATTGTGGGAGCCCTTGATGCGCGGCACGTTCACGAAACCGGCCGAACAGCCGATCAGCACGCCGCCGGGGAAGGTGAGCTTCGGCACCGACTGGAAGCCGCCCTCGGTGATGGCACGGGCGCCATAGGCGACGCGGCGGCCGCCCTCCAGCACATCGGCGATCATCGGGTGATGCTTGAAGCGCTGGAACTCCATGTAGGGGAACAGATAGGGGTTGGTATAGTTGAGATGCACCACGAAGCCGACGGACACCAGATTGTCCTCGAGGTGATACATGAAGCTGCCGCCGCCGGTCTTGGTGCCAAGCGGCCAGCCCATGGTGTGGGTCACCTGGCCCTGCCTGTGCTTTTCCGGCTTCACCTCCCACAATTCCTTCATGCCGATACCGAATTTCTGCGGCGCGCGGCCTTCCGAGAGATTGAACTTGGAGATGATCTGCTTGGCGAGTGAGCCGCGCACGCCCTCGGCGATGAAGACATATTTGCCCAGCAGTTCCATGCCGGGCTGGTAATCGGGCTTGTGGGTGCCGTCTTTGGCGATGCCCATCACGCCGGCAACGACGCCTTTGACCGATCCGTCCTCGCGGTAGAGCACCTCGGAACAGGCAAAACCCGGATAGATTTCAACGCCCAAAGCTTCGGCCTGCTGCGCCAGCCAGCGGCAGACATTGCCGAGCGACACGGCATAGTTGCCGTGATTGCTCATCAGCGGCGGCATGAAGGCATTGGGAAGCCGGAGCGCGCCCTTGGGGCCCAGCACATAAAAGCGGTCATCGGTGACAGGCGTGTTGAGGGGGGCTCCCTTCTCTTTCCAGTCCGGGATCAACTCATTGAGGGCAATGGGATCGACCACGGCGCCCGAGAGAATATGCGCGCCCACCTCAGAGCCTTTTTCGAGCAGGCAGACGGAGAGATCGGGCGAGAGCTGTTTCAGGCGGATGGCCGCGGCAAGCCCTGCGGGGCCTGCTCCCACGATCACCACATCATATTCCATCGCCTCACGCTGCACCTGATCCACAGCCATGCTCCTGCCTATGCTTTTGGGTTGGGCGCCTTTATAATGGGCAGGCCCTTACGCACAAGCAGCCAATTCGGACATGGAACGCGGGAAAAACGGCATGAGACCCGAGGAAGCGGCGGCAGCGCTCCAGTGGCTGGCGGAGATGGGTGCGGAAGAGATCATTGGCGAAGCGCCCGTGGATCGTTTTGCTGTGGCCACCGCAGCCCCTCCTCCCGCTGCCAAAGCCATAGAACCTGTGAAGATCGCCCGGCCTCCCGTTGCCGCCTCCGATGATCCGGCAAGCCTCGCCGCGGCCTGTACTTCCCTGGACGACATCGTTGCCACGCTTCAGGCATTCGATGCCTGCCCGCTGAAGAAGACCGCAACCAACCTGTGCTTCTCCGATGGCAACCCGCGCGCTCATGTCATGATCGTGGGTGAAGCGCCCGGGCGTGACGAGGACATCCAGGGCAAGCCCTTTGTGGGCCGCTCCGGGCAATTGCTGGATCGCATGCTGGCGTCGATCGGCCTTTCGCGCCACGCCGAGGAGCCGGAGCGCTCGGTGTTCATCACCAACACCATCTTCTGGCGCCCGCCGGGAAACCGCGATCCGACGGAAGCCGAAACCCTGATGTGCCTGCCTTTTGTTCTCCGCGCCATCGAATTACAGCGCCCGCGCGTGGTGCTGGGTGTGGGGAAAATTTCCTCGCAGCGCCTGCTTTCAACCGCCGACGGCATTCTGAAGCTGCGCGGAAAATGGCGCGAGATTTCGGCCGGGTCTCTTGCCGTGCCGTTTCTCCCCACGCTTCACCCCGCCTATCTCCTGCGCCGCCCCATCGAGAAGCGGCTGGCATGGCGTGATCTGCTGTCACTCCGGAAGGCACTCGATGCTCATTGAACCCGCCGACCTGGCGATTTTCCTCGCCGCATCGCTCACCCTCAATCTCACGCCCGGCAATGACATGATGTTCGTGCTGGGCCAATCACTGCGCGGCGGCCCATCGCGCGGCGTTGCAGCAAGCCTCGGCATTGCCACGGGATCGCTCGTGCATCTTGGGCTTGTTGCGCTGGGCGTTGCCGCCGTGCTGGCGCGGCACCCTGCGGTCTTCGATGCAATCCGCTACGCCTGCGCTGCCTATCTTGTCTGGATGGCCTGGCAAAGCCTGCGGCAATCCGATTTCGCGGTAACCCGGGATGCAAAGAGCGGAAGCTGGGTGGATGCCTGGCGGCAGGGCACATTCGTCAATCTGTTCAATCCAAAGATCATTGTTTTCATGTTCGCCTTTCTGCCGCCTTTCGTGCGCCCGGAGAATGGCTCGCCTCTGCTGCAACTCCTCATTCTGGGGATGATTTTCAATATCGGCGGCACACTGATCAATATTTGCGTCGCGATATTTTCCGGCCGGCTGCTGCAGCGTTTCATATCTGACGCGAAGGCAAGAAAATGGATAGGGCCGGCGGTCGCTTCGGTTTATCTCTTTATCGCGGCGCGGCTTGTGGTTGCGCGGCCCTAACGTAATGCATTTCTCCGCGGCGCAAGCCGAATAAATATTACACCAAACGCGCGTTTTGAATTGTGGGAGGTCGGATTTTAGTTTTATCTTCGCGCGGCAATTTTACATCCGCACATCGTGAAAGACCTGACATGACGACATCGTCCGGCCCCCGCGCCTTTCTGCCCGTGCGCATCGCGATTCTGACGGTCTCGGATACGCGCAAGCTGGAAGACGATGTGTCGGGCCAGGTCTTGAGTGATCGCGCTGCGGCGGATGGGCATCTGCTCTCGGCCCGAAAAATTGTCAAAGACGACATTCGCGCCATCCGCCACATCATCCGCGATTGGACAAACCGCGGCGATATCGACGCCATCATCACGACCGGCGGCACGGGGCTGACCGGCAATGACGTGACCATTGAGGCGATGCGCCCGCTGTTCGAGAAAGAGATTGAAGGCTTCGGCACGCTGTTCCACATGATCTCGTTTCCCAAGATCGGAACATCGACCATCCAGTCGCGCGCCACGGCCGGGGTGATGAAGGGCAAATATATTTTCTGCCTGCCGGGATCACCCGGCGCCTGCAAGGACGGCTGGGACGGCATTCTCCGGCAGCAGCTCGACTACCGGCACATGCCCTGCAACTTCGTGGAGATCATGCCGCGCCTTGAAGAGCATCTGAAGCGCGGCAAGTGACATCAGGTCTGGCGCTTGGCAAACATGCGCTGCGGCCCAAGCCCCGACACGATGGCAAGCCCCAGCATGATCACCGCGCCGCCGATGATTTGCGCCGGGGAAATATGTTCGCCCAGCACAAAGAAGGCCGTCACCACGCCCACCACCGGCATGAGCAGAATGAAGGGCGCGAGTTCATCCATGCGGCACTCTTTCAGCAGCGCGAACCACACCATGTAAGCCACGTAGAAACCGATGATGCCGACAAAGGTGAGCATCAGCCATTGTTCCGTTCCGGCGGTGCGCAGCGATTCGAATTGTCCCTGCTCAAGGAAGAAGCTGGCGAGCGCCAATTGCGGCGCGCCGCCCACCGCGTTGGCCTTCAGAAGGCCGATACCGCCGTCGCGCCCGAATTTCTGCGCCAGCGCCTGGCCCAGCGCCCATGCGAATGCCCCGCCGATCACAAACAGGACCGGAATGAGGGGCGGCTTTTCGTCAGGCAATCCAATGACAATGCCAACGCCGAGGAGCGCCAGCGCCGTTCCCAGCACTTTCCGGCCATCCAGCCTGTCTCCCATCAGCAGCCAGCCCAGCAGCACCGCGATCGGCACCTGGCTTTGCACGATGAGATTGGCGGCGGTTGAGGACATGCCCTTCAGCGCCGGGAAGATCATCGCGCCCTGAATGGTGACCGAAAAGGCCGAGATCAGCAGGATATGCGGCCAGCGCGTGCGCAACGGCTCGCGGTGGGTAATGAGCAGGGCGATGGCGATGCCGCCATAGATCATCAACATCATGAAAAGCGGCGGAAAATGCGCCGTGGCAGGCTTGGCAATAGTGAAGCCGGTGCCAAAACCCAAGGGTGGCACCAGGGCCATTGCGATCTGCCGGGGAGTCATGGACGACCCTGCTACAGAAGGAGATCGCTGGCGGCAATCTTGTTCTTGATTTGTTCCTGTCGCCATGCCTACATATCGCCCATGCCAACGCTCATCGACAAACGGCAATCAACCGGCATTGACCCCTCGCTCATCGGGGCAGGCAAGCTCACGGCGCTGGCCGGCCAGATGCGCGGTCGGGGAGCCAGGGCCAATGAATCGGGCCGCTTTGAACACCAGAGCCGTGTTCTGTTCGATGACGGCTGGGATGCGCTCGACGATCTGCCGCCGCTCCGCACCGAAGTATTCAGCGAAACGGCCAAGACCATCATCACCCGCAACGAGTCGCCCGATATTTCCTTCGACCGGTCGATCAACCCCTATCGGGGCTGCGAGCACGGCTGTTCCTATTGTTATGCAAGGCCGACCCACGCCTATATGGGCTTGTCGCCCGGCCTCGACTTCGAGAGCAAGCTGTTCGCCAAGACCAATGCGCCGGAGCTTCTCAGGCAGGAACTTCTCGATCCCGCCTACACGCCCCGCACCATGGCGCTGGGCACCAATACCGACCCCTACCAGCCCATTGAGCGCAAACACCGGCTGACCCGGCGCATTCTCGAGGTGCTGGCGGAGTTCAATCATCCCGTGGGCATCGTCACCAAATCCGCGCTGGTGGTGCGCGACATCGATATTCTCAAACCCATGGCGGAGAAGGGTCTGGCCAAGGTGGCGCTGTCCGTCACCTCGCTTGATCCCCGGCTGTCGCGCAGCATGGAGCCGCGCGCCGCGACACCTGCCAAAAGGCTTGGCGCCATGGAAATGCTGGCGGCGGCTGGCATTCCCGTCACCGTCATGGTGGCGCCGGTCATTCCCGGCCTCAATGACAGCGAGATCGAACCGATCCTCAAGGCGGCCTACGCGGCAGGCGCGCGCGAAGCGGGCTATGTGGTGCTGCGCCTGCCGCTCGAGGTGCGCGACGTGTTCCGTGACTGGCTGATGTCGGACATGCCCGACCGGGCGGCCAAGGTCATGTCTTTGGTCAAATCCATGCGGCAGGGAAAAGACTACGATTCGACCTTCGGGCGGCGTATGACGGGCTCCGGCCCCTATGCTTGGTCCATCGGGCGGCGATTCGAACTGGCCTGCGAAAGGCTGGGCATCAACCGCAACCGCAGAAAGCTCGACGCGGGGGCCTTCACGCGCCCACCACAACCGGGCGAGCAATTGTCACTGCTTTAGAAAAGGTCCAGGCATGCAGCAGAAGGAAAAGGCCGAACGCTTCAAGGCGCTGCATCAGGCCAAGGGCTGTTTCATCATTCCCAACCCGTGGGATGCGGGCTCGGCCCGGCTGCTCGAACTTCTGGGTTTCCCAGCCCTTGCCACCACCAGTGCCGGCCTTGCCTTTTCCCTTGCGAAGCCTGATGGCCAGAATGCGGTGAGCCGTGCGGAAACACTCGCCAATGCAAAAGCCATCGTGGATGCTACCAATCTCCCCGTCTCGGCTGACCTCGAAAACGGCTTCGGGAAAAGCCCTGAGGCGTGCGCTGAAACCATCCGGCAGGCGGCCGCAGCGGGGCTGGTGGGCGGCTCCATCGAGGATTCGACGGGCGAAAGCGCCTCACCACTTTTTTCCGCCGAGGCCGCTGCTGAGCGCGTGCGCGCGGCGGCGGATGCAGCACGGGGTTTGAGCTTTCCCTTCATTCTCACGGGCCGTGCCGAAAACTATCTGCACGGCAAGCCCGACCTGAAAGATACGATCCGCCGGCTGCAGCTCTATCAGGATGCCGGGGCCGATGTTCTCTTTGCACCCGGCCTCCGTTCGGCAGAGGATATCCGTGCCGTCACCTCCTCGGTCGACAGGCCGGTGAATGTGGTGATGGGGCTGCAAGGCATCACGCTGTCCCGCGCCGATCTCGAAGCCGTAGGGGTGAAGCGGATCAGCGTCGGCGGCTCACTGGCGCGGGCGGCGCTGGGCGCATTTCTCAAAGGGGCCAAGGAAATGAAGGAGCATGGCACCTTCAGCTTCGCCGCCGATGCCACGCCGCATGGCGAGTTGAACGGCCTTTTCTCGCGCCCCCGCTGACATGGAGCCGGATTTCAGTTTCGAGATGCGGGCTTTCGCGCGCGGCCATAGCATGGTGTGCGGGATCGATGAGGCAGGCCGCGGCCCATGGGCGGGGCCGGTCGTCGCGGCGGCGGTCATTCTCGACCGCCGCGCCATTCCCGAAGGGCTCAATGATTCAAAGGCCCTCACGGCTGAACGGCGCGAGGCGCTTTATGCAGAGATCACCGCAACCTCGTTCTTTGCCGTCGCCATCGGCGATGTGACAAGGATCGACCGGGACAATATTCTCGCCGCCACGCTGTGGGCCATGGCTGAGGCGGTGGCAGCACTTCCCCATGCGCCTCACTGCGCGCTGGTTGACGGCAATCGCGCACCCTCCCTTTCCTGCGAAGTTGAAACCATCATCGAGGGCGATGCGCTGTCGCTCTCGATCGCCGCCGCCTCGATCATCGCCAAGGTGACGCGCGACCGGCTGATGATAGCGCTGGACGATGAATGCCCGGGCTATGAGTTTGCACGGCACAAGGGCTATGGCACGGCCCGCCACCGGAGTGCGCTGGAGCGGCTCGGGCCCTCGCTCCATCACCGCAGAAGCTTCGCGCCGATCGCCAGGATGCTGGCGCGTTAACCACATCGCCTGAAAGCGATTCACGCGGACTCGCCCACGATTCACAATGGTGATTCAGAGTCAGTTGCGTATCGGGGGCGTTCATGGGGTATCAGACACGGCCGGACATCAGGCCGTTGCACAACCGGATTCTGGTTGGCGATTGCCTGACCGAGCTGAAGCGGATCCCGACAGGCTCCGTCGATCTCGTCTTCGCCGATCCGCCCTATAATCTGCAGCTTGCCGGCAATCTCACGCGGCCGGACCAGAGCAAGGTGGATGCGGTCGATGATGACTGGGACAAGTTCTCGAGCTTCGCCGCCTATGACAAGTTCACCCATGCGTGGCTCAAGGAATGCCGCCGGGCGCTCAAGCCCGATGGCGCGCTGTGGGTCATCGGCTCCTATCACAACATCTTCCGCGTCGGCGCCATCCTGCAGGATCTGGGCTTCTGGATTCTCAATGACGTGGTGTGGCGCAAAACCAATCCGATGCCGAATTTCCGCGGCCGCCGCTTCACCAACGCGCATGAAACGCTGATCTGGGCGGGGCGCAGCCAGGAGACGAAATATACCTTCCACTATGAAGCGATGAAGATCTTCAACGACGATCTGCAAATGCGCTCCGACTGGACACTTTCGCTCTGCACCGGCGGCGAACGCCTGAAAAATGATGCAGGCCAGAAACTTCATCCCACGCAAAAACCGGAGGCCCTCTTGCATCGCGTGCTGCTCTCTTCCTCAAATCCAGGCGATGTGGTGCTGGACCCCTTCTTCGGCACCGGGACAACGGGTGCCGCCGCGAAACAGCTTGGCCGCGTGTTTGTGGGCATCGAGCAGAACGAAACCTATGCCGAGGCCGCCATGGCCCGCATCATGGCGACAGAAGAACTTCCCGCCGAAGCCCTGAAAGTGACGACGCCCAAGCGGGCGGAACCGCGCATTCCCTTCGGCACGCTCCTCGAACGCGGCCTCGTGAAGGCGGGTGATACGCTTTATGATCCTGCCGAACGTGTGGCGGCCCGGGTGCGCGCCGATGGTTCGATCGCCTGCCGTGATGCCAGCGGCTCAATCCACAAGATCGGCGCCTATGTGCAGGGTGCTGAAGCCTGCAACGGCTGGACCTTCTGGCATGTGCGTAAAGGTACCAACCTCGTTCCCATCGATGTTTTCCGCCAGCAGGTGCGCGCCGAATTGGGCGCCATGGCGTGAGCAACCGCTTCACGCGCCCAGGCCTTTCCGTCGATGCGGCGCGGATCGCGGAAATCTATAATCAGGGCATGGCGGACAGGACCGCCACCTTTGAAACAGAAACGCGGAGTGCCGCCGACATCAGGCGCTGGTTCGATCTCGGCTATCCGGTGTTCGTGGCGGGCAAGGACGACGAGATCATGGCCTATGCGGTGGCGTTCCCCTATCGTGCCCGGGCCTGTTACGAAGGCGTGCGGGAATTCTCCGTCTATGTGGCGCGCGACGGAAGGGAAAAAGGCTTCGGGCGCGCCGCCATGCAGGCGCTAATCGCCGATTGCCAGGCTCGCGGCTGGTGGAAACTGCTGTCGCGCGTCTTTCCCGAAAATGCAGCCAGCCGGAAGCTGCTGTCTTCGCTCGGCTTCCGGGAAGTCGGCGTTTACGAGAAACATGGGCGCCTCGATGGCCAGTGGCGCGACGTGGTGATCGTCGAAAAGCTGCTGATCTGACAGTTGCGTTGGCGGGGCTGCCGGTTTAGGCGGATCAGGCAACAGGAGAGCCTCCCATGAAAGCCCGCCAGCAGACGTCCTTTCTTTTCGATCTCGACGGCACGCTGGTCGATAGTGTCTACGACCATGTGATCGCCTGGCATTATGCGCTGATGGAGGAAGGGATCGAGGTGTCGCTGTGGCGGCTGCACCGCAAGATCGGCATGTCGGGCGGCCTCTTCGCCAAGGCGCTGGCGCGGGAAACAGGGCGCGATTTCGACGAGGCGACGCTGAACCGCCTGCGCCAGTCTCATGCCCGTCACTACGGGCAAGTCTCCAAGCAGACGCGGCCTTTGCCCGGTGCCCGCGAGCTTTTGAAATATCTCTCGGACAATGAGATTCCCTGGGCCATCGCCACCTCGGGCCGCATGGAAACGGCGGGCCCGGTTCTGGAAATCCTCGGCGTGGACCTGAAGAAAACCGTGGTCATCACGCGTGATCTCGTGCGCTATGCGAAGCCCGATCCCGACCTGTTCCTTGCCGCGGCGGAGAAGCTTGGCGTCTCCATCGAAACCTCCTGCGTGGTGGGCGATTCGATCTGGGACATGCTGGCGGCAAGGCGGGCGCGCGGCCTCGGCATCGGCCTTTTGTCCGGCGGCTACGGCACCGAAGAACTGGAACGCTCCGGCGCCTATCGCGTCTATGACGATCCGGCTGATCTTCTCGATCACATCGACGAGGTCGGCGGCCGGCGCTAGGCTTCTCTCAACACATGCGCCACCACCTTGCGCATCACGGTGGGCAGCGCTTCGCCGGCCAGATCCTCGCGCCGTACCCAGCGATAATCGCCGTCCTGCAGCAGTTCGCCTTCGCCTGCCGCGGCGCGCATCACCGCAAGATCGAGATGAAAATGCGTGAAAGTATGGGTGACGCTGCCGGGAAGTTTCCGCCACGCCGCATCAACGGGTGCATGATCGAGCGGGGCCGCAGGCCTCTCTCCGCTCCACTCCGTTGACGGCACTTCCAGCATGCCGCCCAGCAGGCCCCTCTCGGGCCTGCGCCGCAGCAGCACCGCGCCGTCGCCCCGCTCCACCCAGAAGGCCACGCCGAAACGCTGCGGCACTTTTCTCTTGGCGGCCTTGAAGGGCAGCACAGACGCCATGCCACGCTTCCTTCCCTCGCAGTCCTCCGTCCACGGACAAATCAGGCAGTTCGGGCTTTTCGGCGTACAAAGCGTGGCGCCCAGGTCCATGAGGGCCTGCGCAAAATCACCGGCGCGCCGTTCGGGCACCAGTGCTTCGGCCCTGGCGCGGATCAACGGTTTCGAGTCGGGCAGCGGCGTTTCGATACAATAGAAGCGCGACAGCACGCGTTCGACATTGCCATCGACCGCGGCGTGGCGGCCACCAAAGGCGATGGCCGAAATCGCGCCCGCCGTATAGGGACCCACACCCGGCAGCGCGCGCAATCCTTCCAGCGTCGAGGGGAACACGCCGCCGCTCTCTGCTACAACTTTGGCACAGGCATGAAGATTGCGGGCGCGGGCGTAATAGCCAAGGCCCGCCCAGGCCTTCAGCACATCATCGAGCGGCGCCGCCGCCAGATCCTTCACCGTGGGCCAGAGGCGGATGAACTTCTCGAAATAGGCCTTCACCGCCGCCACGGTGGTCTGCTGCAGCATGATTTCGGAAAGCCAGACGTGATAGGGATCAGCCGCCTGCCCTACCCTTGCCCGCCATGGCAGCACACGGGCATGAATGTCGTACCAGGCCAGCAGGCGAGCGGCCAAATCGGCTTCAAGCCCTTGTTTGGCCATGGTGCTGCGCAAAAAGCCGACTCCTGTTAGAGATGGCTGAGAATAGAGCCGCTATGGACACACTGGACAAGCATTTCCGCGCCTTGACGCGCCTAGCCTTTGCCCGCCACGGCTTTGCCCAGGGCGAGGTCGCGGCCCGCTGGCCGGAGATCGTGGGCGACGCGTTGGCCCACGTCACAGCGCCGGGGCGCATCTCGTGGCCACGCGGCCAGGGCGAAGCGGCGCAGAAATCGGGCGGCACACTGAGCGTCAGGACGGCGCCCGGCCGCGCCCTTGAGACACAATATGCGGTGCCCCGCATCATCGAGCGGCTGAACGGCTTCATGGGCTATGCCGCCATTGCGCAGGTGAAGATCGTGCAGGCGGCGGACTGGCCGAAGCCGGCGGCTTCAAGGCCCACTCTTCCCACTGCAAAAACCGTTCACGAACAAGAGCTTGCACGCATTTCCGACGATGAATTGCGGGCTTCCTTCGCGCGCCTGGGATGCGCCGTTGCCGCCCGCGCGCAAGGTTCTCCACAAGGCAAATAATCGATTGGTTTCAACCCTCAACATCTAGTAGGTAAAGGTCATGAACAGTTTGAATCGCCGTCACATTCTCGTAGGTTCCGCGCTGCTTGCCGGCACGGCGCTCGGCATTGTGCCAGCCCTCGCCATCGACATGGCCGCCCTCAACGCGCCTTCGGAACTGGGCGAGATGGAACTTGGCAATCCCAACGCCAAGGTCACCGTCATTGAATATGCCTCGGCGAGCTGCCCGCATTGCGCCGCCTTCTACAAGGAAGTGTTCCCGGAGTTCAAAAAGGAATACATCGACACCAACAAGGTGCGCTTCGTATTCCGCGAATTCCCGCACAATGATGCAGCGCTGGCGGCCTTCATGGTGGCGCGGTCGCTACCCAAGGAAGCCTATTTTCCGCTGATCGATGTGTTCTTCAACACGCAGGCCACGTGGCTGCAAGATCCGCGCACCGGCCTCCTCAACATCGCCAAGCAGGCCGGCATGACGGAAGACCAGTTCAACAAGGTGCTGGGCGACCAGGATCTGGCGAAGAAGATTCTGGCGGTGCGCGACAAGGCGTCGACCTTCGGTGTCACCGGCATTCCGACCTTCTTCATCAACGGTGAAATGCTGGACGGCGAGCAGACGCTGGACAAGCTCAAGGCAAAAATCGATCCGCTTCTGGGCTAAGCGGACTTACACGATCGGGGTCAGGGGACGATGAAATTTACACGGCTGCGGCTTTCGGGATTCAAATCCTTCGTTGAGCCCACGGATCTTTTCATCGAACCCGGCCTGACCGGCGTCGTCGGCCCCAATGGCTGCGGCAAGTCCAACCTGCTTGAAGCGCTGCGCTGGGTGATGGGCGAAAGCTCATACAAGTCCATGCGCGCCTCGGGCATGGATGACGTCATCTTCTCCGGCACCACGGCGCGCCCATCGCGCAACATGGCGGAAGTCGTCGTCACGATGTCGAACGACGACCGTACCGCGCCGCTGCAATATAATGAGAACGAGACGCTGGAAATCTCGCGCCGCATCGAGCGCGAGGCGGGCTCGGCCTATCGCATCAACGGCAAGGATGTGCGGGCGCGCGATGTGCAGCTTCTGTTCGCCGATGCCTCGACGGGTGCACGCTCACCCGCGCTGGTGCGGCAGGGGCAGATTGCCGAAATCATCAGCGCCAAGCCGCAGGCGCGCCGCCTCATTCTTGAAGAGGCCGCCGGCATCACCGGGCTTCACACAAGACGGCATGAGGCGGAACTCAAGCTCAAGGCAGCGGAGCAAAATCTCACCCGCCTCGATGACGTGACGGCGCAGCTTGAAACACAGCTGAATAGTCTCAAGCGGCAGGCGCGGCAGGCGGTCAAGTACAAGCAGCTCTCCGCCGATATCCGCAAGTTCGAGGCGGCTGGTCTTTACGTGGCGTGGCAGGATGCCTCGGCGCAGGCAAAGCATGACGAGGAAGCGCTCGATCAGGCGACGCGCGTTTTGGCTGAACACACGCGGGCAGCCTCGGAGCGGCTTCGCGTGCGTGACGATCTGGGAGAAACGCTTCCCGCGCTCCGCGAGCAGGAAACGATCCGCGCCGCCGTGCTGCAGCGGATTTCGCAGGAGCGCGTCGCGCTCGATGAAGAGGAAAAGCGCGCCGAGGCCCGCAATACCGAGCTCCGGCAGCGGATGGCCCAGATCAATGGCGACCTGACGCGCGAAAACGATCTCCTCACCGATACGGCGCGCGTGCTGGCCCAGCTTGAAGAAGAAGATGGTCAGCTGAAAGGCGCTGAGGGTGATGACGGGGTACAACGCGCTGAGGCAGCGCTGGCGCTGCAATCGGCGGCGGATGCGCTGGCGCGTTCGCAGGAAGCGGCCGATCAGGCCAGCGCCGCATTGTCCGAACTTGTGGCCCGGCGCAACGCCATTCTCAAGGTGATCGAGGAGCAGAAAGGCCGCATCGCGCGTTTCGAACGCGAAACGGGAGAAACCAACAGCCGCCGTGCCGCGCTCATGGCGCAGTTCGGTAACAGCGAAGATGGCGGAAAACTTGCCGCCGCCGTGGAAGCCGCGTCTGCCGCCTCGGGATCATCGGACGGTTCGGTTGCCGAAGCGGAACAGGCCGTGCGCGCCGCCCGGCAGGGCGAAGCGGATTCACGCTCGGCTCATGATGAGGCGCGCCGCGCCGCCGACCGGCTGCAGACGGAAGTCCGTACACTGACCAATCTGCTCAAGACCACGGATGGCGATTTGTGGCCGGCACTCGTCGATGCGCTGTCGGTGCAAAAGGGATTTGAGACAGCGCTCGGTGCGGCACTGGGCGATGACATCGACGCTTCGGCGGATGAAGCCGCGCCCGTTCACTGGCGTGGACTTCCGCCGCTCCCCGAAATCGCGGCCCTTCCCGATGGCGCGGAGCCCTTGGCGCAATTCGTCACCGCGCCCCCCGCATTGCAGCGGCGTCTCTCGCATATCGGCGTTGTCTCAAAGGCAATTGGCCAGTCGCTGCAGTCACAGTTGAAGCCGGGGCAGCGGCTGGTGTCGCGCGAAGGCGATGTGTGGCGTTGGGATGGCTTCACCGCCGCCGCGGATGCGCCCTCCGCCGCCGCCAAGCGTCTGGCCGAGCGCAACCGGCTCGCCTCGCTTGAAATCGACATGCACGAGGCTCTGGCCACGGCCGAATCTGCCAAATCACGATTCGAACAGTCTCGCGCCGCCGTCGAAACGGCTGTCCGCGCCGAACGCGAAGCACGGGAAAACCAGCGTGCGGCGCTTTCAGCACTCGAGTTCGCACGCCGGGCGCTCGCCACCCATGAGCGGCAAACCGCCGAACGTCTGGCGCAGACGAGCGCTCTTGATGAAGCCCTGCGCCGCATCGCGCTTTCCATGGAGGAAGCCCGGTCGGCGCATGAAGCCTCGCAGGGCGAAGCGGCGGGGCTTCCGGTGCCGGACACGTTGCAGGCCGAACTTGGCCAGTTGCGCGATGCCGTCAACCGCGACCGCGCGGCCTATGCCGAATCGCGCGCGCGCCATGACGGGCTGGAGCGCGAGGCCAAGGCCCGCGCCGACCGCATCAGGGCCATCGCCCAGGAACAGGCGCAATGGACGGCGCGCGCCACAAAGGCCACGCAGCAGATCGAACAGCTTACGGCCCGCCTTGAAGAAACCCGCGTCACGATTTCCGAACTCGCGGCACTGCCGCAGCAGATGGCGGACCGCCGCCTCAAGCTGATGAACACGCTGGCCGAAGCCGAATCGGAACGCAAAGCCGCGGGCGATCTGCTGGCCGAGGCCGAGAATGCCGTGCGCGCCGCCGATCAGGCACTTCGGGCGGCGCAGGAAGATCTGTCCACATCGCGCGAAGATCACGCCCGTCTGGGCGCCAGGCTGGAGGCCAGCAAGCAGCGGCTTGAGCATTGCGAGCATCGCATCGCCGACACGCTGCAATGCAAGCCTGAAGAGATCATCGCCGCCTCCGGCCTCGATGCAGAGAAGATGCCGGGCGGCGAAGACATCGAAAAGAAACTGCTGGGCCTGCGCGAAGACCGCGAGCGGCTGGGCGGTGTCAACCTTCGCGCCGATGAGGAAGCCGCCGAGGTGGCAGCGCAGCTCGAAGGGCTCATCAAGGAACGCGACGATCTCATTCAGGCCATCCAGAAGCTGCGCGGCGCCATTTCGAGTCTCAACCGCGAGGGGCGGCAACGCCTGCTCGATGCCTTTGGCACCGTGAACGAGAAGTTCGGCGAGCTCTTCACCACGCTGTTCGGCGGCGGCAAGGCGGAATTGCAGCTGATCGAATCCGATGATCCGCTGGAAGCGGGCCTCGAAATCATTGCCAATCCGCCGGGCAAGAAGCCGACTACGCTCTCACTGCTGTCGGGCGGCGAACAGACGCTTACCGCCATGTCGCTGATCTTCGCGGTGTTCCTCACCAACCCCTCGCCCATCTGCGTGCTGGACGAGGTGGACGCGCCGCTCGACGACCACAATGTGGAACGCTTCTGCAACCTGCTCGACGCGATGCTGGAGCGCACCGATACGCGCTTCCTCATCATCACCCATCACGCGCTCACCATGGCGCGCATGAACCGCCTGTTCGGCGTCACGATGATGGAGCGCGGCGTCTCGCAGCTCGTCTCGGTCGACCTCGAGGAAGCGGAGCGGCTGAAGGAGGCCGTCTAGTCCTGTCATCAGAGGGGGCTCTGGAGCTATCTTCAATGAAGGCGCCTCTTCCCAAACCTTCTGTGCGATCGCCGCTCCGGCTTGCCCTTGGCAAGGCGTGGTTCATCAACAAGCGCCGGCTGCAATGGTACATGCCGGGGAAGCGCTATGCCTCGGCGCGCAGCACGGCCAATCTCGCGCATAAGCATGCCTCGCATCACACGCCATTGCTCCGTGAGCTGAAGAATGTCGAGATGTGGCTGCAGCACAACAAGGTGGCGAGCCTCACCGTAGCCGCTTCCTGCATCGATGGATTGATCCTCAAGCCCGGCGAAACCTTTTCCTTCTGGCGTCTCGTCGGCAAGCCTTCTGCGCGGCGCGGCTTCAAGGTGGGCATGGTGCTCAGAAATGGAACCGTGCAGCGGGGCATGGGCGGCGGGCTGTGCCAGATGACCAATCTCATCTACTGGATGGCGCTTCACACCGATCTCACCATCACCGAACGCTGGCGGCATGGCTTCGATGTGTTTCCGGATTCAGGCCGCACCCAGCCCTTCGCGTCGGGCGCCACCTGCTCCTACAACTATATCGACCTTCAAATCACCAACACCACGGCGGATGACTATCAGCTCAGGCTGTGGCTCGATGGCACTGATCTTCACGGCGAATGGCGGTCGGCGGCCGAGCCCCGCTTCCGCTTCGACATCATCGAGCGCGATCATCTGATCCGGCCCGAGTGGTGGGGCGGCTACAGCCGTCACAATCAATTGCACCGCTTGCGCTATGAGAGAGCGGACGGCCGGTTGGTCGGTGAAGAATTCCTGACGGAAAACCATGCGGTGATGATGTATCAGCCGCTTCTGGAGAACTCCCAATGAATGTCGTGTTCGATGTCGGCCAGGTTCTCATTCACTGGGAGCCGCGCGCCCTCTACCGAAAGATTTTCACCGACCATGCGGAGATGGAGGCCTTTCTCACCGAGGTGTGCCCGCCTTCGTGGAATGTTGAACTGGACCGCGGCATGAGTTTTGCCGATGGGGTAAAGGAGGCGACGCGCCGCCATCCCCATCTCGCCGCCGAAATCGCGGCTTACGACGAGCGCTGGGAGGAGATGCTGACCCATGCCATCCAGGGCACCGTCGACATTCTCGAGGAACTGCACCGGCAGGAAACCCCGCTCTATGCCATCACCAACTGGAACGGCGACAAGTTCCGCCGCACCCGCTCGCTCTATTCCTTCCTCGGGGTTTTCCGCGACATCGTGGTGTCGGGTGATGAAAAACTGATCAAGCCCGATCCGGCGATCTACCATCTCCTGCTGACGCGCAACGGCCTCAAGGCCCAGGATTGCCTGTTCATCGACGACAGCGCCAAAAACGTCGAAAGCGCCCGCGCCATCGGCATGGAGGCGCATCATTTTACCTCTCCGCAAGCGCTCCGCTCCGACCTCATTGCGCGCGGTCTCCTCTAGATTCGCCCGCAAGCCAGCAAGAGAATGATTTTCCTTTGTCTTTCAAAGACTTAATACGCTCATCCATTTCTTGACACAATATTGCCCCGCAACTATGGTGCGCGCGCTTTGGAGGGGGTTCTTTCACAGCGCGCATGCAATTTGCCCGGAGGGTCTGACACATGACGACACCGCGCAAGAGTGGCAAGGGCGCCCGTGAATCCCAATCCGGGCTGGGCGACATTTCGGACCGGTTGAAAGACCTTTCTGGCCGCATCGAAGCGGAGAAGAAAGAGCATACCGAGGCCGAGAGACCGTCCACCAGCATGGGAGACGCCACTGGCTATGCCAAGGGCTACCGTCTGGTGAGCGAGTTCGTTGCGGGAACGCTGGTCGGCGGCCTTGTGGGCTATGGCATTGACTGGCTTTTCGGAACCCTGCCCTTCGGACTGATCATTTTCCTGCTCCTGGGATTTGGAGCCGGAATCCTGAACATGGCCCGCGCGGGCAACAGGGTTCCACCGGCTCAGGAGAGGCTCGATGCAAACCGGCCGCCGCCCGCGGCTCTTGATGACGATGACGAAGAGGACTGAGCGTGGCCAGCACTCCTGATCCGATCCACCAGTTCCAGATCCATGATCTGGCGGGGCCGTTCCATATCGGCGGGCTGGAGATCAGCTTCACCAACTCGGCACTGTTCATGGGCATCGCCGTGGCGCTCATCACCGGCATCCTGCTGGCCGCTTCCGCTTCCGCCGCCATGGTGCCGGGCCGCCTGCAGTCGATCGGCGAACTCTGGTATGAATTCGTGCACAACATGGTGCGCCAGGTGCTGGGCAAGGAAGGCAAGACTTTCTTCCCGCTGGTGTTCTCGCTGTTCTCCTTCGTGCTCGTCGCCAACATGCTGGGCATGTTCCCCTATTTCTTCACGGTGACGAGCCATGTCATCGTCACCGCCTCGCTGGCGGTGTTCGTGATCCTGCTGGTCATCTGCGTGGGGCTGTGGAAGCACGGGCTTGGCTGGTTCAAGCTGTTCGTGCCGCATGGCGTTCCGATCTTCATCCTGCCCTTTATTTCGCTGATCGAGATCATCTCGTTCCTGTCGCGGCCCATCAGCCTCGGCCTTCGTCTGTTCGGCAACATGCTGGCGGGCCATATCGTGCTCAAGGTCTTCGCGGGCTTTGTTGTCAGCCTCATCGCGGGGCTGGGCTTCGTCGGCATCATCGGTTCGATCGCACCGCTTGCCATGGCTGTTGCGCTCACCGCGCTGGAATTCCTCGTCGCCTTCCTGCAGGCCTTCGTTTTCGCCATTCTGACGTGCGTCTATCTCAATGACGCGCTTCATCCCAGCCACTGATTTTCAACCCAACGAACCAACTGAAAACTCCAAGGAGACTAACATGGACGCAGAAGCAGCAAAGCTCATCGGTGCGGGTATCGCCTGTCTGGGCATGGGCGGCGCCGGTATCGGCGTGGGCCACATTTTCGGCAACTTCCTCTCCGGCGCGCTGCGCAATCCTTCCGCCGCCAGCGGCCAGTTCACCAACGCGCTGATCGGCGCGGCGCTTGCCGAAGGCCTTGGCATTTTCTCGCTCGTTGTGGCGCTGCTTCTTCTCTTCGTGAAGTAAGCACCCATCTGACAGACCCGGCGCCGCCTCCCTTTGCGGGGGCGCGGCGCTTCTGAAAGGCGAGAGACATGTCGCAAACCGCAACGGCGGCCACCACCACCGAAGGCACGGCGGAAGGAACCGAGGCTCACCACGGCGTTTTCCCGCCGCTGGATGCCAAGACCTTCCCGTCGCAGATCTTCTGGCTCGCCATCTTCTTTGCCCTGCTCTATTTGCTGATGAGCAGGCTGGTTCTGCCCCGGCTCAGCGCCATCATCGAGGGCCGCACCGCCCAGATGACGGGCGATGTCGCCCGCGCGCAGGCGCTCAAGGAAGAAACCGAAGCCGCCGTGAAATCCTATGAAAAGGCTCTGGCCGAGGCGCGCGCCAAGGCCACGGGCATTGCGCAGGATACGCGCGCCTCCCTCACCACCGAAATGGACGCCGAGCGCTCGGCACTCGAGGCGACGCTGGCGAAGAAAATCGGTGACGCGGAAGCGGCCATCGAGAAGGCCCGCACCAAGGCCATGGGCAGCATCGGCTCGGTCGCCGCCGATACGGCGCAGGAGATCGTGGCCGAACTCACCGGAACCAAGGTCACCAAGGCGGATGCGGCCAAGGCCGTGTCCGAGATCAAGGGCTAACGGGGGCTTTCGATGACATTCGACAACACATTCTATGCCTTCCTCGCGCTGGTGATCTTCCTAGGGATCGCAGTCTATGCCGGTGCCTTCAGCAAGATGGGGGCGGGCCTTGATGACCGCGCCCGCAGGATCGCCAAGGATCTGGCGGATGCCCGCAAGCTCCGCGAGGATGCCGAGGCACTGCTGGCCGAATACAAGCAGAAGCGCATCGACGCCGAGAAGGAAGCCGAAGGCATCATCGCCCAGGCCAAGGCGGATGCCGAGGAATATGCCGCCGAGACACGCCGCAAGCTTTCGGAAATGCTGGAGCGCCGCAGCAAGCAGGCCGAGCAGAAGATCGCCCAGGCCGAAGCCAATGCGGTGAAGGATGTGCGGAACGCCGCCACCGACATTGCGGTTGCCGCCGCCGCCAAGCTGAGCGCCGCAGCTCTCAAGGACAGCAAGGGGGCCTCCCTCGTCGCCGATTCCATTGCAGCGGTGAAGTCGCGGCTGAACTGACGATCAAGCAATCGTTCATGGTAAAAGCAAAGCCCGGCGTTTCCGCCGGGCTTTTTGTTGCAAGCAGCTTACCAAACTGTAATACCCTCGCGGGATATCACCGAAGGATTCTCGCGATGCGGTTTGCTTTCCTTCTTCTTTCATTGTTCTGGCTTGCCGGGCTTTCACCGTCTTTCGCGGATGAGGCGGCTACCAAGGCTGCCTGGGCAGCAGCGATCAAAGCCGCAACGTCAGGACCCGCCGATATACCGCTTGGCGATCAGGCGACGCTGCACCTGCCCGACGGAATGGCCTTTGTTCCCAAAGCCGAAGCTGTGGGCTTGATGAAGGCCTGGGGCAACGGCGAAGACCCGCGCAGCTATGGCATGGTCGTCCCCAAGGATGAGGACCAGTACTGGGTGCTCACCATCGATCACACCGCCGATGGCTATATCAAGGATGACGACGCCAAGAACTGGAATGCCGATGAGCTTCTTCAGTCCTTGAAGGACGGCACGGAAGAGCAGAACAAGGAGCGCGTGGCGATGGGCTACCCGGCGCTCGATGTCGTGGGCTGGGTGGAACCCCCGGCCTATGATGCGGCAACGCACCGCCTCGTATGGTCCATGAAGGCGGTTGATCGCGGCGCCAAGCCCGATGACGTTGCCTCCGTCAACTACAATACCTATGCGCTGGGACGGGACGGCTATTTCGAGCTTGATCTTCTCTCCACCGACAAGTCGATCGAGGCGGAAAAGCCCTATGCGCGCAAACTCCTCGCAGCACTCGATTACAAGGCGGGCAAACGCTACGAGGATTTCAATTCGACGACCGACACAATCGCCGAATATGGCCTCGCCGCGCTGATCGGCGGCGTGGTGGCGAAGAAGCTGGGGCTTCTGGCGCTGGCGGGTGTGTTCCTCGCCAAATTCGCCAAAGTCATTCTGGTTGGCCTCGCTGTCGCGGGCGGTGGCGTGGCCAAGTTTTTCCGCCGCAAGGCCTGACGTCCCTCACCATGCTCAGGCTGCTCATCCTTCTGCTGACAACGGCAAAGTTCGGAAAACTACTGTTGTCGGCGGGCAGCATGCTGCTCACCATCTGGGTCTATACGGCGATCTATGGGCTGCCCTTCGCGGCCGGCTTCGTGGGGCTGCTTCTCGTTCACGAGATGGGCCATTATTTCGCCGCCCAGCAGCGTGGGCTGAGCGTCAGCCTTCCGGCTTTCATTCCCTTCATGGGCGCCTTCATCAATCTCCGCGAACAGCCGCATGATGCGGAAACGGAAGCCTATGTGGCCTATGCCGGGCCTTTCGTGGGAACGCTTGGCGCATTCGCCGCCTATTTCTGGGGGCGGCATACGGACACCGACTTCTGGATGGCGCTTGCCTATGCGGGCTTTGTCCTCAACCTGTTCAATCTCATTCCGGTTTCGCCGCTGGATGGCGGGCGCATCACGCAGGTGCTTTCTCCGCGCATCTGGCTCATCGGGGCTCCCATGCTTGCCATTGTCTTCTATTACATGCCGAGCCCGATGCTGGTTCTTATCGGCGTCCTGGCGCTGCCCAGTATTTTCGCGGCATGGCGATATGATCCCGCCTCGCCCGAGGCGCAGGCCTACCGTTCCATCGATCCCAGCACGCGCTTCGAATATATGGTACTCTATCTGGGCCTTGTCGCTGTCACGGCGCTCATGACCTTCCATGTCCATGAAGGCCTTGCGCACGCGTAAGGCTTGCGCGCTGCGGCACCTGGCGCATAATGAACCGGCTTTGGCGGCGCTCCGGTTCGAGGTTCATTCCCCATGAAAACGCTCTGCTCCGCCCTTGTGGCCTCCTGTCTTTTCATCCTCCCCGCCAAAGCCGACATGGCGGCCGATCATCAGAAGATGATGCAGCAGATGATGAATGGCGGCGTGTCCGAGACGGGCCAGTCCGCCTTCGCGGCGATTGCCGAAATCGTGGCGAAGCTCGAGGCCGATCCCAAGACAGACTGGTCGAAGGTCAATATCGCGGCCCTGCAGCAGCATCTGGCCGACATGGATCTGGTGACGCTTCACTCCATCGCCGAAGCGCGGAACGTCGCGGGCGGCGCGGTCTTCACCGTGAAAGGCGAGGATGCGCGCGGCATCGCGGCCATCCAGCACATCATGCTGGAGCACGCGCCCTTCCTCGCATCCGAAACGGGCTTCACCGTGACAGCGGAAAAGACGGAAGACGGCGCGCAATGGACGGTCATCTCAGCCACGCCGAACGCGCAAGAAGAAATCCGCGGGCTGGGCTTCTATGGCCTTCTCGCCACCGGCGGCCATCATCAGATGCATCATCTCGCCATTGCCACCGGCAAGATGATGCACTGAGATGAACTACTCCGCCGCCTCCATGTAATTAGCCATGGGCGGGCAGGTGCAGACGAGATTGCGGTCGCCGAATACATTGTCGACACGCCCCACCGGCGGCCAATATTTGTCATTGGGGTAGCCTTTGAGCGGGAAGAACGCCTTTTCCTTCGTGTAAGGGTGCTTCCATTCGCCGAGCAGCAGGCGGTGCGTGTGGGGCGCGTTTTTCAGCACATTGTCGGTGTGGTCGGCCTTGCCCTCCTCCACCTCGGCGATCTCCTTGCGGATTTCGATCATCGCATCGCAGAAACGGTCAAGCTCGCGCTTGCTCTCGCTTTCGGTCGGCTCGATCATCAGTGTATCGACGACGGGGAAAGACATGGTGGGCGCGTGGAAGCCATAATCCACCAGCCGCTTCGCCACATCCTCCACCGAAAGCCCGGTGCGCTCCTTCAGCCAGCGGAGATCAATGATGCATTCATGCGCGATGAAGCCGTTCGGCCCCGTATAGACGATGGGGAAATGCGGGCTCAGCCGCTTCGCGATGTAATTGGCATTGAGGATGGCCATGATCGTGGCCTTGCGCAAGCCCTCGCCGCCCATCATGGCGATATAAGTCCAGGAGATGGGAAGGATCGAGGCCGAGCCCCAGGGGGCTGCCGAGACAGCACCCTGTGACTGGTCGCGCCCCGCCGCCGGGTTCACGCCATTCACCACGCTGTGGCCCGGCAGATAGGGCGCCAGATGCGCCTTGACGCCGATCGGCCCCATGCCGGGCCCGCCTCCGCCATGCGGGATGCAGAAGGTCTTGTGCAGATTCATGTGGCAGACATCGGCGCCCAGCTCCGCCGGGCGCACGAGACCGACCTGCGCATTGAGATTAGCGCCATCGAGATAAACCTGCCCGCCATGCTCATGCACGATCGAGCAAATGTCCTTGATCGCGGTTTCAAACACGCCATGCGTCGAGGGATAGGTGACCATCAGCGCCGCCAGGTGCGCCGCGTGCTCTGATGCCTTGGCTTTCAGATCGGCCACATCCACATTCCCGTGCTCGTCACAGGCGACGACCACCACCTTCATCCCCGCCATCACAGCAGACGCCGGATTGGTGCCATGGGCAGAAATGGGAATGAGGCACACATCGCGATGGCTTTCGCCGCGCGCGCGGTGATAGCCGGCAATCGCCAGCAGCCCCGCATATTCGCCCTGGCTCCCGGCATTGGGCTGCAAGGACACGGCATCGAAGCCGGTGATCTCGGCCAGCATGGCTTCGAGCTCCTCGAAGAGCTGGCTATAGCCCTGCGCCTGTTCCAGCGGCGCAAAGGGATGCAGTTGCGAGAAGCTGCGCCATGTCACCGGGATCATCTCTGTGGTGGCATTGAGCTTCATGGTGCAGGAGCCCAGCGGGATCATCGACTGATCGAGCGCCACATCCTTCATCTGCAGATGCCGCAGATAGCGCAGCATCTCGGTTTCGGAGTGATACATCGAAAAGACGGGATGGGTGAGATAGGACGACGCGCGGCGGAGCGGCGGCGGGATCACCTCGCTCACCTCCCGGTCAAGGCCGTCGAGGCTCACGCGCTCCAGCGCATCGGTGCGGAAGACGGTCAGCAGCCGTTCCAGCTCCTGCCGCCTGGTCGACTGATCGAAGGAAATGCCGAGATGGTCCGCGTCGACAAAACGCAGGTTGATGCGCTTTTCCTTGGCCCTCGCCCACAGCGTATGGGCGCGGCCCGGCACATGCAGCGTGACCGTATCGAAGAACGCCTTTGTCTTCACTTCGATGCCAAAGCCCTTCATGGCCGATGCGAAGATTTCGGCGAAGCGGTGCGTGCGCTCGGCCATCTTACGGATGCCTTTGGGCCCGTTGTAGACGGCGAACATCGAGGCGATGATGGCGAGTAGCACCTGCGCGGTGCAGATATTGCTCGTCGCTTTCTCGCGGCGGATGTGCTGCTCGCGCGTCTGCATTGCCATGCGGAGCGCCCGGTGGCCCTCGGAATCGACCGATACGCCGATGAGACGGCCCGGCATGGCGCGCTTAAATTCATCGCGGGTTGCGAAGAAGGCGGCATGCGGGCCGCCATAACCCATGGGCACGCCGAAGCGTTGAGCGGAACCCACCGCAATATCAGCGCCCAGCTCACCCGGCGGCGTCAGAAGCGCCAGGGCGAGAAGATCGGTGGCCATGATGGCGAGCGCACCCGCTTCATGCAGCTTGGCGATAGTGCCGCGGAAATCGCGTACCTCACCCGAAGAGCCGGGGTAGGACAGAAGCGCGGCGAAGACGGCCTTGGGCTTCAGGTCGCGCGCCGGATCGCCAACCAGCACCTCGAAGCCAAAGGCGCGGGCGCGCGTTTCAATCACGCCGATGGTCTGCGGATGGGTGTCGGAGTCGACAAAGAAAATATTGGAGCTGCCCTTTGACAGGCGGTGCGCCATGGCCATCGCCTCGGCCGCCGCCGTTGCTTCATCAAGCAGCGAGGCATTGGCAAGCTCAAGCCCGGTGAGGTCGACAATCACCTGCTGGAAATTGAGAAGCGCCTCAAGGCGGCCCTGGCTCACCTCCGCCTGATAGGGCGTATAGGCAGTGTACCAACCCGGATTTTCCAGCACATTGCGCAGGATCACCTTGGGCGTCACGGTGCCGTAATAGCCCATGCCGATCATCGAGGTGAACACCTCGTTCCGTTCCGCCATGGCGCGGAGATAGGAGAGCGCGGTGCGCTCGGCCATCGGCTTCTTGAGCTCCAGCGGGCGCCTGGTGCGGATCGGCTCCGGCACCACGCGGGCGATGAAGTCTTCCAGCGACTTTGCGCCGACGGCGCGCAGCATTTCCGTGGTTTCAGTCTCATCCGGCCCGATGTGGCGGGCGATGAAATTGGCGCCGGGCTCAAGCTCGGCAAGGGTTCGGCGGCTCATCATGCGCTCACAAATTTGTCGTAAGCGGCCTTGTCCATCAGATCGTCGAGTTCGCTCTTGTCGGAGAGCTTGATCTTCATGAACCAGCCTTCTCCTTCCGCGGCGCGGTTGACGAGCGCGGGGTCACCCTCCAGATCACCGTTGGTGGCGATCACCTCGCCGGTCACCGGGGCATAGACTTCACTGGCGGCCTTCACGCTCTCCACCACGGCGGCGTCGCCCCCCTTGGTGAGCTTCTTGCCGATGGCGGGCAATTCCACGAACACCACATCGCCCAGCTGCTCCTGCGCATGCTCGGTGATGCCCACCGTGGCGGTGTCGCCGTCCAGGCGGATCCATTCATGTTCCTTGGTGTATTTGACGGTCATCACATGCTCCTCAGCGTTTGAAATGATTGGGAATGAACGGCAGCGGCACGATCGCCGCGGCGAGCGGCCTGTCGCGCACGATCAGGTTGATAATTGTTCCGGGTGCGGAAGATTGAGGCTCCACATAACCCATGGCAACGGGGCCGCCCACGCTGGGGCCGAAGCCGCCCGAGGTGACAATGCCGATCTGGCGGCCGGATTGATCGGTGATGATCGTTCCCTCGCGCGCCGGGGCACGGCCTTCCGGCCTGATGCCGATACGTTTTTTTGCCGGGCCCTCGCGCAATTCCTTTTGCACGCGGGCCGCGCCGATAAAGCCGCCATCGCTCCGCCTGCGCTTGCCGATGGACCATACGAGACCCGCTTCGACCGGGCTCGTCGCCTCATCCAGTTCATGGCCGTAAAGGCACAAGCCCGCTTCCAGCCTGAGAGAATCCCGCGCGCCAAGCCCGATCGGCTTCACCTCCGGATCGGCCAGCAGCAGGTTCCATAGCCGCACCGAATCCTTGGCCGCCACCGAAAGCTCAAACCCGTCTTCGCCGGTATAGCCCGAGCGCGAGACATGGACGGAGATGCCGTCAATCGTCACGCCATCATAAAACATGAAATCGAGATCGCGGATCGCCGGCACATGCTTTGCCAGCACGCCTTCAGCCTTGGGCCCCTGAAGCGCCAGCAGCGCCATGTCTTCGCCCGGCTTGAAGGTGACACCTGCCGGAAGGCGCGATGCGATCCAGGCATAGTCATGGTCTTTCCGCCCGGCGTTCACCACCACGTAGAGCCAGCCTTCATATCCCTTGTAGGCGGCGCGGGTGATCATCAGATCGTCCAGCGTGCCGCCGTCTTCGGACAGAAGTTGCGAGTAGCGCTGCTGTCTGGGCGCCAGGCCCAGAAGATCGGCGGGCACCAGCGTTTCCATGGCGCGCGCCGTGGTTTCAAAATCAGGCCCGACGATGAAGCACTGGCCCATGTGCGACACGTCGAACAGGCCCGCATGCTCACGCGTCCAGTTGTGCTCGGCGATGATGCCGGTGGGATATTGCACCGGCATGTCATAGCCAGCGAACGGCACCATGCGGGCGCCCAGCTTTACATGCTCGGCATGAAGGGGTGTTGTTGCGAGTGAGGCTTCACTCATCTCTCTCTCCGTACACAGGTGGCCCGGGCCCGGCTGTTGCCGAACCTGCCCCCTCTGTACGAGACCTGAGAGATTTCACAGGGCGGGTCACTCCGGCACCCGCCTGCTTAGCTCCTTCGGTGAGCGGTTTTGAAACCACTGCTCTCCAGAGTTCAGTGACGCTGCGGTCCTTTTGCCTGAGAGTTTCCGGGGCGGTTGCTCCTTCGGCGCCGGAGTGAACCGGTCTCTCCCGCGTGGCGTAATCACGCTGAACTGGCGGGCACCATAGGCTGGCCGTCCAGCCTGTCAAGGCGCGGTGCAGCAATGAGCGCCTTGAGGCTTTCCAGCGTATCGGCCTCCTCCGCGGGCTTGTCCCAGCGGATGCGGTGAATGCGGGGAAAGCGCATGGCGATGCCCGATTTGTGCCGTGCCGATAGCTGGATCGCATCAAAGGCCACTTCCAGCACCAGTTTCGGCGGCACGGCGCGCACCGGCCCGAATCGTTCCGTGGTATTTTCGCGGATGAAGCGGTCGATCTGCAGCAGCTCCTGATCGGTGAAGCCGGAATAGGCCTTGCCTACCGGCACCAGCGTGCGCTCTCCCGTCCAGGCGCCGAAGGTATAATCGGAATAATAGGAGGAGCGCTTGCCGGAGCCCCGCTGGGCATACATCAGCACGCAATCCGCCGTCAGCGCCGAACGCTTCCACTTGTACCAGTGGCCTTTCGGCCTGCCGTTCAGATAGGGACTGTCGCGCCGCTTCAGCATCAAGCCTTCGATGCCTTCATGGCGGGTGCTTTCCCAGATCTGCATGAGGCCGTCCTTGTCCTTCGGCAGAACCAGCGGCGACAAATCCGTATATGGAAGAGGCGACCGCTCATGCCATTCCTCAAGCCTGGCACGGCGCGCGGTGAAGGGGAGAGAGCGCAAGTCTTCTCCCTCCAGTTCCAGCGCATCATAGAGCCGCACGTGGACGGGATATTTCTTCTGGATGGCGCGCGTCACCGCCTTGCGGTTCAGGCGCTGCTGCAAATCGGCGAAGGGCGCCACCTCGCCATCGCGGAGCACCAGAAGTTCGCCATCCACCACGCCATTGAAATGCAGATAGTCGAGAAGATCGGGAAAGGTGCCGCTGATGTCATCGCCGCTCCGCGAAAACATGCGGGTTTCACGGCCATTCGAGGCGATCTGGACGCGGATGCCGTCCCATTTCCACTCCACCGCGAACTGGTCGAGGTCGAGCGCTTCCCAATCCTTTTCTTCGAGCGGATTGGACAGCATCAAAGGCCGGAAGATCGGTACATCGGAAGCGGGCGGCGCTTCGCTCCTGCCTTCCAGCCAGTCAAACAGCGGCGCATAGGGCGGCGTGAGGCCGTGCCAGATTTCTTCGATCTCGCCCACCTCGCGGCCAAAGGCCTCCGCCACCGCAAGCCGCGCCAGCCTGGCCGATACGCCCACACGCGGCGCGCCGCCCAAGAATTTCAGCAGCGCCCAGCGGCTTGTCACGTCAAGGCTGTCCAGCCATTGGACGAGCTGCGCGGCGTAGGACGATTTGGGTGAGGCTTCGAGCGTAGTGACGATCTCCGCCAGCGAGGGGCCGCTGGTGGTTTCATTATTCACCGGCCAGATCAGCGCCACCGTTTCCGCCGTATCGCCCACATAGTCGCGCGACAGGCGGAAGAGTTCGGGATCAAAGCGGCTCGTGGAAATTTCACCAAGAATCCGGCGCAGTGGGAATGAGAGCGGCAGCCCATCGGTCAGGGCCGCCAGCGCATAGCCCCGGTCAGGGTCCGGCGCATCCCGGAAATAGTTTCGCATCAGCAGCAGCTTGCCATTGCGCGATGGCGTGTAAGTGAGGCGGTCGAGCAGCGTGGCGAAGGCCTTCATTCGGCATCGTCCTCATAGCCCACCATCGCCAGCGCCCGGGCCTTGAGGCCGATTGTCTCGCAATAATGCACCAGCGCCTGCTCGCGCCCATGCGTGACCCAGATTTCACCGGCACCCAGTTCGGAAATGGTGGCCGTCAGTTCCGGCCAGTCAACGTGATCGGAAATGACCAGCGGCAGTTCCACACCGTGCTGCCTGGCGCGGCCCCTGATGCGCATCCAGCCCGAGGCGAATCCGGCCAGCGGATCGACCAGACGCCTCGACCAGCGGTCGCCAATGGCGGAAGGCGGACACAGCACGATTTCCCCGGCAAGCGGCGCATCGCCGATGGGCGGCACATCACCCAGCGCGAAGCCGCGGCTCAGATAATAGTCGGTCATGCTGCGCAATGCGCCGTGGAGATAGATCGGCCGGTCATAGCCTGCCTCGCGCAGCAGGGCGATCAGGCGCTGGCATTTGCCAAGGCCATAGACGCCGATCTGATGCGTGCGCTCGGGGAAATCCTTGAGCGAGGTGAGAAGCTTCCGCGCCTCGCCCATCGCGGGTTCATGGCGGAACACGGGGAGACCGAATGTCGCCTCGGTCACGAAGAGATCGCAGAGCACCGGCTCAAAGCCCACGCAAGTCGGATCGGCGCTGCGCTTGTAATCGCCCGAGACGACGGCGCGCTGGCCCCGATAGTCCATCACCACCTGCGCGCTGCCGAGAATATGCCCGGCGGGTGCCAAGCGGATCGAAACATCCTTCACCTGCAAAAACTCGCCATAGGGAAGCGGCTGGCCGCTGCCGAAATTTCCCGCGCCCAGCCGCAGGCGCATGATGTCCAGCGTTTCCGCCGTCGCCAACACGTGGGCGTGGCCCGGCCTTGCATGGTCGGAGTGGCCATGGGTGATGACGGCGCGCTCAACAGCTGCGTGAGGATCGATATAGAAATCGCCGGGCACACAATAGAGGCCCGCCGCCTCGGGCCTGAGCCAGCTTTCAAAGGTAGCCGGCGGCATGGTTATTCGCAGATCCGGTAAGTGCCGGATTTTCCGTGGGTGCCCAGATCAAAATGGAAATGGCTGGCATGCGCCGCATTGGCCCCCGGCCCCAGCACGGTCGTGAATACCGTGCAGCCGCTGGCCCGCAGATCGCGCAGCGTCGCATAGGCGGATGAAGATGAATTGGGCGCTTCGCTCACCTGGAATGTGCGGCCATCGGCAAGCGTGAAATCGGTGACATCAACGGCATTGCCATAGCCATGTTCGCTGATCTTGGCCGAACTGTCGCCGTTCCGCCCCCGGCATTGATAGCCGGGGCCCGTATAGAGTTTGGCGAGCGGCGATTTGGCGTCCGCCATCACGATCGGATCGCCATGCTCCTTCACCCAGCGGGTGAAGGCGAGCGCGAATTTGCAGTTGAGCAGCGGCTTGTCAGGAAAACGGATGGTGTGCGTTCCAGCCTTCATCTCGTCCAGCATGACGGGATTGACGACCGTGCAGCTGCCATCGGACACATTGCTGGCCTGGGCGGTAAAGGTCACACCGAGGGATTTGAGCGCCGTAACACAATCTCCCATATCCGCCGCGATTTCCGGCTTTGGCGGCGGCGTTGCGACAGAGGCCTGGCGGACGGGCTTTTCCTTCGGAACCACAACGGGTTCGGCGGGAACCTTGGCTGTTTCAGGCACCGGCACCAAAGGTTTCTCGCGCGGTATCACAATTTCGGCGGGCGATGCCGCATGCGTTTCGGCCTCGGTCACCTGTGCGGGCTTATCGCGAGGCGTCACGGTTTCGGATGGCGGAACGGTGCCGGTCTTGGATTCGATTGCCTGTGCTGGCTTTTCGCGTGGGATGACGGGTGCCGGTTCCACGATTGCCGTTCCGGGTTTCTGCACCGGTTTCACGGGCGTGGCGGCAGCCCGGCGCTTGACGGTGTGTTTCTTGCAAGATGACGGATATTTCCGGCACATGTCGCGGTCAAAGCGGATGATGCCATTCTTCATGTCGTCGAGGGGATTGGCATAGGAAAGCCCCGCGCCGCCAGCAAGCGACGCAGAAAGAACGGCAAGAAAAATGGCTGATCCGCCGGTCATCTGGGTATAATGCCGCAACTGCCCGGCGGTTCCCCGGCAGCTTGACTTCGCAGGCTCAAGTCCGCAAGTACCGGCCATGGATAAACCCAAGCTCACCATCCTTCTCGCAGCTCCTCGCGGTTTCTGCGCCGGGGTCGTGCGCGCCATCGACATCGTGGAACGGGCGCTGGCCCTCTACGGCGCCCCAGTCTATGTGCGGCATGAGATCGTGCACAACAAGTTTGTGGTGGATGATCTCAAGGCCAAGGGCGCTATATTTATCGACGAACTTGACGAAATTCCGCCCGGTGAGCGGCCGGTGGTGTTTTCCGCCCATGGCGTGCCGAAATCCGTGCCCGCCGATGCCGCCCAACGCAAGATGTTCGCCATCGACGCCACCTGCCCGCTGGTGACGAAGGTTCACATGGAGGCGCAGCGCCACCATGCGGAAGGGCTTGAGATCATCCTGATTGGCCATCGCGGCCACCCGGAAGTGATCGGCACCATGGGGCAATTGCCGCCCGGCGCCATCACCCTCATTGAAACGGCGGATGAGGCGGAAGCCCTGGCGGTGCGCGATCCCGGCAAGCTCGCCTATGCCACCCAGACCACTCTCTCTGTGGATGATACGCGGGACGTGATCGCCGCCCTGAAACGGCGCTTTCCCGAAATCAGGGGGCCGTTCAAGGAAGACATCTGCTATGCGACGACGAACCGGCAGGATGCGGTGAAGTCGATTGCCGATCGGATCGAGCTTCTGCTTGTCGTGGGGGCCCCCAATTCCTCCAATTCCAAGCGGCTGGTCGAGGTCGGCCTCAAGAGCGGCTGCCCGCGCGCGCTCCTGGTCCAGCGCGCCGCCGATCTCGACTGGGCGGCGCTTCAGGGATTGTCGGTCATCGGTCTTACCGCCGGGGCGTCCGCGCCGGAAATTCTGGTGAATGAAATCGCCGATGCCTTCCGTGCCCATTATAATGTGACGGTGGAGAACGTGACGCTTCGGGATGAAAACGTCTCCTTCAAGCTGCCGCGCGAATTGCGGGACCAGCCCGCCGCATGAGCGGTGCTGTGGTCATTGCGCATACCGATGGCGCGTGTTCCGGCAATCCCGGCCCCGGCGGCTGGGGCGTCATTCTCGATTACAATGGCACACGCAAGGAGCTCTCGGGCGGCGAGGCGCTCACCACCAACAACCGCATGGAGCTGATGGCGGCCATTTCGGCGCTCGAGGCGCTGAAACGTCCGTGTACGGTCGAAATGCACGTCGATTCCGTTTATGTGAAGGACGGCATCACCAAGTGGATTCACGGCTGGAAAAAGAACGGCTGGAAGACAGCCGACAAGAAGCCGGTGAAGAATGCCGAACTCTGGCAGCGCCTCGATGCCGCGCTGGCGCGGCACAGGGTTTCCTGGCACTGGGTCAAAGGCCACGCCGGTCATGATGACAATGAGCGCGCCGATGAGCTGGCGCGCCAGGGCATGGCCCCGTTCAAAACATAATCAGAGCTGTTCCAAGATCGTCGTGGCGCCCGACACATTCACGCCGGGCTTGTCCTCGACATTCACGGTCTTCACCACGCCGTTTTCGACGATCATCGAATAGCGCCGCGAGCGTTCGCCCATGCCATGCCCCTTGAGGTCGACATTCAGCCCCACGGCGCGGGCAAAATCGCCGTTGCCATCAGCCAGCATCGTGATCCTGCCGTCGGCACCGGTGGACTTGGCCCAGGCCGTCATCACCGCGATGTCGTTGACGGCGGTGCAGGCCACGGTGTCGACGCCCTTGGCCTTGATGGCATCGAGCGCGCGCAGGAAGCTCGGCAGGTGGCTGTTGGTGCAGGTCGAGGTGAAGGCGCCCGGCACGGCGAATAGCACCACCTTGCGCCCGCCGAAGATCACGTCGGTTGAAAGTTTCTGCGCCCCTTCCGCCGTCATCACGTTGAATTCAACGGCAGGAAGTTTGTCGCCCGGCTTGATGGTCATGAGGTCACCTCGTTCATTGCGCGTATCGGCGATTAGCCCACCGTCACGCGCTGTTCAACCCCTCCGCCTTCGGTTGCGACGGTAACGGTGATCTCGGCGCCGCGGAGGCCCGCGGCATCCTTGACATTTCCCACGGGCAGCCGCGCGCCAAGGCCACCGGCTGAAATTTGTGGCGCGCCGAAATAGGCATCGCTGCTGCTTTCGACGAACACCTCATCCACCTTGCGTGCGAACGTGAGGTCAAGCACCACGCCTTTCGCTGCCGCTTCAGCCCTGGCGTTGGTCACGATCTCCCCCGCGACAGGCACTTTCGCCATCCAGGCCAGGATTTCGTCCTTCCCGGGTGCGGCAGCGGAAAGCGTTGCCTGTGCCCCGCCCTGCGCGGGAATACACACATCCTTGCACACGGCGAAAAACAGCTTGAGATCAAGCGTGATGGGGCCTGCTCCCTCCGGCTTGAGGCGCACCGGAAACACCACGCGTCCCAGATAGCCCACCGCCTCGCCACTGGCGTCGCGATGACGCTCAGGAAGCGGATAGAAAACCTGAATGTCCTTCGCACCCTCCGTTCCCGACCAGTCGAACTGCGGTGAGACGCCCGCTTCTCCCGGCATGCGCCAATAGGTTTTCCATCCCTCATCAAGATCGATGGCAATGCCTGCCAGGCTTTCTCCGCCATCCAGCACGGAGAGCCGCCAAGGCTTCTGCTGGGCGCGGGACGGGGCCGAAAAAGGAAGAACAAGGGCTGAGGCAAGAAACAGGCGGCGGTTCATGCCGCCACTATGCGGGGAATGGCACTCCGCGCCAATCACCTTCCCGTCAGCGATGTTTCACGTTACTCTCGGCTGTTTCAGGAGGCAGCGGCATGAAGGCACGGACCAACCTCGACGGCCAGATCCTGATCGCCATGCCCGGCATGAGCGACAGCCGCTTCGACCGCTCGCTGGTTTATCTCTGCGTTCATTCCGATGGCGGCGCCATGGGCCTCATCGTCAACAAGACGATGCCGATGATGAATTTCGCCGAATTGATCTCGCGGCTCGACATCACCGAGCCCGGCGAAGAAGCGATCTCCGATGACATGCTCAATCGCGGCGTGCTCTATGGCGGCCCCGTCGAACCGGGGCGCGGATTCGTTCTTCACACCTCGGATTATTTCTCCGCCGATTCCAGCCTTCCGGTGACGGAGCGTATTGCGCTCACGGCAACGGTCGACATTCTGAAAGCCATGGCGCGCGGCGAAGGCCCGCACATGGCCATGCTGGCGCTGGGCTATTCCGGCTGGGCGCCGGGGCAGCTTGAGGATGAAATCCAGCGCAATGGCTGGCTTCATTGCGCGGCGGATGATGAATTGCTGTTCGACACAAGGCAGGATGGAAAATATCTGAGCGCGCTGCGCAAGATCGGCGTTGATCCCGCCATGCTTTCCGGCGAGGCCGGTCACGGCTAATTGGGAATGTCGGCCGACTGGCGCTTCTTGCGTTTCCGCTGCCTCGCCTTCCGCACCGTCGCAGCCTCGCGCTTCGACATCGCGTCCTCGGGGAAATCGATGCGGGCGGGTTTCGCAGGCCGTGACTGCGCGGCTTCAGCTTCAGGTGCTGCTTCCGATTCCTCAGGCTGCTCGTGCAGAAGCCGCGCCTCGCGCAGGGCGCGTTCGGCGGAGGCTTTGCGCGCTCTCAGTTCCTCAATGTCGGCCGCCGTCACATCAACCGCCAGCGGCACGGGGGCCGGGTCCTTGGCGGCGCGTTCCCACAGCCAGGTGATGGCGGTACGGCCGGCACCCGAGGCATAGGGGAGGCCCGCCAGCGCCTCGGTCACCTGCCTCGCCGTCATGGCGCGGCCGATGAAATAGCCCTGCCCCAGATCACAGTGCAGCGCGCCCAACCGGTCCACCTGCTCCTGATTTTCGATCCCCTCCGCCACGATGGTGAGGCCCAGCGCATGCGCCATGGTGACAATGGTTTCGAGGATGACAGCCGCGCGGGTGTCCTCGCTATCGGCGGCGAGAAAACTCCGGTCCACCTTCAGCGTGTCGAAGGGCAGGCGGCGCAGGTTGGAGAGTGATGAATAGCCGGTGCCGAAATCATCGCAGGAGAGGCCGACGCCGAGTTCCTGCAAACGCTCGAGCACCTGCGCGGCGCGCTCAGGATATTGCATGACGAGGCTCTCCGTCACCTCGATCTTGAGGCTGCCGCGCGCAACACCTTCGCGATTGATCATCTGCTTGATGTCGTCGATGAGATCGGGCTCGATCAGCTGCACGCTGGAAATATTGACGGCCACGAACAGCGGATCGCCAGCCCGATAGGCGCGCTGCCAGATGCCGATCTGGTGGCAGGCTTCATTCAGCACCGCGCGGCCGATCTCCTTGATCATGCCGGTCTGTTCGGCAAGGCCGATGAAGCTTTCGGGCGCCAGCAGGCCCAGTGCCGGATGCTGCCAGCGCACCAGAGCTTCGAAGCCCGCGAGGTTCATGTCGCCCAGCCTTGCGATCGGCTGATAATGCACCTCGATCTCATTCCGCTCGATGGCGCGGCGAAGTTCCGATTCGAGCACCATCAATTCGGCGCGGCTGTCACGCATGGCGGAGGTGAAGACTTCGATGGCCCCGGCGCCCCGGCGCTTTGCCTCATAGAGCGCGATGGCCGCGTCTTTCAGAAGCTGGGTGGCGCTGCCATCGGGGCGTCCCTGCGCCACGCCGGCACACACAGTCAGGAACACTTCCTGCGTGTCCAGCGTCACAGGCCGCGCCACGGCCTTCCGCATGTCGTCGCTATAGGTTGCGATATCGCGGCTGCCATGGGTCAGGATGGCAAACTGGTCGCCCGGCAGGCGCGCCACCGTATCGCCCGGGCTTGCGGCGGAGGTGAGCCTGCGGCCCACAATGGCGAGCAGCGAGTCGCCTGCCTCATGCCCCAGCGCGTCATTCACGGTCTTGAAGCGGTCGATGTCGAGCAGCAGCACATAGAGCGGCTGGTTCTCCGCCGCATCCGCCAAAGCGCGGGCCGTGCGGTCAAGGAACAGCGCCCGGTTGGGAAGGCCGGTCACCGCATCATAGACGGCATCATTGAGCAGGCGTTCCTCGCTGCGCTTCGCCCCCGTCACATCCGTCAGCGTGCCGATGCAGCGGATGGCGCGGCGGCCCTGCCCCGGCATGGCGCGGCCCCTGAGCTGAAACCAGCGCCATGTGCCATCGCCGTGGCGCAGGCGGAATTCACGCTCGATGGCGCCGCTCCCCTGCACTTCCGCCGCCTCGACGGCGCCGAGATAGGCAGCGCGGTCCGCCGGATGCATCAGTTCGAGAAAGCCCTCAACGCCCGCATCGGCGAGGAAGCCCGGCGTCAACCCCAGAACGCGCTCCAGTTCTTCGCCCACATGAAGCTCGCCCTCATCCGCCTGCCAGTCCCACACGTAAGCTCTGGCGCCCGCCAGCGCGAGGGCGCGCCGCCCCGCCTCATGAAAGAAGTGACGCGACAGGTAGCCTTGCGAAAAGGCGTGATGGGCCAGCGTGAAGGCCATGACAATGAGTGCGGCGCAGAGCGCCAGCTGCAGCATGGTGGAGATCGTTGTGCCGCTGGGCTGGGCCATGGCGGCGAACAGCGCAATGAAGGTCCACAGCAGAATGGCACCCCAGGAGACGAGCGCCGTCTCGGCCTTGGCATCGCCCCGCCGCCATAAATAGAAGATCAGGACAAATCCCCCGAGCGCCGTCAGCGCGAAGATCGCGCGCGCCATCGCCGTGAACATGATCGGGTCCGCAAAGCCCAGCACCGGCACGGCAAAGGCCACAAGGCCGAGCAGCGCCAGAAGATTGCCGGGCACCGGCATCAGCCGCCTGAGCTCCGTGACCTCGGCCAGGTAGAGGATGAGGAAGGCCGCCATCAGCCCTTCGACAAGCGCGCGCGCCACATCGGGCGTCAGGCCATCGAGGCCCAGCGCCGAAACAGCGGTCGAAAGATGGCCAGCCTCAAGCCCCAGAAAGCCGAGGCTCGCCACGGCAAAGCCGCCGGCGGCCAGAAACACGGGGCGGGACCGGAAGCCGTACAGCACGAACATGGCAATCGCCAGCAGCGCCGCGATGCCAAGGAGTGCCCCCCGCAGAAAGGCCGAGACATCACGGCCGCCGTCATAGGCCTTGCGCTGCCAGAGCGTCACGGCAGAGAGCGGCGCGCCGTCGATCTCGAAAGCGATGGCCACCTTCTGGCCGGGCTCAAGGGTAAAGGAATAGGCTTGCCGGCCCACCTCCGGCAGCGGCTCGAGCTTCAATCCACCGGCCGTCATGATGCTGGTGATGGAAGGTCCCACCGGTTTCGGCAGGCCCACGCCCGAGCCCACAAATCCCTGATCGGTAATGGTGATCACCATATCGCGGGGCGCCGTGCCGCTGTTTGTCAGGCCCAGTGCTTCCCAGCGGAATGTGGGCCCAGCCCCCTTGGCATGCAGTGTCATGAAATCGGCGGCATCGGGCGCGGTGCCCGGCTTTTCGATGGGAATGTCGCGGCGGTCGGTTTCAAGGGCCGCCAGATAGGGCCTGAGATCAAGCTCCTGCCCGAACAGCGAGACATCCGCTGCCGCTGCGGCATGGGCAGCGCCGCTCAGCGCGCCTGCCAGGGCACAGACAAGCGCCAGCAGGCCCGCAAGATGCTTCGCCCTCTGCCATATCCGGTTCATTGCCCTAGGGTGCCCCTCACCGCGCATGCTTGCAACTATTTGATTGCGCGGGGCCTTATAGCCCTCCGGCAGCGTTCCCGCCAACTCCCAGATGAGCAAACAGAAGATGATCCCGCCACTGCCCGTTGATCTTGAGATAGGCGCGCGCCAACCCTTCCTCTTGAAAGCCGGTGCGGCGCAGCAATGCCACGGAGGCCGCATTGGCTGGCAAGCACGCCGCCTCGACGCGATGCAGCTGTAAGTGGTCGAAGGCGAAGTGCAGCATCAGCCCCACGGCCTCGGTCATATAGCCCTGCCTGGCAAAGGGTTCGCCGATCCAGTAGCCCAGCGTTCCCATTTGCGCCACGCCACGGCGCACATTGGAAAGGGTGATGGCGCCCAGAAGCCTGCGGCTCTCGGTGGCATAGATGAAAAAGGGATAGGCAAAATCCTCCTCCACATCGCGCCAGTAGCGCCGGACGCGGCTTCTGAAGGCGGTGCGGCTCAGGTCATTGGAGGGCCACTCGGGCTCCCATGGCACCAGAAAGCGGCGGCTTGCCCCGCGAAGTTCCGCCCATTGGGAATAGTCGCCCGTATCGGGCACGCGGAGCGTCACGCGCAGGCCTTTGAGGGCGGGCGGCAGTTCCGGCGCGAAGGGCGAGCGCAGGAAAGCCATGGCGCCTACCTTCAGGCGAAGCGCTGGGCGACTGCGGCATAGGGCGGCATGCTGCCCAATTGCCCCACGGCCGAGAAGGCCGGCGCCGTCGTGTGGAAAATGCGCTCGGCCAGCCCCCGCACCTGCTCGCCCGTCACGGCATCGATCTTGGCCACCAGCGTGGAGATCGAAGGCACTTTGCCGAAGGCGAGGAACTGCCGGGCAATCTGGTCGGCGCGCGATGTCGGGCTTTCGAGATTCATGACGAGGCTCGCCTTGAGCTGGGCCTTGGCGCGGTCGATCTCGGCATCGCTCACCGATTTCGCAGCCGACAGCATCACCTCGGATGTCACATCCAGCAACTCCTGCGAATGGTCCGGCGATGTCGCGGCATAGACGCCGAACTGGCCTGCGTCTTCGTAAGCCGAGCCAAAGGAAAACACGCTGTAGCAAAGCCCGCGCTTCTCGCGCACCTCCTGGAACAGGCGCGAGGACATGCCGCCGCCCAGAACGCTGGAAAGAACCTGCAGCACGTAGATTTCCGGATCCTTGTAGTTGGGCGCCGGGAAGCTGATGACGACATGGGCCTGGTCCAGCGGCTTCTCCGCCACCTGTGCCGAGGGCACGAAATTCGGCGGCTCGCGCTGCGGCTGTGACCCTTCGGCGATCTTGCCCAAAAGGCGTTCCGCCTCTGCCGCGAAAGTCTGATGATCGATATGGCCGGCGGCGGCCACGACAATGCGGCTGCCCCAATAGTTGCGGTCGCGCCAGGCGATCATTTCCTCGCGCGAGACGCTGCCGATGCGCTCCGCGGTGCCCAGGATCGAGCGGCCCAGCGGATGCGCGCCAAAGGCCGCCTGCTGCGCCAGATCGAACACCAGATCATCCGGCTGGTCGTGGGCGGCGGCGATTTCCTGCAGGATCACATCGCGCTCACGCTCAAGCTCCTCGCCGTCCAGCACGCTTTCGGTGAAGATATCGGCCAGAATGTCGAGGGCGAGCGCCCAGTCCTTCTTCAACACGCGGGCGTAGTAGGTGGTGGTTTCCATGCCCGTCGCGGCGTTGATCTCACCGCCTGCGGATTCGATTTCCTCGGCGATGGCGCGGGCGCTGCGGCGCTTGGTGCCCTTGAAGGCCATGTGCTCAAAAAAATGCGCGATGCCGTTTTCTTCCGGCCGCTCGTCGCGCGCGCCTGCCTTGACCCAGATGCCGAGCGCCGCTGTCTCCAGATGCGCCATGTGATGTGTGACTACGGTAATCCCATTGGAGAGACGGGTCGTCTTTACGCTCATGACGCACTCTATTTTCAGGCTGCCGGTCTGGAGAGGACGAAATCCCGGACGGCCTGGTGGCTGTTGGGAAGCACTGTGTATCGTTCTTGCGCCGTGAGCAAGCCCGCCAAACGGGAGGGTAAAGCGGGTCTTACGCCGGAGGCTTTCTCCACCGCATCGGGGAATTTGGCGGGATGGGCGGTGGCCAGCGTCACCATGGGGGTAGCGGAGGGCGTCTGGGCGCGCGCCACGGCATAGCCCACGGCGGTATGGGGATCGAGCAGTTCGCCCGTTTCGGCCAGCGTGGCGCGGATGGTGGCTGCGGTTCCAGCCTCATCGGTGGCGGCGGCGTCGAATTCATTGCGGATTTCGGTCAGCGCATCGGGCGCGATGTGGAAGGCGCCGGATTGCGCCAGCCCCGCCATCAACCTTCGCACATCGGCAGCGTCGCGGCGGTAAACCTCGAACAGCAGCCGCTCGAAATTGCTCGACACCTGAATATCCATCGACGGGCTGGAAGAGGCATGAACGCCCCGGGTTTCATAACGCCCCGTCTTCAGCGCCCGGGCCAGGATGTCATTCACATTGGTGGCGATCACCAGCCGGTCGACGGGAACGCCCATGCGCTTGGTCACGAGGCCTGCGAAAATGTCACCGAAATTTCCGGTGGGCACGGTGAAGCTTACGAGCTTGTCGGGCGCGCCCAGCGACAGGGCTGCCGTCACATAGTAAACCGTCTGGGCCATGATGCGGGCCCAGTTGATGGAGTTGACGCCCGCCAGCCCCACACGGTCACGGAAGGCCAGATCATTGAACAGCGCCTTCACGATTGCCTGGCAATCGTCGAAGGTGCCTTCGATGGCGATGTTGTGCACGTTGAGCGAGGTGACCGTCGTCATCTGGCGGCGCTGCACATCGCTCACCCGGCCATGCGGATGGAGAATGAAGATCGACGCGTGACGGCTCGATTTGAAGGCCTCGATGGCGGCTCCCCCGGTATCGCCCGACGTGGCACCCACGATGGTGGCGCGCGTGCCGCGCTTTTCCAGCGCCCAGTCCATCAGGCGGGAGAGCAGTTGCATCGCCACATCCTTGAAGGCGAGCGTCGGCCCGTGGAACAGCTCGAGCAACCATTGATTGTCGTCCAGCTGCTTCAGCGGCGCCACGGCGGGATGGCCGAAGGTGCCATAGGCCTTTGCCAGCATGGCCTTGAATTCCGCATCGGGGATGGCGCCGCCGACAAAGGGATGCAGCACGTCAAAGGCCACGTCCTCGTAGGGCTTGCCGCGCCAGCCGCGCAGCGTTGTGGCGGAAACCTGGGGCCAGCGCACCGGAACATAAAGGCCGCCATCGCGGGCAAGCCCCGTCAGCAGCACATCCTCAAACCCCAGTTCCGGGGCTTCTCCGCGGGTCGATTGGTAGCGCAAGCGAATGATCCTTCTGGCGTGGCGCTGCTTTAGCCGCCGTGCAGCCTGCCTTCAAGCATCGGATTTTTTCATCTGTCCACGGAGATAAAGCCCGGCGATCACCGCCAGCGCCAGGGCGAGCGAAAACCAGGTGATGGCATATTGCAGGTGGTTGTTGACAAGCCCCGCCCCGGGCGGCTGGGGCCGCGGGAAGGATTTGTCTCCGGGCGCGGGCAGAAGCTGCAGCACGAATGGCGCTGATGACACGGCTGGCGGACTTCCGGCAATCATCGCCGGCACATCCCACCAGAACCACATATTGCCGTGAGGGTCATTGTCGGGGTCGAACATGCCGCGCCCGTAGCCATGGGACTTCACGATCCCCATCAGAGTCACATCGCCCTGGGGATCGCTCGCCGCCCGGCTGGATGCCTCCTTCAGTTCCGCAGGCACCACCCCCCGGTCGACGAGCACCATGGCGCCATCAGCCATGTACAGCGGTGTCACGATCTCCCAGCCCGGGCCGCTTTCATAGACCGAGATCAGGTGCTTTTCCTGCTCGTGCTGAAAGCGGCCGGAAACACTGACTTTCAGAAATTCAATGTCCTCGCCTTTGGCCTGGCGGGCGAGCGCGTCTGCAAGGGTTGTGGGGGGATTAGCCGCGCGGCGTTCGATGCCGGCGATCAGGGCTTCCTTCCACGCGAGGCGCTCGACTTGCCAGACCCCGAGGAAAACTAGAACGGCGATGCCCAGCCCCGACGCCAGAAGCACCGGCCAGATGCGGGGCTTTTTCTCCGTCATTTTACCAGGCGGCCTTCGCGGGCCCCGGTTTTCCACTGCTGGCACAGCAGCACGCCCTTCACCGGGCGCAGCAGCAGCATGGGCAGGATGACGAGAACGGGAATGGCGATCAGCACATGCACCCACACGGGTGGCGAATAGGCGACTTCGACGCCAAGGATCGAGCCGACGCCCACGATGCACACGAACAGCATGACAAACCACGCCGCGCCATCGCCGCCATCGGCGAATTCGTAGGAGAGGCCGCAGCTCGAGCAGGATTTGGCGACGCCCAGATAGCCGTCGAACAGCTTGCCCCTGCCGCAGCGCGGGCACTTTCCGGCAATGCCCGTCTTGAGAGGCGAAATATCGGGATAATAATTCTCGCTCATGCGCCTGCTCCAAAAGGAAAGGCCGCGAAGGTCGCCCCCGCGGCCCTATTCTCCGAAATCGCTGCCGTCACTCCGACGGGATCACCGCGCCTGCGGATCCCCAGACGTAGATGCAGGCGAAGAGGAACAGCCACACCACGTCGACGAAGTGCCAATACCACGCCGCCGCCTCGAAGCCGAAATGCTGTTTCGGCGTGAAGTCTCCCGCCAGCGCGCGGAACAGGCAAACGGTGAGGAAGATGGTTCCGATCAGCACATGGAAGCCATGGAAGCCCGTCGCCATGAAGAAGGTCGAGCCGTAGATGTTGCCGCCATTGGCCTGGCTGAAATGGAAGGGCGCGTGAATATATTCGTAAGCCTGAATGCAGGAGAACAGCACGCCCAGCGCGATGGTGGCGATCAGGCCCCACTTGAGGCCCTGCCGGTCATTGTTCAGCAATGCGTGATGCGCCCAGGTCACCGTGGTGCCCGAGGTCAGCAGGATCAGCGTGTTGATCAGCGGCAGGTGCCAGGGGTTCAGCACCTCGATGCCCTTGGGCGGCCAGACGCCGCCGGTGGCGAGCGCGCGCGCCTGCTGGATTTCCTCGCCGGTGAACAGGCTCGCATCGAAGAAGGCCCAGAACCAGGCGACGAAGAACATCACTTCCGACACGATGAACATCAGCATGCCGTAGCGGAGATGGAGGCCCACCACCGGCGTGTGGTCGCCCTCATGGGCTTCCTTGATGATGTCGCGCCACCACATGAACATGGTGTAGAGCACGCCCAGGAGCCCCACGATCATCACGGCGGGGTTGAAGCCATGCATCCAGCTTACCGCGCCGATGGCGGTAATCAGCGCCGACATCGAGCCGATAAACGGCCAGGGGCTCGGATTGACGAGGTGGTAGTCGTGATGCTTGTCGTGCGCGTCAGCCATGGCCCTGCTCCTAGTTCGCAACCGCTTCGGAGGCCGGTTTTGCCTGCGATACGGATTTTGGTTTGTCGACGGGATACATCGTATAGGACAGCGTGATCTCGCGGATCGCCTTTGACTCAGGATCGGTGGCGATGGCCGGATCGACGAAGAAAACAACCGGCATATCCACGCTCTCGCCGGGCTTCAGCGTCTGCTCGGTGAAGCAGAAGCACTGGATCTTGTTGAAGTAGGCGCCAGCGCCATCCGGCGTCACGTTGAAAATCGCCGAGCCGGTGGTTTGGTGATCGGAAAGATTCTTCGCCTTGAAATAGGCCATGGCCTGTTCACCGACGCGCACCTGCATGGTCGCCTGCACGGGATGGAAATTCCAGTCGAGGCTTCCGGCAATGTTGGAATCAAAGCGCACCGTCACGATTTCATCGCCGGGTTTCGCTGGCGCTTTTTCGGCGCGGAGCGGCGTGCCGTTGAAGCCGGTGGCCTGGCAGAACATGCGGTAAAGCGGAACCGAGGCATAGGCGCCCGCCAGCATGCCAACAGGCATCAGCGTTGCGATCAGCGCCACGCGGCGGTTGCGGTTCATCCCGGCCATCTCACATGCTCCGGTTGGCGACGCCGCCGCCCAGATGCACCAGTGTGGTGATGAAGAACATCACCACCAGCGCACCAAGAATGAGCGCCATCGCAAGGGCGCGCTTGCGCCGCCTGGCCATGTCTTCCTTGCCGAAGGGAACGGGTGCCACTGGTTTTGCCATCACAGCACCGGCGCGAAGGGCACGATGCCTGCCGCCCGTTCGATCAGGATCAGGGCGAAGACCAGGAACAGCCACAGCGTTGAAAAGGCGAACATGCGCTTACAGGCCGTTTCGGCCGGCTTGCCGTCACGCAGGCGGAACACCTGCACCGCGTGATAAAGGAACACGGCATCAAGCAGCGCCACCGCAACCGCATAGAGAGGGCCAACGGTGCCGGTGAGTGCCGGAAGGAATGTGATGGGAAGCACGATCAGCGTATAGATCAGGATCTGCCTGCGGGTTTCATCCGGTCCCGCCACCACGGGAAGCATGGGAACGCCGGCGCGGCTGTAATCGGCATTGATGTTGCGCCACAGCGCCAGTGCCCAGAAGTGCGGCGGCGTCCACATGAAGATGATGAGAAACAGCGCGATCGCACCCAGATCAACCTTGCCCGTCACCGCGACCCAGCCGATCATCGGCGGGAACGCGCCCGCCGCACCGCCGATCACGATGTTCTGCGGCGTGGCCCGCTTCAGCCACATCGTATAGATGACGACATAGAAGAAGATGGTGAAGGCCAGAAGTGCCGCCGCCGGGATATTGACGAACAGGCCCAGCACCAGCACGGCGCCGATGGCCAGCGTCATGCCGAAGCCCAGCGCCTCACCGGGAAGGATGGCGCCTGAGGGAACCGGGCGCTTCTTGGTGCGGCTCATCAGGGCGTCGATATCGGCATCGTACCACATGTTGAGCGCGCCCGAGGCACCGGCACCCACGGCAATCGCCAGGAGCGCCATGGCGGCGAGCCACGGATGGATCGTGCCGGGTGCGGCCACCAATCCCACCATCGCCGTGAAAATCACCAGCGACATCACGCGCGGCTTCAGCAGCGCGAAATAGTCACCGACCGATCCCTGGCCGCCGAGCGTTTCGGCAGCCGGGGAAACGGTGGAGGTGGTGGTGACGTCGCTCATTCCGGCCTACTTGATGACCGGCAGCGTGTTGAACTGGTGGAACGGCGGCGGCGAGGGCAGCGTCCATTCCAGCGTCGTTGCGCCCACGCCCCACGGATTGTCACCGGCGGGCACCTTCTTCGCATAGGCGCTGAACACGCCATAGAGGAAGATCAGCACGCCGAAGGCCGAGATATAGGAGCCGATGCTGGAGATATAGTTCCAGTGCGCAAAAACGGCCGGGTAATCAATGTAACGGCGCGGCATGCCGGAGAGGCCGAGGAAGTGCTGCGGGAAGAACACGAGGTTCACACCGACGAAGGTGACCCAGAAATGCACCTTGGCCAGCGTATCGCTGTACATGTAGCCGGTCATCTTGGGGAACCAGTAGTACCAGGCGCCGAAGATGGCGAACACGGCACCGAGTGACAGCACGTAGTGGAAATGCGCCACCACGTAATAGGTATCGTGCAGCGAACGGTCGACGCCGGCATTGGCGAGCACCACGCCGGTGACGCCGCCAACCACGAACAGGAAGATGAAGCCCAGCGCCCACACCATCGGCGCCTTGAACTCAATCGAGCCGCCCCACATGGTGGCGATCCACGAGAAGATCTTCACGCCCGTCGGCACGGCGATGATCATGGTGGCGGCCACGAAATAGGCCTGCGTGTCGGCGGAGAGGCCCACCGTATACATATGGTGCGCCCAGACGATGAAGCCGACGACGCCGATCGCCACCATGGCGTAGGCCATGCCGAGATAGCCGAACACCGGCTTCTTGGAGAAGGTCGAGACGATCTGCGAAATGATGCCGAAGCCCGGGAGAATGAGGATGTAGACCTCCGGGTGGCCGAAGAACCAGAAGAGATGCTGGAACAGCACGGGATCACCGCCCGCCTGCGGATCGAAGAAGCTGGTGCCGAAGTTGCGGTCGGTCAGCAGCATGGTGATGCCGCCGGCCAGAACGGGCAGCGACAGGAGAAGCAGGAACACCGTGACCAGCACCGACCACACGAACAGCGGCATCTTGTGCAGCGTCATGCCGGGCGCGCGCATGTTGAAGATGGTGGTGATGAAGTTGATCGAGCCCAAAATGGACGACGCACCCGCCAAGTGGATCGACAGGATGGCGAAATCCATCGCAGGCCCCGGCTGGCCAGCCTTGGAGGAGAGCGGTGGATAGATCGTCCAGCCGCCGCCCACGCCATGGGCGCCCGCGGGGCCGTCCACGAACATCGAGATCAGCAGCAGTATAAGGGCCGGCGGCAGAAGCCAGAAGGAAATGTTGTTCATGCGCGGGAAGGCCATGTCGGGCGCGCCGATCATCAGCGGCACGAACCAGTTGCCGAAACCGCCGATCAGCGCCGGCATGACCATGAAGAAGATCATCAGGAGGCCGTGGCCGGTCACGAACACGTTGTACATGTGCTTGCCGGCATCGATCGCCTGCTGGCACTGCGCCACCGGTGTGGCGCCGCAATTGACGTTTGAATCCAGCATGGCGGCAAGACCATGGAAATACTGGATGCCCGGCTCCATCAGCTCAAGGCGCATCATCACCGAGAGGAAGCCGCCGATCAGGCCGGAGAAGATGGCGAACCACAGATACATCGTGCCGATGTCCTTGTGGTTGGTGGAATAGATATAGCGCTTCCATCCGGTGGGAGTGCCGTGATCGTGGTCAGCGGTTGCAGCGTGTGCCATGAGGTTCGCCTCTGTCTCGAAATCAGTTCTGCGCGATCTGCGCGCCGGGGGGCTTGATGGTGCCCAGGAAGTCCTTGAGCTTCGCATCATCGGGGCCCGTCTTCATGAGATCGGACCAGGCCTTGTACTTGTCGTCCGAAACCACCCACACCTCGATCGGCATGAAGGCGTGGTTCTTGCCGCACAACTCCGAACACTGTCCGTAATAGACGCCTTCGGCGCGGGCATTGAACCAGTCCTCATTGAGGCGGCCGGGGATCGCGTCGATCTTCACGCCGAACGAGGGAATGGTCCAGGCATGGATGATGCCGATGGGATCGGACGTCACGATCAGCTTCACCGTCTTGTTGACGGGCACCACCATCGGCATGTCAGCCGAGAGAAGATAGGGCGTGCCATCCTTGGCTGCCGCCTCTTCCGACTTGGGGAAGGAATCGAATTCCACATTGGCGTTGCCGTCGCTGTCGACGCCCAGGTCGGGATAGGCATATTTCCAGTTCCACGCCGGGGTGCCGGTGATCTTCACCGTCAGGTCGGCATTGTTGGGAATGTCGCGCTCGAGATAGAGCAGCCGGAACGAGGGAACCGCGATCACCACCAGGATCACGATGGGCAAGACCGTCCAGATCACTTCCACGATTGTGTTGTGGGTGGTCTTGGACGGCACCGGGTTGGCCTTGGCGTTGTACCTGACCATCACATAGATCAGCAGCGCCATCACGAGGAGAACGATGAAGGTGATAATCGGCATCAGGATATAATTGTGCAGGAAGTGGATGCCGTCAGAGACTTGGGTGACCGAATCCTGCAATCCCATTTGCCACGGCACGGGGTGGCCCGCGGCGGCGAAGGCTGCGGGCGCCATCGCAAGGCCCGCGGCGCCAGCCAGCAACATCAGGAATTTGTTCGCGATCTTCATGGCCGCCCCTTCGTCTCAGCAGTATCCCCAACACGGCGCAAATGCGGTGTGTCCAGCCCGCTTGTGAACCACATTCAGGGCGAGCCCGCAACGGATGGGTGCGCGGCAAAACGTCATTGTGCAATCGGAACCGGAATTTCGCCCAAATTGGCGCGGAAATGTCGGCCCGGCTGCTCTGGTGCCCGGCTTTCCGCCGGTCACGTGGCAGTTGTGAAGTTCCCGTTCCGGCGCTAAGAGCCGCTCAACTCCGCAGACGAAGAAGGTTTCCTCCCTTGCGAATCAGGTCCGAATCCCGCTGGATTTCCGTCATGTCGGCGGCAGCGCTGATGCTTTCTGCTTCCTCAGCCCTGGCCCAGAATACCCAAACGCCGCAATTCGGGCCGCGCGTCACCAAGGACGGCCAGCCGCAGGCAAATGCGCCGGTCCCGGAAGTGGTGGCAACCCATGGCGCGTGGAAAATCCAGTGCGAAACCCAGCCCGCCGGTGCTGACGCCGCCGCCCAGCCTGCCCAGCGCCAATGCGGCATGGTGCAGAGCGCCCAGAGCGAGAAGAACCCCAATGCCGGCCTCACGCTGATTATCGTCAAGGCCAAGCAGGGCGACAAGGCCGTCACCATGATGCGCGTGATGGCGCCCATCGGCGTGTTCCTGCCCACGGGCGTTGCCCTGGAAATCGACGGCAATGCGGTGGGCCGCGTGCCCTTCACCCGCTGCATGCCGCAGATCTGCATGGCCTTCGCCGAAGCCTCGCCCGAAACGCTGGCCAAGATGAAGAAGGGCGGCGATGCCAACTTCATCATCTATGAAGCGCCGGGCGTCGGCCTGCCGATGAAGATGAAGCTCGACGGCTTCTCGGCGGCTCTGGCCGATCTCGACAAGCAGTAGCCTCTGGCGGATTGAAACGCCCGCGCCTATCTATGCGGATCAACTTCCGCAGGAGAGAAGGCCGTGGCCTCTTCACCGACTTTATCCCTTCTCGACGGCAGCGATCTCTCGCCTGAACGCGCGCGCGCGATCACGGCGCAAACGCTGTCGGGCGCTGACGATGGCGAGCTCTTCATTGAAAAGCGCCAGAGCGAAAGCCTCGTCTTCGACGACGGCAAGCTGAAGCAGGCGAACTTCGATGAGGCGCAGGGTTTCGGCCTTCGCGCCATTTCGGGCGAAACCGCAGCTTACGCCCATGGCACGGAATTTTCGGCGGCGGCGCTCAAGCGCGCCGCCGATGTGTGCACCAGCATTACAAAGGGCACGGTGTCGGCGGCCCATGCGGAAGCTCCGCCGCGCAGCAACCGCAAGCTTTATTCCGACAGCAATCCGGCACTGGCCATGGGCTTTTCCGACAAGGTTGCCCTGCTGCAGAAGGCCGATGCCTTTGCCCGGGCGCTTGATCCGCGCGTCACCCAGGTTTCGGTCTCGCTCGCGGCGGAATGGCAGGCGGTTGAAATCATCCGGGGCGATGGCGGCACCTATCGCGACGTGCGGCCCCTGGTGCGATTCAACATTTCCATCACCTCCTCCAACGGCAAGGAACAGGGTCAGGGCAGCCATGGCCTTGGCGGGCGCGGCGAGCCCTTGTCCTATTTCACCGATGAGGTGTGGATGGCGGCGGCGCGCGAGGCGCTCAGGCAAAGCCTCGTGTCGCTCGAAGCAAAGCCAGCCCCAGCAGGTGAAATGGATGTGCTGCTCGGCCCCGGCTGGCCCGGCATTCTTCTTCACGAAGCGATCGGCCATGGGCTGGAAGGCGATTTCAACCGCAAGAAAACCTCCGCCTTCGCCGGTCTCATGGGCCAGCGGATCGCCGCCAAGGGCGTGACAGTGGTGGACGACGGCACCATCCCCGACCGCCGCGGCTCGCTCACCATCGATGATGAGGGAACACCCTCCAACAACACGACGCTGATCGAGGACGGCATCCTTGTGGGCTTCATGCAGGACCGCCTCAATGCCAGGTTGATGGGCGTCAAGCCCACCGGCAACGGCAGGCGGCAATCCTATGCCCATGCGCCCATGCCGCGCATGACCAACACCTATATGCTGAACGGCGACAAGAGCCCGGAAGAGATCCAGCGCTCGATCAGGAAAGGCCTGTTCGCCAAGTCCTTCGGCGGCGGGCAGGTGGATATCACCTCCGGCAAATTCGTGTTCTCCTGCACCGAGGCCTATCTGATCGAGGACGGGCGCATCACCACGCCAGTCAAGGGCGCCACGCTGATCGGCGCGGGGGCCGAGGCGCTGAAACGCATCTCGATGGTGGGCAATGACATGGCGCTCGATCCCGGCATCGGCACCTGCGGCAAGCAGGGCCAGGGCGTGCCGGTCGGCGTCGGCCAGCCGACGCTCCGCATCGACGGGCTGACCGTCGGAGGCACGGCTGCCTGATCCATGAGGCCCGGCATCGTCATCTTCGACATGGACGATGTGCTGTGTCGCTACGACCTCGGGCGAAGGCTCAGGGCGCTGTCCCGCATCTCCGGGAAGACGCCGCGCGACATCCGCGCCGCCATCTGGGATTCGGGCTTCGAGGGCGATTCCGATGCCGGCGGCTATCCCGATGAGGCGGAGTATCTCTCGGAATTCGGCAAGAGGCTTGGCCATGCCATCACGCGGGAAGAGTGGATCGCTGCCCGCAAGGATTCGATGACGCCCTTTCCCGAGGTGCTGGCCCTGGCAAGGCAGATCGGCGAACAGGCACGCCTTGCGATCTACACCAACAATGGCCCCATCCTCAAAACCGCCCTTCCCGCCCTCTTTCCGGAAGCTGCGGCGCTCTTCCCGGAAGTTTATTGTTCCTATGAATTCGCCACCAAGAAGCCTGACCCCGCGAGCTTCGCCCAGCTCATGCGGGTGATGAAGGCGGAAGCTGAGGCGTGCTGGTTCATCGACGACAAGCGGTCCAACGTGCAGGGCGCGCGCATGGCGGGCCTCAAGGGTCACCACTACCGCTCCTACCCGGCACTCCTGCAGGAAGCGCGCGAACTGGGCTTTCAAGCCTGATAGCCATTGCGTCAGCGTTTTGAGCCGATAGGATCGCGCCCGGGGGGCTCGGCGGCGGGGTGACGGCATGGCATTGATGGATATTCTGGGAGAGGCCCAGGGCGGCAGGCTCTTCGCCACCACCGGGCAGTCGCTTGGCATTTCCGAAGCGCAGGCCAAATCGGCGCTGTCGGCGCTGTGCCCCGCGATCGCTGAACAGCTCAAGGCGAAGTCAGCCGATGATCCCGGCACCTTCGATGCCTTGCTCGATCTCCTCGACGATGGTGCGGATGGCGGCGTGCTCGACAGGTCCTCCGACCTGACCGCCGGCGATTCGCTGTCGGACGGGAACGCAATCCTCGAAACCATCTATGGCTCCCGCGATGCCGCGATCCGCACCATGCGGGGACTGGCGAAAAACGTGCCCGAGACAGCGCTGGTCAAGCTCTCCGCCATCGGCGCCACGGCCGTGGTGGCGGCTTTGGCGCGCACGCAGGCAACGGCCACGCCACAGCCATTGGCGTCCGCGCCGCAACAGCTTTCGGGCGGCGGCATTCTCGGCACCCTCAGCTCGGCACTGCTCAAGGGCGTGCTGCAGGAGCTTAACCGGAGATTTGCGCCGCGGCGGAGGCGGCGCAGCTATACCGACTATTTCGGCACGGGGAGAAAGCGCCGCACCACGTCGCGGCGGCGCAGCAAACAGCCCTCGCTTGAAGACATCTTCGGTTCTATTCTCGGCGCCAAACGCAGCTAGTCAGGAGGCAATTCATGGATATTTCGGCAATCGGCCAGCAATTCGGATTAACCCCTGCGCAGACGCAGGCCGCGGTTGAGGCACTGGGCCCGGCAGTGCTCGCCGGCATGCACCGCAACACCCAGCAGGGCGGCGGGCTGGAGGATATTCTGGCCAGCCTTCAGGGCGCGCCTTCGCGCTCCCTCTCGGTTGATCGGGCCACCACGGAAGGCAACGACATTCTCGGCCAGATTTTCGGTTCCAAGGATGTCAGCCGCGGCGTGGCGCACCAGGCGGCAAAGGCTTCGGGCATCAGCCCCGACATTCTCAAGAAGATGCTGCCGCTGATCGCGGCCTTCCTGATGAGCCAGTTCGCCCGCAACATGGGCGGGCAGGCAGGCGGCGCGCAAGGCGGCGGCGGCCTGGGTGATATTCTGGGGTCAATCCTCGGCGGTGCCGGGGGTCAGCAGGCGCCGGGCGGCGGCGGGCTTGGCGATATTCTCGGCAGCGTGCTGGGCGGTGCCGGTGGCCAGTCCCAGCAGGGCGGCGGCGGATTGGGCGATATTCTGGGCTCCATCCTCGGCGGGGCGCAGGGGTCGAACGGCAATGACCTGCTGCGCTCCGTCGAAGAGGCGCTCAACAAGCGCTAAGCCTGACGCCGGAGGCGGCGCGCCGCCTGCGAGCGTTCTTCCAGCGCCAGCGCGGCGTTCACCGTCAGCGGCAGCCCCGCGGCCCAGATCACGTCGCTGCGGGTCACGCCGATGTCACGCAGCATATAGTCATCATAGGCTTCAAGCTGGGCGACCCGGCGGCGCGATTTCCAGTTGCGGATCAGCCGTGCCAGCGGGTTCGATTCCGTTGCGATCCCAAGGTCTTCGGCGCGGGTCAAAGCATAGTCTCTCATGGCACAATCCTCCTCATTCATGGAAAGCCTATCCTTCCATGTCCGGCCACCCGAAAGCGGCAGCATCACGCTCTGTGATGAGGAGAAGATGACAGTTTTGGATTGATTTATCCAACGAATGTATTTTATGATGTCCATCACGATAAATGATGGATTGCCGCCATGATCCCCAATCTGGATGTCGACCTGCTCAAGACCTTCCTGGCCATCGCCGATACCGGCAGTTTCACGCGGGCAGCGGGCGAGGTGAACAAGACCCAGTCCGCCGTCTCCATGCAGATGAAGCGGCTGGAAGAGACGCTGGCGCGCCCGCTCTTCGCACGAGACGGCCGCCTCAGCCGCTTCACACCCGATGGCGAACGGCTGATCGAATTTGCCCGGCGCATGGTGCTGCTCAATGACGAAGCGGTGTCCGCCTTCACCAGGCCCGAACTGACCGGCACGGTGCGCTTCGGCACGCCCGATGATTATGCCGACCGCTTCCTGCCCGAAATCCTGGCGCGCTTCTCGCGCACCCATCCGCTGGTGACGGTGGATGTGGAATGCGTGAACACCACCATCCTCTTCGAACGCACGAAGCGAGGCGAATTCGATCTGGCGCTCGTCTCCTTCGGTTGCGAGGTCATCACCGATGAACCGGTGCGGCGCGAGCCTCTGGTCTGGGTCTCTTCGGCGCGGCACAGCACGCATCTGCTCGATCAGGTGCCGCTCGCCATTTCGCATGCGGGCTGCGAATGGCGCGGCAAGGTGCTGAGCGCGCTCGAATCGGCGGGGCGCAAATACCGCATCGCCTATTCCAGCCCCAATTCCAACGCCATCAACGCAGCGGTGAAAGCCGGACTCGCCATCGGTGCCATCCCTGATCTTTGCGTGCAGCCGGGCATGCGCGTCCTGACCGAGAAGGACGGATTTCCGTCGCTCGGCACCTTCGACATCGGCCTGGTGAGGAAGCCCGGGCGCGGCAATTCCGCCATTGATGCACTGGCGCGCCATGTGTCGGACAGCATGGCCAATCTCAACCCGGCGATGATCGCGGCGGAATAGCCGCCCTTGCGCGCGCTCAAACCGCGTGGCTAGTCTTTCCCGGCAGCAACCAGCGGGAAAGCGGACATGGATCTCGGACTGAAGAACAAGGTGGCGGTGATCACCGGCGCGAGCATCGGCATTGGCTTGGCGGTGGCGCATGGCTTTGCGGCGGAGGGTGCCCATGTGGTGATGGCGGCGCGGCAGGGCGAGCGTCTTTCCGAAGAAGCCAAAGCCGTTGCCGCGAAGTACGGCGTCAAAGCTCTTCCCGTCGCCTGCGATGTGGCAACGCCCGAAGGTGCTCAGGCGCTGATCGCCGCGGTTGAGAAATCCGGCGGCTGCGACATTCTCGTCAACAATGCCGGCAGCGGCTCCAATGAAACGATCATGGAGGCGCCCGATTCCAAATGGCAGGACTATTGGGAGCTTCATGTGATGGCGGCGGTGCGGCTGGCGCGCGGGCTGGCTCCGCTGATGAAGCAGCGCGGCGGCGGGGCGATCCTCCACAATGCCTCGATCTGCGCCGTGCAGCCGCTCTGGTATGAGCCCATCTACAACGTCACCAAGGCGGCGCTGATGATGTTTTCCAAAACCCTCGCCAATGAGGTGGTGAAGGACAATATCCGGGTGAACTGCATCAATCCCGGCCTCATCCTCACGCCCGACTGGGTGAAGACGGCGAAACAGCTCACCGCCAATTCGGGCGGCGATTATCAGGCCTATCTGCAGGGCGTGGCGGACGAACACGCGCCGATCAAGCGCTTCGGAAGTCCCGAGGAGCTGGCCAATTTCTTCGTGTTCCTCTGCTCCGACAAAGCCAGCTACAGCGTCGGATCAACCTATTTCGTCGACGGCGGCATGCTGAAGACGGTGTAGTGCCGCCGCTCAATAGGCGAAATCGCGGAACACGCGGTCGATGTTGCCGTGCCAGGGGCCGTGATAGAGGGCGAGGAGATTTTCCGCCGCCGTCTTGCCGCTCGAGACGGTTTCGTCCAGCACATCGAGATACTGCGTCTCGCTCTTGCCCTTGCAGCCCAGCGCGTTGCGGCGGGTGAGCCCGCCGCGCGCCAAAGCAAGGACATCGCGCGAAATATCGCGAACGCTCCGTCCACGGATCGTTGCATGAAGCGCCTGTTTCGGAACGGCATCGCGGAGCGCCTGACGCTCCTCCGCCGTCCAGTCCTTCACAAGCTGCCAGGCACCCTCCAGCGCCTCTTCGTCATAAAGCAGCCCGACAAACAGTCCCGGCAGCGCGCAGAGGCGGCGCGTCGGGCCTGAATCGCAGCCGCGCATTTCGAGGTATTTCTTGAGGCGCACCTCGGGGAAGATCGTCGTCAGGTGATCGGCCCAGTCCTTCATCGTCGGCTTTTCGCCGGGAAGCTGCGGCAGCTTGCCCTGAAGGAACTTGCGGAAGCTCTCGCCCGCTGTGTTCACGAATTTGCCGTCGCGCATGATGAAATACATCGGCACGTCGAGCGCGTAGTCGACATAGCGTTCAAAGCCCATGCCGGGCTCGAAGGCGAAGGGCAGCATGCCGGAGCGTGCCTTGTCGGTGTCGGTCCACACCTCCGAGCGGAAGGAGAGATAGCCGTTGGGCTTGCCCTCGAGGAATGGCGAATTGGCGAACAGCGCCGTCGCCACCGGCTGCAGCGCCACGGAAACGCGGAGCTTCTTCACCATATCGGCTTCCGAGCCGAAATCGAGATTCACCTGCACCGTGCAGGTGCGGAACATCATGTCGCGGCCATAGCGGCCCACCCTGTCCATGTAAGGCGCCATGATGTTGTAGCGGCCCTTGGGCATGACAGGCGTTTCGGCGCGCGTCCATTTGGGCGATGCCCCCAGCCCCAGAAAGCCGATGCCGAGTTGATCGCCCACTTCGCGCACCTGGCCGATGTGCTCGTTCACCTCGGCACAGGTGTCATGCACGGTTTCAAGGGGAGCACCGGAGAGCTCGAACTGCCCGCCCGGCTCCAGCGAGATATTGGCGAGGCCCTTGGGGTCGGCGAGGGCAATGATGTTGTCGCCCTCATAGACGCCCTCCCAGCCGAAACGGTCGCGCAGGCCTTCCAGCAGCGCGCGGATCGAGCGGGGCCCTGCGTATTGCACAGGCTCCAGCGTGTCGGTGAGGAAGGGAAATTTCTCGTGCTCGGTGCCGATCCGCCACTCTGATTTGGGCTTCGATCCCGATGCCAGATAGCCGATCAACTGGTCTTTCGATTCAATCGGCGCGCGCGCCTGCGGTGTGTCGGGGGTCGGTCCGCTCACGGGGGAAAATCCTGGTTGCCTTCGGGCAGAAGGATTTAGGCGGCGGCCTTAAATCCGGCAAGACAAAGATTGCCGCGCCATTGATCAGGCGCGCTTATGGATCAGGGCCCGGCGCTGCAGCGGGATCACCTCGGCGCGGCGGATGCGCGAGAGATCGATATCCGACACGAAATCGGCGACAAAGCGGGTGGCGGGCTGGTCGAGAATTTCCTCGGGCGTTCCCACCTGCTCGATCTTGCCCTGGTTGAGGATCACCACGCGGTCGGCCAGTTCAAAGGCCTCCTCCTGGTCATGCGTCACGAACAGCGTGGTGTGGCCGATCCGCGCATGAAGCTCGCGCAGCCAGCGGCGCAGGTCCTTGCGCACCTTGGCATCGAGCGCGCCGAAGGGCTCATCGAGCAGCAGCACACGCGGCTCGATGGCAAGTGCCCTTGCGAGCGCCACGCGCTGGCGCTGGCCGCCGGAAAGCTGGGTGGGAAAGCGCTGTTCCAGCCCGTCGAGCTGCACGAGGCTCAGAAGTTCGAGCACACGGGCGCGGATGGCCGAAGCGGCGGGCCTCGTCTTGCGGGGACGGGCCTTGAGGCCAAAGGCGATATTGTCCATCACCGTCATGTGGCGGAACAGCGCATAGTGCTGGAACACGAAGCCGATGCGGCGCTCGCGCAGCGTCAGCGCATTGGCGTCGATGTCGCCGAACAGCACCTGCCCCCGGTCGGCCTGTTCAAGCCCTGCGATGGTGCGGAGCAGCGTCGTCTTGCCCGAACCCGATGGCCCCAGCAGGGCCACCAGTTCACCCGCCTGAACGTCAATCGAAACACCCCCCAGGGCGGGATAGCGCCCGAAGGCCTTTTCCAGATTGCGCACGGTGACGTTGACGGACATGGGCTTGCTCCCGGCTTTCAATGGCGGCGGCTGGCGGCGAGGGCCGCGCCATAGCGCCATTCGAGGGTGGTCTTGAGAAAGAGGGTGAGAAGGGCGAGCGCCGCCAGGAGCGCCGCCACCGCAAAGGAAGCGGAGATATTGAACTCGTTGTAGAGAATCTCGATGTGAAGCGGCATGGTGTTGGTCAGGCCCCTGATATGGCCCGAGACCACCGAGACGGCGCCGAACTCACCCATGGCGCGGGCATTGCACAGCAGCACGCCATAGAGCAGCGCCCATTTGATGTTGGGCAGCGTCACATGGAAGAAGGTGTACCAGCCGCCCGCCCCCAGCGTGAGGGCTGCCTCTTCCTCCGCCGTGCCTTGCGCCTGCATCAGCGGGATCAATTCACGCGCCACGAAGGGGAAGGTCACGAAGATCGTCGCCAGCACGATGCCCGGCACCGCGAAGATGATCTCGATGTCATGGGCTTTCAGCCACGGGCCCAGCCAGCCTTGCGCGCCGAACAGCAACACATAGATCAGGCCCGCGATCACCGGCGACACCGAGAAGGGCAGATCGATCAGCGTCAGCAGGAAGGACTTGCCGGTGAAATTGAACTTGGCGATGGCCCAGGCGGCTGAAACGCCAATCACTGCATTGAGCGGCACGGCGATGGCTGCCACCAGCAGCGTGAGACGGATCGCCGAGAGCGCGTCGGGCTCCGAGATCGCGGCCAGAAACGCTGAAGCGCCATGACGGAAGGCTTCGATGAAGACGATGGCGAGCGGCAGGAACAGCACCGCCAGCAAAAACAGCGCGGCGCTGCCGATCAGCGCCCAGCGCGCGCCCGCGCTTTCGCTGGTGGCGGACTGAACGGCAAGCCGCGGGAGAGCCACGTCAGACATTGCCGAGCCTCTTCCGGCTCCACGCCTGAAGCTGGTTGATGATGAACAGCAGCGCGAAGGCAATCACCAGCATCAGCACCGCCACGACGGTTGCGCCCTGATAGTCGAATTCCTCAAGCCTGATGACGATCAGCAAGGGCGCAATTTCCGATACGCCCGGAATATTGCCGGCGATGAAGATCACCGAGCCATATTCACCGATGCCGCGCGCCAGCGCCATGGCGAAGCCCGCTAGAAGGGCCGGATAGACATGCGGCAGGATCACCCGGAACACGGTGCGCGCGCGGCTGGCGCCCAGAAGGGCGGACGCCTCTTCGATGTCGCGGTCCACTTCCTCAAGCACCGGCTGCACGGCGCGCACCACGAAGGGCAGGCCGACAAAGATCAGTGCAAGGACGATCCCCAAGGGCGTGTAGGCGATCTTGAACCCTAGATCGCGCGCCAGTGATCCGATCCAGCCATTGGGCGCGTAGATCGTTGTGAGCGCAATGCCCGCCACGGCGGTGGGGAGGGCAAAGGGCAAGTCCACGGCGGCATCGATCAGCCGCTTGCCGGGAAAGTCATAGCGCACCAGCACCCAGGCCAGCAGCAGGCCGAACACGGCATTGACTGCCGCCGCGATGAAGGCCGCGCCAAAGGAAAGTTTGAGCGCCGCAAGCGTTCGCGGATCACGGGCGATGGCCCAGAATTCGGCAGGGCCGATGCTTGCCGCCCTCAGCACCAGTGCGGCGAGGGGGATCAGCACGATCAGGCAGAGCGCCGTCACGGCGAAACCAAGCGCCAGCCCGAAGCCGGGCAGGACGCTTGGTTCGCGCAGGCGCTGGAGGGATATCTGCGCCATGCTCCGTCAGTTGGTCGGCTTGTAAAGCTGGTCGAACAGCGCGCCATCGGCAAAGTAAGTGGCTTGCGCCTTGCTCCAGCCGCCGAAGGCGCCGTCAATCGTTACCAGGTCCAGCTTGGGGAACTTGGCGATGTCAGCCGGGTCAGCGGCGGAGGGATCAGACGGGCGGTAATGGTCGTGCGCGGCGATCTTCTGGGCAGCGGGCGAATAGAGGAAATCGAGATAGGCCTTGGCCTGTTTCTCGGTGCCCTTGGCCTTCACGTTTTCATCGACGAGCGCCACCGGCGTTTCGGCCTTGATGGAAAGTGACGGCACCACCACCTCGAAATTATCCGCGCCGAATTCATCGAGCGCCAGATAGGCGTCATTCTCCCAGCTGATCAGCACGTCGCCCAGGCCCCGCTGCGCGAAAGTGAGGGTCGAGCCCCGCGCGCCCGTGTCGAGCACCGGCACGTTGCGATAAAGGTCGGTCACGAAGTCCTTTACCTTGTTCTCATCGCCGCCATAGGCCTTCTCGCCCCAGGCCCAGGCGGCGAGGAAGTTCCAGCGTGCGCCGCCCGAGGTCTTGGGATTGGGGGTGATCACCTGAACGCCATCCTTGGCGAGATCGCCCCAGTCCTTGATGGCCTTAGGGTTCCCCTTGCGCACCAGGAACACGATCGTTGAGCTGAAGGGGGTGGAATTGTTTGGCAGGCGCTTGGCCCAGTCTTCCGGCAGCAGCTTGCCCTTCTTGGCGATGGCGTCGATGTCGGCGGCGAGCGCCAGCGTCACCACATCGGCTTTCAAGCCATCGATCACCGCGCGGGCCTGCTTGCCGGAGCCGCCATGGCTCTGCTCGATGGTGATGGTTTCGCCGGTCTTGGCCTTCCAGTCGGCGATGAAGGCGGCGTTGATGTCCTTGTAGAGTTCGCGCGTCGGGTCATAGGAGACGTTGAGCAGCGTCACATCGGCGAAGGCCGAGGCCGCGAAGCCGGTGAGGGTCAGGCCGGTCACACCGAAAATCGTTGCGCGGCGAAGGGTTGAGAAACGCATGGGCCATCTCCTGTCTGTTGATTGACCCAATACTATACGGAATCAGTAGTGATTCAAGCTGAAAAGTTCTGTTTTCCGAACATTTCGTATTTTATACAGAAAATCAGATGGTTATGCAGGCTGGTTTTGCAAATCCGCTGTGGCGGGGTTGCTGGAAGCCAGATCGGCCTGCCGCATCACCTGCGCCAATGTGGTGGTTTCGAGCGTCGCAAGATAATCGGAATAGGCCTTGGCGAAGCCGATTCTCAATTCGCAGGCCACCTCGCTCCGGCAATCGTCGCAGCGGCGATAGGCGGTGCGGGAGAGGCAGGGGAGCGGTGCGATCGGTCCATCGACGGCGCGCAGCATGGGGCCGATGAGGATCAGGTCGGCAGGCTTCAAAAGCTCATATCCGCCGTCTCTTCCGCGCCGGCTGGTGATATAGCCCGCCGCCTTGAGCGTGAGGAGAATCTGCTCCAGAAACTTGCGCGGCAGCTTTTCCTGTTCGGCCAGTTCACGGATCTGCAGTCCCACCCCGGGCTTTGACCGGGCAAGGGCGACGACAGCCTTGAAGGCATAGCGGGCGCGCTGCGAAATCATGACGACAGAAATAGTCGCCTTTGCCTCAAAATTTCAAGTCCAGTCGCCAAGAACCGCCTGCACCAGCGCCAGCGCCGCCACCGCCGCCGTGTCGGCGCGCATGATGCGGGGGCCCAGCGAAATCGCCGTCACATCGGGAAGGCGGGTCAGCGCCTGCTTCTCCTCCGCCGTGAAGCCGCCTTCAGGGCCGATCAGCACGGCGGCCGGGGTTTTTGCGTCTTTCAGCGCCGCCACGGGATTGGCGATGGCTGCTGTCTCATCACAATAGATGAGCCGCCTGCCCGGCTCCCAGCCTGCCAGAACGCGGGCCAATTTTTCCGGCTCCAGCACTTCGGGCACGAAGACGAGATTGCACTGTTCCGCCGCCTCGATGACATTGGCGCGCATGCGCTCCATGTTCACGCGCTCGGCCACCGTGCGCTGGGTGATGATGGGGCGAAGCCGCCTTGCCCCCAGTTCCACTGCCTTCTGCACCACATAGTCGAGCCTCGCATGTTTCAGGGGGGCGAAGAGATAGTCGATATCGGGCGGGGCCACGGCATCGGCCACGCGGCGCTCGCAGCGGAGGCTCACCTGTTTCTTGGTCACCGTCGTGAGATAGGCCAGCCATTCGCCATCCCCGCCATTGAAGACACGCACGGGATCGCCGCCCACGAGACGGAGCACGCCTGTGAGGTAATGCGCCTGTTCGCGCGGCAGCGTGATCTCGCGCTGTTCGGAGAGCGCGTCAGCCACATGGATGCGGGGAGTGGTTTTCATGGGTGGCCCGGTGTACACCGCGCGCATGAGCCATGCCAGCAGACAAGATGCACCGGTGGCCGATGCGCTGAAAGGCCATTGGGCCGACCGCCTGTTGCCGCCGCCGCTCCGCCCCTATGCGCGGCTGATGCGGCTGGAACGGCCGATCGGCTGGTGGCTGCTGCTGCTGCCCTGCTGGTGGGGCCTGCTTCTGGGGCAGATCGCGCTGGGCGGCGGCGTGCCGAACCTCTGGTATGCGGCATTGTTCCTTCTGGGCGCCATCATCATGCGGGGGGCCGGCTGCACGCTGAACGACATTGCCGACCGTGATTTCGACGGACAGGTGGAGCGCACGAAGCTCAGGCCCATTCCCTCGGGCCAGGTGAGCGTTACGCAGGCCTTCATCTTCCTCGGCGTGTTGTGCCTCATCGGCCTTGCCGTGCTGCTGCAGTTCAACCGCTTCACGATCCTGACCGGCATCACCTCGCTCGCCATCGTCGCCGTCTATCCTTTCATGAAGCGCATCACCTATTTTCCGCAATTCGTGCTGGGCCTCGCCTTCAACTGGGGCGCACTTCTGGGCTGGACGGCGCTGCACGGCAGCCTCTCCGCCCCGCCTCTCCTCCTCTATGCGGCGGGCGTGTTCTGGACGCTCGCCTATGACACGATCTATGCGCATCAGGACAAGGACGACGACATTCTGATCGGCGTCAAATCCACGGCGCTCAAATTCGGCGATGCCACGCTGCCGTGGCTTGCGGGTTTCTTCGCCATCAGCCTTGCCCTGCTCGAGGCCGCGCTGTGGATGGCGGGCGCCAGCATCATCGCCCATACCGGCGTTGCGGCGGCAGCACTCCATGCGGCCTGGCAGCTTTCCCGCTTCAAGGCTGATGATCCGGAGCGCTGCCTTGAACTCTTCCGCTCCAACCGCATATTTGGCCTCATCATCACTCTTGCCCTTCTTCTGGATTGCCTCTTCACATGACTGACGATCTTTTGACTCTTGCGGGCGATGCGGTTGCCCGCGCCCGGAAACGCGGCGCCGATCAGGCCGAGGCCTCGGCCGGCGACAGCCGCGCCACCGATGTGGAAATGCTGCATGGCGCCATTGAAAAGCTCGAAGGCGCCGAAGGCCGCCGCATCGGCCTCACCGTGTTCGTGGGCAAATCTTCCGCCTCGGTGTCGAGCGGCGTCTTCACCTCGGACGCCCTGGACCGCCTCGCCGAAACCGCCATCGCCATGGCGAAACTCGCCCCGCCCAATCCCTTCGCGGGTGTGGCCGACGCGTCCCAGCTTGCGACGGATTTTCCCGATCTCGACCTGGTATCGAAAGACCTGCCCGATGCCGCGCAATTGCAGGAGATGGCGCGGGCGGCGGAAGAAACAGCACTCGCCGTCAAGGGCGTCAGCAAATCGGGCGGCAGCGGCGCATCAGCCTATGACCGTTCCGGCGCCATGGTCATCTCCAACGGGTTTTCGCGCGCGTCGCGGCGTACCGGCGTCTCGGTCAGCGTGTCGGCGATCGCTGGCGAAGGCACGGCGATGGAGCGTGACTATGATTATTCCTCGACCGTACATTTCTCCGACCTCAGGTCGCCCGAAGCCGTGGGACGCGAGGCGGGCGAGCGGGCGGTGAAGCGGCTCAATCCACGCAAGGTCAAATCGCAGTCGGTGCCGGTCATTTTCGACAAGCGCATCGCCAGCAGCCTCATCGGCCATCTGCTCGGCGCAATTTCAGGCTCTGCCATCGCGCGCGGCACGAGTTTTCTCAAAGACCGGCTGGGACAGCAGGTTCTCTCGAAGGGCGTCACCATCGTCGAAGACCCGTTCCGCAAGCGCGGCCTTGCGTCCCGGAGCTATGATGGCGACGGCCTGCCGATCAAGCCGCGCAATCTCATCGATCAGGGCGTTCTCACCACATGGCTGCTCGATCTCAAATCGGCCAGGCAGTTGAACATGGCGCCCACCGGCCATGGATCGGGTCCCTCCAACCTTCACATGCAGCCGGGCGGGAAACTGGCGGATATGCTCAAGGCCATTCCGCAGGGCCTCTATGTGACGGAGATGATTGGCTCCAGCGTCAACGGCGTCACGGGCGACTACAGCCGGGGCGCTTCGGGGTTCTGGATCGAGAACGGCGAACTCACCTATCCGGTGAGCGAAATCACCATCGCCGGAAATCTCAAGGACATGTTCCTCAATCTCACGCCCGCCGACGATCTGGAATTCCGCTCCTCCGTCAACGCGCCCTCCTGCCTCGTCGAAGGGCTGACCCTTGCCGGACGCTGACGCGGAGCTTTTGTTCAGCGCCGTCCGCGCGGCGGGCGATCTGGCGCTCAGGATGATGCGGCAGGGCGTGAAACATTGGCGGAAGCCCGACGGCTCGCCGGTTTCCGAAGGCGACATCGCCGTGGATGCGCTTTTGAAAGAGCGCCTTGCGGCGGCACGGCCCGGCTACGGTTGGCTTTCCGAGGAAACGCCCGACAGCACGGCGAGGCTTTCGCGCGACACGATCTGGGTCGCCGATCCCATCGACGGCACGCGAGCGTTCATCTCGGCCAAGGAAAACTGGGGCGTCGCCGTCGCCCTCGCTCACAAGGGCCGGGCGATTCTGGGCGCGGTCTATTGTCCGCCTACGGATGAATTCTTCAGCGCCATCGCGGGCCAGGGCGCATTCCTCAACGGAGAGCGACTGACTCTTGCGGAGGACGCTTCGCTTGCGGGGGCGCGCATCGCCGGCAGCAAGGGCGCGCTCCGGCAATTGTCCGCCTACGGAATAACGCCTGACATGTCCGGTTCCCTGCCCTTGCAATTGCGTCTCGCCCATGTGGCGGCGGGGCGTCTTGATGGCGCTGTTTCCACCGGCCCCAAGAATGACTGGGATCTGGCGGCGGGCGATCTTCTGGTGCGGGAGGCGGGCGGCCTCGCGGGCGATCTTTCGGGCAAGCCCTTTGTTTACAACCGCCCCGAACCGTGGCAGCAGGGCATGATTGCGGCAGGTGCGAAGAGATTTGCCGCCCTCACGGAGGCCCTGAAGACCCCATGACTTCTCCCTCAAAGCCCGGCAAACAGCTTCTCCATCTCGTTTTCGGCGGCGAGTTGAACAGCCTGAAAGACGTTGATTTCAAAGACCTTTCGAAGCTCGACGTGGTGGGATTCTTCCCCGATTACGCGAGCGCCTATCAGGCCTGGCTGGGCAAGGCGCGCGAAACCATCGACCAGGCGCAAACCCGCTATTTCATTGTGCACCTGCACAGGCTGCTCGATCCTTCGACCGAAGCAAAAAAAGCGGATTAAAGCCGCCCCTGCTCCTGCAGCAGGCCCAGCGGATAGACGGTGAGCGGATTGTCTGCCGCAAGCCGGTCAAGGCTTTCCTCCGCCGCCGCGCAATCCTTTTTCATCTGCGCGACGAGATCATCGATCGAATCGAAGCGGCGGTCGGGGCGCACGAGGCTTATCAGTTCCACCAGCATGGTGCGGCCATAGAGATCGCCGTCAAAGCCGATCAGATAGACTTCAAGAAAGGTGCGCCCGGTTTCAAAGGTCGGCCGGTCACCGAAATAGCCGGCCCCCCGCCACACCGGCGCTCCCGCGACATCAGCCTCGCGCACGCGCACCGCATAGATGCCGCGGAACGGCTCCACGCCTTTTTCAACGATGATGTTGAGCGTCGGGAAGCCGATGGTGCGGCCCCTCCTGTCGCCATGCACCACCATGCCCTCCACCGTCCAGTGATAGCCCAACTCATGGCCTGCCTGCTCCACATGGCCATGGCTCAGGGCGCTTCGGATCGAGCTTGAGGAGAAGGGCGAGTGCGCATCGCCCTCATCCGTCACCTGATCGACGATGGTGACGCCGAAGCCCTGCTGCTGGCCGAACTGAACCAGCGCCATGGGGCTGCCGCGCCGGCCCTTGCCGAAGTGAAAATCATAGCCCGTCACCACATGCGACACGCCGAGCCTCTCGACGAGATGGCGCGAGACGAAATCGGCGGCCTCGAGATTGGAGAGACCGGCGTCAAATTCCTGCACCACCGCGAAGGATGCACCGAGCGCCCGGATCAGCCGCAGCTTCAAGGGCTTTGGCGTCAGGCGGAAGACAGGCTCCGTCGGCTTGAAGAAGCTTCTGGGATGCGGCTCGAAGGTGAGCACGCCCCATGGCTTGCCGTTCGCCTTGGCGATGGCGCGGGCTTCGTCCAGAAGTTTCTGGTGGCCGCGGTGCATGCCGTCGAAATTGCCGATGGCGATGACGGCGCCGCGCAAATCCTCCGGCAGCGCGGCATTCGATTCAATCACACGCATGAACGCAAACGTTCCCTCGTCAGTCCCAGCTGAGCTGGTGCATGGTGGCGACGATGCGCGCCTGGGGCACGAGGCTCAGGACTTTCGCCTCAGCCGCCTCGAGCCCGTCGCTCGCATCGGTCACCCCTTCTGCAACAAGAAGGGCGTCAAGGCCATAGGCGGCAGCGCCGCGTATGTCGGTTTCGGGCCCGTCGCCGATGGCGAGAATGTCCTCAAGCCTGACGTCACTTCCCCGGATGCGGCGGGCTTCGGCCAGCGCCAGATCATAGATCGGGCGATAGGGCTTGCCCGCCATCTGCACGCGGCCGCCGATATTGGCGTAGGCCTCGGCGAGCGCTCCCGCGCAATAGAGGATGCGGTCGCCATGGCGCACGATCCTGTCCGGGTTGGCACAGATCATTTCGAGATCGCGCGATTTCATGCCGGCCAGCAGATCGGCATAGTCCCTGGGCGTCTCGCTCCGGTCGTCAAACAGGCCGGTGCAGAGGCAGGCATGGGCCTTGCGCATCGAGACGCGCTCGACATTCAGCCCCTCGAAAATCGAAAGGTCACGCTCCGGCCCCAGGTGAAAAATCTTGCCGCCGCCATGCGTCACCACAAGTTCGCGCGTCACGTCGCCCGAGGTGGTGATGCTGTCGTGGCTCTGAGGGTCGACGCCCAATTGCAGAAGCTGGCGCTCGACGCCCGCCCGGGTGCGCGGCGAATTGGTGACGAGGATGACGGTGCCGCCCCGGCTCCGATGCTTCGCCAGCGCCTGCGTGGTGGAGAGGAAAGGCTTGCGGCCATTGTGCACCACGCCCCAGATGTCGCAGAACCACACGGGGTAGCGCTTGGAGAGCGCGTCCATCGTCATCGCAAGATCAGGCCGCGCGCGTATAGGCCTGCGCGAAGGGCTCACGCGGCTGCGAGGCATCGGGCTTCACGCGGCGGGGGCTCGCGAAATAGGCGCCATAGCCGAAGCGCGCCACGCGCGCCGCCGTCGTGGCTTCAGTGGCATTGACGACACTCCCGGCGATCAGCTGGAACTGCATGGCGCGGGCAAACTGGGCGAATTGCGTCCAGGCCGTCGAGAGGCCGTATCCTGAATCGAAGTCCTGCGCGCGGATATCGAGGAAGCGCACACCGAGCTGGCGGAGCGAGGCGAGATCGAGCCCCGAGACGGATACGTCAGACAGCGCCATGGTGACGCCGGCGCGGGCAAGCTGGGCCATGCTCTCGATTCCGGCGGGGGTGAGGGCCGCCAGTTCGCCATGGGTGATGTCAAATACAATGCCGCGCGCCGCATCGGGCTCGATCTCGATCGCCGCCATCACCCGCGCCATGTCGGATCTGGAATTGAGCGTCTGCCCGCTGGTGCCGACAAACATGCGCATGCCGGGATGCTTGATGCGCAGCCGGCGCAGCACGGGCAAAGCCAGCGTCAGGAGGTGCAGATCGAATGACGGGCGAACACCGCCGTCCGCCGCCTTGTCCATAAGCGCCGCGTGGTTCACTTCCTCGCCTTCGCCATTCACCATGTTGAGGAGTGCACGATAATGCGCGGTGGCGCCGGTCGAAAGCTCGACCACCGGCTCCAGCAGAAGTTCAAGCCGTTCGGGCGAAGCGGCCTGAGGCTTTTCCGCCTGCGGCCGGGCTTGCGGCTTTTCCGCCTGCGGGCGGGGTTCCGGGCGGATGTCTTCGCGGGGGGCCGGGGCCTCGCCCCGCATGCTTTGAGCCAAAGCCTGAACGCTGTCCTTCAGCACCCGCAGTTCGCCCAGCATATGGTCGGCCTGCTGCGCCGGAGACTCCGCCGCCAGCTGCTCCAGCCGGTCAATCCGTGCACGGAGCGTTTCGACAGTATCACCCTGGCCGCGCTGCACATCGCTCAGAACCGCGAGGCGCTCACCGGAACCGGCATTGCGCATCCATTGCACCAGGAGCGCCGCCATCTGTCCCGCCGCCAGCACCAGCAGCGCGCCCGCCACCAGAGATGGAACCAGCGTACCGGAGGACATGATGTACATGGCGCAACCCACGGCCAGCATGGAAAAGGCGGAAAGCCCAAGGACCGCCGGCCATTCGTGTCGCTGCATGATGAGGCAACCCCGCTTTCGAATCGCGAATCAGTTGCACCCGACAGTAACGCAACATTGCGTCCTGCCCCAAACGCCTTTTGCATCAGGCGCTTGATTCGCCATGGCAAACGGTCTTTCCTGCCGCAAGGTGAAGCCGGTGGAGGATGCGATGGCAACGGCCCTTGTGTTGATCGACCTGCAGGACGGCCTGCTGCTCGACCCTGTTCCCCCTCATGACGGAGACAAGGTGCTCAAGGCCGCCGCAAGCCTTCTGGCGCGGGCCCGCGCGGCGGGCGTTCCCGTCTTTCACGTCCAGCATGATGGCGGCCCCGGCGATCCGTTGGCCAAGGGTACGCCGGGCTTTGCGCATCACAAGGATGTGGCGCCCGGCGGCGGAGAGCCGGTGATCGTCAAGGTGAACAGCAGCAGCTTCAACGGCACCGATCTCAATGAACGGTTGAAAGCGCGGAAAATCGATACGCTGGTGATCGCGGGCATGCAGACGGAGTTCTGCGTCGATTCCACCTGCCGGTCGGCGGTCGAGCATGGCTACCGCGTCATTCTGGCGTCGGACGCGCACACCACCTTCGATACGGACGTCTTGAAGGGCGAGCGGATCATCGCCCATCACAACCGCACGCTGGGCAGCGGATTCGTGACGCCTAAGAAAGCGAAGGACATCGCCTTCCCATGAAAAAGCCGGAGCGGTTTCCCGCCCCGGCGTGTCATTTCGTTTGGGACTTCAGGCGACCGAGGTCAGAACTTTCGGCAGCTTGTCGCTGAAGATTTCATCGATCTGGTTTTCGGTAATCATCAGCGGCGGCGACAGCGCGATGGTATCCGCCGTGATGCGCACCAGAAGGCCCACATCGTGGAAGCCGTTTTCCATCGCCTTGTAGGCCCTGAGGCCGGGCTTTCCTTCGATGGGCTTCAGATCAATCGCCGCCACGAGGCCAATGGTGCGGATATCCTCCACCAGCGGATGGCCCTTCAGCGTGAAGGCCGCATCGGCCCAGACGTTTTCCAGCTTCTTGGCGTTCTCAAACAGCTTCTCGTCGCGATAGAGGTCCATGGTGGCCACACCCGCCGCCGCCGCCATCGGGTGGCCGGTATAGGTATAGCCGTGGAACAGCTCGATCACGTGATCGTCGCCATTCATGAACTGGTCATAGATGCCCTGGCGCACCAGAACGCCGCCCATCGGCACGGTGCCCGAGGTGACACCCTTTGCGAAGGTGATGATATCGGGAATGACGCCGAACCGCTCCGCCGCGAAGGCATGGCCCAGGCGGCCGAAACCGGTGATCACTTCGTCGAAAATCAGCAGGATGCCGTGCTTGTCGCAAATCTCGCGCAGCTTCTTGAGATAGCCTTTGGGCGGCGGCAGCACGCCGGTTGAGCCTGCCATCGGCTCGACGATCACGGCGGCGATGGACGAGGCGTC
>Ga0209023_10000179_pt1 | contig 108529 bp, 113 predicted proteins | sample LakOneMetagenome_FD_187468 | JGI IMG/M metagenome (GOLD analysis project Ga0209023, IMG submission 187468) | Freshwater and sediment microbial communities from Lake Erie, Canada (SPAdes) (version 2) | ecosystem: Environmental > Aquatic > Freshwater > Lentic | place: Lake Erie, Canada...
GCCAAACTCGCGAAGCGCGAAGAAAGGTGAGCAAGATGATGCAACAATACACCGCCAACTCCTATTTGTTCGGCGGTAACGCGCCGTACGTAGAAGAGTTGTATGAAGCCTACCTGGACAATCCAGGTTCGGTGCCCGACAACTGGCGCGCCTATTTCGACTCCATGCAGAATGTTCCCGCTGTCGACGGCTCCAACAAGCCCGACGTGGTCCATTCGTCCGTGATCGCGTCCTTCGCCGAACGCGCCAAACAAGGCCCGATCCGCGTCGTCACCGCATCGACCGACCCCGACATGGGACGCAAGCGCGTCGCCGTCACCCAGCTCATCGCCGCTTACCGCTACCTCGGTTCGCAGTGGGCCAATCTGGACCCGCTGCAGCGCCAGGAACGTCCGACCATTCCTGAACTCGATCCCGCGTTCTACGGCTTCACCGATGCCGACATGGACATCGTGTTCAACATCAGCAATACCTACTTTGGCCAGGAAACCGCGTCCCTGCGCGACCTGCTCAACATGCTGCGCGATACCTACTGCCGTTCGATCGGCGCCGAGTTCATGTACATCGGCGATCCGGCAGAAAAGCGCTGGCTGCAAGAGAAACTCGAATCGATCCGCTCGACCCCGTCCTTCACGGCCGAGAAAAAAGCCCACATCCTCGACCGTCTGACCGCGGCCGAAGGCCTGGAGCGCTACCTCCACACCAAGTACGTCGGCGCCAAGCGCTTCTCGCTCGAAGGCTCCGAGTCCTTCATCGCTGCGATCGACGAAACCATCCAGCGCGCCGGTGAAAAAGGCGTGCAGGAGATCGTCATCGGCATGGCCCACCGCGGCCGTCTGAACGTGCTGGTCAACACCCTGGGCAAGTCGCCGCAGGAACTGTTCGAAGAATTCGAAGGCAAGCACGGCGACGATCTGCCGTCGGGCGACGTCAAGTACCACCAGGGCTTCTCGAGCGATATCTCGACCGCCGGCGGTCCGGTGCACCTGTCGCTGGCCTTCAACCCGTCCCACCTCGAGATCGTCAACCCGGTCGTCGAAGGTTCGGTCAAGGCGCGCATGGAACGCCGCGGCGACAAGGATGGCGCGCAAGTGCTGCCGATCCTGGTCCACGGCGACGCCGCATTCGCCGGCCAGGGCGTGGTCATGGAAACGCTGAACCTCGCGCAAACCCGCGGCTACGGCACGGGCGGCACGGTCCACATCGTGATCAACAACCAGATCGGTTTCACCACTTCCGATCCGCGCGATGCCCGTTCGACCCTGTACTGCTCGGACGTGGTCAAGATGATCGAAGCACCGGTCCTGCACGTGAACGGCGACGATCCTGAAGCCGTCGTTCTGGCCACCCAGATCGCATTGGACTACCGCGTCCAGTTCCAGAAGGATGTCGTGGTCGACATCATCTGTTACCGCAAGCTCGGTCACAACGAACAAGACACGCCAGCGCTGACCCAGCCGCTGATGTACAAGAAGATCGGCCAGCACCCAGGCACCCGCAAGCTGTACGCGGACAAGCTGATCGCGCAAGGCTCCCTGCCTGCCGATGGCGGCGACAAGATGGTCTCGGCCTACCGCGACGCCATGGACGCCGGCAAGCACACGATCGATCCTGTCATCTCCAACTTCAAGAACAAATACGCGGTCGACTGGCTGCCGTTCCTGAACAAGAAGTGGACCGATTCGGCCGACACCGCCGTGCCGATGACGGAACTCAAGCGCCTGGCTACCCGCATCACCACCGTGCCGGAAAACTTCAAGGTCCACTCGCTGGTCGAGAAGGTCCTGGCCGACCGCGCCACCATGGGCCGCGGCGAAATGAATCTGGACTGGGGCATGGGCGAGCACCTCGCTTACGCTTCGCTGGTCGCTTCCGGCTACGCCATCCGCCTGTCGGGCCAGGATGCCGGCCGCGGCACCTTCACCCACCGCCACGCCGTGCTGCACGATCAGAACCGCGAGCGTTGGGATGCCGGCACCTACGTCCCGCTGTGCAACGTGTCCGAAGGTCAGGCGCCGTTCACCGTGATCGACTCGGTCCTGTCCGAAGAAGCCGTTCTGGCCTTCGAATACGGCTACTCGACCGCCGAACCGAACACCCTGACCATCTGGGAAGCCCAGTTCGGCGACTTCGCCAACGGCGCGCAAGTGGTGATCGACCAGTTCATCGCCTCCGGCGAAGTGAAATGGGGCCGCGCTTCGGGCCTGGTCATGATGCTGCCGCACGGTTACGAAGGCCAGGGTCCTGAGCACTCGTCGGCGCGTCCTGAACGCTTCCTGCAGCTGTGCGCAGACAACAACATGCAAGTGGTCCAGCCGACCACCGGCGCGCAGATCTTCCACCTGCTGCGTCGGCAGATGGTGCGCCAGTTCCGCAAGCCGCTCGTCATCATGACGCCGAAGTCGCTGCTGCGTAACAAGGACGCATCGTCGCCGCTGTCGGACTTCGCCAAGGGCGCGTTCCAGACCGTGATCGGCGAGACCGACGACAAGATCGTCGCCTCCAAGGTCAAGCGCGTGATCGCTTGCTCCGGCAAGGTCTACTACGATCTGGTGAACAGCCGCAAAACGCGCGGCACCACCGACGTGGCCATCATCCGTATCGAACAGCTCTATCCATTCCCGCACAAGTCGTTCGCGGCTGAACTGAAGAAGTTCTCGAATGCGACGGAACTGGTCTGGTGCCAGGATGAACCGCAGAATCAGGGCCCATGGTTCCAGATTCAGCACAACATCTTTGAGAGCCTGGAATCGGGTCAGCGTCTCGCCTATGCAGGCCGTCCTGCATCGGCGTCGCCGGCCGTCGGTTACAGCGACAAGCACAATGCGCAGCAGAAGGAACTGCTGGAAACCGCATTCGCGAAGCTCAAGGGTTTCATTCTCACCAAATAATTTAATTAGCAGCTGCGCCCCGCGGGAAGCGGGGCGCCACTAAAAACAAGATACGGAGTTATTCATGGCACAAATCGAAGTTAAAGTTCCCGTCCTGTCGGAATCGGTTGCAGAAGCGACCCTCTTGGCATGGCACAAAAAAGTCGGCCAGCAGATCGGCCGCGACGAAAACATGATCGACATCGAGACCGACAAAGTCGTGCTCGAACTGCCAGCGCCTGCCGCCGGCGTGATCACCCAGATCCTCAAGGGCGACGGCAGCACCGTGGTTGCCGGCGAAGTGATCGCCATCATCGATACCGAAGCATCGGCCCAGGCGAGCCCGATCGCCGTGACCGCCGCTCCGGTCGCAGCACCTGCAGCCGCACCTGCCGCCGCATCGGGTGGCAGCAAGGGCGACGTCGCCATGCCGGCCGCCGCCAAGATCCTGGCCGATAACAACATGACCACCGCAGACGTTGCGGGCACCGGCAAAGACGGCCGCGTGACCAAGGGCGACGTGCTGGGCGCCGTAGCAGCCGGCGTCAAGCCAGCAGCACCGGCTCCGCTGGCACCAGTGGCCGCCAAGCCTGCGCTGCAGCAGGTCGCAGCACCAAGCGTGAACCTGGGCGACCGTCCGGAAGAGCGCGTGCCGATGAGCCGCCTGCGCGCCCGTATCGCCGAGCGTCTGATCCAGTCGCAGTCGACCAACGCGATTCTGACCACGTTCAATGAAGTGAACATGCAGCCGGTGATCGACCTGCGCAACAAGTACAAGGACAAGTTCGAGAAAGAGCACGGCGTCAAGCTGGGCTTCATGTCCTTCTTCGTCAAGGCAGCTGTCGCGGCACTGAAGAAGTACCCGATCATCAACGCGTCGGTCGACGGCAACGACATCGTCTACCACGGCTACTTCGACATCGGTATCGCAGTCGGTTCGCCACGCGGCCTGGTGGTGCCTATCCTGCGCAACGCCGACCAGATGTCGATCGCCGAGATCGAAAAGAAGATCGGTGAATTCGGCGCCAAGGCCAAGGAAGGCAAGCTGACCCTGGAAGACCTGACCGGCGGCACCTTCTCGATCTCGAACGGCGGCACCTTCGGCTCCATGCTGTCGACCCCGATCATCAACCCGCCGCAGTCGGCCATCCTGGGGGTGCACGCGACCAAGGACCGCGCCGTCGTCGAGAACGGCCAGATCGTGGTGCGTCCGATGAACTACCTGGCGATGTCTTACGACCACCGCATCATCGACGGCCGCGAAGCCGTCCTGGGCCTGGTCACGATGAAGGAAACGCTGGAAGATCCATCGCGCCTGCTGCTGGACCTGTAATAGAGCGAAAGCGACCGAGAGCGCGCTGCTTGCAGCGCGTGCCATGCTGGACATTTTTGAGAGGTTGAAGCACCGTGAATATCTCCGATGAAATCAAGCGTTTGCACGAACTGCATCAAGCCGGTGCGCTCTCCGCCGCCGAATTCGAACAGGCCAAGGCCAAGCTGCTGAACGCCTCCGTCGATCTGAACAAGCCATCGTCGGGCAACGCCAACGACGACTTCGTGTCCGACATTTCGCGCCTGCGCCGTTCGCGCACCGACCGCTGGCTCGGTGGCGTGTGCGGTGGCCTGGGCCGCGTCTCGGGCATCGATGCGTGGATCTGGCGCCTGGTGTTCGCGCTGTGCGTGATCTTCGCCGGATTCGGCATCCTGATCTATCTGCTGATGTGGATATTCGTACCAGAAGAATAAAAGGAACAAGTTAATGAGCACTTCTAAACAATTCGACGTCGTCGTCATCGGCGCCGGTCCTGGCGGCTACATCGCCGCCATCCGCGCAGCGCAGCTGGGCTTCTCGGTCGCCTGTATCGACGAGTGGGCCAACGCCAAGGGCGGTCCTGCGCCGGGCGGCACCTGCACCAACGTCGGCTGCATCCCGTCGAAAGCGCTGCTGCAGTCGTCCGAGCACTTCGAGCACGCCGGTCACGCGTTCAAGGAGCACGGCATCGATGTCGCCGGCCTGTCGCTGAACCTGCCGCAAATGCTCAAGCGTAAAGAGACCGTCGTCAAGCAGAACAACGACGGCATCCTGTACCTGTTCAAGAAAAACAAGGTGACCTTCTTCCATGGCCGCGGCGCTTTCGCCGGCAAGGCCGATGGCGGCTACACCGTCAGCGTCACCGGCGCCAATGCCGACACGCTGCAAGCCAAGCACGTGGTGGTGGCCACCGGTTCGAACGCGCGCGAACTGCCGGGCGCGCCGTTCGACGAAAAACTGATCCTGTCGAACACCGGCGCGCTGGCGATTGACGCCGTTCCGGCCAAGCTGGGCGTGATCGGCGCCGGCGTGATCGGCCTGGAAATGGGCAGCGTATGGCGTCGCCTGGGTTCCGAAGTGACCGTGCTCGAAGGTTTGCCGACCTTCCTCGGCGCAGTCGACGAGCAGATCGCCAAGGAAGCGGGCAAGCTGTTCGCCAAGCAGGGCCTGGGCATCCATCTGGGCGTGAAGATCTCCAAAGTCACGGCCGGCAAGAACGACGTGACCGTGGAATACGCCGACTCGACCGGCGCCGCCCAGAAAGCCGTGTTCGACAAGCTGATCATCTCGATCGGCCGCGTGCCGAACACGAATGGCCTGAACGCCGACGCGGTGGGCCTCAAGCTCGACGAGCGCGGTTTCATCGCCGTCGACGACGACTGCAAGACCAACCTGCCGGGCGTGTGGGCGGTGGGCGACGTGGTGCGTGGCCCGATGCTGGCGCACAAGGCCGAGGAAGAGGGCGTTGCCGTTGCCGAGCGTATCGCCGGCCAGCATGGCCACACCAACTTCAACACGATTCCGTGGGTGATCTACACCTCGCCGGAAATCGCATGGGTCGGTCAGACCGAGCAGCAGCTCAAGGCGGCAGGCGTGGCGTACAAGGCCGGCACCTTCCCGTTCATGGCCAACGGCCGTGCGCGCGCGCTGGGCGATACCTCGGGCATGGTCAAGTTCCTGGCCGATGCGACCACCGATGAAATCCTCGGTGTGCACATTGTCGGCCCGATGGCTTCCGAGCTGATTTCGGAAGCGGTTGTCGCGATGGAGTTCCGCGCGTCCGCCGAAGACATCGCGCGCATCTGCCACGCACACCCGTCGCTTTCCGAAGCGACCAAGGAAGCCGCGCTCGCGATCGACAAGCGTTCGCTCAACTTCTAAAAGTACCACCGTCGCCCTCGCGGCGGCGGGGGCCCATAGCGCGCTATCGGATTCGGTAAAGTGCTATAGGCCCCCGCCTTCGCGAGGGCGACGTTTTTTGAGCTATCGATATGAACGTCCAAGAGTTCTACCAGCACTCCCTCGCCCAGCGCGGCTACCAGTCCGATCCGGCCCAGCAGCGCGCCGTGGACCGCCTGCAGCAGGCGTACGAGGACTGGGTACACTTTCGCGGACAGCGTTCGTCGACCTTCAAACGCCTGATCAACCGCCCGGACGTGCCGCGCGGGGTCTACCTGTGGGGCGGCGTCGGCCGCGGCAAATCGTTTTTGATGGACAGCTTCTATTCGGTGGTGCCGGTGGTGCGCAAGACGCGCCTGCACTTCCACGAATTCATGCGCGACGTCCACCGCCAGCTCGACGACCTCAAAGGCGTGGCCGATCCGCTCGACGACGTGGCGCGCAACATCGCCAAAAAATACCGCCTGATCTGCTTTGACGAATTCCACGTCTCCGACATCGCCGACGCGATGATCCTGTATAACCTGCTGTCGGCCTTGTTCGACAACGGCGTGTCCTTCATCATGACCTCGAACTACGATCCGGACCTGCTATATCCGGACGGGCTGCACCGCGACCGCATGCTGCCCACCATCGCGCTGCTCAAGGACAAGCTCGACATCCTCAACGTCGACGCCGGCATGGATTACCGCAAGCGCGCGCTGGAGCAGGTCGAGAGCTACTACACACCGCTGGGCGCGGCCGCCGACCAGGCGTTGCGCACGGCCTGGACCAAAATCGCCGAGACGGCCGACGAAGACCCGCACGTTCGCATCGAAGGGCGCGAGATCCACGCGCTGCGGCGCGCCGGCGGCATCATCTGGTTCGATTTCGCCACCTTGTGCGGCGGCCCCCGTTCGCAGAACGATTACCTGGAGCTGGCCAGCCGCTTCCATACCGTGATCCTGTCCGGGATCCCTGCCATGTCGGCGGCGCAGTCGTCCGAAGCGCGCCGCTTCACCTGGCTGATCGACGTTTTCTACGACCACAAGGTCAAGCTCTTGATGTCGGCCCAGGTGGCGCCCGAAGAGCTCTATACCCAGGGCACGCTGTCGAACGAGTTTCATCGCACGGTCTCGCGTATCATTGAGATGCAATCGCGCGAATACATGGAAGCCGAACGCCGCGGCGCGGCCGACGCGCTGGCCTGACAAGAACAAGAGGATAGGAACCAATATGCACTCATTCGCCCTGCGCCGCGCTGTGCTGGCCGCAGCTGTCGCCGGCCTGGCCGCCTGCACCACGGTGCTGCTGCCGCCGAATATCACGCCGGTGGTGGCGCCGTCCAGGTCGGTGGCCGATGCCACCGCCCGCCTGGAAAAGGTCAAGACCGAACGCGCCGCCATCGAAGCGGCGTTCGCCTCCAGCGAACGAGTCTGCTACACCAAGTTTTTTGTGAATAACTGCCTGGACGAGGCCAAGGAAAAGCGGCGCAGCGCGCTGGCCTACGAGCGTGCGCTCGAGGTGGAAGCCGAGCATTTCCGGCGCAAGGCCATCGTCGATCAGCGCGACCGCGACGTCGAGGCGGCCGTGAAGGAATTCGAAGAAGGCGAGGCGCGCGCCGCCGCCATGCCGCCGGAAGAGCCGAAGCCGCCGGTCGAACGCAAGCCGGTCGCGCCGCGCGCCACGCTGGCCGAACGGCGTGCCCACCAGGACGCCAAGCTGGCGCGCAACGCGGCCAGGGAGCAGGCCGAAGCGCCCAAGCGGGCGGCCAAGGCGCGCGAGTTCGAGCAGCGCAAGCTTGAGTCGGCAGAACGTCAGCTCAAGGTCGCCAAGAAAAAGCTGGAAAAGGCCGAAAAAGCGGCCCGCGAGGCCGATCCGAGCAAGTAAACGACATCGCCCTCGCAAAGGCGAGGGCGATGTGGGTACGATGCGGCTTACACGGCCCGGCGCATCTTTTCGACGGTGTAGTTCTTCGCTTCCTTGGGCAGCTTGACGAACTTGATGATCGCCATCGTGCAGTTGTCGCCCTTGCCCTGGGCCCGCTCGTTGGCCTTGTTGATCAGCATTTCCGACGCTGTGCGCGGGGTAGCCTTGCTGGTCACCGCACCGAGTTCGGTATCGGTGAAGAAGTGCCACAGGCCGTCGGTGCACAGCAGGAAAGTGTCGCCGGCCACCACTTTGTCGTGCACGCCGACGGTGGCAAACGGCTCTTTGCGGCTGTTGCCCAGTACATTGAGCAGCAGCTTCGAGTGACGGTGGTTCTTGGCCGCTTCCGGCGGCAGCTTGTCGGTGGCGATCAAATGCTCGACATAGGCTGCGTCGTTGGTGCGCAGCACGCACTCCGACTTGACGAAGTGGTACAGGCGGGAATCGCCCACATGCGCCCACACCGCGCGGCCGTCCGGCGTGATGATCAGGCCGACGAAACTGCAATGCGCCTCGACCTTGGTCGTGAACGAATTCATCTTGATGATCATGTGGGTCTCGTGCACGATCTCGCGCAGCAAGTCGCCCAGACGCTCGTTGGTCGGGTTGTCGCCCGGCTTGAATTCGTCGAACACGAGCTTGGCAGTGTGGAGCACCTGTTCCGAGGCGGCCGAGCCACCCAGCAATCCGTCTGTGAGTACGGCCAAAACATAGCCTGGCGCGCGGGCGCCGGTGAACAGGGCAGTGCGGTCATTTTGTTGCGGGCGGCTGCCGATGTGCTGGGCAGTGCCTGCTTCGAGCTTGTATGGTGTCATAAACTTGGAATGTGTCCTGGCTGCGTTACCATATTGCTTTCTTCACTAGTCTTCAATCTATATTGGCGGCAACGTCGGCGTATATTAAACTATGCACCGGGAAGCCCGAATGTTGCAAGTGGAGACTATTTACTAAGCGACACGAATTGTTACCGATTGTAATGCGCTTCCGGCTCCGCACCAATGCCGCTACCGAAATATACCTGCCGGGAACCTCAACACCATGACTGACGTCCAAGAAATCCAGCGCCGTTTGATCGAGCTCGATGTCGAGCACCGCGATCTCGACGCGGTCATCGACATGTTGATCCTGGACGGGCACCACGACCAGTTGCAACTGCGCCGCCTCAAAAAGCGCAAGCTGCAGCTGAAAGACCACATCACCTTGTTGAAAATGCAATTGGTGCCGGACGTCCCGGCCTGATCCGTCTTCGCTCCACTGAAACGCCATTTTGACCGAACCTACCAGGGCGCCCGAGGCGCCAACCGACGCCGGCGATGCGGTTCCCCCCGCCGGGAAACACGATGCCGAGATCGACCGCCTGTTCAGCGCGGGCGGCCCGCTCGCGCCCGCCGTCGGCAGTTTCAGCCCGCGCCGTTCGCAAACGGAAATGGCCAAGGCGATCGCGCAAGCCATCGCCGACCAGAAAACCCTGATCGCCGAGGCCGGCACCGGCACCGGCAAAACCTTCGCCTACCTGGTGCCGGCCCTGTTGTGGGGCGGAAAAACCATCGTTTCGACGGGAACAAAAAATCTGCAGGATCAGTTGTTTCTGCGCGACATTCCGACGGTTCGCGCGGCCTTGCGCGCACCGGTCTCGGTGGCCTTGCTCAAGGGCCGCTCGAATTATGTGTGCCATTACCACCTGGAACGCACGCTGCAGAACGGCCGCATGACCTCGCGCGAGGACGTCGGCAACCTGCGCGAGATCTCGCGCTTTATCAAGATGACCACCTCGGGCGACAAGGCCGAGCTGTCCAAGGTGCCCGAGAACGCGCTGATCTGGAACCTGGTCACTTCCACCCGTGATACCTGCATGGGCACCGAGTGCCAGTACTACCAGGATTGCTTCGTCATGAAGGCGCGCCGCGAGGCGCAGCAGGCCGATGTGGTGGTGGTCAACCATCACCTGTTCTTCGCCGACGTGGCGCTGAAAGACACGGGCGTGGCCGAGCTGCTGCCGTCGGCCAACACCATCATCTTCGACGAGGCGCACCAGCTGCCCGACACGGCCACGCTGTTCTTCGGCCAGACCGTGTCGACTTCGCACATTCTGGAGCTGTGCCGCGACGTGCTGGCCGAGGGCCTGGCGCATGCGCGCGGCGGTCCCGACTGGGCCAAGGTGGTCACGGTGGTGGAAAAGGCGGCGCGCGACCTGCGCCTGACCTTCCCGCAAGACATCATGCGCCTGTCGCTGGCGCAGATCATGCCGTCGTCCGATTTCTTCCCCGCCTTCGACACGCTCAAGGCCAGGCTGGCCGAGATGATCGACGTGCTCGAAGAAAACGCCGAACGCGCAGAGACGATCGAGCAATGCCGCGTGCGCGCGGTCGAACTGGCCGCCCAGCTGGACGGCTGGAAGCCGGACGGCAAGGGGAAGGTGGTCGAAGGCGACCAGGCCGTGCTGTGGGTGGAGGCGTTCTCGTCCTCGCTGCATCTGCACAAGACGCCGCTGTCGATCGCGCCCATCTTCACCAACCAGCGCGAAGGCACGCCGCGCAGCTGGATCTTCACCTCGGCCACGCTGGCGGTCAAGAACGACTTCAAGCATTTCTCGAACCAGATGGGCTTGACGGGCGAGCCGGCGCAAACCTGGCCCAGCCCGTTCAACTACGAGCAGCAAGGCTTGCTGTACGTGCCGACCGGCCTGCCGGAACCGAATTCCTTCGGCTACACCGACGCCGTGATCGATGCCGCGCTGCCGGTGATCGAAGCGGCGGGCGGGCGCACCTTCTTCCTGTGCACGACCATCCGCGCGGTCAAGCAGGTGTCCGAACGCCTGCGCGACGAGTTCGCCAAGCGCGGCCTGAACTTCCCCCTGTTCGTGCAGGGCGAGCGCGGGCGCACCGAGCTGCTCGACTCGTTCCGCAACGCCGGCAACGGCGTGCTGGTGGGCAGCCAGAGCTTCTGGGAAGGCGTGGACGTGCGCGGCGACGCGCTGTCGCTGGTGATCATCGACAAGCTGCCGTTCGCGCCGCCCGACGACCCGGTGCTGGCGGCCCGCATCGACGTGATGGAAAAGCAGGGCATGAACGGCTTCATGCACCATACGCTGCCGGAAGCGATCATCAACTTGAAGCAGGGCGCCGGGCGCCTGATCCGCGATGAAACCGACCGCGGCGTGCTGATGATCTGCGACCCGCGCCTGATCAGCAAATCGTACGGCAAGCGGGTCTGGCAAAGCCTGCCCTCGTTCAAACGCACCCGTCTCGAAGCGGACGTGGTGGCGTTCTTCCAACCGCAGCAAGCAAGCACAGAGGAATCATCATGACCGTGTTGAAATCGGTGGTACTGGCACTGGCCCTGGCGGGCGCCGGACTGGGTGCGATGCCGACGCGCGCGCTGGCGGCCGAGAGCAGCATCGCCGAGTCGGCGGCCACGCATGCCTTGGCCGCGCTGGCCGACAAGTACTACGAAGCGCAGGCGCGCTTCGAACCGCTGAACGCGACCTTCTCGGGCGACAACCGCTTCGACGACCTGCTGCCGATGACCATCGCGCCGGCCGTGCGCGCGCGCCAGTACGCGATGCTGCACGAGGTGCATGAAGCGCTGACCCGGATCGACCGCAGCAAGCTCGCGCCGGCCGACGCCACCACCTTCGACATCCTGGCCTATGAATTGGGCGCGCTGCTGCGCATGGAGCCGTTCAAGGATTACCTGATGCCGATGTCGCACATGGACAGCCTGCCGGTGGTGCTGGCCAATTTCGGCAGCGGCCAGGGGTCGCAGCCCTTGACCACGGTGGCCCAGTACGACGCCTACCTCAAGCGCATCGCGGCGCTGCCGCAATGGATCGATGCGGCCATCGCCAATATGCGGGTCGGCATGCGCGACAAGATCGTGCTGCCGAAGGCGCTGGTGCTCGGTCTGCTGCCGCAGATCAAGTCCCTGGCCGGTGCCAGCCTCGAGAAGAGTGATTTTCTCACGCCGATCAGCCATTTCCCGGCCAGCTTCGGCGCCGGCGACAAGGCGCGCCTGAAGGGGGCCTACAGCAACGCCGTGCGCGAGCGGGTGCTGCCGTCGCTGCGCAAGCTGGCCGTGTTCCTGGAAAACGATTATCTGCCGGCCGCGCGCGAGACGGCCGGCTGGGGCGCGCTGCCCGACGGCGCGCTGTGGTACCAGAACTGGGTTGCGGTGCAAACCACGAGCAACCTCACGCCCGATGAGATCCACCGGATCGGCCTGGCCGAAGTGGGTCGCATCCATGGCGAACTGGCCAAGCTGGGGCCCAAGCTCGGTTACAGCGGCGCGCCGTCCGGCTTGCCGCGCTGGCTGGGCCAGCAGGAGAAATACCGCCCGTTCAAGACCGAAGACGATGTCCTGAACGCTTACCGCGAGATCAATGCGCGCCTGCAGGCCAAGCTGCCGGCGTTGTTCGCCACGCTGCCCAAAGCGCCGCTCGAGATCCGCTCCGAGCCGCCGCTCTCGCGCGACACCGCGTCCGACCACTACACGGGCGCGGCGGCCGACGGTTCGCGGCCCGGCATGTTCTGGGCCGTCATTCCCGATCCGGCCGGCTATGCCAGCACCAAGATGACGGCGCTGTTCCTGCACGAAGGAAATCCGGGCCACCACTTCCAGCTGTCCAAGCAGCAGGAACTGCCGGTGCCGAAGTTCCGCAAATTCGGCGGCAACAATGCCTACATCGAGGGCTGGGCGCTGTACGCCGAATCGCTGGGCAAGGAAATGGGCTTGTACGAGGATCCGAATGCGTATGCCGGGTTCCTGCTGCTCGAGTTGCGCCGCGCGGCGCGCCTGGTGGTCGACACCGGCCTGCACGCGAAGGGCTGGACGCGCGAGCAAACCATTTCTTACCTGATCGACGAAGCGGGCGACACCCGTCCCGACGCCATCAACGCCACCGAGCGCTACATGGCGTGGCCGGGGCAGGCGCTGGGCTACAAGGTGGGCGCGCTCAAGATCCAGGAATTGCGCGAGCGGGCCGCCAAGGCGCTGGGCCCACGCTTTAAATTGGCCCAGTTCCATGACGCGGTGCTGGCCGAAGGCAGTTTGCCGCTCGGTTTGCTGGAAACGCGGATGAACGACTGGACCGCGCGCCAAGGCAAATAAAGATGAACATCAATCCTTACCGCGCCAGCGTCCATTCCTACAAGGCGACCAGCAACGACATCACCGCCACGGAACTGGAAGCGTTCGCCGGCGGCGAGCACTACCCGCGCGTACTGCTCAAGTTGTTGGAAGGCCAGGCCAGCCATGGCGGATTCAACATATGGGCGGCGCTGTTCGGCACGCAATGGTTCTTTTTCCGCAAGCTGTACCTGTTCGGCCTGTTCGCATTCGCGATCGAGGCCATGGCGCCGATCGCCGGGATGATCGTGATGCGCAATGTCAGCACGATGGCTGCCAACGACGTGTGGGCAGTCTCGGTCATCGTGTGCTTTCTCGCCGGCCGCATCGTGTTCGGCTACATGGCCAACATCGCCCTCTGCCTGAAGGCGGTGGCGGTGATCGAGGAAGTCGATGCCTTGAACAAGGATAACGAGACCCATTTGCGCCTGATCCGCGTGGCCGGCGGCGTCAGCATGGGCTCGCTCTTTCTGATCTGGAGCGTCCTGGCCATGTTGCGCATCATGACGCGGTAGGCGAGCGGCGATTTTACCGTCGCATTTCTCCTGAGAACGTGATACTTTGTGCATCGTTGGCATTCACGCATTGCCAACCTACTTCACGCGATCCCTCCAGGAGCCCCATCATGTTCGACCGTTTCAAACGCAGCTTCGAGCTCGTCAAAGCCAGCGCCGCCGTCCTGCGCCAGGATAGCCAGCTGCTGGTATTTCCCTTCATTTCCGGCCTGGCCTCGGTGCTGGTGGCATTGTGCTTCGTGCTGCCGATGTTCGGCCTGAAAGCGTTCGACAATCTGGACCGTCACGGCGGCATGGTGTATTCGCTCGCCTTCCTGTTTTACGTGGTCCAGTACTTCGTGATTTTCTATTTCAACGCGGCCCTGGTGGGCGCGGCCATGATCCGCATGGATGGCGGCGTGCCGACCCTGTCCGATGGCTTGAAATTGGCCAACAGCCGCTTCGCGACCATCCTCGGTTACGCAGTGATCGCCGCCACGGTGGGCATGGTGCTGCGCGCGATCCAGGAGCGGGTCGGCTTCCTGGGCCGCATCATCGTCGGCATGCTGGGCGTGGGCTGGACCATCGCCACTTTCCTGGTGGTGCCGGTGCTGGTGGCCAGCGACAAGGGCCCGGTCGATTCGATCAAGGATAGCGCCGCATTGCTCAAGCGCACCTGGGGTGAAAATGTAATCGGGCAAGCGGGCATGAGCACCTTCTTCGGTGTGCTGTACGTCGCGCTGATGCTGGGACTGGCCGGGCTGGTCGCCGCTGCCGTGTCGCTGGGCAGCAACGTGCTGGTGGTATTGGTGGTGGTGTGCGGCGTGGCCCTGTTCCTGGTCGCTGCGCTGTTCCAGAGCGCGCTGGCGGGCATCTATTCGGCCGCCCTGTACCGTTACGCTTCCGGCGGCAACACCGGCGCCGCGTTCGATAACACGGCGCTGGCCGGCGCCTTCCGCGTCAAAGACTAACCCACGTCGTCCTCGCGGAGGCGGGGACCCTTGGCGGCGCGACTCAGAGAAACTCTCTTTCTCTGCGTTAGCGCGCCATGGGCCCCCGCCTCCGCGAGGGCGACGGGTTTATTTGCCGGGCTGGATCACGACTTTGCCGGTCACCTTGCGCGCGGCCATGTCGTTGAGCGCCGCCGCCGTCTCGTTCAGCGCGTAGCGCCCCGAAATATGCGGCCGGATCTTGCCTTCGGCCAGCCACCCCATCAATTGGCGCATCGCCGCCATGTTCGCCTTCGGTTCGCGCTTGGCGAACTCGCCCCAGAACACCCCCATCAGCGAAGCACCCTTGAGCAGCGTCAGGTTCAGCGGCAGCTTGGGAATTTCGCCATTGGCAAAGCCCACCACCAGGTAGCGCCCGCGCCATCCGATCGAGCGGAAGGCCGGCTCGGCGTACACGCCGCCGACCGGATCGTAAATCACGTCCGGGCCCTTGCCGTCGGTGGCGGCCTTGATCGCTTCGCGCAAGTCCTCGGTCGTGTAATTGATGGTGGCGTCGGCGCCATGGGCGCGGCACACGGCCAGTTTCTCGTCGCTCGACGCGGCCGCGATCACGCGTGCACCGAGCGCCTTGCCGATCTCGATCGCCGCCAGCCCGACCCCGCCGGCCGCGCCCAGCACCAGCATGGTCTCGCCTTCCTTGAGCGCGGCGCGGTCGACCACCGCGTGGTGCGAGGTGCCGTAGGTGAGGGTGATGGCGGCCGCCGTGTCGAAGTCCATGCCGGGTGGCATCGGCATCAGGGCGTGCACCGGCACCACGATCTGCTCGGCGAACGCGCCCTGGGCGGTAAAGGCGATCACCTTGTCGCCCGGCTTGAAGGCGGTCACGCCGTCGCCGACCGCGCGCACCACGCCCGACAGCTCGCTGCCCGGGGTGAACGGCAATTCCGGCTTGAACTGGTACTTGCCCTGGATGATCAAGACGTCGGGGAAATTGACCCCGGCCGCTTTGACGTCGAGCGCCACCTGGCCGGGGCCCGGCTGGGGATCGGGCAAGTCTTGCACCACGAGTGTGTCGGGCAATCCCCATGCGTTGCAAACCACGGCTTTCATTGGCGTCTCCTGTGTTTTTCGAAAATAGTACGACCGTTAGATTTTTTGATTATGCCCTAATTTCCGGCCGTGCGCCAAGGCGCTCCGGACCGTTTGCGGACGCGCAAAGTGACAAGTGACGAGCTTGTTAAAGTCGGGGATGGGCGCGCCAGTCCGCACACCGGAAAGGGAGGATGAAATGGCAATCCGTTACGGCTGTTTCTTCAGTTACGCGCACGGCCGGTACGAACTGATGAACAAGTTCAAGGCCGCCCTGTCGGACGCGATCCGCTGCTATCTGGAACCGTATTTCGACAACGAGGACGAGCTGTTCATCGATACCGAGCAGCTCGGCGGCGGCGACGACATCGACCGCCGCATCGCGCGCGCCCTGTGCGAAAGCGTGTCCATGATTCTCATCTACACGCCCAAGTACGAGGCCCACGGTTACACCCGGCGCGAGTACGCGGCCATGCAGATGCTCGAACACGAGCGCGGCCAGTGGTATCCGATGCCGAGCCACCTGATCATCCCGGTGATCATGACCATGCACCCCGGCAAACTGCCGCCGCAGATCACCAATTCCAGCCTGTATGTGGACTTCTCGCATTTCACGATGGCCACCAGCGACCTCAAATCGAATCCGGATTTTCTGCCGGACATTAAAAAAATTGTCGAGCGGATCGTCATTCACTACCAGTACCAAAAAAGATACACGCCCGTGGGCCATGACTGCAACCAATTCGTGCTCCCCGATGTCCCACCTGAATGGCGCGATCTGCCGGACCTGACATTTCCAAAAAAATAGAGGAGCACTAATGGAACTCAAACGCATTACACTGCCGCCGATAACCGCTCCCGGCGAGGTGACCACGTTTTACTCTTTCGAGAGCGGAACGGCGCGCAGTGTCGCGCTGTCGAATACAGCAGTGCTGCTGGCGGGGCGGGCCAATGCCACCGTGCCGGTACTGATGATCGATTGGGATACCGAATCGCCCGGACTGCATCATCATTTCGGCTGCCAGGACGAGCGTCCCGGCTTACTTGAATACTTTCAGGCTTGCCGCGACCATTTGCGCAGCCTGGGGCGGGGCCCGGCCGCCGCCGACGATACCGCGCTCGCGCGCTGCGTGCTCGAGGCGGTCGACTGGGAACCGTTCGTCGAACGGGTGGACCACAGCCGCCCCCTGTATCTCATGCGCGCCGGCCGCTTCGACGACAGCTACGGCGAGCGCGCCGACCAAATGGATTGGGACGGCCTGTTCGCGGCCTGCCCGGCCCTGTTCCGCTGCTTCGGCGAGCATCTGGGACGGCGCTTCCGCCACGTGCTGATCGACGCGCGCAGCGGCCGCTCGGCGGCGGTCAGCATCTGCACCACCTTGCTGCCGTCGCGCCTGGTCACCTTGTTCACGCCCAATCAGCGCAGCCTGGACGGGCTGTCCGGCGTGGTCACGCGCGCCATCGATTACCGCTGCAGCCACGAGGAAGAGCAGCGCCCGCTGCTGGTCTATCCGCTGCCCTCGTCGATCGACAGCGCCGATTGCGAGCGCCGCATCCAGTGGCGCCGCGGCGACCCGCAGCGCGGCCAGGCGGGCTACCAGCCGGTGCTGGAAAAGCTGCTGCGCCAGTGCTACAGCCTGTCCCGGCTCTCGCTCGACAGCTACTTCAACGAAGTGCAGCTGCAGCAAACCAACGCCATGTCGGGCGGCGACCATCTGCCCGTGCTGGCCATGCACGACGCCGACCGCTTTTCCCTCACCCGCACTTTTGAAACCTTGCTGGCCTGGCTGGCCGAAGGCCGCTTTCCCTGGCAGTCGCTGGAAGAAGTGCGCCTGGCCGACGCCATCGCCGCCGCCCGCGCCCGCTTGCACGACTGCGTGGGCGGCGCCATTTCGCTGCCGCTGGCGGCCGACCTCCATCGCCTCGGCCTGCTGTACCAGGAGCAGGGCAAGGCCGCGCAGGCGCTGGCCTGTTTCGAAGAAAGCCTGAGCCTGCGCCAGCACGTGCTGGGCGCAGACCATCCCGATACCCGCCGCAGCCGCACCCATCTGGCCGCGCTGCTGCGCGAGACCGGCAGGCTGCCCGAAGCGGGCTTTCTGCACGAGCTGCTGGTCGAAGACTGCCTGCGCCTGCTCGGCCCCGACCATCCCGACACGCTGGCCGCGCGCCTGGCGCTGGCGGCCACGCTGGCCGCGCTGGGCGAGTTCGAACGCGCGCTGTCCGTGCACGAGCAGGTGATCGACGACTGCGAACGCTTGTTCGGCCCCACCAGCACCATGACGCTCGACAGTCTGGCCGGGCAAGCGCACACGCTCACGCGGCGCGGCGAATTTTCGCGCGCGCGCATGGTCTACGAGCGTGTGCTCGAAGGGCGCGAACGGCTGCTTGGCGCCGAACACGCCGACACCCTGCGCTGCGCCCAGCAGCTGGCCATGCTGCTCAGCGAAATGGGCGACCTCCATCATGCGCGCACGCTGCAGGAAGGCGTGGTGGGCGCGCGCGACCGCCAGCTCGGCAACGATCACGCGCTCACGCTCGAAGCGCGCGAGCAGCTGGCCGAAATCCTGGCCGCGCAAAGCGATATCGACGGCGTGCGCAAGGTGCTCGAGGCGCTGGCCGCCGGGCGCGAACGCAGCCTGGGCGCCGAACACCCGGACACGCTCTCGATCCAGCTGCGCCTCGCTTCCATGCTGTCCGACTACGGCGATCAAGGCGACCTCGACGCCGCGCGCCGCCTCCAGCAAAAACTGCTCACCGTGCACGAGCGGGTGCACGGGGCCGACGATCTGCACACCCTGCACTGCAAAAAGGCGCTGGCCACCACGCTGTCGCGCCAGGGCCACAGCGTCGATGCACGCAAGCTCGAGGAATCGGTGCTGGCCGGCAGCGCGCGCTTGATCGGCACCCGCGGCGTGGCGGCCGGGCCGCACGAGTCGCATGCCGGCGCGCTTGGCCTGCGCGCCTCGATCCTCGACGCGCGCGACGGCGACAGCCAGGCCGACACCCTCGGCCACAAACTGGCCCAGCTGCAGCAACTGATCGACAACCGCAGCGAGCGCGAGGCGCGCGAACTGGCCGACAGCCTGCGCCACTCCGTGCTGCGGCCGAACGCGGCCAATCCGCTGCGCCTGCGCGGGGTGGCCATGATCAAGCAGGTCTATCTGCAAGAAAACGACAAGGATGCCTTGCTGTCGTTTGCGCAAGATGAGGTGTCGTCGTTGCAAGAGGCGCTCAAGGAAGTGGCCGCCGGACGCGCCGCGACCATTCCCTGAGCGGGGCGGCCGGGGGAGAAAATCTTGCACGCCAAGCAGCGATCGGACCGTTGCTTCGGGTAAAATCGCTGCATGAGAATTCTTATTAGCAATGACGACGGCTATCTCGCCCCCGGTCTCGCGGCGCTGGCCGATGCCCTCGCATCGATTGCCGACATCGTCGTCGTGGCCCCGGACAGCAACCGTTCCGGCGCCTCCAATTCCCTGTCGCTCGACCGCCCGCTGTCCGTGCAGCAGGCGGCCAACGGTTTCTATTTTGTTAATGGAACGCCGACCGACTGCGTGCACGTCGCGCTGACCGGCCTGCTCGACTACCGCCCCGACATGGTGGTGTCGGGCATCAACAACGGGCAGAACATGGGCGACGACACGCTCTACTCGGGCACGGTCGCCGCCGCCACCGAAGCGTATTTGTTCGGCATTCCCGCGATCGCCTTTTCGCAGGTCGCGCACGGCTGGGAGCACGTGGACGCGGCTGCCCGCGTGGCGCGCGACATCGTGCAGCGCCGCTTCGACGCATTGCCGTCGCCGTATCTGCTGAACGTGAACATCCCGAATCTGCCGTACGAAGCGCTGGGCGCCTGGCGCGCGACGCGCCTGGGCCGGCGCCACCAGTCCGAACCGGTGATCCGCGCCCAGGATCCGCGCGGACGCGACATTTACTGGATCGGCCCGCCCGGCGCCTGCCTCGATGCGGGCGAGGGCACCGATTTCCACGCCACCGCCCAGGGCTGCGTCTCGATCACCCCGCTGCAGATCGACCTGACCCACAAGACCCAGCTCGAGCAGCTGGCCCGGGGCCTGGCATGAGCGACAAGCGCAGCACCTTTCCGCTGCCGCTGTCGTCGGTGACCGGCAAGGACGGCGCCAAAGCGTCGGCCTACGCGCCGGCCAGGGTCGCCACCCCGCAAACGGCTACCCGCAACGCGGCCCAGCCGGCCCAGGCCAAGCCGTGGACGGCGCCGGTGGCCTCGCCCTCGAAGTCGCACAGCGACGCGCTGGCCCGCAGCCAGCCGCAGCCCTTGCAGGCGCCGCGCCAGGACTTGATGGTGTCGGACGCGATCCGGCGCGCGATGGTCGCGCGCGTGGCCAAGCAGGGGGTGGCCGACCAGCTGGTGCTGGCCGCGCTCGAGGCCGTGCCGCGCCACCGCTTCATCGACGAGGCGCTCTCGGCCCAGGCGTATATCGACGCCTCGCTGCCGATCGGGCACCACCAGACCATTTCCCAGCCCTATATCGTGGGCCGCATGATCGAAGTGATGCGCAACGGGGGCGCGCTGGGCCGCGTGCTCGAGATCGGCACCGGCTGCGGCTACCAGGCCGCGGTACTGTCCTGCGTGGCCAGGGACGTGTATTCGATCGAGCGCATCAAGCCGCTGCACGAGCTGGCCAAGACCAATTTGCGCCCCTTGCGCATCGCCAATCTGCGTTTGCACTACGGAGATGGTATGCTAGGCCTGCCGCAGGCTGCGCCATTTGATGGCATTATCCTGGCTGCGGCCGGTCTCGAAGTACCACAGGCTTTGCTGGAACAGCTTGCCATTGGCGGCCGCCTGGTCGCCCCGGTCGGCGCCCGCGTCCAGCACCTGCAACTAATCACGCGCACCGGCAAGTCCGAATGGACGAGCGAAACGCTCGAGGACTGCCATTTCGTGCCGCTGCGCCCCGGGACCGTGTAAGCGCACCCTATCAGTACGACATAACAACGATGAGAATGAAACGCCTAAGCCAACTTACCCTGCTGACCCTGATTGTCGGGCTGCTCAGCGCCTGTACGTCGACCACCCGCGTCGCACCTGTCGAAGACCGCAAGCCGGTCCGCGAAACCCGTCCCGCGGCCGAAGAGCCGAAAGATGAACGGGGCTTCTACACCGTGAAAAAAGGCGACACGCTGCTGCGCATCGCGCTCGACTACGGCCAGAATTACCGCGACCTGGTGGTCTGGAACAACCTGGCCAACCCGAACGACATCAAGGTCGACCAGGTGCTGCGCGTGGCGCCGCCCGAGCCCGGTTCCGGCGTGCAAACCCTGCCGGTGGCCGCCGCGCCCGAGATCAAGCCGGTGCAGCCGCCCGTGCCGCGCAAGACCAGCCCGCGCGGCGACAAGAAACCGTATTCGGAAAGCGCGCTGGCCGAAGCGCGCAGCGAAAACGGCGTCAAGCCGGACGACAAGCCCGAGCCGGCATCGGTCCAGGCCCGTCCCGCCGTGCCTGCCGTCGCACCGGCCTCGAGCATCACCGCCGGCAGCACCGTGACCGCCACCGACGATGAAAAGCTGACCTGGATGTGGCCGTCGGACGGCAAGATCGTCGCCACGTTCGACGAAGGAAAAAACAAGGGCATTGATATCGGCGGCAAGGCCGGACAGCAAGTGATGGCCGCCAGTTCCGGTAAAGTCATGTACGCGGGCAGTGGAATCCGCGGTTATGGTAATCTGGTGATAGTGAAGCATAACAATAGCCTGTTGTCGGCGTATGCACACAACCGCAGCATCAGCGTCAAGGAAGGCCAGACTGTGAACAAAGGCCAGGTGATCGCCGAGATGGGAGATTCCGATTCCGACGCTGTCAAACTGCATTTCGAGATCCGCCAGCAGGGCAAGCCGGTCGATCCGTCGAGGTTCCTGCCCAGCCGTTAGAATGTGAATTGACCGCTAGGCGGTTACGGGGTCACCCATGACACACTCACAGCACCAGCTCGATGACGACGCCGCCTCGGAAGAGTTTCCGGACGAGCCGCTGGACGACGCGGTGCTGGAAGCGGAAGAGGGGGGCGATTCCGACAGCGCCCCCGAAGTGGCGGCCGTGCTCGAAAGCGTGGACGAGCTCAAAAAAGTGCTGGCGGCCGAACTGTCGACCGATACCACCCAGCACTACCTCAATCAAATCGGCACCCGCGCGCTGCTCACGGCGCCCCAGGAAGTCCATTACGCGACCCTGGCCAAGGGCGGCGACTTCGACGCCCGCCAGACCATGATCGAACACAACCTGCGGCTGGTGGTGTCGATCGCCAAACACTACATCAACCGCGGGGTGGTCCTGCTCGACATGATCGAGGAAGGCAACATCGGCCTGATGCGCGCCATCGACAAGTTCGAGCCCGAGCGCGGTTTCCGCTTTTCCACCTACGCCACCTGGTGGATCCGCCAGAGCATCGAGCGCGCCATCATGAACCAGGCGCGCACGGTGCGCCTGCCGGTGCACATGGTGCGCGAGCTGAACCAGATTCTGCGCGCCAAGTACCACCTGGAAGCCCAGCACCACGACGGCAAGGATGCCAGCGCCGAAGACATCGCCCACCTGGTGGGGCGCCCGGTGGAAGAGGTGCAGGATATCCTGGCCCTGTCCGAGCATGCCACCTCGCTCGACGCCCCGCTCGACAACGACCCCCAATCGTCGCTGATGGACATGCTGCCCGGCGACGCCGAAGACGGCCCCGATTCGCGCGCCGAGCACCACGAAATGACACTGCTGGTGCGCGACTGGCTCACGCGCCTGCCCGACAAGCAGCGCATCGTCATCATGCGCCGCTTCGGCCTGGACAACGACGACCCTGCCACCCTCGAAACCCTGGCTGAAGAAATGGGTGTCACGCGCGAACGGGTGCGCCAGATCCAGCAGGAAGCGCTGGTCAAACTCAAGCGCGCCATGGCCGCGCGCGGCGTGGTGCGCGACTCGCTCTTGTAACATCCGGTATCTCCGCTTGAGAAAAGTTGCTTTTCACCCCATACTGCTGCAGGGCAACTAACTTTCAAGCGGGTGGGGACGGGAAAATGAATCGAGCGCGGCAGGCATTGCTGGTGTACCAGATCACATGGACCGGGTCCTTGCTGGGTCTCGTTCCCATGTTGTCGAGCCGCCGCAACGACGTGCCGGGCGCGCTCGACCCCTCCGCCATTCCCGAGCTGATGCAGGCGCTGGGCGACGAGAAGCACTTCGTGACCGCCCACGTGCTGCTGACCCAGCTGGCGGGCCTGCGCTTCGAATCGACGCCGACCTGGAACGGGCTGGCGGTGGCGATCGGCGACGATGGCCGCGCCACCATCGATCCGGGCCAGCGCGCCGCGCTCAAGCAGCGCTGGCAGCGCTGGTTCATCGCAAGCCCGCGCCCGAACCTCCTGCCCTGAACGTAGCGCCCAAGCCCGTTCACTGCTATCATTCGCGCGGAGCAACACGCCTCGCGTCGCCACCCCATCTCCCTTTTTTATCCTTTTTTGCACGCCGATCGCGTGTTTTTCGCCATGCAAGACGACATCATCGACATCAAATCCCTCGACATGGACGCGCGCGGCGTCGGCCACCTCGCCAATGAGGATGGCTCGCCCGGCAAAGTGATTTTCGTCGAAGGCGCCTTGCCCGGCGAACGCGTCAGCTTCCTCACGTTCAAGAAAAAGAAGAACTGGGAAGCGGCGCGCATGACGGTCTTGCACCGGTCCTCGTCGATGCGGGTCGAACCGAAATGCCAGCATTTCGATTACTGCGGCGGCTGCTCGATGCAGCATCTGGAACCGTCGGCCCAGGTGGCGATGAAGCAGCGCGTGCTCGAAGACAACTTGTGGCACATCAGCAAGGTCAAGGCCGAAAACATCATGCGCCCGATGTACGGGCCGACCTGGGGCTACCGCTACCGCGCGCGCCTGTCGGTGCGGCACGTGGCCAAGAAGGGCACGGTACTGGTCGGCTTCCACGAAAAGCGCTCGGCCTTCGTGGCCGACATCACCGATTGCAAGATCCTGCCGCCGCACGTGGCCGCCATGCTGGTGCCGCTGCGCGGCCTGATCGGCGCGCTGTCGATCTTCGACCAGGTGCCGCAGATCGAAGTGGCGATCGGCGAAGAAGTCACGGCGCTGGTGCTGCGCATCATGGCGCCGTTGAGCTCCGCCGATGAAGTGCTGGTCAAGGCGTTCGCCGACCAGTGGGATGTGCAATTCTGGCTCCAGACCAAGGGCCCGGAAACGGCCGCCCCGTACTATCCGCTGGACAAGGAACTGTATTACACCCTGCCCGAATTCGGCGTCAAGATGCCGTTCAAGCCCGTCGACTTCACCCAGGTCAATCACCACATCAACCGGGTGCTGGTGGCCAAGGCCCTGGCCTTGCTTGAGGTGCAGCCGCAAGACCGCGTGGCCGACCTGTTCTGTGGCCTGGGCAACTTCACCCTGCCGCTGGCGACCCAGGGCAGGGAAGTGGTCGGCATCGAAGGCAGCACCACGCTGACCGAACGCGCGCTGTCGAACGCGACCGCGAACGGACTGTCGGCCAAGACATCGTTCTCGACGCGCAACCTGTTTGAAGTGACGACCGAGGACCTGGTCGCGCTCGGCAAATTCGACCGCATGCTGATCGACCCGCCGCGCGACGGCGCCCACGCGCTGGCGCAGGCGCTGGCCGGCCTGCGCGCCAGCCATCCGGAGCTGCTGCCCAAGCGCATCGTCTACGTCTCGTGCAGCCCGTCGACGCTGGCGCGCGACGCCGGCATCCTCACCCACGAAGCCGGCTACGTGCTCAAGAAGGCGGGCGTGGTCAACATGTTCCCGCACACCTCGCACGTCGAATCGATGGCCGTGTTCGATCTAAGCTGAGATGGCGCAGCGCGGCGCGGGTCCGTCATGGCTGCTGGCCAGCGTTGCGGCCCTGTTGACGCCGCCGTTCGCCTTCGCGCTCTTGAACTGGACCCTGGTGGCGGGCCTGTACGGTGACGCCAACAGCAACGGTCAATTCGTTCTTTTGCTGATGTGGATGGCCGCCCTGTGCGTCTCGCTCGCGCATGTGCTGCTGTTGGGGCTGCCTGCGGTGGCCCTGCTGCGCAGATGGGGATGGTTGCGCTGGTGGTCGCTGACGGCCGTCGGCGCCGCGCTGGGCGCCATGCCGATGGCTTTCTACAGCTGGCCGCGGTTTTTGCCCGGGGAAGGCGCCTCCGACAGTACCGGCGTGAAGGTCATTGACGGCATTCCCACCGCCGCCTGGTGGCACGGATACGCGCACGATGTTGCCTCGATGGCCCTGATCGGGGCGCTAACAGGACTGGTCTTCTGGCTGGTTTGGGCGCGGTCCGCGCGGGGCAGCAAGGACGCGTAGCAGGTTGCCGTCGAATAAGATTGATCGAAGCACAATTGAGCGTCATACTTCCCGATAGTTCCCCGTCAGAACGGGTAGATCGATGAGGTTGATTTGACTATGCATTCCCATTCGCGCGCCGCAGCGGCGCTGCTGGCCCTGTCCTTGATCGGCAGCGCATCGGCCCAGCAATCCGTCAGTCCCGAGACGCCCCAGCTTGGCAACCCCGCGCTCGATCAATTTTACAAGGACCATCCCGACCTGCGGCCGACCATGCGCCCGCAAGCGCCGCAGCGCAGCGCCGCGCCGCGCGAAGCGGGCAAGCCCTGCGCCGGGCCCGCCTATCCGCGCGAAGCGCGCCGCCTGGGGCAGAAGGGGGCCGTCGAGCTGCGCTTCATGATCGATGCCGACGGCGCCGTGAGCCAGGCCGAAGTCCAGAAATCGTCCGGCTATCCGCTGCTCGACGAAGCGGGCCTGGCGGCCATCCGCCTGTGCAAGTTCCAGCCAGCCGTCAAGGATGGCCGCGTGATCGACAGCTGGCATGCGGCCACCTACAAGTGGGCGCTCGACTGAGACATGCTCGACGAATTCGAGCTGACCGGGCGCGCGCGCACCCACGCCTGCCAGTACGAGGCGCCGCGCTTTGCGGCCCACCCGCAAGCGGCCGCCGCATTCTTTGCCATGCGCGAGGCCGCGCGCCGCGACGGCTTCGACCTGCTGCCCTTCAGTTCCTTCCGCGACTACGCCACCCAGCTGCGCATCTGGAACAATAAATTCAGTGGCAAGAAGCCGCTGTACGACATGGCGGGTGTCGCGCGCGACGCCAGCCTGCTCGCGCCCGACGAGATCATCGACTGCATCCTCAACTGGTCGGCGCTGCCGGGCGGCAGCCGCCACCACTGGGGCACCGAGATCGACGTGGTTGACGGCGCCGCCATGCCGCCCGGCTATGCACCCAAGCTGCTGCCCGAGGAAACCCGGGCCGGCGGCCTGTTCCATCCCTTGCATTGCTGGCTGGACGAGCACATGGCGGACTACGATTTTTTCCGCCCCTACAAGTTCTACAAGGGCGGCATGTATCCGGAACCGTGGCACCTGAGCTATGCGCCGGTGTCGCTTCCCGCCACCGCGCTGCTGACGCCGGAGCTGCTGTACCGCGTGACCGAGCAGGCCGACATCCTCGGCAAAGAGCTGGTCCTGGCGCGGATCGGGCAGATCCACGCGCACCACATCCTCAATGTCGTGGCGCCGGGTGAACTGGCATGAGCCTGCAGGACGGCGCCGCGGTGCTGGACTTCGTGCGCGCGCACGGCGTGGTGCTGGAATCGGCCAAGGGGCCGGCGCCCCGCTTGATCGATGCGATTGCCGGCGAAACGGTGGAGGGCAGCTGGTGGGCGCACGCGCAAGGCAAGCGCATCTTCGCCCTGCTCGACGCGGTCAAGGAGGCGGACGACATTCTCGTGTGCCGCCTGATCGGCGGCAAAGTCACGCTGGTGCACCGGCGCCTGTGGCCGCAGCTCGTGCGCGTCGCCGCGCGCCTGAAACCGGCGCAGCTGGCGAAGGTCGCGCAGCAGCACACTGCCAGCGGCCGCCACGTCAGCGTTGCCACGCCGTTTCCGCAATGGGTGCCAGCGGCCGTGCTGGCGCAGGCCGAGGCAATCGACGTCGACGCGGCATGGACGATTTTTTCCGCTTACGCAGGAACTGTATGAACCCCACGCAAAAGAAGTTTCTCAGTTATCAAAAGGACGGCCGCAATGCGGTAGCCGAGTCGCGCGGCATCGCCCACAAGGCGATCGCGAAACGCAAGGCGCAGGCGAGCCGCGCGTTGCGGCGGGCAGAAACGGTGGCGACAGCGGCGCATGTCGGCGAGGATGCCGATCCCGTCGTTGCCCGCACGGGGCGGTGTTCGTGGAAAAAGATTCCCGATGCGCCGCTCGGCAAGTATGTCGGCGCGCGTCTCGCATCCAGGGTCAAGTCGGGGATCAACGCATTTGCCAAGCAGTCGGGTCTGCTCAAGATGGCGAAAAAGCGGGCCCGCTACCGTCCGTTCGGCGCCAAGGGCAATGTGTCGGGCATGGAGCGCTAGATGAGGACGCGCAGCGCGATGCTGCTCGCCACCGCCGCGATCTGGCTGCTGGCCGGCGCTGGCGTGACGCTGGTCGTGCAACCGCTGGTCGCGCCGCTGCCGTCAGCGCCGCCGCCGGTCGACCCTGCGCGTCTGGCGCAGCATGTGCGCAAGCTGTCGGTGGACCTGTACCCGCGCAGCTTCGACCAGATCGCCCATCTGAACCAGGCGGCGCACTACATCGAGGATCAATTCAGGGCCGCCGGCGCCGATGTGTCGCTCCAGGAAGTGACCGTGCAAGAAGCGCGGTACCGCAACGTGATCGCGCGCTTCGGTCCGCGCACGGGGCCCTTGATGGTGATTGGCGCGCACTACGACAGCGCCGGCCGGGAAACGGCGCCCAAGATCACAGGCGACAGCCACACCCCGGGCGCCGACGACAACGCCAGCGGCGTGGCGGGATTGATCGAACTGGCGCAGCTGCTGGGCCGCCAGGCGCCAACCCGTTCCATCGAACTGGTGGCCTATACGCTCGAAGAACCGCCCCATTTCCGCACCGCGCACATGGGCAGCGCCTGGCATGCGCGCGCCCTGCGCAGGGAAGGGCGCGAAGTGGCCCTGATGCTGTCGCTGGAAATGATCGGCTACTTCAGCGATGCGGCCGGCAGCCAGTCGTATCCGCTGCCCGGGATGACCCTGCTTTACCCGGACCGGGGCAACTTTATCGCACTGGTCGGCCGCTTCGGCGGTTTTGCGCAGAGCCGGCGCGCCAAGGCCATCATGCAGGGGGCGAGCGATCTGCCGGTGGCCTCGCTGAACGCGCCGCCGGCCCTGCCGGGCGTGGATTTTTCCGACCATCGCAACTATTGGCGCGCAGGCTATCCGGCGCTGATGGTCACCGACACGGCCTTCATGCGCAATCCGAACTACCATCAGGCCGGCGACACTGCCGACAAACTCGACTACGTGCGCGCGGCAAAAGTGGTGCAATCGGTGTACGCACTGACGCGTCAATTTTGAAGGACACGACAAGGAGATCGATTCCATGAGTCATCCATTGCAATGCAGTTGCGGCAAGGTGAAAGGCGCGGTCGCGCATCCCGACAAGGCCATCCGCGCAGTGTGCTACTGCAAGGATTGCCAGGCGTTCGCCCGCTTTCTCGGCCACGCCGATACCATTCTCGATCCGCTGGGCGGCACCGATGTCGTCGCCGTCCACCCGGCCGAGGTGAGCTTTAGCGCGGGCCAGGACCTGCTCGCTTGCATGGCGCTGTCCGAGACCGGTCTGCTGCGCTGGTACGCGCGCTGCTGCAATACGCCGATCGGCAATATCGGGCGCGATCCCAAGGTGGCCCACGTGGGCCTGATCCACAACTGTCTGGCCAGCTCATCGGCCGCGCTGGACGCCGCCTTCGGGCCGGTGCAGATGCATGTGAACACGGCCAGCGCCCACGGCAAGCCGCCGGCGATGGTGCTGGGCATGCTCAAGACCATGCCGCGCTTCGCCTGGCAGCTGCTGCGCGCCCGCCTCGATGGCAGTTACAAGCGCAACCCGTTTTTCCAGGATGCGCACGGGACGCCGATTGTGGCGCCGCAGATCGTGCCGGCCGCGCCCAAATGATGCGCCCGCGCTGGTACCTGCTCGCCGGCGCGCTGGCGCTGGGCGCCTGCGGCGCGGGCGGCACTGACGCCCCGCCGCCCGCATTCGGCGCGCTCGCCACCACCTGGTTCGGCTGTCCTTCGCTGCAGGGTGTGTACGCCTGGCCGCCGGTGGCGGGCGAACATGCCAAGGTCGCCAGCAACCGGCAGCCCTGGGCGGACGGCAGGCCGATCTTCATCCACGGTTCCGCGATGCAAATCTGGGTCGATGAAAGCAATCGCAGCCGGATCGTTTTTCACTCGCGCACGCCGCCTGCCGGACGTGGTCCGGGCGACATTGCTGGCGGCGGCTGGAGTTATGCCGAATACCACCGCGGGCAGTACCGGTGCAAGGGTTCGGTCATGGAAGTGGAAAGCGAGGCCGGGGAGGGCGGTACGGCGGGGCCTCACGCGTTCCGGCTGGCGCGCACGCAGGACGGGGCGCTCGCGGTCGGCATCTACACCGTCGTCAAGGGAGGGGAAGGCGCGCTGTTCTCGTACGACAGCGCCACGGTCGGCAAGTACAAGGTGCCCGACCGCGCATTCTGGACATGGTCCAAACTGGCGCGCACGGCGCCATGAAACAAGCCGGCCATGGGCCGGCTTGTTTCGGTGAGGCGGGCAATTTAATTGCGCGAACCACCCAGGCTGAGCAGATTAAGCAAGTGCGAGAACACCAGATACACGTCCAGGTACAGCTTGGCGGCGGCGCTGATGTAGTTGGTTTCGCCACCGTTGACCACTTGCTGGACATCGTACAGGATGTACATCGAGAAAATGACCACCGCCAGCGCCGATACCACCATCAGCAAGGCCGGCAGCTCGAACAGCGCGCCGACGACCGTCGCGACGATCAGCCCCAGCACGGCGGCGAACAGCCATTTGCCCATCATCGAGAAATCGCGCTTGGTCACCGTGGCGATACTTGCCATGGTGGCAAGAATGGCGCCGGTGCTGCCGAAGGCGATCATGATCAGCGTGCCGCCGTTGGAAAAGCCCAGGGTACGGGTCAGCAGCGGGGTCAGCCAAATGCCCAGGAAGAAGGTGAATCCCAGCAGGACAGCGATGCCGGCCCCCGAATTCTTGGTTTTTTCGATCGCCGCCATGAAGCCCCAGACGATGGCGATGAACGCGAAGAAGCCGAGCAGGCCGCGCGGCATCGGGATCTGGAACATCACCCCCGCCATGGCGCCAAGCACGGTGGGAATCATCGACAGCGCAAGCAGCCAATAGGTATTGCGCAGCACCGCGTGGCGCGCGTCGTACGGCGCCGCTGGAACGTATTGTTTTTCGAAACTGACCGACATACTGCCTCCGTGGGGATAAACACTTGATAAAGAATAGCATAGGGCGCAAAAAGGGTGCAAAATCGCCCCTGTTACCGCCTATTTGCCGGCGCCACTCTATCACCTTCGGGAGCGGCAGGTGCAAACTCCGTCAAAAGGGGTGTTGTATGGTAAAATCGAAGGTTGATTGAGTCTTACACTCGACATTAAACCTTTCTTTTTATTGGAGTTTTTACAAATGGCAATCGAACGCACCCTGTCGATCATCAAACCAGACGCAGTTGCAAAAAACGTAATCGGCCAAATCTACAGCCGTTTCGAAGGCGCTGGCCTGAAGGTCGTCGCAGCCCGCATGACGCACCTGTCGCGCGCTGAAGCCGAAGGCTTCTACGCCGTGCACGCTGCACGTCCGTTCTTCAAAGACCTGGTCGACTTCATGATCTCCGGTCCTGTCATGATCCAGGTTCTGGAAGGCGAGAACGCGATTGCCAAGCACCGTGACCTGATGGGCGCGACCGATCCGAAGAAAGCAGAAAAAGGCACCATCCGCGCCGATTTCGCCGATTCGATCGACGCCAACGCCGTGCACGGCTCGGACGCCGCTGAAACCGCTGCTGTGGAAATCGCTTACTACTTCCCAGCACTGAACGTGTATTCGCGTTAATCGGCTGCCGCTGATTACGCTGTAGCAGACCGCCTGTCCATGCTCCCAAGAGCCCGGCAGGCGGGATTTAAAGTTTGAGATTGAAGAAGATTATGACGACTCTCACCAATTTGCTGGACTTCGATCCCGCGCAACTCGTCGCCTATTGCGCCGAATTGGGTGAGAAGCCGTTCCGCGCCAAGCAATTGCAGCGCTGGATACACCAGTTCGGCGCCAGCGATTTCGACGCCATGACCGATCTGGCCAAGTCGCTGCGCGACAAGCTGGCCACGCGCGCCGAAGTGCGCGCCCCGGCCGTGATCAGCGACCACACCTCCACCGACGGCACCCGCAAGTGGCTGGTCGACGTCGGCAACGGCAACGCGGTCGAGACCGTGTTCATTCCCGAGGAAAACCGCGGCACCCTGTGCATCTCGACCCAGGCCGGCTGCGCCGTCAACTGCCGTTTCTGCTCCACCGGCAAGCAGGGCTTCAACCGCAACCTGTCGGTGTCCGAGATCATCGGCCAGCTGTGGATGGCCGAATTCGAACTGCGCAAGACCCGTGGCATCGAGCCCGGCCCCAAGGGCGAACGCCAGATCACCAACGTGGTCATGATGGGCATGGGCGAGCCGCTGCTCAACTTCGAGCCGACCGTGACCGCCCTCAAGCTCATGCTCGACGATAACGCCTACGGCCTGTCGCGCCGCCGCGTGACGCTCTCGACCTCGGGCGTGGTGCCGATGATGGACAAGCTGTCGCAGGAAGTGCCGGTCGCGCTGGCCGTGTCGCTGCACGCGTCCAACGACCCGCTGCGCGACGGCCTGGTGCCGCTCAACAAAAAGTACCCGCTGCGCGAACTGATGGCCGCCTGCAAGCGCTATCTGGAGTTCGCGCCGCGCGATTTCATCACCTTTGAATACTGCATGCTCGACGGCGTCAATGACAGCGACGAGCACGCGCGCGAACTGGTGGCGCTGGTCAACGACCGCACCGTCGGGGTGTCGTGCAAATTCAATCTGATCCCTTTCAATCCGTTTCCGGAGTCCGGCCTGTTGCGCTCGAAGAACCCGCGCATCAAGGCATTCGCCCAAGTACTGATGGACGCCGGCATCGTGACCACCATTCGTAAAACGCGCGGCGACGATATCGACGCCGCGTGCGGCCAGCTGGCCGGCGAAGTGCAAGACCGGACCCGCGTGCAGGAGCGCATGGAAAAAATGGCTGAATATCAAAAGAAATTCGGCGCCGATTTCGGGCGCATCGTGGAGATCCCATCTTGAAGGCCGGCTTCGTCACCTTGACGGCTTGCCTGCTGATGGGCGCGTTGGCGGGCTGCGCCAGTAGCGCCGGCGGCAATGCGGCCAGCAGCGGCTTGCAGGGCAGTACCACCGAGCTGAAAACCGAATCGGACGCGACGGCGGCGGAAAAGCGCGCCGGCATCCGCCTCGAACTGGCCATCAGCTATTACCAGGAAGCCAATTACGAAGTCGCGCTCGACAATGTCAAGCAGGCGCTGGCGGCCCGTCCGGACTGGTCCGATGCGTACGGCGTGCGTGCCCTCATTTACGCGGGCATGGGCGAGATGGCCCTGGCCGACGAAAACTACCGGCGCGCCATCAGCCTGGCGCCGCGCAACCCTGACCTGAACAACAACTATGGCCAGTTCCTGTGCCAGGTCGGCCGTTATGACCTCGGACTGGCCCAGCTGGAAACGGCGCTGCGCGATCCGATGTACCAGTCGCCCTTGCTGGCCAAGGTCAATGCCGGCAATTGCGCCATCAAAATGAAGAATTACGAACTGGCCGAGCGCTACCTGATGGATGCGCTGCGCTACGATCCGGACATGCCCGCGATCCAGGAGTCGATGGCGCGCGTGTATTTCGCGCGCCAGGATTACACGCGCGCCGGATTTTTTATCAACCGCCTGACCACGCTGCAAAAACCCGAAAACCTGTCCGCCGCCGCGCTGTGGCTGGCGGTGCGGGTCGAACGCAAGCTCGGCGAGAAGTCCACGGAGACCAGCCTGGTGACCCAGTTGCGCCGCCGTCATCCGAACTCGCCTGAATTCGCCGCGTTCATGCGTGGGGCTTTCGATGAGTGAAACAGGAACAAGTATGAATGCAGAGTGGGCAGACCAGCCGGCGCCGCAGCAGCATGGCATTCCGGGCAAGACGCTTGCCGCCCAGCGTGAAGCGATGGGCTGGACGGTCGAGCAGGTAGCCGATCAATTAAAACTGGCCGTGCGCCAGGTGATCGCACTGGAAGAGGGCGACTACGCCAACTTGCCAGGTCCGGCCGTGGTGCGCGGCTTCGTGCGCGCCTATGCCAAGGTGGTCAAGCTCGATGCCGCCCCGCTGGTGGCGCAAATCGCGCTCGACACGCCGGCCGTCAACGACAGCAGCGCTGCCGCCGTGCGTCCGGCCTCGTTCTCGCAGGTGCGCTTCCCCACCCATGGCAAGCGCGCCAGCAAGCTGCCTTACCTCCTGGTCGGCGTGCTGGTGCTGCTGGCCGGCGGCGCCGTCGGCGCCTGGAAGTCGGGCATGATACCGGCCAGTATCCTCAGCGGCGTCGCGCCGGCAGCCACCGCGCCGGCCCTGCCTGCCGTCGCCCCGCCTGCCGCCTCGACCGTCGCCGCGCCGGCCGCGTCGACTGTCGTCTTGCCGCCGCCGGTCACCGCTGCCGCGCCGGCCGATGCCGCTAGCGCGCCGGCCAAGCAGGCCGAGGTGCTGCCGCCCGTGATCAACAATGCCGTGCCATTGATTTCCGTGCCGCCCGTGTCCACGCCGTCCTCGAGCGCGCCGGGCGCCGGTTCGCCCGCCGGCGTCGCGCCTGCGCTGAACTCGGCCGCGCCTGTCGTTGCGCCGGCCACGGTGCCGGCCGCTCCCGCCGCTGCCAGCTCGAACGCGCTGGTGTTGACGGTGCGCGAAGATGCATGGATCGAAGTGCGCCGTGAAAAAGGGCCGAAGCTGTTCTCCGGCCTGGTCAAAGGCGGGCGTGTCGAAACCGTCACCCTCGATGGCCCGGTGACGCTGATCGTGGGCAATCCGAGCGCGGTCGATGCCACCCTGCGCGGTGTTTCCGTGCCGTTGCCGTCGTCTCCGGGCGCCAAAACGGCGCGCGTCAATCTCAAGTAATAGGTTTTAGTTCATGTCCTTATCGAATTTGGCGATTCCTTCCGGTCCCCTGGCGCGCCGCGCCAGCCGCCGGGTGCTGATCCAGCATGGCGAGCGCAAGGTGTGGGTGGGCGGCGACGCCCCCGTGGTGGTGCAGTCGATGACCAACACCGACACGGCCGACGCGATCGGTACCGCAATCCAGATCAAGGAGCTGGCGCGTGCCGGTTCCGAAATGGTGCGCCTGACGGTCGACCGTCCCGAAGCGGCCCAGGCCGTCGCGCACATCCGCGACCAGCTCGACCGCATGGACGTGGACGTGCCGCTGGTGGGCGACTTCCACTACAACGGCCACACGCTGCTGCGCGACTATCCGGAATGCGCGCGCGCGCTGTCCAAATACCGCATCAATCCGGGCAACGTGGGGCAGGGCGCCAAGCGCGACACCCAGTTCGCCCAGATGATCGACATCGCCGCCCAGTACGACAAGCCGGTACGCATCGGCGTCAACTGGGGCAGCTTGGACCAGGCCCTGCTGGCGCGCATCATGGACGAAAACGCCGCGCGCGCCGAGCCGTGGAGCGCCCAGGCCGTCATGTACGAAGCCTTGATCACCTCGGCCATCGAAAACGCGGTGCGGGCCGAAGAACTGGGCCTCGGGCGCGACAAGATCATCCTCTCGTGCAAGGTCTCGGGCGTGCAGGACTTGATCGCCGTGTACCGCGAACTGGCGCGCCGCTGCGACTATCCGCTGCACCTGGGCCTGACCGAAGCGGGCATGGGCAGCAAGGGCATTGTGGCCTCGACCGCGGCGCTGTCGGTGCTGCTGCAAGAAGGCATCGGCGACACGATCCGCATTTCGCTCACGCCCGAGCCGGGCGGCGACCGCACCAGGGAAGTTATCGTCGGCCAGGAGATTTTGCAGACCATGGGCCTGCGCAAGTTCGCGCCGATGGTCATTGCCTGCCCGGGCTGCGGGCGCACCACATCGACCACCTTCCAGGAGCTGGCCGACGACATCCAGACCTATCTGCGCGAGCAGATGCCGGAATGGAAAAAGCTGTATCCGGGCGTGGAAGGCATGAACGTGGCCGTGATGGGCTGCATCGTCAACGGCCCTGGCGAATCGAAGCACGCCAACATCGGCATCAGCCTGCCCGGCACGGGCGAGTCGCCGGCCGCGCCGGTGTTTGTCGACGGCCAGAAGACGGTGACGCTGCGCGGCGAGAAGATCGTCGAAGAATTCCAGGCCATCGTCCTGAACTACGTGAAAACCAATTACGGCAAGACCGTGCCCGCCTGAGTGCGGAAAATTATAAAGAGCACCATGTCCGAGAATAAGAAACCAGAAAAAATCACCGCCATCAAAGGCATGAACGATATCCTGCCGGCCGACGCGCCGCTGTGGGAACTGTTCGAGAACACCGTGCACTCGGTCCTGAAAAGCTACGGCTTCCAAAAGATCGTCACCCCGATCGTGGAAGACACGGCCCTGTTCAAGCGCGCCATCGGCGCCGTGACCGACATCGTCGAAAAGGAAATGTATTCGTTCACCGATTCGATGAACGGCGACGCCCTCACGCTGCGCCCGGAAGGCACGGCCGGCGTGGTGCGTGCGGTCATCGAACACAACCTGGCCTATGAAGGCCCGAAACGGGTCTGGTACAAGGGCCCGATGTTCCGCCACGAGAAACCGCAGCGCGGCCGCTACCGCCAGTTCTTCCAGGTGGGCGCCGAAGCGATCGGCTTCACCGGTCCGGACATCGACGCCGAACTGATCATGCTGTGCCGCCGTCTGTGGGATGACCTGGGCCTGGAAAACATCCGCCTCGAACTCAATTCGATCGGCGACGCCGCCGAGCGCAATGCGCACCGCACCGACCTGATCGCCTACTTCGAAGCGCACATCGACCAGCTCGACACCGAAGCGAAGAACCGCCTGCACGCCAATCCGCTGCGCATCCTCGACACCAAGAACCCTGCCATGCAGGACCTGGTCAACAAGGCGCCCAAGCTGCTCGACTACCTGCAGGCCGAATCGATCGCCCACTTCGACGGCGTCAAGCGCATCCTCGACCATAACAACATCCCGTACACGGTCAACCCGCGCCTGGTGCGCGGCCTCGATTACTACAACCGCACCGTGTTCGAATGGGTCACCGACGAACTGGGCGCGCAGGGCACGGTCTGCGCCGGCGGCCGCTACGATCCCTTGATCGAATCGTTCGGTGGCAAGCCGACCCCGGCGGTCGGTTTCGCGATGGGCATCGAACGCCTGGTCGAGCTGATGAAGCTGGCCGGCGAACCGGCCGATCCGGCTGCTTGCGACGTCTACATGGTGCACCAGGGCGAGCAGGCGCAGATGCAAGCGTTTGTGCTGGCCGAGCGGATTCGCGATGCCGGCCTCGATGTTGTGCTACATTGCGCGGCAACGAGCGGCGCCGGCAGCTTCAAGAGCCAGATGAAAAAGGCCGACGGCAGCGGCGCGGCCTTCGCGGTCATCATCGGCGACGATGAAATCGCCTCCGGCACGGCCGCCGTCAAGGCCATGCGCGCGGCCGAAGGCGACACCCAGCAAGCGAGCGTGCCGTTCGACGCCGTCGTCGACTATCTGGTCGACCAGATCGTCGGTCACGACCACGATCACGACCACGTGCATTATCATCACTAATTCCTGACCCTTTAACTTACACACATAGACCATGGCATACGATCTCGAAGAACAAGAACAAATCGCCTCCCTGAAGGCGTTCTGGAACAAATTCGGCAATCTGATCACCTGGGTACTGATCATTGTTCTGGGCAGCATCGCGGCCTATAACTTCTGGGGCGCGCGTCAGCGCAGCCAGGCGGCCGAAGCGTCGGCCCTGTTCGACCAGCTGCCGCCGGCCATCGCCGCCAAGGACAGCGCGAAGGTGGCGCGCATCGTGACCGATGTCGAAACCAAGTACAAGGACAGCACCTACGCCCAGATGAGCGCCATGGCCGCCGCCAAGTTCGCCTTCGACGCCAACGACCTCAAGGGCGCCAAGGCGCACCTGCAGTGGGTCATCGCCAATGGCAAGCCGGAATACCAGGCGATCGCCAAAGTGCGTCTGGCCGGTGTGCTGCTCGACGAAAAAGCCTACGACGAAGCGCTCAAGGTGCTGGCCACCGCCACCGAGCCGGAATTTGCCGGCGTGGTCGCCGACCGCAAGGGCGACATCCTGGTGGCCCAGAACAAGATCCCGGAAGCGCGCGCCGCCTACGAGGCAGCGCTCAAGGCGATGGACGAGAAAACTCCGGGCCGCGGCCTGGTGATGTTCAAGCTTGAATCGATTGGCGGTACCGTCGCTGCACCGAAAGCGGCGGCTTAACAGGTCGTGCCCTTTGCGGCCCGCCGGCGTCCTTCGGGGACCGGCGGGCCGTATGCGCTATCCTTACCCAGTCTCAGAACAAGGTTAACCACTATGCGTATTACCCAGAAGCTCGTCGGAGCAGGCGTTTTGGCCGTGATGGCCGGCTGCTCGACCCTCAATTCGCTCAACCCGTTCGCCTCCAAGAACAAGGGCAACGAGCCGGCGCCGCTGGTCGAACTGACCGGCACCATGGCGGTTCGCACCGCCTGGAAGCTCGACATCGGCAAGGCCGACAGCTACACCTTCGCCCCTGCGCTGGTGGGCAATACGCTGGTCGTGGCCGGCGCCGACGGCGCCATCGCGCGCGTGGAAGCGGCCACCGGCAACCAGCTCTGGCGCATCAAGGCCGACACCGGCCTGACCGCCGGCGTGGGCTCGGACGGCAACCTGATCGTCGTCGGCGGCGCCAAGGGCGCCGTGCTGACCTATAACATGGACGGCAAGCTGCTGTGGACGGCCCAGGCCTCGAGCGAGATCCTGTCGTCGCCGGTGGTGGGGCAGGGCGTGGTGGTGGTGCGCTCGGTCGACAACCGCGTGGTCGGCTTGGACGCCAAGACCGGCGAGAAAAAATGGACCGTGCAGCGCGTCTCGCCGCCGCTGTCGCTGCGCATCTCGCCCGGCATGACCGTGGTCGACAAGGATGTGATCATCGCCCAGCCGGGCGGCAAACTGCTGGCGCTTAACCTGACCACCGGCGCGCCGCGCTGGGAAGTGGCGGTGGGCGAGTCGCGCGGCGCGACCGAACTGGAACGCGTGACCGACATCGGCGGCGCGCCCGTCCTGTTCGAGAGCGACATTTGCGCCGCCTCTTACCAGGGCCGCGTGGGCTGCTTCGATGTGGCCACCGGCACCCAGAAGTGGACCAAGCAGTTCTCGTCCGACGTCGGCGTCTCGGTCGACCAGCGCTTCGTGTTCGCGGTCGACGACAAGGGCGCCGTGGCGGCCTTCTCGCGCGACGCGGGCGCCTCGGCCTGGAAGAACGAGAAGCTCGGCTACCGTCACCCGTCCACGCCGGTCTCGTACGGCCGTGCCGTCGCCGTCGGCGACTACCAGGGTATCGTCCACTTCCTGTCGCGGGAAGATGGCGCCTTTTTGGCCCGCGCCGCCACCGATGGGAGCCCGATCAACGCGGCTCCGATCGTGGCCGGCTCGAATCTGATTTTTCAAACACAATCTGGGACAGTGACCGCCATCGCGGTCGAATAACACCATGAAGCCGGTAATCGCATTAGTTGGTCGCCCCAACGTCGGGAAATCGACACTTTTCAATCGCCTCACCCGCTCGCGCGATGCGCTCGTGGCCGACCTTCCCGGTCTGACCCGCGACCGCCATTACGGCGAGGGCCGGGTCGGCGAACGGCCGTTCCTGGTCATTGACACGGGCGGTTTCGAGCCCGTGGCCAAAGAGGGCATCATGTTCCAGATGGCCCTGCAGACCAAGCAGGCCGTGGCCGAAGCGGACGTGGTCGTGTTCATCGTCGACGGCCGCCAGGGCCTCACCCCGCACGACAAGACCATCACCGACTTCCTGCGCAAGTCCGGCCGCAAGGTCATGCTGGTGGTGAACAAGGGCGAGGGCATGAAGTATTCGTCCGTGGTGGCCGACTTCTATGAACTCGGCATGGGCGACCCGTACGTGATCTCCGCCGCCCACGGCGACGGCGTGGCCGACCTGGTCGAGGAAGCGCTCAACGAAGCCTTCGCCTCGCGCCCGGAAGACCCGGAAGAACTCGAAAAGCTCGACCGCGGCGTGAAGATCGCCCTGGTGGGCCGCCCCAACGTGGGCAAGTCGACCCTGATCAACACCCTGCTCGGCGAAGAGCGCGTGATCGCCTTCGACATGCCCGGTACCACGCGCGACTCGATCGAAATCCCGTTCGAGCGCGACGGCAAGCAATACACGCTGATCGACACGGCCGGCATCCGCCGCCGCGGCAAGGTGTTCGAAGCGATCGAGAAATTCTCGGTGGTCAAGACGCTGCAATCGATTTCCGACGCCCACGTCGTGATCCTGCTGCTCGACGCCCAGCAAGACATTTCCGAGCAAGATGCCCACATCGCCGGCTTCATCCTGGAATCGGGACGCGCGCTGGTGGTGGCCGTCAACAAGTGGGATGGACTGCAGTCGGACGAACGCGACGAGATCAAGATCGACATCGACCGCAAGCTCGATTTCCTCTCGTTCGCCAAGACCCACTTCATTTCTGCCCTCAAGAGTACCGGCATCGGCCCGATGATGAAGTCGGTCGACGCGGCCTACGCCGCCGCCACCGCCGACCTGTCGACCCCGCGCCTGACGCGCGCCCTGATCGAAGCGGTAGAGAAGCAGGAACCGCGGCGCAAGGGCTCGATCCGTCCTAAAATGCGGTATGCTCACCAGGGTGGCCAGAACCCGCCGATCATCGTTATCCACGGTAACGCGCTGGACGCCATCGGCGAGCCGTACAAACGTTACCTGGAGAAGCATTTCCGCGACACGTTCAACCTGGTCGGCACCCCGCTGCGCATTGAATTGCGCGTGGGCAAAAATCCTTTCGCCAAGGGTGGCAGCAAGGCGTGATTTAAGGCCCGCCTAACGACAGGATTTTCCAAAACAGGTTACAGTGACCGGAAGACATCATTCGCCTTTTAAGAATGCGGTCCCGGGCACTTGAAAAACAAGCGAGTCGCCTCCAATTCTTAACTACAACAACATCACGGAGCTGTTATGAGCAACAAAGGGCAACTGTTACAAGACCCATTCCTCAATGCCTTGCGCAAAGAGCATGTTCCGGTCTCGATCTACCTGGTCAACGGCATCAAGCTGCAGGGCCACATCGAGTCCTTCGACCAGTACGTGGTTCTGCTGCGTAACACCGTTACGCAAATGGTCTACAAGCACGCTATCTCGACCGTCGTCCCGGCACGCGCAGTCAATCTCAATCTTGATCCAGAAGCAGAGTAAGGCCATGGGCCTTGCCGTCACGGGGGGCGTATGCGCGCAGCCCTGGTAGGCATCGATTTCGGCGCTGGCGACTTTAACGCCAGCCTGGAAGAGCTGTCGCTGCTCGCCCGCTCCGCCGGTGCCGAGCCGATCACCACCATCACCGCCAAGCGTTCGAGTCCCGACGCCGCGTATTTCGTCGGCAGCGGCAAGGCTGACGAGATCGGGCACGCCTGCGCCGATCAAAAGCTCGACATCGTCATCTTCAACCATGCGCTGTCGCCGGCCCAGCAGCGCAACCTGGAAAAGCGCCTGCAGATCCGGGTGCTCGACCGCACCAGCCTGATTCTCGACATCTTCGCCCAGCGCGCCCAGAGCCACGAGGGCAAACTCCAGGTCGAACTGGCCCAGCTGCAGCACCTGGCCACGCGCCTGATCCGCGGCTGGACCCACCTGGAACGGCAAAAGGGCGGTATCGGCCTGCGCGGTCCCGGTGAAACCCAGCTCGAGACCGACCGCCGCCTGATCGGCGAGCGCGTCAAGGCCCTGCGTGCGCGCCTGGTCAAGCTGCGCAAGCAGCACGAGACCCAGCGCCGTGCGCGCGGCAAGAACCACACGTTTTCGGTGTCGCTGGTCGGCTATACCAATGCCGGCAAGTCGACCTTGTTCAACTCCCTGACCAAGGCCGGGGTGTACGTCGCCAACCAATTGTTCGCCACCCTCGACACCACCAGCCGCCGCGTGTACCTGGGCGAGGAGGTGGGCAATGTCGTGTTCTCCGACACCGTCGGCTTCGTGCGCGAACTGCCGCACCAGCTGGTGGCGGCGTTCCGCGCCACGCTCGAAGAAACCATCCACGCCGACTTGCTGCTGCACGTGGTCGATGCCGCCAGTCCGGTGCGCATGGAACAGATCGAGCAGGTCAACCTGGTGCTCAAGGAAATCGGCGCCGACCATATTCCCCAGATCCTGGTGTGGAACAAGATCGACGCGGCAGGCCTGGAGCCGGCCGTGGAACGTGATGAATATGATAAAATCAGCCGCGTTTTTATCAGCGCCCATACCGGCGCCGGCCTCGATCTGCTGCGTGCTTCCGTGGTCGAAATGGCCCGCGCCGCGCCCGGTCTGAGCCATCTCTACGACGCGCAGGACAGTGACGATACCGACTTTGCCCTCGAGGCAGAGGCGGCCGAAATTCCAACCTCCACCAACGCCGGATCACGATAGATGCCAGCTTCATTCCTCCAACGCGTCGCCATCAGGCCGGCGCAGCAACATGATCCCAAGGCCCAGGATGGCAAGCGGCCGGGCGAAGGCCCGCCGGACCTGGACCAGATGTGGCGCGACTTTAACGCCCGCCTGAACCGCCTGTTCAGCGGCGGCAATGGCGACCAGGGCGGCCCGCAGGGCAACTACCGGCCCGACCCGAAAGGCGCCGGCGCCACTGTCGGCGTGATCGCCGCCATCATCGGCATGATCTGGCTCGCCAGCGGCACCTTCATCGTGCAGGAAGGCCATGCCGGCGTGGTCACCACCTTCGGCCAGGTCAGCCACACCGCGCCGCCGGGCCTGAACTGGCGCTGGCCGGCGCCGTTCCAGGCGCACGAGACGGTCAACGTCTCGCAGGTGCGCAACGAGGAAATCGGCTTCAAGGGTACCTCGCGTTCGCGCATTCCGAAAGAAGCAATGATGCTCACCGACGACGCCAACATCATCGATGTGCAGTTCGCGGTCCAGTACACGCTCAAGGATCCGATCGCCTGGTTGTACAGCAACCGCGAGCAGGAAGTGACCGTGCGCCAGGTGGCCGAGAGCTCGATCCGCGAAGTGGTCGGCCGCAACAAGACCGACTTCGTGCTGTACGGCGGTCGCGAAAAGATCGCCAAGGATACCCAGATCGTCATGCAAAAGCTGCTCGACCTGTACAAGATGGGCGTGCTCGTCACCAACGTCAACATGCAGAACGTGCAGCCGCCGGAGCAGGTCCAGCAAGCCTTCGAAGACGTCAACAAGGCGGGCCAGGACAAGGCGCGCGCCAAGAACGAAGGCGAAGCTTACGCCAATGACGTGCTGCCTCTGGCGCGCGGCAATGCGATCCGCCTGGTCAAGGAAGCCGAAGCCTACAAGACCATGGTCACCGAAAACGCGGCCGGTAACGCGGCCCGCTTCAACCAGGTGCTGGCCGAGTACCAGAAGGCGCCGGGCGTCACCCGCGACCGCATGTACCTCGACACCATGCAGCAGATCTTCACCAGTGCCAGCAAGGTCATGGTCGACGCCAAGTCGGGCAGCAACCTGCTGTACCTGCCGCTGGACAAGCTGATCGCCCAGACCGCCGTCAATGACGCGGCCGTCGGCAGCAAGTCCGGTCCGGTCGCGGTCACCGCGCCCACCCCGCCCGAGCTGCCGGCCCAGATGGAGCAGGCGCGCCAGCGCGACAACCGCAGCCGCGAATCGTCGCGCGATCGGGAGAGCCGTTAATGAACCGTATTATCACCATCCTCATCGGCGGCTTCGTGGCGCTGATGGTCATGTCCTCGACCATCTTCGTGGTCGACCAGAAGCACTACGCCATCCTGTTCTCGTTCGGTAAAGTGGGCGGCGTGCTGTCCGAGCCGGGCCTGTACTTCAAGATGCCGCGCCCGTTCCAGAATGTGGTCTACCTGGACAAGCGCACGCTCACGCTCGACACGCCCGACGCCGACCGCTTCATCACGGCGGAAAAGCAGAACATCCTGGTCGATTCCTTCATCAAGTGGCGCATCGCCGATCCGAAGCTGTACTTCATCAGCTTCAACGGCGACGAAATGCGCGCCATGAGCCGCATCGCCCAGATCGCGAAAGCGGCCATGAACGAAGAAATCACCAAGCGCACCGTGCATGACGTCATTTCCGGCGAACGCGAAAAGGTCATGGATGCGATCCAGGCCAAGGTCGTCAACGACGCCAAGCTGGTCGGCATCGCCATCGTCGACGTGCGCCTCAAGCGGGTCGAGTACGCCGAAGACATCAACGCTTCCGTCTATGAGCGCATGAAGGCCGAGCGCACCAAGGCGGCCAACGAGCTGCGTTCGACCGGTTCGGCCGAATCGAACGGCTTGCGCGCCCAGGCCGACCGCGAGCGCACCGAGATCCTGTCGCGCGCCTTCCGCGAGGCCGAACAGATCAAAGGGCAGGGCGATGCCGAAGCGTCGCGCATCTATGCCGAAGCATTCGGCAAGAACCCCGAGTTCTACAAGTTCTACCGCTCGCTCGAAGCCTATCGCGCGACCTTCCGCAGCCACGGCGACGTGATGGTGCTCGATTCGAATTCGGAGTTTTTCAAGTACTTCCGCAGCCCGGGCGGCGCCGCGGCGCCGGCAGCAGCTAAAAAGTAAGAGCCGCAACTTCGTCGCCCTCGCGCAGGCGGGGGCCTGTAGCACGTGACCGAATCCGGATGCGCGCTATGGGCCCCCGCCTCCGCGAGGGCGACGTCGTTTTGGGGTGCTCGACAATTTTCTTGGGTCATCCCTATCAAATTCAGGTAAAATTGATGGTTCGGCGCACCATTTATCCCCATCGTGCGCCTTCTGTTGTTTGTTTTTTAACTACGCCTTTTGCCCATGCCGAACTGGCTCCTGCCTGAACATATCGCCGACGTCTTGCCGTCCGAAGCACGCAAGATCGAGGAGCTGCGCCGCCTGATGCTCGACAACTTCCGTCTGTACGGATACGAGCTGGTGATGCCGCCCCTGCTCGAGTATGTCGACTCGCTGCTGACCGGTGCCGGCCAGGATACCGACCTGCGCACCTTCAAGCTGGTCGACCAGATTTCCGGCCGCATGCTGGGCCTGCGCGCCGACATGACGACCCAGGTCGCGCGCATCGACGCCCACCTGCTCAACCGCGATTCCGTGACCCGCCTGTGCTACGCCGGCAGCGTGCTGCACACGCGTCCGAGCGGCCTGCACGCCACCCGCGAGCCGCTCCAGATCGGCGCCGAAATGTACGGCCACGCCGGCCTCGAAGCCGATGCCGAGATCCAGGAACTGGCGCTCGCCTCGCTGGCGCTGGCCGGCTTCCCGGACGTGCGCCTCGATTTGTCGCACGTGGGCGTGGTGCGTTCCCTGCTGGCGTCGGACGACACGGCGCGCAAGGATGAAGCGCAGCTCTACAACCTGCTGCGCGCCAAAGACACGCCGGGCCTGGCCGCGATCAGCGCCGGCTACCTGCCGGCCACCCGCGCGGCCCTGCTGGCGCTGCCGAACCTGTACGGCGACATCGATGTATTGAAGCGCGCACGCGACGTGCTGCCGGACCTGCCGGGCATTGCCCGCGCGCTGGCCGAACTGGCCGCGCTGGCCGGTTCCGCCATCGGCCGCGCCGAAGTGGCGATCGACCTGGCCGACCTGCGCGGCTACGCCTACGAAAGCGGCGCCATGTTCGCGTTGTACGTCCCTGGCTTGCCGAACGCGGTCGCGCGCGGCGGCCGTTACGACCATGTGGGCGAAGCATTCGGCCGGGCGCGTCCCGCGACCGGCTTCTCGCTCGACTTGCGCGAACTGGCGCGGCTCTTGCCGACCGCCGAGCGCAAGCATTCGATCCGTGCTCCGTGGGGCAATGCCCCCGAGCTGCGTGAAAAAATAGCTCAGCTGCGCAAGGCAGGGGAGGTGGTGATCCAGTCCATGCCGGGTCACGACAATGAGCAGGACGAGTTCGAGTGCGATCGCGTACTCGTCCTCGACGACAGTAACTGGATTCTCAAAAACTTAGGCTAAGTGTGATGTCAAAGAAAAACGTGGCAAAGAATGTCGTTGTCATCGGTACCCAATGGGGCGATGAAGGCAAAGGTAAAATCGTCGATTGGCTGACCGACAACGCCCAGGGCGTGGTCCGTTTCCAGGGCGGCCATAACGCGGGCCACACGCTGGTCATCAAGGGCCAGAAGACGGCCCTGCAGCTGATCCCGTCGGGCATCATGCGCGAAGGCGTAGCCTGCTACATCGGCAACGGCGTGGTCGTGTCGGTACCGGACATCATGCGCGAAATCGACAAGCTGCAGGCGATCGGCGTGGAAGTGGTCTCGCGCCTGAAGATCTCCGAAGCCTGCCCGGTCATCCTGCCTTACCACGTCGCCGTCGACGTGGCGCGCGAAAAAGCGCGCGGCGAGAACAAGATCGGCACCACCTGCAAGGGTATCGGCCCGGCCTACGAAGACAAGGTGGCACGCCGCGCGATCCGCATCGCCGACATGCTCAATCCGGAGCGTTTCGCCGAGAAACTGCGCGAAAACCTGGCTTACCATAACTTCGTGCTGACCAATTACCTGAACGCCGACCCGGTCGACTTCCAGAAGACCTACGACGACGCGATGGCCCTGGTGCCGCGCCTCAAACCGATGGTGGGCGACGTGTCGTCCCAGCTGTACGCTGCCTACAAGGCCGGCGGCAACCTGCTGTTCGAAGGCGCGCAAGGTTCCTTGCTCGACGTCGACCACGGCACCTATCCGTACGTGACTTCGTCGAACTGCGTGGCGGGCAATGCTTCGGCCGGCGCCGGCGTCGGTCCCAACATGCTGCACTACATCCTCGGCATCACCAAGGCGTACACCACCCGCGTCGGCTCCGGCCCGTTCCCGTCGGAACTGCCAACCGATGCCGGCGTCGGCCACCACCTGTCGTCGGTCGGCCATGAATTCGGCACCGTGACCGGCCGCGCGCGCCGCTGCGGCTGGTTCGACGCCGCGCTGCTGCGCCGCTCGGTCCAGATCAACGGCGTGTCGGGCATGTGCTTGACCAAGCTCGACGTGCTGGACGGCATCGAGACGCTCAAGCTGTGCACCGGCTACACCATCGACGGCCAGGCGGTCGACATCTTCCCGGTCGGCGCCGAAGACGCTGCCCGCTGCGTGCCAGTCTACGAAGAAATGCCGGGCTGGAAAGAATCGACCGTGGGCGCCAAGTCCCTGGCCGATCTGCCGGCCACCGCGCGCGCCTACATCAAACGTATCGAAGAACTGGTCGGCGTGCCGGTCGACATGGTCTCCACCGGTCCTGACCGCGTGGAAACCATCGTCCTGCGCCACCCGTTCGAATAAGCCAGAGGAGAGAGCATGACCACCCCACCATCGACCGACAAAGACCTCTGGGTATCCTGGGACGAGTACCACCGCCTGATCGAGCGCCTGGCGCTCAAGGTCTACGAATCGGGCTGGAAATTCGACCAGGTGCTGTGCCTGGCGCGCGGCGGCGTACGTCCCGGCGACGTGTTCTCGCGCATCTTCGACGTGCCGCTGGCGATCCTGTCGACCAGCTCCTACCGTGAAGAAGCGGGCACCGTGCGCGGCGACCTCGACATCGCCAAGTACATGACCATGACCAAGGGCCCGCTGGCCGGCAAGATCCTGCTGGTGGACGACCTGGCCGATTCGGGCGTCACGCTCGACAAGGTGACCCGTCACCTGTCGGAAAACTTCACCGGCGTGACCGAAGTGAAGTCGGCCGTCATCTGGGTCAAGGGCTGTTCGTCGATCATGCCTGATTACTTCCTCGAGGAATTGCCGCACAACCCGTGGATCCACCAGCCGTTCGAGGATTACGACGGCTTGCGCCCGCACCAGTTGTCGGCGTGGCTGAAGAAGTTCGAGAAGTAAAGCGCAGCGGCGGACGATCCTTTGGATCCTCCGCCGTTTTTCGTTGCCCGCCTTTCCCACTTCTCGCAATGAAAAGATTCATTCCGGTCGCCGCGGCGATCCTGGCCAGCGGCTGCGGTTCCGCCCCTGCCAACAAGTTCGATGTCGCCGGCGGCAATGCGCTGCGCAACCAGGTGGTCGGCTATACGGTGCGCAGCACGCCGCGCTTCAGCTCGCTCAATACCTCGCAGGCGCTCACCAATATGGTGATCGACGCCGCCGGTTCGCTGGTGGCGGCCACACGCCTGTCGCCGGGCTTCCATGCCACCACCGACGCCGACCCGGCCGCCAAGGCGGCGCAGTACGGCCATATCGTCGACCCGGCGCTCGGCATCACCCAGGAATTGCTGGCGGCCTTGGAAAGCGAGAAGGGCGCGCGCCGCGCCGATGGCTTGCTGGCCGTGGCCGACGACAGCAATCCCAAGGACATCGCGCGCGCCGCAAAAGGCCGCGCGCGCTTCATGCTCGACGTGGAGACCAGCAAGTGGGGCTTGTCGACCTTCATGACCGACTGGTTCCACTACGAGCTTCACTACCAGGCCAGCGCGCGCCTGATCGATACCGAGTCCGGCGCGGTGGTCGCCAGCGGCGTGTGCAAGGATGCGCCGGACGACAAGGCCAGCGCGCCGAACTTCGACCAGCTGATGATCGACAATGCGGCCTTGCTCAAGTCGCGCCTGGCGGTCGCGGCCCGTGAGTGCGTGGTCGCGCTCAAGGCGGGCTTGCTGCGCCGTCAATAGACTCTCATTTCATTCCATGACCCAAACCTTCATCCAGACCTTCATCCTGCTGATCCTGGTCACCGACCCGTTCGGCAACGTCCCCCTGTTCGTCAGCGCGCTGGGGCAGGTGCCCAAGGCGCGCCGTTGGAAAGTGGTGGTGCGCGAATGCCTGATCGCTTACGGCGTGCTGCTGCTGTTCATGTTCTTCGGCAGCCATCTGCTGTCGGCCATGCAGCTGTCCGAGATTTCGCTGCGCATCGGCGGCTCGGTGATCCTGTTCCTGATCGCGCTGCGCATGGTGTTCCCGCAGCCGGGCGGCCCCTTCGGCGCCAGCGAGGACGGGGGCGGCGAGCCGTTCATCGTGCCGCTGGCCATTCCCGCCATCGCCGGCCCCTCGGCGCTGGCGACCGTGCTGCTGTTTTCATCCGACACGACCATGGACGTGGTGGTCCACGTGGGGGCGCTGACCTCGGTCGCGCTGGTGTGGCTGGCCGTGTTCCTGTCGGCCGAACGGCTGCAGGAAAAGCTCGGTCCCCAGGTGATGACGGCCTTCGAACGCCTGATGGGCCTGATCCTGTCAGCCATGGCCGTGGAAATGTTCCTGGCCGGGATACGGGAATTCATCAAGTCGGTGTAGCGTTGTCGCCATTGCTTACAAAAATTATATGATCGGCCTATCGTTTGTTGCTAAAATATTAGCTTTAGTAACTTGATACGGCCAAACATATGAAATCGTTGGGACTGACCCTTTTTGCCGCACTGGCTGCTGCCAGTGTTCCTTCCTTCGCTGCGGACGTGTCGAGCAACGTCGAAAAGTGCGAACGCCCGCTGGGCACCATCGCCGTCAGCGAGAACCGCGGCGCCAGTCAGCATGAACTGCAAAGCTACGGCCTCGGTTCGCCGGTGTCGCTGCTGCGCATCATGATCCAGAATTCGAACTGCTTTACCGTCGTCGAGCGCGGCGTGGCCATGGCCAATCTGCAGGAAGAACGCGCCCTGGCGGCCAATGGCGATTCGATGGGCAATTCGAACATCGGCAAGGGCCAGCTGCAGGCCGCCGACTTCGTCATGACCCCGGGCGTGCAATTTACCGCCAATACGGGCGGCGTGGGCGCGGCATTGTCGAACTGGGGCGGTTCGCGCCTGGGCGGCATCGTCGGCGGCATCGCCGGCAATCTCAAATTCAAGGAAGCCCAGACCAGCCTCTTGATCGCCGACGTGCGTTCGGGCATCCAGGTCGCCGCTGCCGAAGGCACGGCCAAGAAAACCGATTTCGGTATGTCCGGCTGGAACTATGCGAGCGGCGGTTACGCCAGCGGCAGCGGCTACACCAACACGCCGGAAGGCAAGATGGTTGCCGCCAGTCTGCTCGACAACTATAACAAGATCGTGGCGACGATCCGCAACCAGGCCAGCCTGGTGAAAACCAGCAGCGCGCAAAGCAAGGTCAATGCCGGCAATTCGACACGTGAAGGCGTGCCTGTGGCCGCCGGCGCCAGCGTCTACGCGCGCCTGTCGTCGGTGAAAGTGTTTACCGAAGCGAGCGCCAAGAGCAAAGTGATGGGTACGCTGTCGCGCTCGGAAGAAGCGATCGCCACCGGCGAAGAGAAAAACGGCTTCGTCCAGATCGATGGCGAAAACGTGGCCGGCGGCTGGGTCCAGCGTTCGCTGGTCTCGACCGCCCCTGCGCAGCAGTAAGCCTTACTCGGCAGTGGTGGGATCGATGATCGCCGTCACTGCCGACACCCGGTTGGCGGGAAAGCCGCCTTGCCGCGCGTGTTCGCGCACCATCTCCTCGTTGGGCGCGTTATAAATGCAGTAGACCTTGTCCCCGGTGACGTAGCTGTGGACCCACTGGATCTGCGGCCCCATCTTCGACAAGACCCCGCACGAGGTCTGCGAAATGCCTTTCAAGTCTGACGGCGACAGTTTTCCTGCGCCCGGTATCTCCCGTTCGATCACATATTTCGGCATGGCACGCTCCTGTGAACGGCGGCGGCCCCGTGCCGCCACCCTCTCTCTTTATACGCCTGTTCTTGTCGTTTGTGCATCGGCGAGGCGCGCGCTTGTCGTTGTATATCTGTCATATGGAATCAAAAATTGCTAGGGCATAGCAAACTTCGGTTATAGTCGTGCGATGCTGTTAACCCAACATGCACCCATGACCATGAAAAGGAAGTGACCCATGCACGCTGTTCTCCGCCTGTCCCTGCTGTTGACGGTGGCTTTTGCCGCCGATGCCCTGTCCGCCACCGAGTCGCTCGGCATCCAGGCGCCCAACGGCGAAGCGACCATCGCCTATGACATGAACGCGCGCGGGCAAGTGGCCGCCGTCCTCGAAGACAGCGAAGGCAACCAGCGCGGGGTGCTGTACGAGAAGGGCAAGGTCACCGAATTGCGTTCGCTGGGCGGCGGCTACAGCGACGCCAAGGCCATTAACGAGCACGGCCAGGTGGTCGGCTCGGCGCAGGGCCCGGACCGGCACTGGAAAGCGTTCGTGTTCGAGCGCGCCGGCGGCATGCGCGAACTGGGCACCCTGGGCGGCGCCAGCAGCTACGGCCTGGCGATCAATCAGAACGGCGATGTGGTCGGCTTTTCCGACACGCTCGACGGCTTCTTCCACGCCTTCGTGGTCCGGGACGGGCGCCCCATGCAGGATCTGGGCACCCTGGGCGGCACCATCAGCTACGCGAGCGCCATGAACAGCGCGGGGCAGGTGGTGGGCACCGCATCCATGCCCGACGAATACCGCCACGCTTTCCTGTACGACCCGGTGCGCGGCATGGTCGATCTGGGCACGCTGGGCGGCTTGTCCAGCTCCGCCTCCGCCATCAACGACGCCGGCGTGGTCGTGGGCGCCTCGCTGACGCGCGACCGCCGCTGGCACGCGTTCATGCACGACGGCAAACGCATGATCGACCTGGGCGCCATCATTGGCCGCGGGTCGAGCTTTGCAACCGGCATCAACAATGCGGGCCACGTGGTCGGGACCTTGCTCGTCGGCGATGAACGGCAAAGCTTCGTCTGGCGCGACAACAAGATGATCGTGCACCGCGGCGGCAAGGGCTTGCATCTGACCAATGGCATCAACGACAAGGAGCAGGTGATCGGCGCGACCTTCGACAAGCGCCTCGACGCCGCCACCATGCCCTCGGCCGCCATCCCGGTGGTCGACCACGGCGGTCAGAAGCTGTCGATGCTGATCGTGTTCGCGATCGCCGTGGCAGCAATGGGCGTGGCCGTGCGGCGCTACCTGGTCAGTGCGGGCAGGCCTGATTTCGCCTGAATGACGCTTGCAAAGCGTGGCCATTGGTGCAAACATCGCAGCTGAGCTTTTTTGCGAGGTCCATCATGTCCATGACCCTGTATTACCATCCGCTTGCTTCCTACTGTCACAAGGTGATGGTGGCGCTGCACGAACTCAATCTCGACGCCGAGCGCAAGCTCATCGATCTGGGGAAAGAGGAAGACAGGGCGCAGCTGCGTGCGCTCTGGCCCATGACCAAGTTCCCGGTGCTGCGCGACCACGCGCGCGGGCGCGACGTGCCGGAGTCGTCGATCATTATCGAATACATCGACCGCCATTACGGCGGGCCGGCGCGGCTGGTGCCGGCCGACCCCGACGCCGCGCTCGACGTGCGCCTGTGGGACCGCGTGTTCGACAATTACGTGATGGGGCCGATGCAGGAAATCGTGGCCGCTCACTTCAGCGGCGTCAAGGACAACAGCGGCCGGCTGGCCACGCTCGCTGCGGCTTACCAGATGATCGACGCGCGCATGCGCGGCCGCGAGTGGGTGGTGGGCGACCACTTCAGCATGGCCGATTGCGCGGCCGTGCCGGCCCTGTTTTATGCCTGCACCGTGAGCCCGTTTCCGCAGGAGTGCACGCATCTGGCGGCGTATTTCGAACGCTTGATGGCGCGAGCGTCGGTCAAGCGCATGCTCGATGAGGCACGGCCGTATTTCCACATGTATCCGTTCGCCGACGCGCTTGCGCCACGCTTTCGCAACCCACCACAGGAAAAATGACATTGAACGCCCCGCTGCAGGACTCCCAGATCGATGTGAAAATCAAGTTGGCCGGCCTGTGGGCGTCAACGCTGTTTTGCTATATCTACGGTGACTACTTCGAGTTGTACGTTCCCGGGAAGCTCGCCGGCATGCTGAACGGGCAAATGGTGCCGCTCGGCCCGGTCACGCAGGGCGTCCTGCTCGGCACGACGACCATGTTGGCTGTCCAGTGCGTGATGGTGTGCCTGTCGCTGCTCATGAAGCCCGCGCTCAACCGCTGGGTGAACGTGATTTTCGGCCTCGTCTGCGCGGCCATCGTGGGGGCGGTGATCACGCAAAGCGGTTGGGCGTTCTACCAGCTGCTGGGCGTGATCGAGATTGCGCTTTTGTTGGGAATTGTTTGGCAAGCATGGACCTGGCCACGCGACGGTGCAGGGGCCTAGCACAGTGCGGAGCGGGCCTGTACAGTTCCCACTTACATGTCGATGATGTTATCGGCCACAAACAGCGCCACAAACTGCATCGGTTCGAGCGTGCCGCCCAGGTTGCGCGCTTCGATCTGATTCGATTCCCATAGCGCGCGGATCTGTTCGCGCACCTCCGGCTCGAACTCGAGCTGCTCGATCACGATATCTTCCCAGCTGCCGCCGCAGCCGAACGCTTGCTGCAGCTTGGGCGTGGCCGCGTCGAGCTTGGCCTCCATCTCGGGATCGAGTTCGCCGATCGCCTTGAGGATGAACGAGTCGACGAACTTGAGGAAGGGCTTTCCTTCGTAGCGGTTGAACGGCTCGCTCATGGCTTACTTGCCCAGGATGGACACCACGTTGTCGGCGCCGGGCGCGCCGAATGCCTGCGTCTTGAGCACGTGCAGCTGGTCGCGCATTTGCGCCGCCTTTTCGAACTCGAGGTTTTTCGCGTGTTCGAGCATGAGTTTTTCCAGGCGCTTGATCTCCTTGCCGATCTGCTTCTCGCTCATCGCCTCGATCTTGGCGGTTTCCTTCTCGGCGTCGAGCGTCTCGCGCGCCTGCTGCGGGCTGTACACGCCGTCGATCAGCTCCTTGATCTGCTTCTTGATGCCGACCGGCGTGATGCCATTGGCCAGATTGAAGGCGACCTGCTTGGCGCGCCGCCGCTCGGTCTCGCCGATCGCCATCTTCATGGAATCGGTGATCTTGTCGGCGTACAGGATCGCCACGCCGTTCAGGTTACGCGCCGCGCGGCCGATGGTCTGGATCAGGCTGCGCTCGGAGCGCAGGAAGCCTTCCTTGTCGGCGTCAAGGATCGCCACCAGCGACACCTCGGGCAAATCGAGGCCCTCGCGCAGCAGGTTGATCCCCACCAGCACGTCGAAGGTGCCCAGGCGCAGGTCGCGCAGGATCTCGACCCGCTCCACCGTCTCGATATCGCTGTGCAGGTAGCGTACCTTGATGCCATGGTCGCCCAGGTAATCGGTGAGCTGCTCGGCCATGCGCTTGGTCAGCGTGGTCACCAGCACGCGCTCGTCCTTGGCCACACGGTCCTGGATTTCGGACATCAGATCGTCGACCTGGGTGAGGGCGGGCTTGACGATCACCTGCGGGTCGACCAGGCCGGTCGGGCGCACCACCTGCTCGACCACGTTGTCGGCGTGGGTCTTTTCGTACTCGGCCGGGGTGGCGGAGACGAAAATCGTCTGCCGCAGCTTGCCCTCGAATTCCTCGAACTTGAGCGGACGGTTGTCCAGCGCAGACGGCAGCCGGAAGCCGTAGTCGACCAGGTTGGTCTTGCGCGAGCGGTCGCCGTTGTACATGGCGTTGAGCTGCCCGACCAGCACGTGCGACTCGTCGAGGAACATCAGGGCGTCCTTCGGCAGGTAGTCGACCAGGGTCGGCGGCGGCTCGCCCGGCATCGCGCCCGACAGGTGGCGCGAGTAGTTCTCGATGCCCTTGGTGAAGCCGATTTCGGCCATCATCTCGAGGTCGAAGCGGGTGCGCTGTTCGAGCCGCTGCTCTTCGATCAGCTTGTTCTCCTTGCGGAAGAATTCGAGCCGGTCGCGCAATTCGAGCTTGATGGTCTCGATCGCGCGCAGCACGGTCGAACGCGGCGTGACGTAGTGCGAGCCGGGGTAGACGGTAAAGCGCGGGATCTTCTGGCGCACGCGCCCGGTGAGTGGATCGAACAGCTGCAGCGACTCGATTTCGTCGTCGAACATCTCGACCCGGATCGCCAGTTCGGCATGCTCGGCGGGGAAGATGTCGATGGTGTCGCCGCGCACGCGGAAGGTGCCCCGTCCGAAGTCGATTTCATTGCGCGTGTACTGCATCTGGATCAGGCGCGCGATCACGTCGCGCTGGGCCACCTTGTCCTTGGCGCGCAAGGTCAGAATCATCTGGTGGTATTCGTTGGGATTACCGATACCGTAAATGGCCGATACGGTGGCCACGATCACCACGTCGCGCCGCTCCATCAGGCTCTTGGTGCACGACAGGCGCATCTGCTCGATATGCTCGTTGATCGACGAGTCCTTTTCGATGAACAGGTCGCGCTGCGGCACATAGGCTTCGGGCTGGTAGTAGTCGTAGTAGCTGACGAAATACTCGACCGCGTTCTGCGGGAAGAATTCGCGGAACTCCGAGTACAGCTGGGCCGCCAGCGTTTTATTCGGCGCGAACACGATCGCGGGCCGGCCGGCGCGCGCAATCACATTGGCCATGGTGTAGGTTTTGCCCGAGCCGGTCACGCCGAGCAGGGTCTGGAACGACAAGCCGTCGTTGATGCCCTCGACCAGGCCGGCGATCGCGGTCGGCTGATCGCCCGCGGGCGGGAAGGGCTGGTGCAGCTTGAACGGGGAATCGGGGAACGTCACCACGGTCGGCGCCGGGTCGCTTGCAACGGATAATTCAGCCATACGATCAGACCTTTGTTAGAATGGAGTCCCGCTTGCGGCCCCAATGAATTGCAGGGTCGCTGTCTATACAACTGCAGCCGACAACCAAGTTTACCAGATGACCTCACCAGCTTCCGCCAGCATTTTCAGCGCCATCGACATGGCCCCGCGCGACCCTATTTTGGGTATCACCGAGGCGTTCAACGCCGACACCAATCCTGCCAAGATCAATCTGGGCGTGGGTGTCTATTATGACGATAACGGCAAAGTGCCGCTGCTCGAGTGCGTGCGCAAAGCCGAAGATATTCTGATCGCGCAGCTGGCGCCGCGCACCTACCTGCCGATCGAAGGCCTGGCGGCCTACGACAAGGCGGTGCAAGAGCTGGTATTTGGTGCCGGCAGCCCGATTATTCAAGACAAACGTGCAGTGACCGTGCAAGCCATCGGCGGCACCGGCGCGCTGAAAATCGGCGCCGACTTCCTGCAGCGCTTCGCGCCGGGTTCGAGCGTCTACATCAGCGATCCGAGCTGGGAAAACCACCGCGCCCTGTTCGAAAGCGCCGGTTTCACCGTCAACAATTACCGCTACTACGACGCGGCCACCCGCGGCGTCGACTTCGCCGGCATGCTGGCCGATATCAAAGCCATGCCCAAAGGCGCGATCGTGCTGCTGCACGCCTGCTGCCACAACCCGACCGGCGCCGACCTCACCTCGGCCCAGTGGGATGAAGTGGTGCAAGCCGTGCGCGTGGGCGGCCTGGTGCCGTTCCTGGACATGGCCTACCAGGGCTTCGGCACGGGCATCGCCGAAGACGGCGCCGTGGTCGGCAAATTTGCCGCTGCCGGCGGACCGCTGCTGATCTCGAATTCCTTCTCCAAGTCGTTCTCGCTGTACGGCGAGCGCGTGGGCGCCCTGTCGGTGGTGGGCGAGAGCGCCGAAGAAGCGGCGCGCCTGCTGTCGCAGCTCAAGCGCGTGGTGCGCACCAACTACTCGAACCCGCCGGTCCATGGCGGCAAGGTGGTGGCCACCGCCCTGACCACGCCGGAACTGCGCCAGCTGTGGGAAGACGAACTGGCGGCGATGCGCGTGCGGATCAAGGAAATGCGCAATGCCTTCGTCGAAAAGCTCAAGGCCAAGGCGCCGGCCCACGATTTCGAATTCGTGCGCGAGCAGGTCGGCATGTTCTCGTACTCCGGCCTGACCAAGGCACAGGTAGAGCGCCTGCGCACCGAGCATTCGATCTACGCCGTGGACACGGGCCGCATCTGCGTGGCCGCGCTGAACTCGAAAAATATCGATCTCGTCATTGACGCAATCGCGAAAGTCCTCTAAACTCTTGCTTCTTCGGATTGCGCGATATCGTGCAGTTCGGAAGGCATCGGGAAGTACGGCACCAGATTGCGTTGCTTGACAGCGTAACTTGAGAAGTACATAATGTTGCCTCTTTTCCCTGATAGCTCAGTTGGTAGAGCGACGGACTGTTAATCCGCAGGTCCCTGGTTCGAGTCCAGGTCGGGGAGCCAGAATTTAAAAAGAGCCTTGCGCGTGAGCCCAAGGCTCTTTTTTCGTTTGGACTTCCGCTGCCCGCTTTTGTCGATTTGTAATCAATTGTATGCAGATTACAACGGCAATGACAACAATCTTTGCTTTTGTTCAACTGACATCATATGATGCCGGCTGGCATAAATGCACCACGGGTGTGCACTTGCTTACTTCTTTGATATTTCCCATGAAAAAATTTGCAGCACTGATCGCACTGGCGATCGCATCGACGGGCGTTGCCCAAGCTCAAGCACCTGCCGAAGACAACGGCGTGCGCTTCTTCCTCGGCGCCGGCCTGACCGCTGGCGGCGACAAGCTGGTCAAACTTGAATTCACCGACGGCACCGACAGCACCGTGACCGCGGGCGGCCTGGTTCAACTGACCGGCGGCGTCGATTACCGTATCAACAGCGATTTCTCGCTGCAGACCTCGATCAACTACCATGTCAGCGATGCCACCGCCAGCGACGGCAGCGTCAAGTTCACCCGTATGCCAATCGAACTGATCGGCTACTACAACGTGACCCCTGAATGGCGCATCGGCGCCGGCGCGCGTTATGTCAGCAGCGCCAAGCTCAGCGCTAGCGGCAATGCCGGCCACGGCCATGTTGATTTCGACAACACCGTCGGTGCCCTGGTCGAAGCCGAATACATGTTCAGCCCGAAAGCTGGCGTGAAATTCCGTTATGTTGCGGAAAAATACAAAGTCAGCATCACCAAGGAAAAAGTTGACGGCAACCACTTCGGTGCCATGTTCAACTACTACTTCTAATTGAAGTGCGGCATTGACGGGCCCCGCGCCCGTCAATGCACTGGACAGCGGCCCGCGCGACGCATATAATGCGGCCTCTTTTCCCTGATAGCTCAGTTGGTAGAGCGACGGACTGTTAATCCGCAGGTCCCTGGTTCGAGTCCAGGTCGGGGAGCCAGAATACGCAGTACAGCAAAAAGCCCAGCCGGCGACGGTTGGGCTTTTTGTTTGTGTCTGCCAGTTTGCGTCAGCGGCTGGCTTTGTCCGCGTCGCGCGTTTCCGACTGTTTGCTGTCGGATGTGCCCGATTGCCGGTTTTGCTGGTCTTTCTGGTCCTTCTGGTTCAGCTGGCCTTGCTTGTCTTCCCCCGATGCGCCCGACTTGTTGCCGCCCTGCGGGGTGTTGTGACCGCCGGCCTTGTTCTTGTTCATCGTATTCATGTCTGCCTCCGTGCTGTAGTGGAGAGGCCATGGTAGCCCTGGGCGCGTGCGCAAACCTCAGCCTTTCACCCTGCCGCGTGTGGGAGCGCAAGTCGTGCCCTTGTAGGAATCCATGCGCCGTCGCCGATCAAAGCGCGCCAGCGCGCGTATGGCTTGCCTGCGCACGGTTGCCGGGCGGAGCCCCTTGAATTGCAGGACGCTAATGTAGAATAGGTAATCATTGTGCTACTGAAACAGTAATGATTGACGAACACACCATCTCCTGCTCGGTATTGCTGATCGACGACGAGCCGTACGCCCAAGACTTCCTTGGCGCCTGTCTTGACGGCTGCAAGGACGTCGCGATCCGCTACGACGCGCGCCCCGAGCGCGTGGTGGAGCTGGCGCGCGAGGTGGGCGCCACCGTGGTGCTGGTCGACCTGCGCATGCCGCTGATGGACGGCTTCGACGTGATCGGCCTCTTGCGCGCCAACCGCGACACCGAGCACCTGCCGGTGATTCTGCTCTCGTCCGAAGAAGACGCCGACATCAAGGCGCGCGCCTTTGCCGCCGGCGCCAACGATTATCTGGTCAAGTGGCCCGACGGGCGCGAACTGGCTGCGCGCCTGCGCTACCACAGCGCGGCCTATGTGGCGCGCCGCGAGCGCGACGAAGCCTTCGTGTCGCTGCGCCGCAGCCAGGAAGAACTGGCCGTGAGCCAGTCAGCCCTGCACCAGGCCCAGAAGATGGAAGCGATCGGCCAGCTGACCGGCGGCGTGGCCCACGATTTCAACAACGTCCTGCAAATCATCGGCGGCAACCTGCAACTGATCAAGCTGCTGGGCGGGGTCAGCGACAATGCGCGCGCGCGCATCGATATCGCGCTGGCCGGCGTCGAGCGCGGCGCCAAGCTGTCGTCCCATTTGCTCGCGTTCGCGCGGCGTCAGCCCTTGCAGGCCGTGGTGGTCGATCCCGGCGCGGTCCTGCGCGACATGGACGAGATGATGCGCCGCGTGCTCGGACCGCGCGCGGTGATCATCACCGACATCGCCCCTGGCCTGTGGAGCACCACGGTCGATCCGAGCCAGCTCAATAATGTGATCCTGAACCTGGCCATCAATGCGCGCGACGCCATGCCCGACGGCGGCACGCTCACGATCCGCGCGGCCAACATCGCCAAAGGCACGCCGCCGCTGTCGGACCTGGCCAGCGGCGACTACGTGATGGTCGAAGTGGCCGATACCGGCTGCGGCATGCCGGCGTCGGTACTCGAGCGTGCGTTCGAACCCTTCTTCACCACCAAGCCGACCGGGCAGGGCACGGGCCTGGGCCTGTCGATGGCCTATGGTTTCGTCAAGCAGTCGGGCGGCGAGATCCTGCTCGCCAGCGAACCGGGCAAGGGCACCAGCGTCAAGATTTTCCTGCAGCGCAGCGCGCAAGCGCCGGCCGCGCTCGACGAGAACACGCCGGCCCCGCTGTTCGGCGGCCTGGAAACGATTCTCGTGGTCGAAGACGAAGAGGATGTGCGCAGCAGTACCGTGGCGCTGCTGTCGGCGCTCGGCTACCAGGTGTACGAGGCCGAAGACGCCGCGCGCGCGGTCGACCTGATCGACACCGGGGCCCAGATCGATCTGGTGTTCTCGGACGTGGTGATGCCGGGCGCCGTCAGCAGCCTGGAACTGTCGCGCATCGTGCGCACCAAGCTGCCCGCGGCCCAGATCCTGTTCACGTCCGGGTATGCCGAGGGCGTGCTGGCGGTCGATGGCCGGCTCGATACGGGTGTCAATCTGCTGCAGAAGCCCTACAACGCCGATGTGCTCAGCGCCCGCATCCGCCACCTGCTGCGGCGCCGCAAGCCGGCGTCGGCCACTTCACACTGAGCGATTACTTCTGCCGCACGTAGCGGTAGGAGCCCGGCGGCGGCTCGTTGAGCACGGCCCAGAAGATGCCCAGGTCGGCGATGGCGCGCACAAATTCCTCGAAGTCCACCGGCTTGACCACATACGCGTTCACGCCCAGCTCGTAGCTGCGCACCAGGTCCTGTTCTTCCTTGGACGAGGTGAGCATCACCACCGGGATGCTCTTGAGCGAAGGCGTACTGCGGATCAGCTTGAGCACTTCCAGCCCGTCCACCTTGGGCAGCTTCAGGTCGAGCAGGACCACGGTCGGATTGCCGGCCTGGCGGGCCGCGTGCTCGCCTTCGGCGCGCAGGTAGTCGAGCGCTTCGGCGCCGTCGCGCGCGATGATCACCTCGTTGGCCAGCTGGCTTTTCTCGAGGGCGATCAGGGTCAGTTCCAGGTCGTGGGGATTGTCTTCAACGAGGAGGATGGGCTTTAACATGGTCTTAACTTTGCAGTTCCTTGGGTATGCTCAATGAGAATGTGGCGCCTTGTCCGGGCGATGATTCGGCCCAGACCCGTCCGCCATGCCGTTCCACGATGCGGCGCACGTTGGCCAGGCCGATGCCCGTGCCCTGGAAGTCTTCCATGCGGTGCAGTCGCTGGAATACGCCGAACAGCTTGTGCACGTAATCCATGTTGAATCCGGCGCCGTTGTCGGCCACCGAGATGATCCATTCCGCGTCGTTTTCGGTGGCGAAGATGCGGATCTGCGCCTTCTCCTTCTGGCCCGTGAACTTGACCGCGTTCGACATCAGATTGTACAGCGCCAGTTGCAGGAAGTTGGGGTCGGCGCACAGGGTCGGCAGGGGGCCGATGTCCCACGCGATGTCGCGCCCGCGCACGTCGAGCGCGAGCTTGTCCAGGCAGGAGCGCACCATGTCGCCCATCTGGAAGCTGGTCGGGCGCAGGGCGGCGCGGCCCATCTGCGAAAAACTGAGCAGGTCGTCGACCAGCTTGCCGGCCAGGCGCGCGGAATCCTTGATGTTGCGCAGGAAGCGCTGGCGCTTCTCCAGGCTGTCGTTGCCCGCCGCTTCGAGCAGCAGGTCCGAAAAGCCCACGATGTGGCGCAGCGGCGCGCGCAGGTCGTGCGAGACCGAGTACGAGAACGCTTCGAGCTCCTTGTTGGCGCGGCCCAGTTCCTCGGCCAGTTCGGCCATCTGCTCGGCGCGTTCGAGCGCGATGCCGATCAGGGCCGCCCGAAATTCCACCGCCAGTTCGATCTCGCCGTTGTGCCACGGCGCGCTGGTGCCGTGGATGGTTTCGCGCCAGCTGTCGAACGACAGGCGCGGCGTGAGCTGCGCTTCGGTAGAGGTATCCTTGTAAGGGTTGCCGGCCCAGTCGATGGTGTGCACGGTCTCGGGCCGGAACCACAGCAGGTAATGCTTGTGGATGCGCGAGATCGGCATCGCCAGCAGGCCGCTGGCGTTGGCCGTGAGCGCCGCGCCGGGCGGGTAGATGGCGGACAGCTTATCGGTGAAGAACACGTCGCTGTGCGCGTTCAGGTCGAGCCAGGCCACCAGGGAGCGGATTTCTTCCTCGGACGGGGTGTCGCCGTAACTGAGCAGGCGGTCGTCGAACAGCAGGGCGGCTCCGCCGGCGCGCGCGAACTGCAGCAGCTGCGGGAACACGCTGCCCATGTTGTCGATGAAATCCGCGCCCTGGGTCAGGCCGGCCAGCATCGATACCATGATGCGCCGCACATCGAGGCGGAAGGTCAGTTCGTCGGCGTCTTCGCGCGATTCGATGCACATGGCCAGGATCTGGCCCAGCTGCTCGCAGGCGGTGCGGTTGTCGAACGGGACCGGGCAGGGCGCCGCGTTGTGGCACGAGATCAGCCCCCACAGCCGGCCCTTGACCATCAGCGACACCGACATCGAGGCCAGTGTGCCCATGTTGCGCATGTACTGCAGGTGGATCGGCGAGACGCTGCGCAGGGCGGCGAACGACAGGTCGTTGGCGGCGCCGGTGACGGGGTTGCGTTCGGGGACCAGGCGGCTCGGGGTGTAATTGGCGTCGCGGATCAGGCGGATCCGGTTCAGGCTATACAGTTCGCGCGCCTGGCGCGGAATGTCGGAGGCGGGAAAGCGCTGCCCCAGGTAGGAATGGTATTGCGCGTCGCGCGCCTCGGCCACCACGTGGCCGTGGCCATCGCGGTCGAACTGATACACCATGACGCGGCCGAAGCCGGTGACCGCGCGGATGTCCTGGCACGCCAGACGCCCCATTTCTTCGATCGTGGCCGCGTCGCCCAGCTTGAGCAGAAAGTCGCCCACCTGGCGGTACAGGTGGCGCAAGTCGCCCGGTGCGCCCTGGTCGGCCGCTTCGCATTCAAGCATCAGCAGATTGTCGTAGTAGTGGACCAGGGTGTCGAAACGCGCGCCGCCCGCCAGCGCGATGGTGCACAGGAAGGCGGGGCGTTGGCCGATCTCGGATTCGGCCAGGCGGGCCGCCAGGTCGGCGGCGTTGGCGGGGCCGATCACCGCCGCCAGCGGTGCGCCGATGGCCGCCCCGGCCTCGACGCCGGTCAGCGCGGCCAGGTTGTCGCTTGCCTGCAGCACCTGCAGCTCGCGGCTGAGCGCGAGCAGGAAACCGTGCGGCTGTATGCTGCCAGGAAAGCGGATCGGCTCCTGGTCGCAACTGGACAGGTCGAGGGCGGATGTCTCGCGGAGGGGCTCGGTCATCGGTGGCGACGTATTCTGTGCGGCAATTTCAAAAACGGAATTCTACTGCAAAGTTGCTGTTTTGGACCGCACGGCAGGATAGGTTTTTCCGCTGGGATAGACACGGCTTTCCTGTCCGGCTGCGGGCAATTGGCCGTGCTACACTTTGCGCATTCCTGTTCAGTTTCCCGCACCAATGCCCCTGTTTCGATTTCGTTCCCTGCCAGCCAGTTTGACGCTCGCTGCGCTGGCGCTGCTGTGCGCCGCGCCGGCGGCGGCCGAGGGCGGACGGCGCCATGTGCTGGTGCTGTACTCGCTCGGTTCCGATTCGGCCTCGGTCTGGCAGAGCCGGCTCACGGCCGGCATCGCGCGCGAGGTGGGCGCCGGCCAGGGACGGCCGGTGCCGGAAGTATTCGACGAGCGGCTCGACGTGATCCGGGTCGGCGAGCACGAGGCCATGACGGCCATGGCGCCCTACCTGCAGACCAAGTACGCGCGCATCGATTTCGACGCCATCATCGCCGAAAATTACCAGGCCAACCGTTTCCTGAGCGAGCATCCCGATCTGTTCCCGGGCGTGCCGCGCTTCTACGTCAATCATGGCCGGCGCGGCTGGCGCCCGGCCGACGGCACCGGCATGGAAATCGACTTCGACTTCATGCGCGCCATCGACGCCATTCCCCTGTCGCTGCCGGCCGTCAAACGCATCGTGGTGGTGGCCGATCCTACCGCGCGCGGCAAGGAGTGGACCGACGCCGTGCGCGCCATCGCGCCCCAGTACGCCGGGCGCATCGCCTTCGAATTCTGGGATCGCCAGCCCTTCAGCGACCTGTATTTGCGCGCCGCCGCCCTGGGGCCGGACACCGCCATCTACATGTTCCCCACCTACGCCGACAGCAGCGGCGCGGCCGGCATGCCGGCGGTGGTGGCGCGCACGCTCGCGGCCAGCACGCGCGCTCCCGTATTTACCTATGTCGATTCGCTCATGGTGCCGGGTATCGCGGGCGGCTACGTGATCAGCGCCGACCGCGTGGGGCGCGCCATCGGCCGCCTGGTCAACGGCCAGCCGGCCCGGCTGGACGGGGTGCAGGCGTATGTCTTCGACCAGAAAATCGCGCGCCGTTTCGACATGCGCGAAATCGCCGGCACCCAGTGGATCAATGCGGAGCAAAGCGTATGGGAGCAGTACCGCTGGGAGATCGTGGGCGGCGCCACCCTGATCGGGGTCGAGGCGCTGCTCATTTCAGGCCTGTTCGTGGCGCTGCGCGGACGGCGGCGCGCGATGCTGGCGCTGGACCGCGAGCGCGCCACGCTGGAGCAGGCGGTCGCGCAGCGCACCATCGAACTGCAGGCCGCCAACAACGCGCTCGAACAGCAGGTGACGACCGATTCCCTGACCGGCATCGGCAACCGGCGCCGCATGACGGCCCAGATCGGCGCCGAACTGGAACGCGCGCGCCGCTTCGGCCATCCGCTGTCGCTGCTGATGATCGACATCGACCACTTCAAGGACGTCAACGACCGCTTCGGCCATGATGCCGGCGACCGCGCCATCGTGGCCGTGGCCATGGCGTTGTCGGTGGACCTGCGCGCCAGCGACTCGGCGGCCCGTTTCGGGGGCGAGGAATTTGTCGTGCTGATGCCCGAAACCGGGCTGGCAATGGCCGGCGAGGTGGCCGAGCGCCTGCGCGCCTCGATCGCGGCGCTGCGCCTCGAGGCCGATGACGGCAGCCCGATCGCGCTCACCATCAGCGTGGGCGTGGCCATCGCCGCCCCCCGCGGCCAGGCCGAAACGCCGTCCTCGCTGCTGTTGCGCGCCGACCGCGCGCTGTACCGGGCCAAGGCCGAAGGCCGCAACCGCGTCGTGCGCGCCGGGGAGTACGCGTGACGGTGCTGCGCCTGGTGCTGGGCGACCAGCTCAATCCCGAACACAGCTGGTTCCAAACGGTCGACAGCGCGGTGCTCTACACGCTCATGGAAGTGCGCCAGGAGACCGATTACACGCACCACCACGCGCAAAAAATCATCGCCATTTTCGCCGGCATGCGGGCCATGACGCGCACGCTGACGGCGGCCGGGCACCGCGTGCACTACCTGGCCATCGACGATCCCGCCAACACGCAGTCGATTCCCGCCAATCTGGACTGGCTGCGCGCGCACTACGGCGCCACCGCCTTCGAATACCAGGCGCCCGACGAGTGGCGCCTGGACCGCCAGCTGGCCGACTACGCACAGGCGCTGCCCTGCCGCGCGGAAATGGTCGACAGCGAACATTTTTTGACCGCGCGCGATGAAGCGCAGCGTATCTTCGCCGGCCGCAAGCAGTGGCTGATGGAGTATTTTTACCGCCAGATGCGCCTGGCGCACCGGGTGCTGGTGGAGCAGGACGGCAAGCCGGCCGGCGGCCAGTGGAATTTCGACCACGACAACCGCAAGAGCTGGCGCGGTACGCCGCCCGAGCCGCTCGACACGCGCGTCCAGCACGACCACAGCGCGCTGTGGGCGACGATCGAGGGCGCGGGCGTAGGCAGCTTTGGCCGGCCCGACGCGGCGCGCATCGTCTGGCCCGAGGACCGCGCCGAAGCGCTGACCCATTTGGACGCCTTCATCCAGCACGGCCTGCCCCATTTCGGCGACTACCAGGATGCGATGAGCTCCAAGGCGCAGCGTCTGTTCCACTCGCTGCTGTCGTTCGCGCTCAACACCAAGATGCTGCACCCGCGCGAAGTGATCGCCGACGCCGAGGATGCCTGGCGCGCCGGCCACGCGCCGCTGCACGCGGTGGAAGGCTTCATCCGCCAGATCCTGGGCTGGCGCGAATATGTGCGCGGCGTGTACTGGGCCAACATGCCCGGCTACGGCGAGCACAATGTGTTCGGCCACACGCTCGATCTGCCGTCCTGGTTCTGGGACGGCAAAACCAGGATGAACTGCCTGCGCCACGCGATTGGCCAGTCGCTCGACGACGCCCATGCGCACCACATCCAGCGCCTGATGGTGATCGGGAACTTCGCACTGCTGGCCGGCCTCGATCCGGCCCAGGTGCACCAGTGGTATCTGGGCGTGTATGTGGACGCGTTCGAATGGGTGGAGATGCCCAATACGATCGGCATGAGCCAGTTCGCCGACGGCGGCCTGCTGGCGACCAAGCCCTACGTGTCTTCGGCCGCCTACATCGACCGCATGAGCGACTACTGCAAGGGCTGCCACTACGACAAGAAGGCGCGCACGGGCGAACTGGCCTGTCCCTATAATGCTCTGTACTGGGACTTCTTCGAGCGCCATGCGCAGCGCCTGTCGAACAATCAGCGGCTCGGCATGGTGTACCGCAATCTGAACCAGATGGACGATGCGGCCCGTGCCGCTTTCGCCGAACGGGCCGCCGATCTGCGCGCGCGCCTTGACGAACTTTAAGATGGACAGGCCATGACACTGCATATCGAAACGCCGCTGATCGCATCGGGGGCGCTGGCGGGGGCCGGGCGCACCGTCTGGCTCAAGATGGAAGCGCTGCAGCCGCCGGGCTCCTTCAAGATCCGCGGTATCGGCCACGCCTGTGAACAATACGTGCGGCGCGGGGCGCGCCGCTTCATCTCGTCGTCGGGCGGTAACGCTGGCATCGCCGCCGCCTATGCCGGGCGGCGCCTGGGCGTGCCGGTGCTGGTGGTGGTGCCGGAGACGACCAGCGCGCGCGCGCGTGAACTGATCCGGCGCGAGCAGGCAGATATCGTTGTGCACGGCGCCAGCTTCCAGGAAGCGAACGCCCATGCGCAGTCGCTGCTGGGGCCGAACGACGCGTTCATCCATCCTTTCGACGACCCGCTGCTGTGGGAAGGGCACGCCAGCATGATCGACGAAGTCCAACGCGCCGGCGTGCAGCCCGACGCCGTGGTGCTGTCGGTCGGCGGTGGCGGCTTGCTGTGCGGGGTGGTGCAGGGCCTGCGGCGCAACGGCTGGGACCAGGTGCCGGTGATCGCGGTGGAGACGGCCGGGGCCGATTCGCTGGCGCAGTCAATGGCGGCGGGAGAGCGGATCACGCTGCCCGCCATTACCAGCGTCGCCACCTCGCTCGGGGCGCGCCAGGTCGCGCAAAGCGCGTTCGACTGGAGCCGTGAGCATCCCGTGCGTAGCCTGGTGGTGAGCGACAGCGATGCGGTTGGCGCCTGCATCCGCTTCATGGACGAGCAGCGGGTGGTGGTGGAGCCGGCCTGCGGCGCGGCCCTGGCCGCCGTCTACGCCAACGCGCCGCAGCTGGACGGCCTGCGTCATGTGCTGGTGATCGTGTGCGGCGGCGTGACCGCCACCGTGGCCCAGCTGCAGGACTGGGAACGCGGGGCCGCTACAGCGCGTAAATGATGGACGAAATTGAGTCGTAGATCGGATACACCCTGGGGCCCAGCTTGGGCCAGCCGATCATGTCGAAGTGGTCGTAGGTGCGGTAGGTCTGCAGGAAGTTCCAGCTGCCCATGACGGGCACGCCGTCGAAATCGCGCACCGGCTGCCCGGCCGGCGCGCGCATGCTCACCGTATTGACCACACCGTCGTTGGCGAACCAGCGCGCGTCGACCGTGACCCGGCCCGGCGCCGACTGGGTGTAGGAGCCGAGGCCGCGCTGCCCGACCGACGGCACGATCCATGCGCCGGCATACGGTTTGGTGAGCGGCGCCATGTCGCGCCGCGGGTACTGGTAACGCTGATTCTGGAAGAACGCCAGCGTGCGGTCGGTGTCGTTGCAGCAGAAGGCGCCCGCTTCGGTGGCGGTATTGGCCATCGAGAAGTAGTAGACGTGGGGCGAAGTCTTGACCCAGGCGTTGAATTCGCGCGCCCCGTCCGGCCCCATTTCCCATTGCGCCGAATCGAAATTGTCCTGGTTCCAGAACGGATTGTTCATGGCCCGCTCCAGGTAGCCGGCGTCGGACTCGTTGGGACGGCGCACGATGCCGAATTGTTCCAGCTGCAAATCGAGCCCGGCGCTGGTGGCGGCCGGATTGGCGAGGGCGCCGATGCCGGCCGCCAGGCGCGCGATGAAGGGGCCGAAGTCGGTCATCGCATCGCGCAAGCTGGTGCCGTCGTGCGGCGCGGACATGGTGGTGGCGCTGGTGACCCAGCCGATCTTGCCGCCCTGGTACAGTTCGCCGCCGCCTTCGTCGCCGTGGGGCGAGCCGTTTTCCAGCAGCTGAATCAGTTCGCGGATGGTTTGTCCGCCCTGGCTGTGACCGATCAGGTGGATGGGATGCTGGGCATCCCACTCGGGATACAGCGCGGGCGGATAATTGTTGGGATTGTGCGACGCATCGGCGGCCCAGCATTTACCGGGCGGACGCCGCTCCGCCTGATGGTCGGCGCGGTCGGTGTGGATGCTGCCGTAATCGACGCAGCCGCCCTTGATTTGGTAATACAGTTCGGCAGAGCGATCCCAGCTGGAGCTGATGGAGCCGACCGAGGCCACCAGGATCTGGTGCTGGCCCTGGTAGTGGCGCATGTGTTCGGCAATGTCGTCAAAGCCGCCCCAGTATTTGAACCCGGTGTGCTTGAATTGTTCCGGACCGAAGCCGAGGAAACCGTGGACCAGTACCACGGGATAATTGTTCGCTGCGCAAGCCGGGCGCATGAGCGCCAGCAGGAGCAGGGCGACGACGAAGGGAATGCGGCGGGACATGGCGTACTTCCGGTGGTGAAGGTACCCACCAGTGTAGGCAAGATGGAGCGCGCGGCGTTTGAACCGCGCTAAACAAGGATGCGATAGTCGGCGTCAGGGACTGCCGCCCGGACCGTTGCCGCCCACCGCGCCGGCGGCCATGTCGACCGGGCTTTTGCCCTGCCACACGACGTAGTCGTCCACCGAATACAATTTGCACGGCTGGTTGCTTTTCTTTTCGCAGGTGGCGATCGCACGCTGGTCGGGATCCTCGCCATCCTCGGCCCAGCACCAGGCGCCGCTGGGCGAAACGGCGAACGCGCGCGGCGTCATGCGCGCCAGATACTCGCGGTAGGCGGCGCGGCCGCTTTCGGCCAGGTAAGGCACGGCATCGATGTCATCGACGCGGGCGAAATTGGTTTTCGGCAGTTGCGGCGGCGCGCCGACCGCGTAGATTTCCTGGGTCGGCATGCCGATCTGGCGCAGGAAAGGTTCGGCTTCCTTCCACCAGATTTTTTCGCCGTCGCGGCTGGCGATCATGCCGTGCGAATCGCGCTTGAACGCGCCGAACTCGAACAGACGCGCGTTGCCGCCTTCGCGCACGAAGGCGGCGTGCATGCGGCCGACCAGTTCCGGTCCGAACAGCGAATCGTTGACGCCGTACATCCACAGGCTGGGAATCTTGTTGTGCGCGCCATAGCTGGCAAAGGCCGTGACGAGCTGCGCGCGCCAGTCGCAATGGTCGCCGTCGTCGCGCAAGCCGCCCGCGAAATTGATCAGGCCGCGCACGCCCGGCACGTCGCGCGTACCGAGCGCGATGGTGGCCAGTCCGCCGTAGGATTGCCCGGCCACCACGATGCGGTCGGCATCGATCCACGATTGTTCGCGCGCGAAACGGATGGTCGAGAGCACATCGTCGGCCTGGGCCTGGCCATTGGCCGCCATATTGCAGCCGAAGTTGGCATAGGTGCCGGTGGAATGGGCAAAGCCCTGGCGCATCGGCACCACCACCGCGTAGCCGCGCTTGACGAAGGCCCGCGCCATGAAGATGAAGCGGTCGCGCTGCTGGAACTGCGGTTCGCCCGCTTCCTTGCCATGATTGATGATCAACAGCGGGAACGGCCCATTGCCGTTGGGCCGGAACACGGTCGTTTGCAGACGCGCACTGTCGTTCTTGCCCGCCGGGACCATGATGACTTGCTCGTTCAGACGAAAGTCGACCGGCAGATCTTGTTCGACTGCCAACGATGGAATCAGGCAGAAGCAGGCGAGGGAAACGCTGGTGATGGCGTGCACGGCAGTGCGGACGCGGGACGAAAAGGCGGTACGGATGATGCGCTCCCGGTGGATTGAGATTGCCGAAAGGAATGGATCGATTCTATGCATGAGCTTTTTTGAGAGCAATACCCGATTGATAATTTCAGGCGGCCAAGGGCAAAAATAGTCGCCGTTTTCGCACAAGCGTTATCAGGTAATCCATACGCCGTATGGTTTTGTTGGTAACATGCCGCCACGCCGCCATGAAACCTTATCCGTCCGCTATCACCCGTCCCCCGTCGCGCCAGCGCTGCGACCGCTGCCTGCGGCCGCAGTCGGCCTGCATCTGCGGCTGGATCGCGCCGGTGGACAGCGCGGTGCGCTTGTTGATCCTGCAGCATCCGATGGAAGTCGATCATGCGAAGGGCAGCGCGCGCCTGCTGCAGCTGAGCGTGACAGGGGCGGCCATGGTGACCGGAGAAGTGTTTGATCCGGTGGAGCTGCAGCGTCTGCTGGAGCAGGAGGGGCGGGTGCCGCTGCTGCTGTATCCGGAGTTGCCGGGCGAACGCGCGCTCGGCATTGCGGCGCCGCCGCCACTCGACGCGACCGTGCTGGCGCAGCCTTCGCGTTTGCTGCTGGTGGTACTCGACGGAACGTGGCGCAAGAGCCGCAAGATGCTGTATCTGAATCCCTTGTTGCAGGCCTTGCCGCGCTTGCCGCTCACGCAGATGCCGCCATCGCATTATCGGATTCGCAAGGCGCATGCGGCGGATCAGCTGTCCACGCTGGAGGCAACTTGCCACGCACTGGGGCAGCTGGAAGGGGCGCCGGAGCGGTATCAGGCGTTGCTCGATAGTTTTGACGGCTTCGTGTCTCGATTCGAAGCGACCGGAGGCAGGCTCCTGATGGACCAATGACAGCATGAGCGTCGTCCTCGCGCAGGCGGGGACCCATGGCGCGTCAACACATATAAACATGTCGACTTTGAGTCTGCGCGGTATGGGCCCCCGCCTTCGCGAGGACGACGCAACGGGATGCGCACATCGCGATTGAATCGGCGCGGCGGGCGGTGTACACTACTGTATATCCATACAGTATACGCAGGTGAGCCCCGTGTCCGATCCCAACGACCAATCCGAACAGCGCGTCATGCTGGCGCCGCGGCCGCTGTCCGCGCAAAAAGGGCGGGGCGCCGTGTCCAATCTGCAGGGCCGGTACGAGCTCAACGGGCGCGAAGATTTCGACGACGGCTGGGCCCGGGACGAAGAAGACGCGCCGGCGCCCTTCAAAACCCAGGTCACGGACGAGTTCGCCAAAACCATCCTCACGCGCAATAGCTCGCCGGACATCCCCTTCAATGTCTCGCTCAATCCCTACCGCGGCTGCGAGCATGGCTGCATCTATTGCTTCGCGCGGCCCACGCACAGCTACCTGGGCTTGTCGCCCGGGCTCGATTTTGAAAGCCGTCTGTTCGCCAAGGTCAACGCGGCCGATCTGCTGCGCCAGGAGCTGGCCAAGCCGTCCTACCAGCCGGAGCCGATCGCCGTCGGCGTCAACACCGATGCCTACCAACCGTGCGAGCGCGAGCTGAACATCACGCGCCGCGTGCTCGAAGTGCTGCACGACTGCGAACACCCGGTGGCGCTGATCACCAAGTCCTCGCTGATCGAACGCGATATCGATCTCATCGCGCCCATGGCCGCCAGGCAGCAGGCGATCGCCGCCATCACACTGACCACGCTCGATTCGTCTATTTCGCGCACGCTTGAGCCACGCGCGGCCGCGCCCGCGCGCCGGCTGCGCACGATCCGCACCCTGACCGATGCCGGGATTCCGGTGCGGGTGAGCGTAGCGCCCATCATTCCCTTCGTCACCGAGCCGGATCTGGAGCGCGTGCTGGAAGCGGCGCGCGAGGCCGGCGCCGTCAGCGCCCATTACGTGGTGCTGCGCCTGCCGTGGGAAGTCAATCCACTGTTCCAACAATGGCTGGAGGCGCATTTCCCCGAGCGGGCGCAACGCGTGATGAACCGCGTGCGTGATATGCGCGGCGGCAAAGAATACGACAGCGATTTCAGCAAACGCATGAGCGGGGAGGGCGTGTGGGCCGATTTGATCCGCCAGCGCTTCGTCAAGGCAGTCGAGCGGCTGGGCATGAATCTCACCAGCGGGCGCTTTGCCGCGCTCGATGCAAGCCGCTTCAAGCGGCCCATGGTGGTGCCGCCGGCCCGGCCCAAGCAATGCGGTAACGCGACCGGCCAGCTTGACCTGTTTTCGTGAGGGGCTACAACTGCTGCAAGTGTTTTTCGATGGTGAACACGTGTTCGTCGTCCCGGCCCAGTTCGCGCAGCGCGTGCGCCAGGTCGAGCAGGTAGTCGCGATTGTGGCCGCTTGGTCCGCTTGAGCGCGCGATGTGCAGGGCAATGTCCAGTTCCGTGGCCTCGCCCAGGAAAGCCGCATTGTCTTCGGTCGCGATGTAGACCAGGCCCTCGACACTGTCGCCGTTGTCGAAGGTGATGTCGGTGGCCAGGCGCAGATAGCCGTTTTTTTCGCGGTGGTCCAGGTGAGCGAACACTTCCGGCGTGATCAGGTAGGCCATGCCGTAGCATTCGGCGCCCGGGTCCTGGACCAGGGTGGCGACGCGGCCGGGCGCGCTCTCGGTGCCGCGGTGGTCGTGCGATCCCTGCCAGAAGCGGCGCGACCAATTGCGGATGCTGGCGGCGCGCCGTTCGATGAAAGGAAAGTCCGCCTTGAAGATCAGCGAGCCGTAGCCGAACAGCCAGACGCTGTGGTGGCCGTCGAATTTGTCCATCTGCTGGTTGATGGCGATCGTGTTGTGTGACATGGGTGCCCCTGCGTCGTACCAGTCTGCATTATAGAACGGGCGGAATGTTCCAGTCGTGGGCTTCCAGGCACTTGAACAGGTAGGCGATAAAGCTTTCAGCTGCCGGCGAAAGCGAACGGTTCTGGCGGCGGTACACGAAAAAGCGGCGCGTCAGTTCCGGCTCGTGCAGCTGGCGCATGTGCAATTGGTGCAGGCGCACCAGCGGCTCCGCATAGGGCAGGCAGACCGTCACGCCCAGCCCGGCGCTGACCATCGCCAGCGCGGTCGTCATGAAGGTGACCTCGTTGGCGGGATTGAGCGAGATGTCGCGCAGCGAGCTGTGCATGTCTGACAGCAGGCGCTCGGTGAACTGGCCCTGGAGCGAGATGAAGGGGTAGTCCGACAGATCGGACCAGGTCACGCGCTCGCGCGCTTCGAGCGGGTGCGCGCGCGGGAACACCAGCACGAAGGGCATTTCAAACAATACCGATGCTTCCACCTGCGCGCTCGGTTCGCGTTCCGGACCGACGGCCACGTCCACCTCGCCGCTGAGCACGCGCGCGGTCACGTTCTCGACCGCGCAATCGACCAGCCGCACCTGGATGTCGGGATGGGCCGCGCGGTAGCCGGCTATCACTTCGGGCAGCAGCGTGCACGACATCAATTGTGGCGCGGCGATGCGGACCACCCCTTTTTTCAATTGCGACTGGTTGGCGATGTCGAGTAGCGCGCTGTCGAGATCATCGATCATCTTGGAAAATAGCGGATATAGCTCGCGCCCCACCTCGGTCAACGCGATCTTGCGCGTGCTGCGGTCCACCACGCGGATCGCCAGCGTCTGTTCCAGCTCCTTGATCAGCCCGGACAGCGCCGACTGGGTCACGTGCATGTATTCCGCAGCCAGTGTAAAACTGCCGGTGCGGGCCAGCGCGACGAGGGCGCGCATCTGGCGTAAAGTGGGATTCATAGGATAATCCGATAATTCGCTTGAAAAATATTGTTTGTATGATAGTTCGTTTTGCACTCTAATAGTGGGATCAGAATTGGAGGACAGCATGAAAATTCAACGCATTCACCACGTGGCTTACCGCTGCAAGGACGCCAAAGAGACGGTCGAGTGGTACGTCAAACACCTGAACATGGACTTCGTCCTGGCGATTGCCGAAGACGAAGTGCCATCGACTGGCGCCTACGACCCGTACATGCACGTGTTCCTCGACGCCGGCAACGGCAACGTGCTCGCTTTCTTCGAACTGCCGCTGCAGCCCGGGATGGGCCGCGACGAGAACACGCCGGCCTGGGTCCAGCACCTGGCGCTCGAAGTCGACACCATGGACGAACTGCTGGCCGCCAAGCAGCGCCTGGTCGCCGCCGGCATCGACGTGCTGGGGCCGACCAATCACACCATTTTCAAGTCGATCTACTTCTTCGACCCGAACGGGCACCGCCTCGAGTTGGCCTGCAATACGGCCACCGACGAGATGAAGAAAAAGCTCGACGACGTCAAATGGGACATGCTCAACGAGTGGGCCCAGACCCGCAAGGCCCCGAAACACGCGGCCTGGATGCACGCCAAAACGAAAGACTGAACATGAAGCTCGCCACACTGAAAACCGAAAGCCGCGACGGCGCCCTGGTCGTCGTCAGCCGCGACCTGACCCGCTACCAGAAGGTGCCCAAGATCGCCGCCACGCTGCAGTTCGCGCTCGACAACTGGGACATGGTGGCCGAACGTCTGCAAGCCGTGTACGTGGCCCTGAACGACAACGCCACCTGGGACGCGCAGCCGTTCGACCAGGCGCTGTGCCACTCGCCGCTGCCGCGCGCCTACCAGTGGGCCGACGGCTCGGCCTACATCAACCACGTGGAACTGGTGCGCAAGGCGCGCAATGTCGACGTCCCGGCCTCGTTCTACACCGACCCGCTGATGTACCAGGGCGGCTCCGACTCCTTCATTGGTCCGCGCGACCCGATCTGGGCCCTGTCCGAAGATTGGGGCATCGACCTGGAAGCGGAAGTAGCGGTCATTACCGGCGACGTGCAGATGGGCGCGACCGTGGCGCAATGCGCGAGCGCGATCCGGCTCGTCATGCTGGTCAACGACGTCTCGCTGCGCAACCTGATTCCGGCCGAACTGCTCAAGGGCTTCGGCTTCTTCCAGTCGAAAGCGGCCAGCGCGTTTTCGCCGGTGTGCGTCACGCCCGATGAACTGGGCGAGGCCTGGGCCGACAGCAAGCTCAATCTGCCGCTCAAGGTCGAGATCAACGGCCGTCCGTTCGGCTGCCCGAACGCGGGCGTGGACATGACCTTCAACTTCGCGCAGCTGGTGGCGCACGCCGCGCGCACGCGCGAGCTGGCGGCCGGCACCATCATCGGCTCCGGCACGGTGTCGAACAAGCAGGGCGACCTGCATGGGTCGAGCATCGAGAACGGCGGTGTCGGCTACTGCTGCCTGGCCGAAGTGCGCATGTACGAAACCATCGAGCAGGGCGCGCCCAAGACCTCATTCCTGCGCTTTGGCGACTCGGTGCGCATCGAAATGTTCGACGCGGCCGGCGCCAGCATCTTTGGCGCGATCGACCAGGCGGTCGCGCGCTACGAAGGACGCCCATCATGAAACTGTACGACTACTTCCGCAGTTCGGCCGCCTACCGGGTGCGCATCGGTCTGCATCTGAAAGGGCTCGGCTACGAGTCGGTGCCCGTGCACCTGTTGCGCGACGGCGGCGAGCAGCTCAAGCCGGAATACCGCGCCGTCAATCCGCTGGGGCTGGTGCCGGCGCTGCAGGATGGCGACGAGACGATCACGCAATCGCTGGCGATTCTCGAGTATCTCGATGAGGTCCATCCGATGATGCCGTTGATGCCGCGCGACGCGCTCGGCCGCGCCCGTGTGCGCTCGCTGGCGCTGATGATCGGCTGCGACATCCACCCGATCAATAACCTGCGCGTGCTGCGTTATCTGGTCAAGGAAGCTGGCCTGAGCGAAGAAGCGAAGAACGCGTGGTACGTGCACTGGGTGCAGGAAGGCTTCGCCGCACTGGAAACCCAGCTGGCCGCGTCCGCCGACATGGGCCGCTTCTGCCATGGCGACACGCCCACCATCGCCGACTGCTTCCTGGTGCCGCAAGTGTTCAACGCGGTGCGCTTCAACATCGACCTGACGCCGTACCCGGTCATCGTGCGCATCGACGCCGCGCTGCGCGAGCTGCCGGCCTTCGCCGCGGCCCATCCGTCGGCTCAGCCCGACGCCGAGTAACGGAACCATGCCTGGCACCGGCCGGTCTTACGACCATGCGGTGCACAGGAGGGTCCGATGGGCAAGCGCATCCTGCTGATTCAGGGGCATCCCGATCCATGTCCGGATCATCTCTGCCATGCGCTGGCCGAGGCTTACGCGAGCGGCGCCAAAGCTGCCGGCCATGAGCTGCGCACGACCACTGTGGCGCAGCTCGACTTTCCCTTGCTGCGCAACGAGCATGAATGGGAAAAGGGTGCGCTGCCCGATGCGCTGCGCAAGGCCCAGGACGATATCTTCTGGGCGCAGCACATGGTCATTTTCTTCCCGCTGTGGCTGGGCGACATGCCGGCCTTGTTCAAGGGCTTTCTGGAGCAGGTGGCCAGACCCGGTTTTGCATTTGCCGCCGATCGCCCTCTCGTCAAAAAGCTGCTGGCAGGGCGTTCCGCGCGGGTGGTTGTCACCATGGGCATGCCTGCGCTGCTGTACCGGCTGTATTTCCGGGCCCACAGCATCAAATCTCTCAAGCGCAATGTGCTTTCCTTTGTCGGCATCAGGCCGGTACGCCAGACGCTGATCGGCATGGTCGGCCGCGCCGAGCCTGGCGTGGTGTCGGACTGGGCGCTCAGAATGGAAGACATGGGCCGTGAAGGCAAGTAGGCCCCATCACGGGAGCGAGGCGAGCCAGGCCCGGGGCGACGTGCCGACGCGCTGCGCGAATACACGCGACAGCGCCGATGCGTTTGCGTAGCCTAATTCATCGGCGACCAATTTGACCGCATCGCCGCGGCGCAGGCGCGACTTTGCCAGCGACATGCGCCAGTCGGCCAGGTAGTCGGCCGGCGTGGTGCCGACGACCGTTTTGAAATGCGCGGCAAAGGCGCTGCGCGACATGCCCGCTTCGCGCGCCATGGTGTCGAGCGTCCATGCCTGCCCGGGCTCTTCGTGCAGACGGGTGAGGGCGCGCGCCAGCGCCGGATCGCCCAATCCCGCCATCATGCCGCCCGAGATGCCGCATTCATCGGGGTGATCCAGCATCCAGCGCAGCAGCTGCAGCAGCACGACTTCGAACAGGCGGTCGGCCAGCAGCCGCTGTCCGCATCGGACGCGCTCGGCCTCGCCGAACAGCAGCGCCAGAGCGTCCCCCAGCCCCTCGACTCGCGCCAATGGCACCACGATCAGCGGCGGCAGCGCGCGCACCACGGGATGGGCGGGACCTTCGTCGAAGCTGACCGCCGCGCACACGAAGTCCGCGCCGCCGACGGGTGCATTGTGAAATGTGTGCGTGAGGGGCTGCGGGTAGAACAACAGCGTTGGTTCGCAGATGGCGATCTTGCGCAGCACGCCGTCGCGCGCGTGGTGGGTCACGACCATTTCCCCGCGCCGCAGCAGGTGCAGAAAGCCGCGTCCTGGCACGGCCTCGAACTTGTCCACGCCGCATAGCGGCCCGGCGTGGAAAAAGTGGGTGCGGGCGCGAAAGCGTTCCAGCAGGGCGGACAGTCGATCGGGCGGAGCGTTGGCGGTCATTGTACGAAAAGGTATGTTTTGGCGACTTAATGATACCTATCATACTTCAAGAACGCGGAAAATTCTTCTGTCGGCGCAATCGGCGCCGCTTCGATCCCTCTCCAGAAAGGCTTATCATGACCCGCGTACAACTCATCGACCCTGCCAACACCACCGCCAACCGCGCTGCCGTCTTGACTCAGATTCACGGCGCCTTCGGTGCGACGCCAAACATGTTCAAGGCGGTGGCCAATTCGCCTGCCGCGCTGCAGGTAATGTGGGGTGCCTTCGGCGCCCTGGGCAAAGGAAGCATCGGCGCGAAACTGGGCGAGCAGATCGCCGTGGCCGTTGCTGAACAAAACAAGTGCGATTACTGCTTGGCCGCGCATACCGCCCTGGGCAAAGGTGCTGGTTTGACTGCGCAGCAATTGGCGGGCGCGCAGGCCGGACAGTCGGGCGACCCGCAGGTGGCTGCGGCACTGGCATTTGCACTCAAGCTGGTGGCGCAGCGTGGTCAGGTGAGCGATGGCGATGTGGCCGCCTTGCGCAGCGCCGGCTTTGGCGATGAACAGATCGTCGAAATCCTGGCTCACGTCGCGCTCAATATCTTCACCAACTACGTCAACGTAGCATTCGACGTGCCGCTGGACTTCGCACCGGTCCCGCTTCTCAAGGCTGCCTGATCTTCCGGTTCAGGCAGGCGCTCCGGTATGATGCAAGCGTGTGTGCCGAATCAGGCACGCACGCTTGTCACTTGTCTCATCGAGGAAGGAGCCGGAACATGATTTTGCGCGCGTATGTAGGTCTGTGTTTGAGTGTGTTCATGGTGACGCAAGTGCTACCGGCGGAGGCAGCCGATGGCGCCGGCCACATCACCGGCGTGGGCGGGATTTTCTTCAAAGCGAAGGATCCGAAAGCGCTCGCCGCCTGGTATCGAGACGTGCTCGGCTTGCCGCTGGAAGTGTGGGGCGGCGCCAAACTGCGCTACGACGCGCCGCAGCACCCGCCTGCGTTGATCTGGACTGCCTTCCCGGCCACGACGCGCTATTTCGCGCCGTCCACCAGCGAATTCATGATCAATTACGCGGTTGACGACATGGACGCTTTCCTCAAACGGATTGAAGCGAAAGGCGTCGCGATCTTGAAGCGCACGGACGACGATCCGAGTGGCCGCTTCGCCTGGGTGCTCGACCCGGAGGGCAACAAGATTGAGCTGTGGGAGCCGAAACGGGCCGTGGCCCCTGACTCGAAACCGTAATTCGCCAACGGACCGACGACGTGACTTCACGTCCACATGAAATGAATATCGTCGCGCCAAGGAGCGGTGAACATGAAGATCCACCAAATACGTCATGATCGAGCCTGAAGAACATCTTTGGGCCGCTGGAAACACCGAAGTTCCTGCCTATTGGTTCTTACCCAGAAAGGCTATACCGTCAGCGTCACCCATCTTGCTGGCGGTGAGGAGGGCTGGGCCGCTGAAAATCCGGCAAGACTTATCAAGCGGGCAGTTTGCTGGAACTGCTCGGACTGGTATCCATGCGTGAGGTTCTTGGCGCCAGCTGGAGGGCGTCCGATCATGAAGTTGATGCTTTCATCCGGCGTTTCCATCAAGGTGAAGGCGAAAAATGATCATCTCGCAAGCAATCGCAATGTTGGAGGCTTTCCTGTCATTTTGGGATGGACTGAGTGACGAGGCCGGGCCGGTGGTTTGAGATGCGGAAAGCATCACTTTGAAATGGTGTAGCGCCATTCCTGTCCCTTTGAATAATCCTGATCCATCGTCAAGAAGATTTCGTGTGACTCCAAAAACGTCTCTCGTTGCCGCTTCGGCCTTCATCGCTTTGTTCGGGCCCTGTTCTGCCTTTGCATCCTGCCCTGGTACGCATTTGCAGCCGACGACGAACTACGGGCGTGCGTTCGGCCGGCCAGAAAAAGTAACAGTCGAAATCGATCCACGCCCGGGGTCACGATACGAAGACGTCGCGTTCCAGTACTTTGAATTTCAATCGCGGGAGCCCGGATACTCTCCGGTCTTCGGCGTGCATGTGCTGCAGGATTCGCATTCGGCGCGGGCGCGCGTCGTATTGGGGAGACTAAAAAATGGAAAGCCGGTATTGGACCAGTCGCCGCTGGATCAGCAGACCGTCGACCTGATCGTAGCGATCGCCGCCCCCATCGTCCGCAACACGCACTATCGCGAAGTGCCTTGTTCAGCGTTTTACACGGATGGATATGTGATACAGGTCGGTGTCGCCTGGCGCGGCGGAGATAGCGATGCGGATTTCATTGGTGGCGAAGCGCATGTCCCAATCCCGGGTTCGCCAGCCGATCAGCTCAAGGTGCTGGGCCGGGCGTTGCGGGAGATCGCTTCGAAAAAACTGGCCGAGAAAGATCTGGAGAGGTTTTTGCGAGAAAAGGGGATCGCACGGAGCGATCCGCCAACATGATGCGACCCGGCCGTGCATCGGCCGGGTGCTGAAGCAGAATTAATGCGCCTTGGCGCGATCCGGCTCCGACGGCGCCGAGATTTCTTCCAGCGCCTGCTCGATGCCTTTGGACTGCTTGGTCGCCATATCGCCCAGCGACACGATGCCCACCAGGCTGTGCGACTGCTGGTCCACCACTGGCACGCGGCGGATCTGCACATTGCCCATTTGCCCCAGCACTTCATCGACCGACTGGCTCGAGAAGCAGGTGCGCACGTCGGTGCTCATGACGTCGCCCACGCGGGTCGATTCAGGGGATTTTCCGGCGGCGGTAGAACGCACGGTGATGTCGCGGTCGGTGATCATGCCCACCAGCTTTTTGCCGTCGCAGACGGGAATCGAGCCGATATTGAACTCTTCCATCATTTGCGCGGCGCGGCGCACGCTGTCCTCTGGCGAGATTTGCTGCACATTCTGGGTCATGACATCTTGAATCGTTTGCATTTGGGGCTCCTTGTTGATTTGACTGCGGTTTTGTCAATAATGCATGAGTCGGCGAAAGCGTGGCGCTAGCTTGAACCGGTGCCGGCGTGCGCTACAATCGCGCCTTTGCGCCTGCCTTTTCCATGTCATCCGTCGCCATCCCCACCGCCATCCTCGACGCCTTGTCGCTCGCCCATCCATCCTGGCATCCGATCCTGCGCGCCGGCCTGGACGCGGTCGCGCGCGCCAATCCCGTCTATCTTCCGGCGCTGGCGCAAGACGCCTATTTGCCGACCGAACAGCGCCTGTTCGCCGCCTTCGCCTTGCCGCTCGACGAAGTGCGCTACGTGCTGGTGGGAGAGGGGCCTTACCCGCGCGCGCAAAGCGCGACCGGTGTGTGCTTCATGGATGGCGCCGTGGGCAGCCTGTGGTGCGAGAGCGGCCTGTCCAAGCCCGTCAACAAGGCGACGTCGCTGCGCAATTTTATGAAAATGCTGCTGGTCGCCGACGGCCAGCTATCGGCCGACGACACCGGTGGCGCAGCGATGGCGCCGGTCGCCGCACGGGTGCAGGGCAATGGCGGCATCGCTACCCTGGCACAGCTCCAGGCCAACCTGACCGCGCACGGCTTCCTCCTGCTGAACGCCTCGCTGGTGTTCCGCTCGACCGTCGCCCCGGTGATCGACGCGCGCGCCTGGCTGCCATTCCTGCAGACGATATTGGACGCCCTGCGCAAAAAAGAGTCAGTGCCGACGCTGGTGCTTTGGGGGAAGATTGCTGAGCAGCTCAAGAAGCTGGACGGTGTGGAGAAGTTTCCACAGCTGGTATCGGAACATCCCTACAACCTCAGCTTCATCCAGCATGCTGGGATGCAAGACTTTTTCAGGCCGATGAGGTTGCTTCGCGTCAAGAAGTGAGCCAGGCAAAACCGCCCCCTCCAAGACAAAGCCCCACGATTTTGTTATACTTGACTAAATCGTTCAACTAATCGGCCTATTCATAGGGCAGATGGGCTTGAATAAGGGCAATATTTTAACAGATTCGGGGTAGGAATGCGTCTGACCACCAAAGGCCGTTTTGCGGTTACAGCCATGATCGATCTTGCCTTGCGCCAAGGTAAGGGACCGGTCACGCTGGCCGGCATCAGCCAGCGGCAGGCCATCTCGCTGTCTTATCTGGAGCAGCTATTCGGCAAACTGCGCCGCCACGAGATCGTCGAATCGATCCGCGGTCCGGGCGGCGGCTACAGCCTGGCGCGCCGCGCCGACAAAGTGACCGTGGCCGACATCATCATCGCCGTCGACGAGCCGCTTGACGCGACCCAGTGCGGCGGCAAAGAGAACTGCCACGGCGCCGATGCCGCCACCGGCGCGCGCTGCATGACCCACGAGCTGTGGGCCACGCTGAACGAAAAGATGGTCGATTATCTCGACTCGGTCTCGCTGCAAGACCTGGTCGACCAGCAGCACCAGAAGAATTCTGAACAAGTCGTCGTCTTGCACCGGAACCCGGCTGCAGTGGCACAAAATTGAAGCATATTGGAGTGAATTGATGAACGCCCCTCTGGACAAAAACCTCGAGCAGACCTTCGTGACTGCGCCGCACTTCCCGATCTACATGGATTATTCGGCCACCACGCCGATCGACCCGCGCGTCGCCGACAAGATGATTCCTTACCTGCGCGAGCAGTTCGGCAATCCCGCTTCGCGCAGCCACATGTACGGCTGGACCGCGGAAGCGGCAGTCGAAGAAGCGCGCGGCCACGTCGCTGCGCTGGTCGGTGCCGATCCGCGCGAGATCATCTGGACCTCGGGCGCGACCGAATCGAACAATCTGGCCATCAAGGGCGCGGCGCAGTTCTACAAGACCAAGGGTAAGCACATCATCACGGTCAAGACTGAACACAAAGCGGTGCTGGACACCGTGCGCGAGCTGGAACGCGTCGGCTTCGAAGCGACCTATCTTGAGCCGCAAGACAATGGCCTGATCACCGTGGCCCAGCTGGAAGCGGCGATCCGTCCGGATACGATTCTGGTGTCGGTCATGCTGGTCAATAACGAGATCGGCGTGATCCAGCCGATCGAAGAACTGGCCGCACTCACGCGCTCCAAGGGCATCATCTTCCATTGCGACGCGGCCCAGGCCACCGGCAAGGTCAAGATCGACCTGGAAAACTCCAAGGTCGACCTGATGACCTTCACCGCCCACAAGACCTACGGCCCGAAAGGCATTGGCGCCCTGTACGTGCGCCGCAAGCCGCGCGTGCGCCTCGAAGCGCAGATGCACGGCGGCGGTCACGAGCGCGGCCTGCGTTCGGGCACTCTGGCCACCCATCAAATCGTCGGCATGGGCGAAGCCTTCCGCATCGCCAAAGAAGAGATGGACACCGAGATCGCCCGCATCACCGCGCTGCGCGACCGTCTGGCCAAGGGCCTGCAGGAGATCGAAGAGGTCTACATCAACGGCGACATGGAACACCGCGTGCCGCACAACCTGAACGTCTCGTTCAACTACGTTGAAGGCGAGTCCCTGATCATGGCGATCAAGGATATCGCCGTGTCGTCCGGTTCGGCCTGCACCTCGGCCAGCCTGGAACCGTCGTACGTGCTGCGCGCCCTGGGCCGCAGCGACGAACTGGCGCACAGCTCCATTCGTTTTACCATCGGCCGTTTTTCGACCGAAGCCGACATCGATTTCGCAGTGGACCTGCTCAAATCGAAGGTCCACAAGCTGCGCGAACTGTCGCCGCTGTGGGATATGTTCAAAGAAGGGATCGACATCAACTCGATCCAATGGGCAGCCCACTAACCGTATTGAATATTCAGGAGTTCTAAAATGGCATACTCGGAAAAAGTGTTGGATCACTACGAAAATCCACGAAACGTCGGCGCCTTCGACAAGGGCGACGAAACGATCGGCACCGGCATGGTCGGCGCGCCTGCCTGCGGCGACGTCATGAAGCTGCAAATCAAGGTCGGCGCCGATGGCCTGATCGAAGACGCAAAGTTCAAGACCTACGGCTGCGGCTCGGCGATCGCTTCGTCGTCGCTGGTGACCGAATGGGTCAAGGGTAAAACGCTCGACCAGGCACTGTCGATCAAGAACACCCAGATCGCGGAAGAACTGGCGCTGCCGCCAGTGAAAATCCACTGCTCGATCCTGGCTGAAGACGCGATCAAGGCCGCGGTGCTCGACTACAAAACCAAGCACCCGACCGCCGCTTAAATTGCTGGAGAAATTATGGCAATCACACTGACCGAAAAAGCAGCGAAGCACATCAACCGCTACATCGAACGTCGCGGCAAAGGTGTGGGTCTGCGTTTTGGCGTGCGCACGACGGGCTGTTCGGGGCTCGCTTACAAGCTCGAATACGTGGATGAAGCGCAGGCCGAAGACAATGTCTTCGAGTCGCACGGCGTCAAGGTCTTCGTGGACCCGAAAAGCCTGCCGTACATTGACGGCACCGAGCTCGATTTCACGCGCGAAGGCTTGAACGAAGGCTTCCGCTTCAACAATCCGCAGGTCAAGGACGAATGCGGTTGCGGCGAAAGCTTCCGTATCTAAACGATGCAGAATCACTTCGACCTGTTCGCGCTGCCCGCCAAGTTCGCCGTCGACATGGGCGCGCTCGACGCGGCCTACCGCGATGTGCAGGGGCAGGTCCACCCGGACCGCTTCGTGGGCGCCAGCGACGCTGAAAAGCGGGTGGCGATGCAGTGGGCGACCCGCGCCAACGAGGCTTACCAGACGCTCAAGAACCCGCAAAAGCGCGCGCAGTACCTGTGCGAGCTGCATGGCGTGGACTTGAAGACGGAATCGAATACGGCCATGCCGGCGGCGTTCCTGATGCAGCAGATGGAGTGGCGCGAAGCGCTCGGCGACGCCAGGGCGGCCAAGGATATGGACGCGCTCGAGGCATTGGATACCGAAGTAGGGCAGGACCGCAAGGCGCGCATGGCGCAGATCGGCGAACAGCTCGACGCGGGCGATTACGAGCACGCCGCGCAAGGCGTGCGCGCCCTGATGTTCCTGGAAAAATTCGGCGAAGAGCTGCATTACGCTTTAGACGCGCTCGATAACTAGCAGTTTGCACGTCGTCCTCGCGAAGGCGCTGGGGTATACCCCAGCCCCATAGCGCCATTGAGCCGCTACTGAGCACAATTGCTATGGGGCTGGGGTACACCCCAGCGCCTCCGCGAGGACGACGGCGAAAACAGAAAAATATAATGGCACTTCTTCAGATCTCAGAACCGGGCATGTCCACGGCACCGCACCAGCACCGGCTGGCGGTCGGCATCGACCTGGGTACCACCAACTCGCTCGTGGCAACCGTCCGCAGCGGCATCCCCGAAGTGCTGAGCGACGAAGACGGCCGCCCCTTGCTGCCATCGGTCGTGCGCTACCTGCCCAACGGCCACGCCAACATCGGCCACAAGGCGCAAGCCCACCAGACCACCGATCCCAAGAACACTATCGTCTCGGTCAAGCGCTTCATGGGCCGCGGCCTGAAGGACATCGCCTACGCCGAGAACATGCCGTACGCGTTCCAGGATGCGCCCGGCATGGTGCAGATCAAAACGGTCGCCGGCGTCAAGAGCCCGGTCGAGATCTCCGCGCAGATCCTGGCCACGCTGCGCCAGCGCGCCGAAGATTCACTCGGCGACGAACTGGTCGGCGCCGTCATCACCGTGCCCGCCTACTTCGACGACGCCCAGCGCCAGGCCACCAAGGACGCGGCCCAGCTGGCCGGCCTGAACGTGCTGCGCCTTCTGTCCGAGCCGACCGCCGCGGCGATTGCCTACGGCCTCGATCACGGTTCCGAAGGCGTGTACGCCGTCTACGATCTGGGCGGCGGTACCTTCGACATTTCGATTCTCAAGCTGTCCAAAGGCGTGTTCGAAGTGCTGTCCACGGGCGGCGACTCCGCGCTCGGCGGCGACGACTTCGACCACCGCCTGTTCTGCTGGATCTGCGAACAAGCCAAGCTGGCGCCGTTGTCCGACGAGGACACCGCCACCCTGATGGTCAAGGCGCGCCAGGCCAAGGAGCTGCTTTCGACCAATGGCGACACCACGGTCGACGCGATCCTGAACTCCGGCGAAATCGTCCACGTGAAGGTGCCGGCCGAAGTGTTCGCCGACATCACCAAGCACCTGGTCGGCAAGACCATGAACGCGATCAAAAAGGCGCTGCGCGACGCGTCGGTGTCGGTCGACGACGTCGACGGTGTCGTCATGGTCGGCGGCGCCACCCGCATGCCGCACGTGCGCCGCGCCGTGACCGAATTCTTCAAAACAATCCCGCACGCGAACATCGATCCGGACAAGGTTGTGGCGCTGGGCGCCGCGATCCAGGCCAACCTCCTGGCCGGCAACCGCGCCGCCGGCGACGACTGGCTGCTGCTGGACGTGACCCCGCTGTCGCTCGGCATCGAAACCATGGGCGGCCTGGTCGAGAAGATCATCCCGCGCAATTCGACCATTCCGTGCGCCCGTGCGCAGGAGTTCACCACCTTCAAGGATGGCCAGACCGCGCTGGCGGTGCACGTGCTGCAGGGCGAGCGCGAACTGGTGTCCGACTGCCGTTCGCTGGCGCGCTTCGAGCTGCGCGGCATTCCACCGATGGTGGCCGGCGCCGCGCGCATCCGCATCACCTACCAGGTTGACGCCGACGGCTTGCTGTCGGTCTCGGCGCGCGAAACGCGCTCGGGCGTCGAGGCGTCGATCACCGTCAAGCCGTCGTACGGCCTGGCCGACGACGAAGTGGCGCGCATGCTGCAGGATTCGTACACCTCGGCCAAAGGCGACATGGTCGCGCGCGCGCTGCGCGAAGAGCAAGTTGAGGCGGACCGCATCCTGCTGGCCACGCAGTCGGCGCTCGACACCGACGGCGGCCTGCTGTCGCCGGATGAACGCAGCGCGATCGACCGCGAGATGGCGGCCGTGGCCGAAGCCAAATCGGCTGCCGACCCCTCCTTCATCCACGACGCGGTGGCCAAGCTGGCCGCCGTCACCGAAGAATTCGCATCGCGCCGCATGGACCAAAGCGTGCGCAGCGCGCTCGCCGGCAAAACGCTTGACGAAGTCTGATCACATTTAAAAGGTAGCCCCGTGCCACAAATCGTATTCCTCCCTCATCCCGTGTTCTGCCCGGAAGGCGCCGTCATTGAAGCGCCGAGCGGCAAATCGGTGTGCGACGTCATGCTCGAAAACGACATCGAAATCGAGCACGCATGCGACCGCGTCTGCGCCTGCACCACCTGCCACGTGCTGGTGCGCGAAGGCTACGCGTCGCTTAACGAGCCGGAGGAAAAAGAAGAAGATCTGCTCGACCGCGCCTGGGGCCTGGAGCCCGTCTCGCGCCTGTCGTGCCAGGCTATCGTCGGTACCGAAGACCTGGTCGTCGAGATCCCGAAATACACGATCAACCACGCAGCCGAAAAGAACCATTGATCATGAGATGGAGCGACATTTCCCTCATCGCCGAGGCGCTGTACGACAAGTTCCCCGAGATCGATCCGATCACGGTGCGCTTTACCGACCTGCATAACTGGGTCGTCGATCTCGAAGGCTTCGACGACGATCACACGCGCGGCGGGGAAAAAGTCCTCGAGGCGATCCAACAGGCGTGGATCGATGAAGCGCGCTGACACTGCCAAGCCGGCCGAAGCGCTGGCGCCCGAGATCCGTCCCGGCCAGTCGATCGCGCTGCTGCAGGAACTGCACATCCTCACGCGTGACGGCAAACTCAATCAGGACAGCCGGCGCAAGCTCAAACAGGTGTACCACCTGGTCCAGTTCATCGAACCGCTGATCCGCGAGATCCAGCAGGACCATCCCGCCATTTCGCTGGTCGATCATGGGGCGGGCAAGTCCTACCTGGGCTTCATCCTGTATGACCTGTTCTTCAAGACGCTCGACGACGGCTCGCGCATCTACGGCATCGAAACGCGCGAAGAACTGGTGCAAAAGTCGGCCGCGCTGGCGCAAAAGCTGGGCTTCCCCGGCATGTCGTTCCTGAACCTGTCGGTGGCCGATTCGACCAAGTCGGACAAGCTGCCCGCGCAGATCGACATCGTGACCGCGCTCCACGCCTGCAATACGGCGACCGACGACGCCATCGATTTTGCGCTCAAAAAGCGCGCCAAGTTCATGGTGCTGGTGCCGTGCTGCCAGGCCGAAGTGGCTTCTGTCCTCAAGAAGAACAAGGGCAAGGACCTGGGCAAGAGCGCGCTGACCGAAATCTGGCGCCACCCGCTGCACACGCGCGAATTCGGCAGCCAGGTCACCAACGTGCTGCGCTGCCTGCAGCTCGAGGCGCACGGCTACCAGGTCAATGTGACCGAACTGGTGGGCTGGGAGCATTCGATGAAAAATGAACTGATCATCGCCAGCTACAAGAATCTGCCGCGCAAGCGCCCGACCGAGCGCCTGCAGGAAGTGCTGGCCACGCTCGGCCTGGAAGAGATGGGCGAGCGCTTCTACACCGAACAACTCGAAAAAGCCGAAGCGACGACATGAGCCAACTGACCGACCACTGGATCGACATGCGCAGCGACACCGTGACCCAGCCAAGCGACGATATGCGTGCCGTGATGGCGGTAGCACCGGTAGGCGACGATGTGTATGGCGACGACCCGACCGTCAACCGTCTGCAGGATGTGGCGGCGGAGATGTTCGGTTACGAGGCCGGCCTGTTCGCGCCATCGGGAACCCAGAGCAATCTGATCGCGCTGCTGGTGCATTGCGCGCGCGGCGACGAATACCTGGTCGGCCAGGAAGCGCACACCTACAAATACGAAGGCGGCGGCGCCGCAGTGCTGGGCAGTATCCAGCCGCAGCCGATCGCCAACCAGCCTGACGGCAGCATCGCCCTGGCAGATATCGAAGCCTATATCAAGCCGGACGACATGCACTTCGCACGCACCCGGATCCTGGCGCTGGAGAACACCATCGGCGGACGCGTGCTGGGCGCTGATTACATGAAAGCGGCGACCACGCTGGCGCATGCGCGCGGTCTTGCCACGCACCTCGATGGCGCGCGCATCTGCAACGCGGCCGTCAAGCAGGGCATCAGCGTGCGCGAAGCGACCGCCGGATTCGACACTGTCTCCGTCTGCCTGTCGAAAGGCCTGGGCGCGCCGGTCGGCTCGGTTCTGCTGGGACCGAAGTCCTTCATCGAGCAGGGCAAGCGCTGGCGCAAAATGCTGGGCGGCGGCATGCGCCAGGCCGGCATCCTTGCCGCTGCCGGCTTGTACGCGCTCGAGCACAACGTCGGGCGCCTTGCGGATGACCACACCAACGCGGCCAATCTGTCGCGCGGCCTGGCACAGATATCGCAGCTGAAGGTCGCCACGCCCCAAACGAACATTTTTTACGTTGAGGTTCCGCCTGCCGCCGTCGACGCCTTGCGCGCGACGCTGCTGCGCGAACGGATCCGCATCACCGTCGGTCAGCACACACGTCTGGTCACGCACCTGAACGTGTCGGCGGCCGACGTGGAACGCACGATCGCCGTATTCACCGCATTCTTTAAAGACTGGCACGCTGCCTGATGACCGACACTTCGATCCGCCTCGCCAAGCGCGTGGCTGAAATGATTCCATGCTCGCGCAATGAGGCCGAGCAGTATATTTCCGGCGGCTGGATCAGCGTCGACGGCGTGGTGGTCGAAGAACCTGGCGCGCGCGTGCTCGACGAGCAGGAAGTGGTCATCCATGCAGATGCGACGCTGGCCGAGATCCTGCCGGTGACGATCCTGCTGCACAAGCCGGCCGGGTACAACGCCGGCATCGGCACCGATGGCGCCGACGCGACCACGCTGCTGTCGGCGGAAACCCTGCTGCCGGCCGATCATGGCAACCAGCGCTTCCTGCGCCGCCACCTGTCCAAGCTGACGCTGTGCTCACCGATCGAGACCAAATCGAGCGGCCTGGTGGTCTACACCCAGGACTTCCGCGTGGCGCGCAAGCTGGTCGACGAAGGCAATCGCGTCGAACAGGAATTCGTGGTCGAAGTCGCGGGCGATATCCGTGAAGATGGCCTCAAGCTGCTCAATCACGGCCTCACGTTCAACGGCAAGGAAATCCCGCCGATGAAGGTCAGCTGGCAGAACGAAACGCGTTTGCGTTTCGCGCTCAAGGGCGTCAAGCCGGGGCAGCTGGTGCACATGTGCCGCATGGTCAACCTGACCGTGGTGAGCATGAAGCGCCTGCGCATCGGCCGCGTGCCGATGGCTAGTTTGCCGGTGGGGCAGTGGCGCTATCTCCACGAGTACGAACGATTCTAGACTCCGTCGGCGTTTGATATGAGCAACGACGATATTCTGAACTTGACCCGCCGATGCCTCCAGCCATTCTTCGAAACCTGATCGCCGCCGCCGTTCTTGCGTCACCTGTCGTCTTGACGCTTATTTCCGGCTGCGCTGCGTTTGCGAATTCGCATGCGATGAGGCCGGCCGCAATGGCCTGGACGCTGGTCGCGTTGGGATCTGCGATTGCAGGTTTCAATCTTCATTTTGCATTTGTTCGCCCTGTTCTTTATGCCCGGCGCCATGCCGGTTCCGTTGAGGGGCTTCGGCACGTCTCGGGTATTCCTATCGTCGGTTCAATTTTCTGCGCGTTGGCGGTGATGTCCGCCTGGGGCCACATTTGGATCGCTTGCGCCAGTTTGTTGATTTTGCTGGCGGACCCTTCCGGGGTTGTCTGGCTGCTCGTTTTTCTCAGCCGCGACCCGTCGCTATGGCGCGGGCGGTGAATCCTCGACGCGCGCAGATGAATGATTCTTGAGGCGGCAATCAGTACCGGCGTACACTTGTCCGCCTGACGATGACCGACAATGTTCAGGAGGACCGGCATGGCCAAGTACCTTATCTCCTTTCCCAGCGCAGCAATGGGAGTGCCCGAAGGCGAATTGGCCGCGGTAGGCAATGACGCCAGCGCCGTGATCGATGCAGCGAAAGCGGCTGGCGTCTACGTTTTCGCCGGTGGTATCGATGAGGCGGTGTCACCCGTCCTCGTGTCAGGCGACGGGACTGTTGCCAACGGCGGCTATCCCTGGGCGCCCGCGCTCAATGGCGGCTTCACCGTGCTGGAACTGCCGTCGCGCGACGACGCCGTCGCTTGGGCGGCGCGCATCGCCAAGGCTTGCCGTTGCGAGCAAGAGCTGCGCGTCTTCGGGTTCGATCCACGCGCCTGAGCGCAACACGCCTTATTTGCGACCCGGCCGTTTTTCGCTTGCGGCGCCATACCGCGCCACTTCGCTGGCAAACCGCATGTCGCCATGGCTGCCCATCCACGTCCACATGGCGTCGACCGCCTCGCCATAGCGATCGTAGTACTGTTTGGTGAAAGCGAGCCAGAACCGGTGCGTGCGAAGGGGAACCTGGAGCCGTATCAACTGCTTGCCGAACTTGGCGGCGACCGTCGCGTCCATATTCGTGGGCACGACCATGGTGGCGGCATAGCCATCGATGCGGCCGCGGGCCAGCTTTTCCAGATTGCGCGCTTCATCGTGGGCGCCATCGTCGACCTGGTAACCCTCGATGCGTAATTGCGCGGCGAGCGACGCGCCATTGTTCATGCCCAGCCTGCGCGTGCGGAAGTACTTGCGCGGGTCCGTGTCCGGCCCGATCTTGTCGCTGGCCCGCACGAAAACGACGGTATACATCTGGACCGCGCGTTGTTCGTCAAGCTTGCCCGCCTTGCCGACCGGTAGCGCAAACTCCTTGGCGTCCCCCTGCGTTGCACTCATGAGTGTGGCGTCGATATCATTGTTCCCCAGCGCATTGCGCAGCCGCAGGGGTGGGAGCCGCACGGACACCATCGTGCAGCCGCCCGCAGCGGCAATGGCGCGCAGCAAGTCCACGGCCGCGCCGGGGGGATCGGCTTCCGTGCGGCCGTTACCAAGAAAATAAGGAGGACGGTCCTGGTCGACGTAGCCAACACGCACGGGGGCACAGGTTCCCGCAGCCGGTGGAGCGGGTAGCATGAATGCCAGTGAAAGGAAGAGGGCCGCAGCGCGCATGTCGGAGACCTTGCTGTTCTCCTGACAATTGTATTCCTGAATGCATTACTTATATGCGCAATGCATAAATTTTTGCGTCAAGGGCATGCTAACGCTTCTTCTTGGCATTGGAATTGAAGGTACGCGAGTAGAACCCAGGTTCTTTTTTCGCTACCCACGCGATAAAAGTGCGGATTTCCTCGTTCTCGCGCAGCGCTTCCCAAGTGTGATACGCGCGGAGCAATTCCCGTTCCGTGAACGCGGAGTGAATCTTGCGGTGGCAGATTTTGTGCACCAGGAACTGCTCGGTGCCTTTGAATTTCTTCGGCACCAGATGATGCCGGTCCACGTTGACCGATCCCAGAATACGCCCGCACAAGGGGCAAGTTGACTCGTCCACACCACACTCCGTTACCAATGCTTACCACCTCGAATGACGCCCGCCTTTACAATGCCGCCTGCATTACCCTCCATAGATAAAGGCATCATAATGAAATTCCAACATATTTGCGTGATCGCGCTTGCCGCCATCGGCGCTCCGGCATTCGCCGCCGACGATCTCGATAACCTGGGCACGCTGACCCAGTCCGAATTCGCCAACCTGTCCAAGGATCTCACGGCCGCTGCCAGCTACAAGGGCGTCTCGCCCGCCGAGCCGCTGGGCCTGACCGGTTTCGACATCGGCGTCGAACTGACGTCCACCAAAATGGACCATGGCGATGCCTGGAAAAAGGCCGGCGCCGACAGCGCCAATCTGACCATGCCGAAAGTACACATCCACAAAGGCTTGCCATTCAATATCGACGTCGGCGCCAGCCTGGCGGCGGTGCCGGGTTCGGACATCAAGGTCGGCGGCGCCGAAGTCAAATACGCGCTGATCGAAGGCGGCACCGCCACCCCGGCCGTATCGGTGCGCGGCGCCTATTCGCGCCTGTTCGGCGTCGATCAGCTCGATGCCAATACGCGCAGCCTGGAACTGACGGTCTCGAAAGGCTTCCTGAACATGACGCCCTATGGCGGCATCGGCAAGGTGTGGGGCACGCTGACCCCGCACGCCGGCATCCTGACCAAGGAAACGCCAAGCGCCACCAAACTGTTTGCCGGCCTGAACTTCAGCCTCGGTTTCGGCAACCTGGCCGCGGAAGTCGACCAGACCGGCGACAGCAAATCGGTCAGCGTGAAGATGGGCTTCCGCCTCTAAAGAGGCAAACGGCGATGCTGACAGTTTGATCACAGTGTTGCCGAATACCCCTGACGCGGGAGGATTGTGCTTGATCCTGTGCAACTCCGGCGGTAAGCTTGATGTATTAGCTACCCCGGAGGATGTCGAATGAGTACTGAATGCCAAGGTTGCCCTGCCTGTGAGTCATTGCGCGCGGAACTGGAAGAAAAAGACCGCCTGATTGTCGCCTTGCAGGAGCGGATGCGCAACGACGTCCTCACCGGCGTCCACAACCGCCGCAGCCTGACCTCGCTGATCGACGACGAGCTGATGCGTTCCTCGCGTACTGGCCAGCCTTTCTGTTTCGCCGTCATCGGTATCGACGGCATGCAGGCGATCAATGAACAATTCGGACCGGAAGTGGGCGACCTGGTGCTGCAGACAATCGCGCGCGAATCGTGCCTGCTGCTTCGCACGCTGGACCGCTTCGGCCGCATCGGCGACGATGCCTTCGGCATCATCTTGCCCGTCACCTGGCTGCACCAGGGCGTACTGGCCATGAACCGTCTCAATGCCTTCATCGCCGGCTTCGACTGGAAAACGGTCACGCCTGGCCAGGCGGTCACTTTCTCGACCGGCCTGACCACCAACGCCCCTGCCGAAAAGGCTGAGAACATGATCGAGCGCGCGCTCAAGGCGCTGGCCGAAGCCAAGTCCGCCGGTCCCAACAACATGCAAACGCTCGAGCAGGAACTGCCCGCCAGCCTGTTCGCCAATATGGACGACTGATCCCCGCCACGCCGTCACTTGCTGGCGGCGTGCGCCACCGTCACGGCCCACCATGGGCCGTCGGTCTGCCCCATCTGCACGGCCCAATACCACGCCGATACATCGCTCCACTGCGCGCCTGCGCGGTCGACAATCCGCTCGCGCACTTCCAGCGCCACCGCACCCTTGGAGGCGGTAAAGCCCGACCAGCGCTCCTCGCCTTTGACCGCCACCGGCAGCGGCACCAGCGCGTAGCCATTGGCCTTGAAGCAGTCGCCGGCCGGATGCAGCTTGCGCGTGCCCGACGCCACCCAGCGCAAGATGATTTCGCGCCGGCCGTCGGTAAACCGTCCCACCCGTCCCGGGAAGTTCTGCTGGAACCGCTCTTCGACGGGCGAGAGCGGCAGGGCCGTGATGGGCGCACCTTCGAACGTGGCCGGCCAGCCCGGGAAGTGCTCGTTCGATGCGACCGCGCGCGACGGCGCTGCCAGCGGCGCCAGCGCGGCCAGCACGCACAGCAGGGCGAACAAGGCGATGGCGACCGGCTTCATGGCCGCGCTCCGGCCAGCTGCCGCACGCCGTAATAGATCGCGCATGCCGCGCCCGCAAAGCACACCACGCCGGTCCCCTGGTGGCCCCATTCCGGCAGCCGCGCCACGCCCGATTCACTGTAGAACAGGGCGGTGGCGCGCAGCGTATTGGCCGCGACGATCACGCAGCAACCGAGCGCCAGCGCGGCCACCGTGCGCAGCATGTTCAGGCGGTAGCTGAGCGCCAGTGCGCACGCCAGGTACAAGCCTGCCCACAGCATCTTCACGCCGCTGCAGGGGGCATCGATGGAGATCAGCTGGCTGCCCCAGGCCAGCATGGCACCTTCGCGCACCACGCCGATCCCGCTCATGCGCAGCATCGCGACCGACAGCGTCCCCGCCAGCACCCGCATGGGATAGCCCAGATAGAACTGCAGGCTGGCCGCCAGCGGCAGCGCCAGCATGCACAGGCCCAGCAAGGCGGCGTCGAGCCGTCGCCCGAGGCGCCAGGCGCTCGCCAGTGCGGCCAGGGCCGCAAAAGCGGCAATCGCGCCGCTCGCCGGCGGCACGCCGCACGCGGTGGCCGCGGCATACATGGCCAGCAGCGCTGCCGGCAAGGCCAGCGGCCAGCGCACGGCAGGCACTGGCGGCGCGCGCCATACGACGATCAGCGCCGTGGCCGCGGCCAGCAGGCTGGCCGAATCGTTCGAGCGATCGACGCTGGCGCCGGCGAACCAGATCCATACGGGCCACACGGCCAGGCAGATGGCGGCGGCAAGCAGCGGAAAGCGTGGCGCCATCATGCGCGCCGGCGGCGGTAGCCGTGCACGCCCAGCATCAGCAGCGCGACCGCCAGCATGGCCCAGGTCTCCGGTTCCGGAATGGTGGGCACGCTGCCGGGCGCCACCGGCTGCAGGCCGGCCTTGTCGAACGCGGCCTGCGACTCAAGCACGACCGCGCCCGAGACCGGCGTCACCAGTTGGTAGGTGCTGGCCATGGCGATGGCCTCGTCGCGCCGCGCCGGATCTACGGCGATCTGCCCGATGTGCTGCGCGGCCCACAGGCGCGCCAAATGGCCGGAGGTGAGCGCTTCGTTCGACATGGCGCGCTGCGGCGCCCGTTCGCGCTTGACGACAATGCGCCGGGCTTCGGGCCGCCAGCTGTCGAACAGCCTAGGTATCTCGTCCATCCCGTTGGCCGAACTGTGCACCGCGTCGACGAAACCGGGGCCGTCGATCCGGCCCAGGATCGCGTTCGGCCCCGGCACGACCTGCAGATCGTACAGCGCCATATGCAACGGCCGGCGCGCGATCGTTTGCAGCAGCGCGTCGGTCGATACGCCGGCCTCCGGCTGCGGACCGTGTATCCAGATGATGGCCGCGTCGTCGCTGCTGGCCCATTCCCAGGCATGGGCCAGCGCCGGTCCATTGTCTGTGCCGCCGGCAAAATCGAGCGCGTCAATGAAATCGCGGGTGGCCGCGACGTCGCCGGCGCGGTGATCGATCCAGGTGGGCGTGGCGTCGCCTGCAAACACGATCCGCACGGCCGCATTGGCGGGCAAGCTCGCCAGCGCGTCGCGCAGACGCTGCTTGCGCGGGCCGAGCGCGGCCGATCCGTCGATCACGATGGCGATGCGGCGCGGCGCTTCAGCCGCTTGTTCGCTGATGGTCTGCACGATCATATCGGTCTTGCTGCCTTTGTCGTCGCGGCTCCAGGCGACCAGGTTGGGCTGCGAGCGGCGCACTTCCAGCTGTGGCACGGTGGCACCGGGGGCCAGGTCGGCCACGTCGCCGCGCAGCGCGTACAAACCCGGCTTGACGGTTTGTGCGTGCAGTGTGGCGCTGCCGGTCAGTGGCGCGGCCGATTCGATCCACACCGCATGGTGCAGCGTAGGTTCGATCTCGAAATTGTGCTCGCTGATCGATGGCAGCTGCATCCCGGCCAGCTGCAGGTTCGCCAGCGGCATCGGCGCAGTGATGCCGATCCGGATCTTCATCTCGCCTTGCGGCTGAATCGGGAACAGTTGAACCAGCACGCGTCCGCTACCGGTGGTGGTCACCAGGAGCGGGTCGCGCCGGGCACGCACCACGCTCTGATAGGCCGCGCGCACCTGGTTGCGTCCGCCGAAGGCTGCCTCGCGCTCCTCGCCGTTGATCCACAGCGTGGCGCGCGAAACCACCGCGCCCGGCGGCAGCAGCAGCTCCATGCGGCCTTCCTGCTGCATATCGGAGTTGTTGCGCAGGACCATGGTCCATTCGAGATAGCCGAGCGCCGCCAGTGCATCGACGGAGCCGTCGATGCGCGAGCTGCTCAGCTTGACGCCATTGGCGCGCTGTCCCACTTTCTCGCCGCCCACATCGAAGTCGAACAGATTGCGGCGGTCGAAGCGGTTGCGCGGCGGCGGCGGCGGACGGCTGTCGAAAGGCGTGCCGGTCACGCGGAAGAAAGCCGCGCGTGCCTGTTCCGGGGTGAAGGTCGAACGCAGCTCGAGCAGGGCGCCGATCACGCCGCCGCGCAATTGGGCGTCCGGATAGCAGAACTGCAGCAGGACGTCTTCGCTGCCGATGGCGCGCAGCAAGCGTACGCCGCGTACCTGGGTGTCGGTCTCGCCGGCCGCTGCCATCTGCATGCCGATGCGGGTGATCGTCGCCGGCATGTCGAGTGCCAGCATCACGCCGAACGCCAGCGCCAGGCCGGCCCAGAACGACACCGGGACGTGGCCGGGAATGCGCCGCAGATTGCGGCGCGCGATCAACGACGCGACCAGCGACAGCGCCGGCGACAGCAGTAGCAGGCCAAGTCCGAACAGGACGACGAGGATGGCGCCTAACGGCATCAAAGGCAGGAACAGAACGGTATAGATCGCGCTGACGCCCGTTGCGAGGGCGTGCAGCCAGCTCAGGGCGCGCCCGGGAGCGACGCCAGTATGCAGTGCCCGCAACAGCAAGAGATTGGCGAGCGGGACCGCCGCAATCAGAAGGTAGTGGATGGGTGTCGGCAGCGGATCGAAGTAAGCCCCGCGCAGAATTTCGGTCACACACTCGAAGCCGAGCGCGGCAAATGGGAGCAGGACCCCTGCAAAGACGATGAAAGCACCGTTGCCAAGCCTGGTGAGGCGATTGTCGCTCATACGATTCCAATTCAAGTTCTGTGAAGGAACCGATGCTAAAGAATCAATATGAAGCGCGCGTGCGTTCTGTGTGCGCTATGGCACTTAGGCGGTGTCTTTCGCCTTCTTTTCTGCTTTCGGCAGCGAAATCAGGCGTGTGCCGGCCAGGCGGTCGTGCAGGAACTGGCGGTCTTTGTCGAAAAACGCGGTCATGGCCCAGCCCGCGATACCGACGCCGACCATCATGGCCGTCTGCCCGCGTGTCAGGTGGCGCGCATAGCTGGCGGCCAGGGCCGGCAAGACCCAGCCCCAGGCCAGCAAGTAGCGGATCAGGGCGTTTTTGAACGGCACCTTGGCATGGCCCAGCATCACGATCTTGATGCGCCAGGTTTTCATGGCGAGCGTGAAGCCGCTGCCGGTCCAGGCATGGATAAAATAAGCGCCGACGACCAGGAGCAGCGTGGCCGTGCGCCCGTAGTAGAGCAGGGCGTCGCTATGGAACGGGGTGGCGATCAGCACGAACATAAACATGCCGAAGAACGACACCGCCGCCACCAGGAAGGCTTCATAAACCAGGCTGATCAGGCGGCGTTTCAGTGTCGGGGTGGGAAGCTGCGACGTGCTATTTTGCATTGGGAACAGGAACGGGCGTCACGGCCGGAGGTGGGGGAATGACCGGCGGTGTGGCGACGCCCGGAATGCAGGCCGGACCGGCCGGATTGGGATTTTTCACGGTGTTCGGCGGGCATTGGCGCTTGGGCGTGGGCGCCATCGCTTTCGGCTGGGTTTTCGGCGGCAGGGCCGTGACCGGCTGCTTTTGCTTCTTGACGGCGGCATCGGCTGCCAGCTTGCGCTTTTGCTCTTCAGGCAACTGCTGGTATTGCTCCCATTGCGAGGCTTTCTGGGACTTGTCGATCTTTTTGCTCAGCGTGTAGTTTTCGCGCGCGACGCGGCGTTCCTCCGGCGTGAGCTTGACCCAGGCGCGCATGCGTTCCTGCACGCGTTGCTGCTCGTCCGGCTTCATCGAGGCATACCGATTGGCAATATCGATCCACTTGGCTTTGCGTGCGCTGTCGAGGCGGTCCCATTCCAGCTTGAGCGGATCGAGGGCGACGCGCTGCGGCGCAGTCAGTTCTTTCCACAGCGGTTTGTCGGTCAGGACAGGCAGTACGGCGACGGGCTTGGCGGCCAAGGGAGCTGCAGGCTTGGCCGCCACCGGCGCGGCCGGGGCCGGCGTTGCCGCCGGCGGCGCGCTGGTCTGGGCGAGCGCAATGCCGGCCGCGGCCAGTGCGACGCCCGCGAAGGCGCCGAAAATGCGGCGTGGGGCGAGCGTCATTGTGCGCGCTGCTCGAGGTAAGCGTTGAATCCCTCGTCCAGGTAGGCAACCAGCGGCAATTCGTCGGACAGCACTTCGGCATCCAGTTCGGCTACCTCGGCAATGCGCTGCTGTTCTTCGTACTGGTAAATACCGGCCAGGCCGATGGCCAGCGCCATCAGCGGCACCAGCACGCTCATGCGGCCCAGGAAGGAGAACGAGAAGAAGGAACCGACGTGACCGGCCAGCTGGCCAACCGCGAGGCTGACCGTGCTTTCGGGCTTTTTGCGGGCAATGGCGGCCTTGCGCGCGGCAGCGAGACGATCCGCAGTTGCCGGTGGCAAATGGTCAAGATGCTCGTTGAGCGCGTGGCGTACCTTGTACGCGAAATTGAGTTCGTCTACGTTCATAATGTAATTCCCTTGGCTTTGAGCGCGTCAGCGAGGGCGTGGGTTGCACGCGAGCAGTGTGTCTTGACGCTGCCCTCCGAACACCCCATTGCTTCGGCTGTTTCAGCCACGTCCATGTCTTGCCAGTAACGCATGAGGAAGGCTTCCCGTTGACGCGCCGGGAGCTTTTGTATCTCCGCGTCGATGAGGCTGAGGGTTTGCTGGCGTTCGAGCTGGTCGGAACTGGACTCGGCGGCGGCCGATCCTTCCTCCGATTCGAACGATTCGAGTATATCAAAGTCCTCCTCGCCGTTTTCGCGCTTGCCCATCCCGCCAAACAGGCTGACCCAGGTATTGCGCACTTTTTCGCGGCGGAAGTAGTCGAGGATGGTGTTTTGCAAGATGCGCTGGAACAGCATCGGCAGCTCGGCCACCGGTTTGTCGCCGTATTTCTCGGCGAGCTTGATCATCGCGTCTTGCACGATATCGAGCGCGGACTCGTCCTTGCGCACGGCGTAGGCGGCCTGTTTGAAAGCACGCCGTTCGACACTTTCGAGAAAATCGGATAGTTCTTTGTCTGTGGCCATGCGCGGGGAGTGGGGTGTGGCTTTTCGGAAAACTGACGCATGCTAGCAAATTATGGGCAGTTTTGCATTGAAATTACGCCAATTTGACCGTTTCCCGCGTTGAAATACGGCAGATTGCGCATTTTTTAACTTGACCAAAATGGTGCAGCGCGGTAAGGTTGTAGAACGCTTTGCAACCCCGAAGCTCTATGGTCACGTTGAGACCGGCACAAAAGGCCATCCTCGACCTGACGCGCTTTCATATGTAGGCAGTTTGCTCTAACCCGTGCCATAAGCGCGAGAGGTTCGCAGTAATCGCTACAGAAACTCAAGCCAAACGAGTTGCGCTTAGCGCCGGTTCGTAACGTATCTATGGGTACGTGAAAGATCGACGTGACCGCAGAAAAAGGGGAGCCTGAGCTACTGTCGCGACACGCGTATCTCGTTAGGAAAGAGCATCCGATCACCTCCCAATGGGTTTTGAAAGGAATGTATCATGACCAACGAAGCAGCAGCTCCCATCACGGGCGCTGAGATTGTAGTGCGTTGTCTGGCAGAAGAGGGCGTCAAACACGTCTTCGGCTATCCGGGCGGGGCAGTCCTCTACATCTACGACGCCATCTTCAAGCAAGACAAATTCCAGCACGTCCTCGTCCGCCACGAGCAGGCAGCCGTTCATGCGGCCGATGCCTATTCGCGCAGTTCGAACACGGTCGGCGTCGCACTCGTCACCTCCGGTCCCGGAGTCACGAATGCCGTCACGGGCCTGTCGACCGCGTACATGGATTCGATTCCGATGGTCGTTATCTCCGGACAAGTACCTAGCCACGCGATTGGCCAGGATGCGTTCCAGGAATGCGACACGGTCGGCATCACCCGTCCCTGCGTCAAGCACAATTTCCTCGTCAAAGACGTCAAGGATCTGGCTGCGACGATCAGGAAAGCATTCTTCATCGCCAGAACCGGCCGTCCCGGTCCGGTGCTGGTCGATATCCCCAAAGACATCAGCATGCACAAGTGCGTCTACGATTATCCGAAGGAAATCGAGATGCGCTCGTACAAGCCGGTCGACAAGGGCCACGCGGGCCAGATCCGCAAGGCGGTCCAGCTGTTGCTGGCGGCCGAACGTCCGATGATCTACACGGGCGGCGGTGTGATCCTCGCCAATGCGGCGCCCGAACTGAACAAGCTGGTCGACAAGCTCGGCTTCCCGGTCACCAACACCCTGATGGGTCTGGGCGCCTACCGCGCCTCGAGCGATCTGTTTGTCGGCATGCCGGGCATGCACGGCACCTACGAAGCGAACATGGCGATGCAAAATTGCGACGTCCTGATCGCCATCGGCGCCCGCTTCGACGACCGCGTGATCGGCAACCCGAAGCACTTCGCCTCCAACCCGCGCAAGATCATTCACGTGGACATCGACCCTTCGTCGATCTCCAAGCGCGTGAAAGTCGACATTCCGATCGTGGGCAACGTCAAGGACGTGCTGATCGAAATGCTGGCCCAGATCGACGCGGCCGAAGCGAAGCCGAATGCCGCCGGCCTCAAGGACTGGTGGAAACAGATCAAGGAATGGCGCGGCCGCGACTGCCTTAAATACGCCGATTCCGACCTGGTCATCAAGCCGCAGTCGGTCGTCGAAAAAGTGTGGGAAATCACCAAGGGCGACGCCTTCATCACGTCCGACGTGGGCCAGCACCAGATGTGGGCGGCCCAGTACTACAAGTTCGACAAGCCGCGCCGCTGGATCAATTCGGGCGGCCTGGGCACCATGGGCGTGGGCTTGCCGTACGCCATGGGCGTGCAGATGGCCAACCCGGACGCCACCGTCGCCTGCATCACCGGCGAAGGCTCGATCCAGATGTGCATCCAGGAACTTGCCACCTGCAAGCAATACCATCTGACGCCGAAGATCATTCTGCTCAACAACCGCTTCCTCGGCATGGTCCGCCAGTGGCAGCAGATCGATTACGGTTCGCGCTATTCCGAGTCGTACATGGATTCGCTGCCGGACTTCTCGATGCTGGCCGAATCGTTCGGCCACGTCGGCATGAAGATCGAAAAACCGGGCGACGTCGACGGCGCGCTCAAGGAAGCCTTCGGCATGAAGGACCGCCTGGTATTCATGAACTTCATCACCGACCAGTCCGAGAACGTCTGGCCGATGGTCAAGGCGGGCAAGGGCCTGTCCGAAATGCTGCTCGGATCGGAGGACCTGTAATGCGCCATATTATTTCTGTCTTGCTTGAAAACGAAGCCGGTGCCTTGTCGCGCGTGGTGGGCCTGTTCTCGGCACGCGGCTACAACATCGAAACCTTGACTGTTGCCCCGACCGAAGACGCGACCCTGTCGCGCATGACCATCGTCACCAGCGGCTCCGACGACATCATCGAGCAGATCACCAAACACCTGAACCGCCTGATCGAGGTGGTGAAAGTGGTGGACCTGACCGAAGGTGCACACATCGAACGCGAGCTCATGCTGATCAAGGTGCGCGCGGTGGGCAAGGAACGCGAAGAAATGAAGCGCACCGCGGATATTTTCCGCGGCCGCATCATCGATGTCACGGAAAAGACGTACACGGTGGAGCTGACCGGCAACAAGGGCAAGCTCGACGCGTTCATCGATTCCATCGACCGCGCTTCCATTCTCGAAACGGTGCGAACGGGCGGATCCGGTATCGGCCGCGGCGAGCGCATCCTCAAAGTTTAATTCGTGCCCACAAGCACAAACCCAAACACCCAATATATAGGACATACCATGAACGTTTTCTACGACAAAGACTGCGACCTCTCCCTCGTTAAAGGCAAGAACGTTGCCATCATCGGCTACGGCTCGCAGGGCCACGCGCACGCACAGAACTTGAACGATTCGGGCGTGAACGTCACGGTCGGCCTGCGCAAGGGCGGCGCCTCGTGGAACAAGGTCGAGCAAGCCGGCCTCAAAGTGGCGGAAGTGAACGACGCGATCAAGGCGGCCGACATCATCATGATCCTGCTGCCGGACGAGAACATCGCCCAGGTCTACAACGAAAACGTCGCTCCGCACGCCAAGAAGGGCGCGGTGCTGGCCTTCGCGCACGGCTTCAACGTGCACTACGGCCAGGTCGTGCCACGCGCCGACCTCGACGTGATCATGATCGCGCCGAAGGCCCCGGGCCACACCGTGCGCGGCACCTACGCCGCTGGCGGCGGCGTACCGCACCTGATCGCCGTCTACCAGGACAAGTCCGGCTCGGCCCGCGATATCGCCCTGTCGTACGCGATGGCCAATGGCGGCGGCCGCGCCGGCATCATCGAAACGAACTTCCGTGAAGAAACCGAGACCGACCTGTTCGGCGAGCAAGCCGTTCTGTGCGGTGGCGCTGTCGAGCTGATCAAGGCTGGTTTCGAGACCCTGACCGAAGCGGGCTACGCGCCGGAAATGGCGTACTTCGAATGCCTGCACGAGCTCAAGCTGATCGTCGACCTGATCTATGAAGGCGGTATCGCCAACATGAACTACTCGATCTCGAACAACGCGGAATACGGCGAGTACGTGACCGGTCCTAAAGTCGTCACCTCGGCCACCAAGGATGCGATGCGTCAGTGCCTGAAGGATATTCAGACGGGCGAATACGCCAAGAGCTTCATCCTGGAAAACAAGGCCGGCGCACCGACCCTGATTTCGCGCCGCCGCCTGACCGCCGAGCACCCGATCGAAGAAGTCGGCGCCAAGCTGCGCGCGATGATGCCTTGGATTGCCAAAAACAAGCTGGTCGATCAGTCGAAGAACTAAGCGCACCACCGTCGCCCCCGCGAAGGCGGGGGCCCATAGCGCATTACCGAATTCGGGGACGTGCTATGGGCCCCCGCCTCCGCGAGGGCGACGTAGTGGTGTTTTAAATGTAGTAATTCGCAATCATTTGCAACCATTGATGTCAAAGACGCGCCGGCATGTAAATTCCGGGTATCTTTCCAGTTAATCAAGCTGAAAGGGGCAATGTGCCCCTTTTTCTTGCCATTCACCTGGAGAATCAAACAATGTCGATCAAAAAAATCGCGCTCATCGCCGCTGTCGCCCTGGCTGCCCAGGCGCAGGCCCAATCGTCCCTGCCGACCGCTGGCACCCTGGTTATCGTTCCCGCCAATGGCGAGGTGACGCACGTCAACGATGAAGCGACCGTCACGTTCGCGATCGAAGAGCAGGACAAGGACAAGTCCGTCGCTGCCTCGCGCGTCAATCAGAAAATGAAGCAGGGCACCGAGATCGTCCGCAAGGAAGATCCCAAGGCCACCCTCAAGACCATGGGCTACTACACCTATCCGGTGTACCCGCAAAACCCGCAGGCAGTCGTTTTGAACGCCCCCGATCAAGTCCTGGTACCGCCCAAGCCGCCCGTGGCCGTGGGCTGGCGCGTTGGCCAGTACCTGGAAGTCAAAACCACCGCCATTGGCGGTTTGCCGAAAATGACAGCTGCCGTGCAAAAAGTGCTGGCCCTGAACGGCATCAACTTCGGTCTGAGCCCGGCTACCACGAAACAGCTCGATGACAAGCGCATCGCTGCCACCTACCAGAACCTCAACGAGCGTATCGCGTCCATTGCAGCCGCCATGGGCCGCAAGGTGAGCGACGCGACCTTGGAGACGGTCGACTTCGAAGGTTCCGGCAACTACGGCGGCAATCAGTCCGATTCGGCCGCCGCGCCGCGCATGGCCTCCTTCAGAAGCGCCAAAGAATCGGCCGACGTAGCCGAGCCGAGTTTCGAACCGGGCGAAACCACGCTCCAGATGCGTCTCGTAGGAAAGGTCAAGTTCAAGTAAGCGCGCCGGCTCGCTCAGTAGGCGGTCCGGCCACTATAATAAGTGGCGCGACCGCCCTGAGCGGCAAACTCACTTGAAACGGAAACATATGGCCACCTTCCCCCGCCGCAGAAAGCAAGGCGTACCGAACAAAGCGAAGAAGATTTCGCGCTTCAGCCGTATCGGACGCCCAAAGTTCGACGCCGAAGGCAACAAGGTACGTCCGCGCGGGGTCTACCTGCTGCCCAACGCCTTTACCACGGCCGCGCTGTTCTGCGGCTTTTTCGCCATCATCATGGCGATGAGCTACAAGTTCGAACACGCGGCCTGGGCAATTTTCATCGCCATGATCCTCGACGGGCTCGACGGGCGCATTGCGCGCCTGACCAACACCCAGTCCGAATTCGGCGCCCAGTACGACAGCTTGTCCGACATGGTCTCTTTTGGCGCCGCGCCGGCGCTGGTGATCTACGAATGGTCGTTGCACAGTCTCGATCACAAGCTGGGCTGGATCGCCGCCTTTGTCTACTGCTCGGGCGCGGCACTGCGCCTGGCACGCTTTAATACCAATATCGAAGTGGTCGACAAACGCTTCTTCCAGGGCTTGCCCAGCCCCGCGGCGGCGGCCATGGTGGCCGGCTTCATCCTGATCATGACCGATTTCGCGCCCGACCTGGACTGGCAGCCCGCCACCATGGCCTGGGTCTCGTTCGGCGTGACCCTGTTCGCCGGCCTGACCATGGTGACCAATGTCCCGTTCTACAGCTTCAAGGATGTGAACTTCCGCAAGTCGGTGCCGTTCATCGTGGTGTTCCTGATCGCGCTGGCGCTGGCGCTGGTCTCGATCGACCCGCCTAAAGTGTTGATGCCGATTTTTGTTTTATATGGTTTGTCCGGGTATGTGGTGTATTTCTGGCGCCTGGCGAAAGGGCGCCCGGTGTCCATCGTGCAGACCGACGACGAACCGATTGATCCCAGCGAGCGCCGCTGACCTGAGTGACATCGTCCGCGCGAAGGCGGGGACCCATACCGCATAGGATCAGCGTTGCGTCTGATCGAAGGCGCTTTGGGTCCCGCCTTCGCGAGGACGACACCATGGCGGCTCTTGCATTCACTTGCCTATTGGAGCTGCCATGACGAACTCAAACCGCCTGATCATTTTCGACACCACCCTGCGCGACGGCGAGCAGTCGCCGGGCGCCTCGATGACGAAGGATGAAAAAGTCCGCATCGCGCGCCAGCTCGAGCGCATGCGGGTCGACGTAATTGAAGCCGGCTTCGCCGCCGCCTCTCCGGGTGACTTCGAAGCGATCCGCGCGATCTCGGCCGCGATCAAGGATTCCACCGTCTGCTCGCTTTCGCGCGCCAACGACCGCGACATCGCGCGCGCCGCCGAGGCGCTGCAGCCGGCGGCCCGCAAGCGTATCCATACCTTCATCGCCACCTCGCCGCTGCACATGAAGATGAAGCTGCGCATGGAGCCGGAACAGGTGCTCGAACAAGCCAAGATCGCGATCCGCTGCGCGCGCCAGTACACCGACGACATCGAGTTTTCGCCTGAAGACGGCAGCCGTTCGGACGAAGACTTCCTGTGCCGCGTGCTCGAAGCGGTGATCGCCGAAGGCGCCACCACCATCAACTTCCCCGACACGGTCGGCTACGCGGTGCCCGAAGTATTCGGCGCCACCATTGCCCGCCTGCGTTCGCGCATCCCCAATTCGGACAAGGCCGTGTGGTCGGTCCACTGCCACAACGACCTGGGGCTGGCGGTGGCCAATTCGCTGGCCGGCGTCATGATCGGCGGCGCGCGCCAGATCGAATGCACCATCAACGGCCTGGGTGAGCGGGCCGGCAATACGGCGCTCGAAGAAGTGGTGATGGCGCTGCGCACACGCAGCGACTACTTCGGCCTGCAACTGGGTATCGACACCACCCAGATCGTGGCCGCCTCCAAGATGGTCTCGCAGATTACCGGCTTTGCGGTGCAGCCGAACAAGGCGGTAGTGGGCGCCAACGCCTTCGCGCACGCCTCCGGCATCCACCAGGACGGCATTCTCAAGGCGCGCGAGACCTACGAGATCATGCGCGCCGAAGACGTGGGCTGGGCCGCCAACAAGATCGTGCTGGGCAAACTGTCGGGCCGCAACGCTTTCAAGGGCCGCCTGCAGGAGCTGGGCATCGAACTCGAATCGGAAGCGGACGTCAACGCCGCCTTCGCCCGCTTCAAGGAGCTGGCCGACCGCAAGAGCGAAATCTTCGACGAGGACATCATGGCGCTCGTGTCCGCCGAGGACCACGCGCACGAGGGCGAGTACTACCGCTTCGTGTCGCTGGCGCAGCGCTCAGAAACAGGCGAGGTGCCGAGCGCGAAAGTGGTGTTCGCCATCGACGGCAAGGAGTTCACCTGCGAAGGGCAGGGCGACGGTCCCGTCGACGCCACCGTCAACGCCATCGAAAAAGAAGCGGCCAGCGGCGCCGAACTGGTGCTGTTCTCGATCAACGCGATCAGCAACGGCACCCAGTCGCAGGGCGAAGTGACGATGCGCCTGTCGCGCTCGGGCCGCATCGTCAACGGCGTCGGCTCCGACCCGGATATCATCGTCGCCTCGGCCAAGGCGTATCTGTCGGGCTTGAACAAGTTGCACTCCAAGGTTGAGCGGGTCAATCCTCAGCAGTAGGAAAAAACGTGAAGTAGCGAATTCCAATACCTGTCCGTGCGGATGCATGGCTGGTGGAGGATTTTGCGCCCTCTTGCATGCCGTCCAATGATAATTGCGCCAGCCCGACCCGGGTTTTCGGCATTTTATCCAGGACACCATGCAAAACAGGCACGCTTCGCTGACCGGCACCGCGACGACATTCATTCTTTGGTTCATGTGGTGGCCTGTGGCCACGTTTTTGCTCGGAAGTGCAATGGCGTTGACGCTGTTGTGCTTGAAGGATTTCAGCACCCCCGCGTTGAACCGACTGGTACTCTACTGCGTGCTGAGCCCGTTTGTGCTTAATCTGACGGTGCCGATAGGCATTGTCATGCTTGTTGTCAAGATACTGATCTCCGGGTACCGTGCGTCTGGGCAGCGCGCCACCGTGCAAACGTGGCGCGCGCCCGAACGAGCCGAATTCGAGCATGCCCGGCTTGAGCAGACCTGGTTCGCGCACCTGTCGCTGGCCGGCATCGATCTCCCCGCAGGCGCGCCCTCGGCGCCCAATTGGCGGTGCGCCATCGACCGCGCGCACCGCGTGCTGTTCATGCGGCTGCCCGACGGCCCCGAGCCCGAGGACGAAGCACATTATCTGCTTGCCCTGGGCGGTGACGTGATCATCGTCGCGGCGTATGCCGGCATGGTCCGTATCCTGCCGATGGGTGCCTGGCGGAGCCACGCGCCCGCCGTGTTGAACGACCTGGCGGTCCAGGGCATCGCGTGCCTGACACGGCGCGTTCACAGGGCCATCTGGCCGTGAGCATCGCTGGCGGACCTACCATTTCTGCTCGGTGGCGCTCTGTTCGTGTACCGGGCAGTTGGTCATCTTGGGCTCCACCCGCTTGCCGATGTCAAGCTGCGCGGTGGGCGAGTTGGGCGATTCGTAGGTCATGCAATAGGTGCCGAACGCGGTCGTGATCTTGTAGCGCTTGCGCCCGTACTGGCCGGGGTCGATGATTTCCTTGATCTTGGCCGACTGGTACCACTTGGGCGGCACCGCGTCGTAAGCTTCCTCGATGCCCTGGGCCAGGCGCTGCTGGGGCGTGGAGGTGGGCGCGCTGATGCCCCTTTTGGCAAACTCCTTGCGCAATTCCTTGTCGAATTTGCCGATGTCGCGCCGCGCCTGTTCCAGCATCTCGGCTGCCGTGCGTTGCGGCGGCGCGGCCGGCGCCGCCGGCACAGGAACGGCGTCCACCGGCTCGGCCGGGGCGGGCGCTTGCCGCGCGGCCGGTGGGGCGGCGTGCACGGCAATGCTGCGCGTCTGCTTGCGTGCTGGCGGCGTTGGCGCCTGCTGCACACGGGGCGGCCGGGGCGGGGGCGCCAGCTTGACGTTGATCCATTCGATCGCCTCGCGCCGCGTGTCCGGAACGGCCGGCACTCGCATCCCCACCCGCCAAACCCACAACAGCAACAGGTGCAACGCCACGGTGGCGGCTAGGCCGGTGAGGCGGCGATTCGGGCGCGGCGATAAGGTCGTGGAGGGCATCCGGGCGAGTATAAATGCCTTGTTGTTCTGGCATACCCGGATGTGAAAAGGAGCGTCCGGCGGCCCTTGCGGGCGCGCGTGACGCTCCTTTCTGCAGCTGCTGGCCGATCAGCCGGCGCGGCCCTTCTCGGGTGCGCGGCAGACCGGATGGGCGTGGAGGCGGTTCGATTCGTCATTGCCGCGGTACAGCGACAGGCCGAAGCCGAAACGCGTCATGCCGCCCGGGAAGTAGCGGCCTTCGCCCAGCTTCGCTTGCGGCACGTCGGTGCGGCCGGCGCCGTACTTGCCGTAGCGCTCGTTGAGCAGTTTGGTGATCACCGATTTGTCGTCGTTGCTGACGGCCGAAGGGAAGTCGCGCACGATCGTCGTCACTTTCCATTCCTGCTTCGAGGCGTCGTAAGGGCTCGGCGTGAGGCTGATGCCAACCCGGGTCGGCGTGTCGCCGCTGCCGCCGAAGGTGCCGAACAGTTCGTTGGAATCGCAGGCGACGGTCACTTGCGCCAGCGCCTGCAGCGCGCTGCCGTCGAACTGTTTGTCGTACAGGAAGGGGGCGGCGTCGCCGGCATTGGGCCAGGTCGCGCGCAGGGTGCGGGCGTCGTCGTCGGAAAGCTTGCGTGCGGACGTCAGCTGGACCTTGTTATTGACCTTGTAGGAATTCTGGGCGGGCGTCCACTGGATCTTGGACAGTTCGGCGAGGCCGTCGCCGAGACACAGTTCGGCCACGCAGGGAAGTCCTTTTTTTTCCAGGTCCTGGGCCATGCATGCGGACTGGACGGCGAGCAGCGGCAATGCAAGGGCGAATAATTTGTTTAGCATGACGACCTTCACGGTGAGGGGGATCAGGGTTTGCTCAATACGCCAACTGTAAAACGGTTGTTTACCGATTTAACGGGAAGCATGAACACAAGTCAATACAACGCGAACAGAATCGGGCGCATTGTTGTTTAATTGCCGTATAGAAATTGAATGAAGGCAGAAAGCTTATCTGACATGCACTTAACATGGTGATTTTTGCAGCTTGATTGGTTTGTTGAAAAGATTGAGGCGGGAGCGGGCGCGCCATCGGGCATCGCCTGGAAACGGCGGCAGTGGCGACAAAATCCCCTGTTTCGCCCACGGCGGCACATTCTGCACTGGCGAGCGCGCCGCTTTTCGCATATACTTGCGGGTCTGGCCGTTTTGGCCGGTTCATCAATCGAAGTTCACGGTGCGCTGGGTTACGACTCTTGCACCGCATGTGAAAGGTAATATCATGACCGTAGAAAACATCAACAAAGCCGCGATCATCGCGGACAACGCCCGTGCTCAAAACGACACCGGCTCCCCAGAAGTTCAGGTCGCACTGCTGACCGCACGCATCAACGAATTGAACGGCCACTTCAAAGCGCACGCTAAAGATCACCACTCGCGCCGCGGTCTGATCATGATGGTCAACCGTCGTAAGAGCCTGCTGTCCTACCTGAAGTCGAAGGACGCTACCCGTTATCGCGATCTGATCGCCAAACTCGGCCTGCGCAAGTAATCGTTGTTGCGTATTCCAGTTTAAAAACAAATGCCTGCGCAGCTTGCTGTCGCGGGCATTTTGTTTTTTGCAGTACCGTTTTTGCAGTAAAGCAGTAAAGGCAATCGGTATTGCCTGTGGTGAGGTGAACGACAGCCCCTGAAAATCTGTCGGCAAATAGAAAGGGATTACCCATGTTTAATAAAGTTACGAAAACCTTCCAGTACGGCCAGCATCAAGTGACCCTGGAAACCG
>Ga0209023_10000180_pt1:0-57500 | contig 108496 bp, 89 predicted proteins | sample LakOneMetagenome_FD_187468 | JGI IMG/M metagenome (GOLD analysis project Ga0209023, IMG submission 187468) | Freshwater and sediment microbial communities from Lake Erie, Canada (SPAdes) (version 2) | ecosystem: Environmental > Aquatic > Freshwater > Lentic | place: Lake Erie, Canada...
GCCGTTGCCGGCACTGCGGGGGGCGCCGACTGTGCCGGCGACGGCGACGGCAGCTGCACGAGCGGCGCGCGCGTCCCGGATGCCGGCTCGCGCGGAAGCAGGAACCAGGCCGCACAGGCGAGCAGCGCGAAAACGGCGGCGGATACGAGCAGGGTCTGGCGCTGCATGCGGGTCTCGGCGTGCGACGACGGTGGATTGTCGCCCACGCGGCGCGCGCCTGCACGCCTCGTGTGCACGCCGGCGCGTCCGGGACTACGATGGCTGCGCCATCGCCTGGCGCAACCTTGGGGATCGACCATGAAGACGACGTTTTTCGCCGCAGTCACGTTCGCGTTCGCAATCGCGGGTCCGGCCGGCGCGGAAGAGCCCGCGCAGCCGAAGATGAGCAAGGAACAGCAGGAAATGATGGCCGCGTACGAGCGCATGGGCGCGGTACGCGCCGAGCAGCACCAGCTCGAATACTTCGTCGGCGACTGGAGCACGAAGAGCACGATGTGGATGGACCCGAAGGCGCCGCCGCAGGTCAGCGAAGGCAAGTCGCACAGCGAGGCGATCTTCGGCGGCCGCTACATCGAGACGAAGTTCGAAGGCAACATGATGGGCGAATCGTTCAGCGGCCGCGGCACGATGGGTTACGACAATCTCGGTGGCCGCTTCTTCATCACCTGGATCGACAGCATGTCGACGGGGTTCTGGCTCTCGTACGGCAGCTACGACAAGGCGAGCAACAGCTACACCTATCGCGGCTCGATGCCGGATCCGATGGCACCGAAGACGAACGTCGCCGTGCGCGTGGTCGTGCGCATCATCGACCCGAGCCATTACACGTTCGAGTGGAACGAGACGCACAAGGGCAAGGAAGCGAAGACCATGCAGATCGAGTACACGAAGCTCTGACGTGCACGGAAGGATGGCGAGCAGTGCGGCCAAGCCCCGCCTTTGCGCGCGGCTTCGACGGAACGTTGTAGGGCGGTACGCGCTTTGCGCGTGCCGCCGGTTCGTTTCGACCGAAGGTCGCCGCGGCGGCGGGACTCGCGCGATGCGCTCGACCCGCCCTACAGGGACGAGAGGTTCGCGTAGGCGAGCACGAGGCGCTTGCGCCCGGCTGCGGCGAAATTCACTTCGACCAGGGTGTGCGCGCCGGCGCCCTCGTAGGCAAGCACGACGCCCTCGCCGAAGCTCGCATGGCGCACGCCCTGGCCGAGCTTGAACGGCATCGCCGTTTCCTGCAGCGCGGCGCGGCCGGCAAATGCGGGGCGGCTGACCTGCACCTTCGGGCGCACCTCGTGCAACAGCTGCGGCGGGATCTCGCCGAGGAAGCGCGACGGCCGCGCGTACGACTCGACCCCGTGCAGGCGGCGCGATTCGGCGTAGGTCAGCACGAGGTTTTCGCGCGCGCGCGTGATGCCGACATAGGCGAGCCGCCGTTCCTCCTCCAGCCGCCCCGGTTCCTCGGTCGACTTCTGGCTCGGGAACAGGCCGTCTTCAAGTCCGACCAGGAACACGTGCGGGAACTCGAGGCCCTTGGCCGAATGCAGCGTCATCAACTGCACGCAGTCCTGCCACGCCTCGCCCTGTCCCTCGCCCGCTTCGAGCGCCGCGTGCGAGAGGAATGCGGCGAGTTCGGACAGGCCGGCTTCGAGATCCTCCGGCGTGCGCCGGAAGCGCGCAGCGACGTTCGAGAGTTCGTCGAGGTTCTCGACGCGCGACTCGGCGCTGCCGCGGCTGTCCTTCTCGTAGAAGTCGCGCAGGCCCGAACGCGCGAGCGCGTGTTCGATCTGCTCGGACAGTGCGAGCGGTTCGTCGACGTCCGTACTTTCGTTCGCGGACGCCGGCGTCGATCCTTCCAGCAGGCGTGCACCAGCAAGCGAAAACTCCGGCGTTCGCGAGGGCGCGAGGCAGTCGCGCGCGAGGCCCTCGATCAATTGCAGGAACGCGCGCAGCGCGTTCTTCGCGCGTCCGGCGAGCTGGTCGGCGCCGAGTTCGGCCAGCGCGGCTTCCCACAGCGACGCGTCGTCGCGGCGAGCGCGCTGGCGCAGGCCGTCGAGCGTGCGGTCGCCGATGCCGCGCGGGGGCGTGTTGACCGCGCGCTCGAACGCGGCGTCGTCGTGGCGGTTCGCGACCAGGCGCAGGTAGGCGAGTGCATCCTTGACCTCGGCGCGGTCGAAGTAACGCAGGCCGCCGTACACGCGGTACGCGATCGAGTGCTGGTTCAACTGTTCCTCGAACGTGCGCGACTGCGCGTTCGAGCGATACAGGATCGCGTGGTCGGACGGTCGCGCGCCCGCGCGCAGGTGTTCGCGTACGCGCTCGACCACGTAGCGCGCCTCGTCCTGCTCGTTGTAGGACGCATACAGTTCGATCGGCGTGCCGGCTTCGCCGGCGGTCCACAGCTGCTTGCCGAGGCGGTCGGGGTTGTGTGCGATGACCGCGTTCGCGGCGGCGAGGATGTTGCCGGTCGAGCGGTAGTTCTGCTCGAGCCGGATCGTGCGCGCGCTCGGGAAATCGCGCAGGAAGTGCTGCACGTTCTCGACCCGTGCGCCGCGCCAGCCGTAGATCGCCTGGTCGTCGTCGCCGACGACGAACACCTGCCCGCTGGTTCCTGCCAATACGCGGATCCACGCGTACTGCAGCGTGTTGGTGTCCTGGAACTCGTCGATGAGCAGGTGGCGGAAGCGTTCGCGGTAGTGGCGCAGCAGCTCGTCGTTGTGCAGCCAAAGCTCGTGCGCGCGCAGCAGCAGTTCGGCGAAGTCGACCAGGCCGGAGCGTCGGCACGCGTCCTCGTAGGCGCGATAGATGTCGATCAGCACGCGATGGTTCGCGTTGTAGCCGGCATCGAGCGCGTCGGGGCGCTTGCCTTCGTCCTTGGCCGCGTTGATGAACCAGCACGCCTGGCGCGGAGGGAAGCGCGCCTCGTCGAGGCCCAGTCCCTGGATCGTGCGCTTGACCAGGCGCTGCTGGTCGTCCGAGTCGAGGATCTGGAACGTCTCCGGCAGCTTCGCCTCGCGCCAGTGGCGCCGCAGCAGGCGGTGCGCGATGCCGTGGAACGTGCCGATCGTCAGGCCGCGCGCGCCTCCTTCGACGAGCGACTCGGTACGCCCGCGCATCTCGCCGGCGGCCTTGTTGGTGAACGTCACGGCGAGCACCGACCACGGCGACGCGCGTTCGACCTGCAGCAGCCAGCCGATGCGGTGGGTCAGTACGCGCGTCTTGCCCGAGCCGGCGCCAGCCAGCACGAGATAGTGCCCGGCCGGTGCGGTCACCGCTTCGCGCTGTGCGTCGTTGAGACCGTCGAGCAGGTAGGAAACGTCCATCCGTGCGATTGTAGCGGCGGGGCGCGTGCAAGGAACCGTGCGTTTGCCCGATCATCCGTTGCATGCCGATCCTGATCGCGCTCCTGCTGCTGTTCGGTGCCACCCGCGCGGGCGCCGACGAGCCACCGCACTACACGCTGCGCTACGACGCGAACGCGCGCACGATGGCGGTCGCGCTGTGCCTCGCGAACGCGGCGCCGGCGTTGCGCTTCTCGGGCGACGACAGTGCGCCCCGCAATGTCGGAGCACCGCTGCGTTCGAGCGGAGGCGTGCTCGAGCGTGACGGCGACGGCTGGCGCGCACGTGACTGGCGCGCCGGCGAATGCCTGCGGTATTCGGCGGACCTCGGCCGCATCGGAGATGCGCAGGCGCGCCGCAGCATGCTGCATGCGCGAGCAACCATCACCGACCCGGCCGGCTGGCTGCTGATGGTGGACGGCAGCGGCGACGCCGAGGTTCGCATCGAACTGCCGCCCGGCATCGCGATCTCGACGCCGTGGATACCGCTCGCGTCGAGCGACGGCGTGCGCCGCTTCCGCATTCCGCACACGCCCGCCGACTGGCTCGGGCGGGTCGCGCTCGGCGCATGCGACGAGCGCGTGATCGCTCTGTGTGGGGGCCGCCTGCACGTCGCGCTCGGCGCCGGTGTCGACCTCGCGCAGCGCGACAAGCTGCTGCGCTGGCTGGAACGCGTGGGCCATGCGGCCATGTCCGCCTATGGCCGGCTGCCGCTCACCGACGTGCAAGTGCTCGTGATCCCGGTCGGTCCGCAGCGCGAAGCGGTCGTGTTCGGCCAGTCCACGCGCGGCCAGGGCAACGGCCTGACCCTGTTCGTCGATCCGGCGCAGGGCGCCGGCGAGTTCGATCGCGACTGGGTCGCGGTGCACGAGTTCTCGCACCTGTTCCATCCGCACCTCGGCGCACGTGGTGCCTGGCTCGCGGAAGGCCTCGCGACCTACTGGCAGAACGTGTTGCGCGCGCGTTCCGGTTTGCTCACGCCGCGTCGTGCGTGGGAAGAGCTCGCCGACGGTTTCGTGCGCGGCGCCCGCGACACGCGCGCGCAGGCGCGTGAGCTCGAGGACGCGTCGGCAGCGATGGAGCGCGACCACGAATTCACGCGCGTCTACTGGTCGGGCACCGCCTATTGGCTCGACGTCGACCTCGCATTGCGGCGCGCGAGCGATGGCCGCATGAGCCTCGACGAAGTCCTGCGCCGGTTCGCCAGCTGCTGCCTGCCGAGCGAACGCGCATGGGCGCCCGAGGCCTTCGTCGAAAAGCTCGATGCGCTCGCCGGCAGCGACGTGTTCGCGCGGCGCTGGCGCGAATACCGCGCACTGCGCGTCTTCCCCGCCGTACCCGACCTCGAGTCACCCGCCGATGCGGCGATCCGTGCGGCGATCATGCGGCCGCTGCAGGCGCCGAAGGCCGAAGGCTGAAAGAGCATCACGGCCGCTGTTTGGAGCCGAGCTAGCTCGGCTCATTCCGGGCCAGGTGCAGGAAGGAGCAGCGGAGCAAGCTCCCCTGTGCAAAGCGAGGCCACCGCCCAATCCGCCTCTTCAGTCGCGCAGCCAGCGCAACATGTGCGGATACGGCGCCACGCCGCGGCGACGCGCGTCTTCGCCGACTGCGCACAGGCCGAGTGCGGCAAGGCCGGCGACGCCGACGTAGACGCCGAGCGAGTACGACTGTGCCAGGCCGTGCGACTGGCCGCGATAGCCACCTGCGTGGAACAGGTCGGTGAGCGGCAGCGCGAGCTGCACGCTCGCCGCGTACGACCACGCGATCGACTCGACTTCGCCGCCGTGCTCGAAGTGCTGCTCGCTGGTCAACGCGTCGTCGAGCGCGCCACGCTGCGCCGCCGGCACGAGCGCGACGTGGCCGGCCTCGTGCAGGAGATCGGCCGGCCAGGCGAGGCGCGCCGGGTCGTACACGAGTTCGCCGCGCGTGATGCGGATGCCGGGCAGGAACGTGTCGCCGTCGAGCGTCGCCGCGCGCGGCGGCAGGCCGATGCGGGCGAGGAACGGCACGATGCGTTCGAGCATGGAATCCATGTGTGGCGCTCAGTCCGCCGGCACCGTGCGACCGCGCGCCCACGAGCGCAATGCGCCGACCTTCTCCGCCATCAGCACCGACAGCGGACGCGTGTTCTCGCACTCGGCGAGCAGTTGCGCCTGGCTCGGCGCCTTGCTGCGTTCGGCCGCGGCGGCGTACAGCGCGGCGACGACGATCTGTTCGATCTCGGCGCCGGAGAAGCCGCCGCTTGCGGCGGCGAGTGCGTCGATCGCGTACTCGTCCGGGTCGAGTCCGCGCTGGGCGAGGTGCAGGCGGAACACTTCCGCGCGCGTCCCGGCGTCCGGCAGGTCGACGAAGAAGGTCTCGTCGAAGCGGCCCTTGCGCAGCAGTTCGGCCGGCAGCTGCTGCACTTCGTTCGCGGTCGCGACGAGGAACACCGGTGCCTTGCGCTCGGCCATCCACGTCAACAGGTAGCCGAGCACGCGGCGCGACACGCCTTCGTCCTCGCCCGAGGTCGACAGCGCCTTCTCGATCTCGTCGATCCACAGCACGCACGGCGCGAGCAGTTCGGCGCTCCGCAGCGCCTCGCGCAGGTTGCGCTCGGTTTCGCCGTGGTACTTGTTGTAGAGCGTGCCGAAGTCGAGCCGCACCAGCGGCACGCCGAAGCCGCCGGCGGTCGCCTTCGCGGCGAGGCTCTTGCCGCAGCCCTGCACGCCGAGCAGCAGCATGCCCTTTGGCGGGTCGACCTTGACCGAGAGTTTCTCGCCGAGGAAGGCCGGCTTGCGTTGCGCGATCCATTGTTTGAGGCGCGCGAGGCCGCCGACACGCGCGAACTGCGCGGTTTCGTATTCGAAATGCAGCAGGCCATCGCGGTCGAGCAGGGCATGCTTGGCGCGCGCGAGTTCGGGCAGGTCGTTCGGCCCGATCGCACCGTCGTCGTAGATCAGCTTGCGCGCGATGCGCCGCGCATCGTCGAGTGCGAGTCCGACCAGGTTGCGCACGATCGCGCGCGCGGCGTCGGCATCGACGGTGACGCGGCGGCCATCGTGGTCGCGCGAGTAGCGGAATGCTTCCTCTCGCAGCATCGCGGCGAGGGCTTCCTTGTCGGGCAGGGCGAACTCGAAGCGGGTCACGCTCGCCGCGAGTTCCTCCGGCAGTTCGATGCCGGCGCCGACCAGCACCAGGGTGTGTTCGGCCGAATCCTGCCGCTGCACGATCTCGCGCAGAAGGCGCAGCGTCATCGGATAGCGCAGGTAGGGCTGGAAGTCGAGCAGCAGATATACACCGGGATCGCGCGCGCGCTTGATCGCCTGCAGGCTGAGGCTCGCGTCCGGTGCCTCGCGCATCGATTCGTCGTCGTCCGGGTCGAGCACGAGGTCGAGCCGCTCCAGTCCGCCGGTGATGCGCCAGCGCCAGAGCGGTCGCAAGGCCTGCGAGATCGCGTGGCGGAATCCCTCGATCACGCCGTTCTCATCGGCGGATTCGACCAGCAGCAGCGGCGTGCGGGCCCGGAGCAGGGTGGCGAGATCCTGGTTTCTGCTCACGATTGGATGGCGCGCGACGCGTCGGGGAAAGCATGCAAGCCTAGCACGGGCGGATACGGCATAATTCGCGGTCCTGCGCGGCCATTGCCCGCCTCCCGCCCGTACGAAAACACGCCATGCTCAAGGAATCCATCGAACTGCAACGTCAGGGCCGCATCGACGAGGCCGAGGCCGGCTATCGCGCGCAGCTCGCCGCGCAGCCGGACGATGTCGACGCGTTGCACCTGCTCGGCATGCTGCGCTGTCAGCGCGGCGATTTCGCCGAAGGCGCGACGCTGCTGACGCGCGCGCACGAGCTTGCGCCGGACGATGCCGGGACCGAGCTCGCGCTCGCTTCGTTGAACTATTGCGCAGGCGACCACGAGGCCGCGCGGCGCGGCTTCCATCGCGCGTTGACGCTCGATCCGAATCTCGCGGGCGCCCACGCCGGCATCGGCCAGCTTGCCCTGCTGCGCGGTGACGCGGTCGAAGCGGAGCGCCATTTCCGCACCGCGTTGCGCGCCGGCGAAGAGCCGCAGGCACTGGCCGGGATCGGTGCGCTGCTGATCGCGCGCGGCGAACACGACGCGGCCCTGCGCCATATCGCGCGCGCCGCGGAACTGGCGCCGAACGATGCACTGATCCAGTTCATGCTCGGCCAGACCTTCGGGCGGCGCGGCAATGTCGCGTTCGCCGAGCAGGCGTTCCGCAACGCGCTGCGCCTGCGTCCCGACCTTGACGTGATCAAGCCGTGGCTCGGTTCTGCCCTGTTGCAGGGCGGGCGCAGCGCCGAAGCCGGCGCGGTCTACCACGAGTTGCTCGGCGCGCCCGGATTCGTGAACGCGGCGCTGATCGGCATCGCCGACGTCGCGCGCGTGGAAGGGCGTCTCGACGATGCGATCTCCGCCTACCACGACGCACTCCGGCAGCAGCCTGGCCAGGTCATGCCCGCGCTTGCGCTCGGCTGGTCGCTGGCGCAGGTCGGTCGTTTCGACGAAGCGCTCGCCGCGTACGATGCCTGCCTCGCGGTGACCCCCGACGACAACGTGCACTGCGCACGCGCGGAATTGCTGGCCGCACTGGGCAGGCTGCCGGAGGCCGCTGCGGAACTGAAGGTCGCGCTGGCGCGCAACCCGGCCAACCTGCGTGCGCACGGCGAGCTTGCGCAGATCAGCGAACGCCTCGGCGAATTCGCTTCCGCCGATGCGCATGCGAAGCTCGTGCTTGCCGCCGGCGACGAGCCGGCGATGCGGCTGCTGCATGCGCGCACGCAGTTGCGAGAGGGCGACGCGGCCGGTGCACGCGCGACCCTGGACGCGCTCGCCCGCCATCCGCTGGCGCCGCCGCTCGCGGCGCAACGCTGGAACTTGCTCGGTCGCGCGCACGATCGCGCGCGCGAATGGACCGATGCGGTGCGTTGCTTCGCCGAAGCGCAACGCGGCTTGCCGGTCGCGATGCCGGACTACACCGATCCGCCGGCACGGCTCGATGTGGTGCTGGCGGAAGCCACCGACGCGCCGTGGGCACAGGCGCCGATCCTGCTGCTCGGTCTGCCCGGCAGCCGGGTCGAGGAGGTCGCCGCGCTGTTGTCGCGCCAGGCGCAATTGAGCGTCCATCGCCAGCGTGCCGGCGTGCAGCCGCTCGACGACGACCTGGATCTGCCGGACTTCGACCAGGCGCTCGGCGAATTTTCCGCCGCGCAACGCGAGCGCGTGCGCGAGCGCTGGCTCGCTTCGCTGCGTGCGGGCGGCGTCGCGACGGATCGCCCGGTGGTCGAATGGTTGCCGCGCTGGGATGCGCGCCTGCTGGCGCTGGTGCATCGGGCGATGCCCGGAACGCGCATCGTCGTGGTCGAGCGCGACCCGCGCGACGAACTGCTGAACTGGCTCGCGTTCGGCTGGGCACCCGGTTTCCGCTGCGACGATCCGCAGGCGGCGGCGCAATGGTTGGCGCAGGCGCGTCGGCATCTGCATTGGGGTGCCGAGGGCGCCGATCCGCGACGGCTGGTCGTTTCCGCCGATGCGCTGCTGGCCGATCCCGCCGGAGCGGGCGCCGCGCTGGCGCGGTTCCTCGGCATTGCCGCACTCGAAGGCGAGCCGGTCACGCCGCGGGGACTTGGCGGCTTGCCGCAGTCGTTCACGGCCGGACACTGGCGCGACTACGGCGACGCGCTGGCGGGCGCATTCGAGCAGCTGCGCGCCTAGAGGCATGCGCCGGGCGAGCCGGCCTTGCCGCGGAAACGACGGTGTTAGCATGCGCGTTTGCCGAAACCAGCGAGCCGATCGATGACCGAGCAGTTCCCCGCAGCGGATGCGGCCGCGTTGCGTGCATCCGCATTCGCGCTGGCCAATCAGGGCCGCATGCTGGAAGCCGAACGCGCGTTTTCGGATCTGCTGCGCGGTAGCCCCGGAGATGCCGACGCGCTGAATTTCCTCGCCGTCTGCGCGCACGGTCGCGGTCGCGCGGACGAGGCGATGGAGTTGCTGCTGCAGGCACGCCAGGCCAATCCAGGCGATGCCGCGACGCTTGTCAATCTCGGTTCGCTGCAGCGCGAGCGCGAACGCCTGGACGACGCGCAGGCCGCCTTTGCCGAAGCGGTGCGTCTTGCGCCCGATATTCCGGCGGCGCGCCTGCGTCTGGCCGAGGTGCTCGAGGCGCGCGGCTCGTTGCGCGACGCGCTGCCGATGTATTTCGGCGCGATCATGGCCGCGCAGAAGCGCAACGCGTGGCTGAGCGACGAAACCACCGAACCGGCCTTGCGCCCGCTGGTCATGCACGCGATGCGCGTGGTCGACAGCGGCCGCCGCGCGCTGTTCACCGGCCTGCTGGCTCCGCTGCGCGAAATGCACGGGGACCTGGCGCTGCGTCGCGTCGGCCGCTGTCTCGCGACGTACCTTGGCGAGTTGCGTCCCGCGTATGCGGATCCGGCGCAGCGGCCGACGTTCCTGTACATGCCGGACCTGCCGAGCACGCGCTTCTTCGAGCGCGACCTGTTCCCGTGGTACGGCGCAATGGAGGCGCAGACGGACGCGATCCGCGCCGAGATGCAGGCGGTGTTCACTGCCGACGGCAGCGGATTCGAGCCGTTCTTCGGCCACTTCGACGACAAGAACGCGCGCATCGAGGACCATCTTCGCAATGATCGCGGAGACACGCCGGTCTGGGACGCGTTCTTCTTCTATCGCCACGGCGTGCGGTATGACGCGAATGCCGTGCGTTGTCCGATCACCGCGGCGGCACTCGACGCGACGCCGCTGTGCCGCATCCGCGAACACGCGCCCGAAGTCTGCTTTTCCGTGCTGACGCCGGGTTCGCACATCCTGCCGCACCGTGGCGTCACCAATACGCGCGTGGTCACCCATCTGCCGCTGGTCGTGCCCGAGGGCGATCTCGTCCTCAATGTCAGCGGCGAACCCATGCATTGGCACGAGGGGCGATGCTTCAGCTTCGACGACACGTTCGAGCACGAGGCGTGGAATCGCAGCGACGAGACGCGCGTGGTGTTGCTGTTCGACGTCTGGAATCCCCATCTCACGCCGGTCGAACGCGATGCGCTGACCACGCTGATCGGCGGCATCGGCGATTTCAACCGCGCCGCGGGCCTGTAACCGGCCGGCAAGCAGCGTCGGTCGGCCGTGCAGGCCTATCGGAAACTGCTCGCGCGCGCGGCCGGGAGCGGATGTACCGCGCCGCTCGACGCGGTCGGCTACGCGCCGAACCCGAGCAACGCGACGCCGAGCACGATGCGGTAGATCGCGAACGGCGTGAAGCGGTGCGTGCGGATGTAGCCGAGCAGCCAGCGCACCACGACGAACGCGGTGATGGCGGAGACGACGAAGGCGAGCGCGAGTGCGCTCCAGTCCTCGTGCAGGCCGCCGCCCTTGAGCGCCTTCAGCAACTCGTAGCCGCTCGCGGCGAACATCGTCGGGATGCCGACGAGGAAGGCGAACTCGGTTGCCGCCGCGCGATTGCCGGTGCCGGCCAGCAGGGCGACGAAGATCGTCGCGGCCGAACGCGAGGTGCCGGGGAACACGCCGGCGATGACCTGCGCGAGGCCGACGAGCACGGCGACGGTCCAGGTGATTTCGACGTGCTCCGGGCGGCGCGCGGCGAACCATTCGGCGCCGAGCATCCACACGCCGCCGACGATCAGCGCCCATGCGACCGGCGTGATCGACTCGGGCAGCTTGAAACCGAGCCGGGCCGCGGCGAATCCGAGCACGGCGGTGATCAGGAACGCGACGACGAGTTTCGCCGCGTACGCACGGTTCTCGGCCTGATGAAGACCACTGGCGAGGCGCCACAGGCGCTCGCGGTAGATCAGCAACACCGCGAGGATGGCGCCGGCCTGGATGACCACGTTGAACACATCCGAGCGCGCGCCAAGCCAGTGCTCGGCGATCAGCAGATGGCCGGTGCTCGAAACCGGCAGGAACTCGGTGATGCCTTCGATGAGGCCGAGCAGGATCGTGCTGGCGAGGTCCGTCACGGGCATTGGGAGGCAGTGGCAGGGGTCGGCATTGTAGGGCTTGAGGCGGATGCGCCAAACTGGGGATTCCCGGTCCGATTGACGCACCAAATTGGTGCGAAAGGCCGGCTGACCGCAGGCGCAACCGCGCAACCACGCGGATTCCGGTGCTGGCACGGGCATTGCTCTACAGGGTCGATCCCCATTTTTCGAAGGTTAGCCATGCCCGCCCAGAACGTGCTCAAGATGATCAAGGACCATGAAGTCGAGTTCGTCGACCTGCGCTTCGCCGACATGCTCGGCAAGCAGCACCACGTGACGTTCCCGGCGCATGCGGTCGACGAATCGCTGTTCGAGGACGGCAAGATGTTCGATGGCTCGTCGATCGCCGGCTGGAAGGGCATCAACGAATCGGACATGGTGCTGTTGCCGGACGCGGACGCGGTCTTCATCGACCCGTTCATGGCACACAAGACCCTGGTCCTGCAGTGCGACGTGCTCGAGCCGAGCACGATGCAGGCGTATTCGCGCGATCCGCGTTCGGTCGCCAAGCGCGCCGAGGCGTTCCTCAAGTCGACCGGGCTTGCCGATACCGCGTTCTTCGGGCCGGAGCCCGAGTTCTTCATCTTCGACGGCGTGCGCTGGCAGAACGACATGCAGAAGACGTTCTTCGAGATCGAGTCCGACGAGGGCGCGTGGTCGACGAGCGCGAAGGTCGAAGGCGGCAACTCCGGCTATCGCCCGGGCGTGAAGGGCGGCTATTTCCCGGTGCCGCCGGGTGATTCGTTCCAGGACCTGCGCAGCGAGATGTGCAAGGTGCTCGAACAGGTCGGCATGACGGTCGAAGTGCACCACCACGAAGTCGCGACCGCGGGCCAGTGCGAGATCGGCACGCGCTTCAACACCCTGGTGAAGAAGGCCGATGAACTGATGGCGATGAAGTACGTCATCAAGAACGTCGCGCACCAGAACGGCAAGACCGTCACCTTCATGCCCAAGCCCATCGTCGGCGACAATGGTTCGGGCATGCATGTCCACCAGTCGCTGTCGAAGGGCGGGCAGAACCTGTTCGCCGGCGATCTCTACGGCGGCCTGTCGCAGACTGCGCTGTACTACATCGGCGGCATCTTCAAGCACGCGCGCGCGATCAACGCGTTCGCCAACGCGACCACCAACAGCTACAAGCGCCTGGTGCCGCATTTCGAGGCGCCGGTGATGCTCGCGTACTCCGCGCGCAACCGCTCGGCGAGCTGCCGCATTCCGTTCGTGCACAGCCCGAAGGCGCGTCGCATCGAGGTGCGCTTCCCCGATCCGATGCAGTCGGGCTACCTCACGTTCACCGCGCTGATGATGGCCGGCCTCGACGGCATCCTCAACAAGATCGATCCGGGCGCGCCGGCCGACAAGGACCTGTACGACCTGCCGCCGGAAGAGGAGAAGAACATCCCGACCGTGTGCCATTCGCTCGACATGGCGCTGGATGCGCTGGACAAGGACCGTGGCTTCCTCAAGGCCGGCGGCGTGTTCAGCGACGACCTCATCGATGCGTACATCGACCTGAAGATGCAGGAGGTCACGCGCTTCCGCGCCGCGACGCATCCGCTCGAATACCAGATGTACTACGCGATCTGAGGTTCGAGTCCTCCATACAGCCCGTCCCTGGGGACCTGCCGGAAATTGCTCCTGCATTTCCGGCATTCAGTCCATCCCTGGACCTGCCGGAAATTGCTCCTGCATTTCCGGCATTCAGTCCATCCCTGGACCTGCCGGAAATTGCTCCTGCATTTCCGGCATTCAGTCCATCCCTGGACCTGCCGGAAATTGCTCCTGCATTTCCGGCATTCAGTCCATCCCTGGACATCAAAAAAGGGCGGCGCATACAGCGCCGCCCTCGGGTTGCCAGAGGCAATTACAGCGTGCGATCGAATTCGTCGATCTGCCGTTTCGCCTCATCCTTGGCGACGCCGTAGCGTTCCTGGATCTTGCCGGCGAGGTACTCGCTGTTGCCCTCGGCGATCTTGAGATCGTCGTCGGTCAGCTTGCCCCATTTCGCCTTGAGCTTGCCGGCGAGCTGCTTCCATTGTCCCTTGATCCTGTCATCGTTCATTCGGATTCTCCGTTGTGGGTCGTGATGGGTGGGAGCGCTATCAACCGCGTGACTTCAGGCCACTCGAGTCAACGTTCTTCACGCCCTTGATGCTCTTCGCGGCCGCGACCGCCTTCTTCACGGCGATGTCGCTGTCGAGGACGCCGGTCAGCGTGACGGTGCCATCAATCGTCTTGACGTCGATATCCATGCTCTTGACGCCATCCGTGGTCGCAAGCGTCGACTTCACCTTGGTCGTGATCCAGGTGTCGGTCACGGGCTGGTCCGACTCCGCCTTGCTATCCGTACCGTGCGACGCATCGCTCGGTGCCGCCATCACCAGGCACGACGCACCTACACTGAGCAGGGAAGCCAGGGCGACGGTCGGGATGCGGAAATTTCGCGTGTTCATGGGAACCTCCTTGCGAGACGAACGCGCCGCCGTGGCGACGCGACGACCTGTGTGGTCGTGGGGAAACCTTCGCGCATGCCAGCCAACCCTCGGATGAACAACGGGAATTTCACCAGGGTTGCGGTTCAGCTCGCGGGCCTGCAAGCGCCAAGGGGACACCACGAATCGCTCTTGCACTAAACTGGTGCAATGTCCGCACGGGTTCCTTCGACCATCGAAAACGCGATGCCGGCGAGTTGGGCGTTGTCGGAACAGTGCGCGACGCCGATGGCTGTCATCGACCGCGGGCTCGACCTGCGTGCGCTGAGTCCGGCCTTGATCGAGTGGCTGGGCGGAGCGCACGTGCGGCGCGGCGACGCGCTGGCCTTGCTCGACGCAACGCCACCGTCGTTGTGCGATGCCGCGGCGCGCGCCTTGGCGCAGGAGCGCCGCGTCTGGTTGCGCGAAGCGCGCCTGCACAGTGCGATCGGAGACCGTGTCGCCGACCTCGCCTTCACCCCGCTCGAACGTGACAGTCTGCTGCTCGAAGTGATGCCGGCGACGGAGCCGGCTGCAGGTGCGCGGCTGTCGGAATCGCTGCGCGGATTCGCCCATGAAGTGCGCGGGCCGCTCGCCGGCATGCGGGGCGCAGCGCAGTTGCTGCAGCGACGCCTCGACGCCCCCGACCTGCGCGAACTCGCCGGACTGGTCATCGGCGAGGTCGATCGCCTGAGCGGTTTGTCCGAGCGCCTCCTGCATGCAGGCGCCAAGCCGCGCCTCGCCCGCGTGAACGTGCACGAGATCGTCGAGCGTGTCGCTGCGCTCGCGTCGACCGGCGCGGACGCGCTGGAGGTACGACGCGACTACGACCCGAGCCTGCCGCCGGTGCGCGTCGACGCCGATCGGGTGCTGCAGGCGTTGTTGAACCTCAGCCGCAACGCGCTTGAAGCCGGCGCGCGCGGACTTGTCCTGCGCACGCGCGTGGAGCATGCGGCGCGCATCGGCGATCAGGTCGTGCGCCTTGCCGCGCGAATCGAAGTCGTCGACGACGGCCGTGGAGTTCCAGCCTTCCTCGCCGGCACCCTGTACGAGCCGCTCGTGTCCGGGCGCGCCGACGGCAGCGGCCTCGGCCTCGCGATCGCGCGCGAGATCGCGCGCGAGCACGGCGGCGAGCTAAGCCATGTCAGTCGGCCAGGCGCGACCGTGTTCAGCCTGTTGCTGCCAATCACCGACGACGGCGCGCACGCATGACCGGCATGCCGCTCGCCTGGATCGTCGACGACGACCGCGCGGTCCGCCTCGTGCTCGCCGCTGCCCTGCGCGAGGCCGGCTTCGTCGCGCGCGAATTCGCCGATGCCGAAGCGGCGCTCGCCGAACTCGCGCAATCACCGCCCGCGCTGTTGTTCACCGACGTGCGCATGCCGGGCGCGAGCGGCTTGCGCCTGCTCGAGCGCGTGGTTGCGCAGGTACCACGCCTGCCGGTGATCGTGATGAGCGCGTTCACCGACGTCGCCACGACCGCTTCGGCTTATCGTCTCGGCGCGTTCGACTACCTGCCCAAGCCGTTCGACCTCGACCAGGCGGTGGCGTCCGCGCGCCGCGCGCTGGCACAGCATCCGGCGGTGCCGGCCGTGCCGCTCGCGGACTACGCCGAGCACGATCTGATCGGTCGCAGCCCGGCGATGCGCGAGTTGTTCCGCGCGATCGGTCGCGTTGCAGCGAGCGGCCTTGGCGCGCTGATCACCGGCGAGACCGGCACCGGCAAGGAACTCGTCGCACGCGCGTTGCATCGCGAAAGCCCGCGCGCGGCACAGCCTTTCGTCGCGCTGAACACCGCGGCGATCCCGACGGAACTGCTCGAATCGGAGCTGTTCGGCCATGAGGCTGGCGCGTTTACCGGCGCCGCGCGGCGCCATCCCGGCCGCTTCGAGCAGGCCGAGCGGGGCACGCTGTTCCTGGACGAGATCGGCGACATGCCGCTCGCGTTGCAGACGCGCCTGCTGCGCGTACTCGCCGCGGGCGAGTTCTACCGCGTTGGCGGGCGCGAACTGATCCGCGCCGACGTGCGCGTGGTCGCCGCGACCCATCAGGATCTGGATGCGAAGGTTGCGCGCGGCGAGTTCCGCGCCGACCTGCTGCATCGGCTCGATGTCGTGCGGCTCGAAGTGCCGCCATTGCGCCGGCGCGCCGAAGACGTGCCGCTGCTGGCCGAGCACTTCCTCGCGCGCGCGGTCGCGCTCGCCGGTGGCGAATCGAAATACTTCACGCCCGCCGCGCTGGGCGCGCTGCGCGGCTACGCGTGGCCCGGCAACGTGCGCCAGCTGGAGAACCTGTGTCGCCGCCTCGCGGTACTCGCGCCGGGGCGCGAGGTCGGGGTGTCCGATCTGCCGTCTCCGATCCTCGCCGACGTGGCGCCGGCGGACGCGACGGCCTGGCACGAGGCCCTGCGCACCTGGGCCGAGCAACGACTTGCGGCCAATGCGACCGACATCCATCGCGAGGCGCTCGCGCAGCTCGAGCGGGTCCTGTTCGATGCCGCACTCGCGGCGCATGCCGGCCATCGGCAGAATGCCGCGCGTGCGCTCGGCCTTGGCCGCAACACGATGACGCGCAAGCTCGGCAGTTCGCGCCGGCCGCGGCGGTGACCGGAGGCGTACCGATGAACGAACCACTGCGCATTCGTGACGCCGTCGCCACCGATGTCGCATTCCTCGCCGACTGCAACGCCGCGATGGCGCTGGAGACCGAGCACAAGGAGCTCGGACGCGATGTACTGGAACGCGGCATCGCCGCCGTGTTCGAACGGCCCGAGCGGGGCTTCTATCTGGTCGCCGAACGCAATGGCGAGCGGCTCGGTTGCCTGCTCGTCACGTTCGAATGGAGCGACTGGCGCAATGGCAACTGGTGGTGGCTGCAGAGCGTGTACGTGGTGCCGCCTGCGCGTCGCGGGGGGGTCTTCCGCGCCCTCCACGACGAGGTCTGGCGGCGCCTTCGACTGCGCCCGGATGCGGTCGGGCTGCGCCTCTACGTCGAGCGCGACAACCAGCGCGCGCAGGCGACCTATGCCTCGCTCGGCATGGTGGAAACCGCCTATCGGCTGTTCGAGGCGGTCGGGCCGGCGTGACCGGGTCCTGAGCCGGGCGCGATCCATGTACCATCGTCGCCCCGCACCGCGTACGAAGCACGACGAACACGATGGAAGCGAAGAACTACAAATCATTCTGGGACAACAAGGCGAGCACGAAGATTGGCGCGTTCATCGCGGTCGATGGCAGTGCCAATGAAGACGTCGCGCGGCTGACCGGCGCGTACACCGCGCGCCAGGTCGATTGCGCGCTCGCGCTGACGGCGAGCGACCGCGTGCTCGAACTCGGTTGCGGCGTCGGTCGCATCGGCCGCGAGCTCGCGCCGAAGGTGGCGCACTGGGAAGGCACGGACATCTCCGCCAACATGCTCGGTGTCGCACGCGAGCGGCTTGCCGACCACTCGAACGTCGGCTTCACGGAGCTCAAGCGCAGCAGCCTTGATGGCATCGCCTCGGACAGTTTCAGCAAGGCCTATTGCGTCGCCGTGTTCATCCACATGGACAAGGAGGATTTCCTGCTCTATCTGGAGGAACTCGCGCGCGTGCTCGAGCCGGGCGGCCTGCTGTTCTTCGATACCTGGAATCTCGCCCACCCGGTCGGCTGGCGGCGTTTCGCGATCGAAGTCGGGCAATATCGCGGCGCGGATCCCGGCCAGCGCAAGGACGTCGCCCGCAACCAGTTCGCGACGCCGGAGGAGGTGCGCCTCTATCTCGAGCATTGTGGATTCGAGCTGCTCGCGATGTATGCCGATTCGCCGTGGGTGCAGAGCGTTGCGATGAAGCGCGGCGGCAGTCGCGATGTCGTGGCCGAGCGCGCCCGCCTGCAACGCGATGCCGCGCGCATCGCCTACACTCCGTTGTGGACCGAATTGTTCGACATGATGGTCCGCGTGACTGGTGAAGGCCTGTCACCGCAGGCGGCGCTCGATGCGCTCGGCGACGACACGCGCGGCGAAGAGGTCGCGATGTTCCGCGTCTGGTACCGCGAGCTGTGGCGTCACAACGAACAGCATTGGGGACCCTTGCCGGCAGGGCTTGCCTGAGCGTCCAAATGGGCGCACGCCGGCTTACAATCCCCGGCAATCATCGCGAGGCTTCATACACACGAGGGGCGAACTTGAAACGGGCAGGCATCATCGGCGGCGTGCGCATTCCGTTCTGCCGCAACAACACGGCGTACGCCGAGGTCGGCAACTTCGGGATGGCGGTCAAGACCCTTGGTTCGCTGGTCGAGCGCTTCGGCCTGCATGGGCAGGAGCTCGGCGAGGTCGCCTTCGGTTCGGTCATCAAGCACGCCTCCGACTGGAACCTCGCGCGCGAGGCGGGGTTGTCGTCCGGCCTCGCGCCGACCACGCCCGGCCTGACCACGGCGCGCGCCTGCGGCACCTCGCTCGACAATGCAATACTGATCGCGCAGAAGATCGCGAGTGGACAGATCGAGGCGGGCATCGCCGGCGGCGCCGACACCACCAGCGACGTGCCGATCGTGTATTCGCGTGCGCTGCAGCAGCGCCTGCTGGCGGTCAACCGGGCGAAGACGCCGCTCGACAAGTTGAAGACCGCGTTCAAGGGGTTCTCGTTCGGTGAACTCAAGCCCTCGTTCCCGGGCGTGGCCGAGCCGCGCACCGGCAAATCGATGGGTGACCACTGCGAACTGATGGCGCGCGAGTGGCACATCGCACGCGAAGATCAGGATCGCCTCACGCTGGCAAGCCACCAGAAGCTCGCCGCTGCCTACGAGCGCGGCTTTTTCAAGGACCTCGTGGTGCCGTTCCGAGGGGTCGAGCGCGACAACATCCTGCGCCCCGACACCACGCTCGAAAAACTCGCCGCGCTCAAGCCTGCGTTCGACAAGACCTCGGGGCAGGGCACGCTCACGGCGGGCAATTCGACCGCGTTGTCCGACGGCAGTGCGGCGGTGCTGATCGCGAGTGACGAATGGGCGGCCGCGCGCGGCCTCAAGGTGCAGGCGTACCTGACCCATGCGCAGGTGGCCGCGGTCGATTTCGTGCATGGCGAAGGCTTGCTGATGGCGCCGACCATCGCCGTGCCACGCATGCTCGCCGCCGCCGGCCTCACCCTGCAGGACTTCGATTACTACGAGATCCACGAAGCGTTCGCGGCGCAGGTGCTGTGCACGCTGCGCGCGTGGGAGTCGACCGACTATTGCCGCAATCGCCTCGGCCTCGACAAACCGCTCGGTTCGATCGATCCGGCCAGGCTGAACATCAACGGGTCCAGCCTCGCGGCGGGCCATCCGTTCGCGGCGACCGGCGCGCGCATCGTCGCGACGCTGGCGAAGATGCTGGAGGAAAAAGGCTCGGGTCGCGGCCTCATCTCGATCTGCACCGCCGGCGGCATGGGTGTGACCGCGATCCTCGAACGGCCGTAGACTGCGCTGGCAGTCGCTGCGCGAACATCCCGGGAGAGTCGATGGACAACAGCCCCTATGCACTGGTCTTGACCGGCGACGTGTTGCCGGGGCATGCGGAGGAAACCGTGTGGCCGGCGCTGGCGCACTTTTTCCGCATGGATATCGACAAGCTGCGCGCACAACTCGTCGCGCGTGCGCCACTGACGATCAAGCAGGGCGACGACCTCGGCAAGCTGCAGACCCTGCAGGCGGGCATCGCCGCGGTCGGCGCCGAAGCGGAAGTGTGCGCGCCGGATGAGCATCCCAACCTGTTCGTGGTGCTCGAGAACACGCCGCGCGGGCCGATGCCGCGCGTGTTCGTGGACGACCGCATCGAGCGTGGCCTGTGGTCGGCGCGACTGTCGGTCGCCGAAGTCGGCTCCAACGTCTGGCATGCCTACGCCGAAATGAGCATGCCGCCGGTCGCTGCGGTGGCGGCGGAGCCCGCGCCGGCGTTCGATGCGAACGCGATCGCCGCGCGCGACACCGCGCGTTCCTACAAGCCGACCTCGAAAGCCGACTACGGACACAACCTCGCTGGCGTCGCGACGCCGACCGCCGCCGCACCGCAGCGTCTGCCGGCGGGGGCGGCGATCCAGGCCGGGTTCTGGCGCCGCTGCGCGGCGATGCTGATCGACGGTCTCCTGCTCGGCGTGGCGATGGCGGTGGTGCAGGTCGTGGTCGGTGCCGGCGCAATCGGTGCGTTCGCATCGTCCGGCGACTCCGGCGCGGGCCTGCTCGCGCTGGCCGGCTCGATGATGCTGCTGTTCGTGATCGCGTTCGTCGGCCAGTGGCTCTATTTCGCCCTCTTCGAAAGCGGTGCGATGCAGGCCACGCCAGGCAAGCGCGCGCTCGGCCTCAAGGTCGTCGACGACGAGGGCGCGCGCATCGGCTTCGGCCGCGCCAGCGGGCGCTTCTTCGGCAAGATCGTGTCCGGCGCGGTGCTCTACATCGGTTTCCTGATGGTCGGCTTCAGCGAGCGCAAGCAGGCGCTGCACGACATGATGGCGAACACCCTGGTCGTGTTCCGCGAAGTGCAGGCGGGCCAGCCGATGCCGACCGTGATGCCGCCGATGCCATGGTATGGCTGGCTGGTGAACATCCTCTGCCTCGGCCTGCCGCTGGCGGGGTTCATCGCCGCGCTCATGTTCAGTGGCCCGTTGCTGTCGTCCCTGACCGGCATGCAATGAAAAAAGGGCCGCCCAGGGCGGCCCTTTCGATCGTCGCAGCGGTTTCGCTCAGCCGCGGAACGCGAACAGCATCGGCTTCCAGCCGCTGCCGCTCTGGTAGCTCTGGCCGCGGCGCTTGCGCATGCGGTCGATCAGCTCGAGCCGACGCGCTTCCGCCCATTCGACGCGCTGCGTCTTCAGCGCGGACGGATCGACGCCGTGTGCGGCCGCTTCGCTCTTGCGATAGGTGACGAAGTCCTCGTAGGCCTCGATCTCGTGCTGCAACTCCTTCACGCACAACTCGATCATGATCGCGTCGTCGAGGAAGCCGAGCACCGGCACGCTGTCGGGAATGATGTCCTGCGGATTCGCGAAATAGGTCAGGCACGCGAGCACGCGCTGCTTGTCTTCTTCCGGCAGTGCGAAGCCGTTGTCGTTGACCATTGCGATCATGCTGTCGAGCTTCTTCAGGCGTTCGGCGATGAACTGCGGCACCGCTACCTTGTGGCCTTCGACGAGCAGCTGCGAAGCCGCTTCGGCGACCTGCTGCGGGGAAAGATGTTTCGATTCCTCCTGCGCGCGCTTCATCGCGTCGATGAAATGCTGGAGGTCGGCATCGCCGAGCTCGATGGTGATGGCGAGCGACATGTAACGACTCCATGGAGGGCAGGCGGGACAGACTAGCCAGCCGGGCAGGGGGCGTCAATGTGTTGGTCAAGGGTCGAGGGCTCGAAGCGAGGGCGGGGCGCGGCCGTCTGCATACGCGTTCCGCTGTCCGGCTTCAGCCAGGCGCGAACGATTTGCACCGCTCCTTCTCAGGCTCGGCCGTCGGCCTCAAAGAATCCCCTCCAGCCCGGCGCCAAACGCGGTGACCATGCGCGTGTAGATCAGCTTCAGCGGCAGGTCGACTTCGGGAAAGTCGCCGACGTCGACATGGCACTCGTAAAAGCCGGGCGTGCGCGGCGGTGACGGTGCGCAGCCGGGCTTCAGCTCGAAGCTGCTGGCATAGCGGAATGGCCACAGGTCGAACAATGGCAGCCAGGTCGACAGGTCGGCGACCACGTTGTTGAGGCGCCCGATCAGGCCCGCGCGCTGGCGCTTGGCGATGATCCACGCGTTCTGCGGTTGCGCGTCGCGTTCGATCGCCGCGCGCACGCGTGCGGCCACTCGCGGGTCGTGGATGATGAAGCCCGATTCGGTGTTGTAGTCGTCCGAACGCGGATCGAAGTTGTGGGAACCGATCAGCGCGACGCGATCGTCGATCACGATCGACTTCGCGTGCAGGCCGAGGCGCACGCCACCGCGCTTGAGCGGCGCCTGGCCGTAGCGCTGGTAGCGGCCCGCATTGCCGCCGCCGGGGAGTGTTTCGTAACCGGCAACGAACGCCGGCGCGTCGGCCGGAAATGGCTTGAATTCGTGGATATCGAACCCGTAGCGCTTGAGGTAGCGCTTCTTGTACTTGTAGGAGAGCGCATAGACGTAGAACGCATCGGTTGCCGCCAGCGAGTTCGTCGACACCAGCACCTTTACCGGCTGCGGGCGTTGTTGCAGTTCCTGGAACACTTCACGCGCGCGCTTGCTCAGCACGAGATAGGGGGTCTCGAACGCGATGCGCTCCCGCGCGCCGCGCAGCAGGCCGCTGATGTGCGTGGTCAGTTCGAGCAGGGCCGGGTCGTCCGGCCGCGCGGCCTTGTCGGGCGCGTCGGAGAAGTAGTCGACGCGCGCGACGCGCAAGGCGTCGTCGGCGAACTGCCGCTTGATGGTGGCGAAGTCGGTCGCGCGCGCGCGCAACACGTCGATGCGGGTGCGGTCGAGCGTGTCGGGCAGTTGCAGCGGCAGCGGGTCGCCGGCATCGGCCACGAGGCGCCGATTGACGTCGTTCAGGCGCGTCAGCGGCGCCGCGCGCGGATGCGTCCAGAAACGGTCGAAGGACGCCTGCATCTCGGCGCCGGCGGCGGGGCCGAGCACCAGCACGTCGCGGTCGCGATAGTTGAACTCCTCGTCCCAGTCGAAATAGCGGTTCTCGTAGTTGCGCCCGCCAGCGATGCCGATTTCGCCGTCTACCAGCAGCAGCTTGTTGTGCATGCGCTGGTTGAAGCGCGAGAAGCAGCACAGCAGGCTGGCGGCGAACTCGATCGGCTGGGTGACCGCATCGTCGAAGGTCGGGTTGTACAGGCGGAACTCGAAATTCATGTGCGCGCGCGCGATGCGCGCGAGCCATTCGACATCGTCGAGCGAGAACAACTGGTCGGCCAGCACGCGCACGCGCACGCCGCGGCGCGCCGCGGCCGCGAGTTCGTCGAGCACCAGCCAGCCGGCCTCGTCGTCGGCCCAGATGAAGGTCTGGATGTCGATGCTGTGGCGGGCGGCGCGGATCAGGTGCACGCGCAACAACAGCGAATCCTCGCCGCGTTCGATCACGTTGACGTAGTGCGCAGGCGCGTCGGGCCGGCTCTGCACGCGTGCCTGTGCGGCGAGCGCCATGTACGGCGAGTCGATCGCGCAATGGTCGGCGCGCGCACATTCGATATCGTTCGGGCGCGTTTGCGCGACCAGCGCCTCGGCGCGACGCGCGAGCGGGCGGTTGACGCCGCAGCCGGAGAGCAGTGAGGCGCCGAGCGCGATGCAGGCGAGTCGTCGGGCGATGGCGCCGATGCGGGGCCGATCGCTCATCCCGGCGTCGGCGGCGCGGTGGTGCCGCGCTCGGGCGGTACTGCGTAGACCATGAAATCAAGCTCGACCGTGTCGGCGATGGTGCCGCGGTGCGAGCCCATGCCGAACATCGAACGGCGGATCTCGCCGTTGACGCGGATCGGGCAGTCGAATGCCGGGCGCTCGCAGGTCGACGGCTGCAAGTCGAAGCGGACCGGCTGGCGAATGCCGCGCACGGTCAGTTCGCCGGACAGGTCGCCGCCAGCGCGCAGCCGTGCACGCGGGAACGGTGCGGATGCGAACGTGATCTGCGGATGTGCGGAGGCGTCGAAGAACTCGTCCGACTTCACCCAGTCCTCGTAGGAGCGGCTGTTCATGCGCACGTTGGCGACGTCGATGCGGGCGTCGACGCGCAACTGGTTGCGGAACGGGTCGACACTGACAGTGCCGTCGACGCGTCCGAAACGCCCGCGCACGCCGAGCAGCCACATGACCTTCACCCTGAATCCGACTTCCGAACGCGTGGCGTCGAGTCGCACAAGCTCACCGCTCGCGGCCGGTGCGGCAGGCGCGATCGACAGCCATGCAGCCGGCAGCAGGCAGCAAGCGGTCAGCAGCAGACGAAGGGCGGGCACGACGGCGTGCGCTTCACGGCCACCAGAAGTGCCGCACCTGCGCAGTGCCGGGTTCGATCGCGCCCGCGGGCAGGCTGAGCCAGGCGACCGCGCCCGGCGGCATGCCGCGGCCGGAATCGGAAGCGCCCTCGGTCAGCAGCGCGACCAGGGTCTCGAGGCCGGGGTTGTGGCCGACCAGCATGACCGTGCCGGCGTCGGCATGATCGTCGAGCACGCGGATGAGGCTGGCCGGCGTCGCGTCGTAGATGCGCGGTTCGTTGCGCATGTCGGTGTAGCCGAGCGCGGCGAGCACGCGTTCGCAGGTCTCTCGCGAGCGCGCGGCCGGCGAGCACAGCACCCGCTCGGGCGCGGCCGCGTGCTGCTTCAGCCAGGCTCCGGCTGCGTCGGCCTCGGCTTCGCCGCGCACGCTGAGGGCGCGGGCGATGTCCTCCTGACCGGGGTCGGCATTCTCCGCGTGCGCGTGGCGGAGCAGGATGATCTCGCGGGTGGCCATGGCCGTTCCTTTCGGGTCTGTGTGCCCGGATGATGCCCGAACCGGGACCGCCATGGTCAAGCCGTGTCGCGGCATTCACTGCGCGCTGGACGGGTCCCTGGCCGAATCGTGCCGGCGACCGCGGATCCCGGGCCCGCCGAGCTGGTCGGCGCCGATCGAATCGGCGCCGCTGGCGAGGCGGTCGAAGCGGGCCATCGCCTTCGCTTCGAAATCGGCTTTGCTGACCTTGCCGCTGCCGTTGGCGTCGAATCGCCGCACGAAGCGTTCCGCGCGCTTGTGGACGCGCTCGCGTGCCTGCGGCGAAGTCGCGATCTCGTCTGCGTCGATGCTGCCGTCGCGGTTGCCGTCGAGGCGCTCGAAGCGGCGATCGATCCAGGCGCGGTATTCATCGCGACCGATGCGGCCATCGTGGTTGGCATCGATCTGGTCGAACAAGCGCTGCTTCATCTCGGCGCGCCGGTTCGCGCGCGTGTCGGCGGTGGCCGGGTCGGGCGTGGCGGCGATCGCCGACAATGCCGTGCCGATGGCGGCGGCGGCGAGCAGGGCCTGGAAATGCCTGCGCATGGGGGATTCCTCCGTTGCGTTCGCGGCGACGTTGCCGCAAGCGGTTGAACGCATCGGACAGTCGAACGTTGACCTTTGCGCTGCAAAGACCGCGCAAAGACACGTCAAGGACGTGCCGGATCAGGAGTGCTTCTTCAGCCAGCGCAGCAACTTGGCCCAGTCTTCCTGGTGCGATCGCACCTGCTCGGAGTGGTAGTCGAAGATGCTCTTGCCAAGCGCATTCGCGAGCACGTAGCCCTGCGTGTCGCGCAGTTCCGCGACCAGCGGAAACGGATACGTCTTGATGTCCTCGACCGCCAGTTGCGAGGCATTCGTCCACGGCTTCAGGCGATTGGCGACGAGGCCGACCGCGACCTTGCCCTTCTTCACTCGCGGCAGCGCGGCGACTTCGGCGAGGAACGGCTGGGTCGCTTCGAGGTCGATCGCGGACGGCAGCACCGGCACGATCAGCACGTCGGCCTGCTCCAGCCAATCGCCGACCTCGCCGGGGCGAATGCCGGCGGCACTGTCGATGACGACGCGCTGCGCATCGGCGGGAATCTGTTTTTCCCAGTCGCGCCGCAGGCCGGATACGCCGAGCACCGCGTTCGCATGCATCGAGCGCTTCTCGCTCCAGCGCAGGGAGGATCCCTGACGGTCGGCATCGACCAGCACGGTGTTCTTGCCTTCGACCGCGAAATGCGCGGCCAGATTGGTCGCGATCGTGCTCTTGCCCGCGCCGCCCTTCGAACTCGCCACCAGGACCTTCAGCATGAACGCCTCCGCGGGTACGCAAAGTGGCGGGCAGGTTACACCGTCATGGCGCCCGCTCAAAACGCGGGTTCGCGAGGCTCCGTTCAGTATCCTGCCGCTTGCCCGTCCTTGCGACCCTCCGAGGCGCCGATGTAGACGCGATTCTTCGCGTCCCAGCCGATCGCCTGATAGCCGCCGTACGGACCGTTCGCGTAGCGCACGCTGTGGCCCTTCTGCATCAGGCCGCGCACGGTGTCGTACGGGAACCCGGATTCGAGATCGACGAAGCCGCCGTCCGTCATCGGCTCGGCCTGGCCTTCGGGCGAGGTCGAGCCTTCGTGCTGGATGCGCGGCGCGTCGCCGGCCTCCTGCACGTTCATGTGGAAGTCGATCAGGTTCTGCACGATCTCGACGTGGCCTTGCGGCTGCATGTCGCCGCCCATCACGCCGAAGCTCAGCCACGGCGCGCCGTCCTTCGTGATGAACGCGGGGATGATCGTGTGGAACGGGCGCTTGCCGGGCGCGTACGTGTTCGCGTGGCCTTCCTTCAGCACGAACAGTTCGCCGCGATCCTGCAGGATGAAACCGAGCCCCGGCGGCGACATGCCCGAGCCCATGCCGCGGTAGTTCGACTGGATCAGCGAGACCATGTTGCCCCACCGATCCGCGGTGGTCATGTAGATCGTGTCGCCGTCGAGCTTGTGCGTGCCGGGTTCCACCGCCTTCATCGCGCGATCGGGCGAGATCAGCTTGCGCCGCTCGGCCGCGTATTCCTTCGACACGAGCCAGTCGACGGGCGCCTGCGCGAACGCGGGATCCGCGTAGAACTTCGCGCGGTCCTCGAACGCGAGCTTCTTCGCCTCGACGAACAGGTGCACGTGCTCGGTGCTGCCGAACGGGATCTTCGAGAAGTCGTAGCCCTCGAGGATGTTGAGCATCTGCAGCGCGGCGAGGCCCTGGCCGTTCGGCGGCAGCTCCCACACGTCATAGCCGCGATAGTTCGTCGACACGGGTTCGACCCACTCGCCCTGGTGTGCCGCGAGGTCGTCGTAGGAAAGGAAGCCGCCCTGCGCCTTCATGTAGTCGGCGATCGTGCGCGCGATCGCGCCCTTGTAGAACGCGTCGCGACCGCCATTCGCGATTGCCTCGAGCGTGTGCGCGAGGTTCGGGTTCTTCCAGATCTCGCCTTTCGCGGGCGCCTTGCCTTGATGCGTGAACTGTTCGGTGAAGCCCGCGAACTTCGACAGGCGCGGTACCGACAGCGTCCAGTAGTAGGCGATCAGTTCCGTCACCGGGAAGCCTTCGCGCGCGTACCCGATCGCCGGCGCGAGCACGTCCTTCATCGACAGCTTGCCGAAGCGCTCGTGCAGCGCGAACCAGCCATCGACGCAGCCGGGCACGTTGACCGGCAGTGGGCCGAGCGGCGGGATCGCCTTGTAGTCGTGCTCCGCGAACCATTTCAGCGTGAGCGACTTCGGCGAGCGGCCGGAGCCGTTGTAGCCGTAGAGCTTCTTCGTCTTCGCATCCCATACGATCGCAAACAGGTCGCCGCCGACGCCGTTCGATACCGGCTCCATCAAGCCGAGCGCCGCGTTCGCGGCGATCGCCGCATCGACCGCGGTGCCGCCCTTCTTCAGTACGTCGAGGCCGACCTGGGTCGCGAGCGGATGCGAGGTCGCGACGATGCCGTGCTGAGCGATGACTTCCGAGCGCGTCGCGAACGCCGCGCCGGTGATGCGGTCGCCGGCCGCGGCGGTGGTGGCGAGCGTGGTGATGAAAAGCGCGAGTGCGATGCGATGCATGCGAGGTCCCCCTTGGCTCGGAAGCGCCGAGCATACGCCGCTCCTCGCGGCGCGGATGCAAGGACGTGCAAGCGCGGCGCAACGCCGCAGGTCGCCTGCTCGGCAGTTGCGCCCCGAGCAAGCATAATCAGCCACTCACGAACCCGAAGCGCCGCCCATGAAGATCTTCCCGATGTTCGCGGTCCCGTTCATGCAGACGGAACTGCCCGATTGCGCGGCGCTCAACCGCGAATTGCACGCGTTGTTCCTGCAGCGCGAGGGCGAGCCGTGGCGCAACCCGAAGCCGAGCATGTCCATCCTCCCGGGGTTGTTCGAGAGCCGCTTCGACCTGTTCTCGTGGCCGGACGCGTGCGTGCAGGAGCTGCACGATTTCTGCATGGGTACGCTGTTGCGCACCGTCGCCGAACTCAACGCCTATTCGATCGACGACATGCGCCAGCTCGAGATGCAGAACCATGCCTGGTTCCACATCACCAGGCGGGGCGGGCGGTTCGGCTCGCACAACCATCCGCTCGCGTCGTGGTCGGGCGTGTATTGCGTGAGCGCGGGCCGCAGCGATGCCGGGCAGGCCGACTCCGGTGACCTGCATTTCCACAACCCGCACCAGCACGCGAACATGTTCAACGACCCCGGCAACTGCCGGCTGAATCCGTTGTATTCGCTCGAGGGGCGCAGCTTCTCGCTCGTTCCGGGCCAGCTCGTGCTGTTCCCGTCGTGGGTGTTCCACGAGGTGCTGCCGTTCCACGGCGAGGGCGAGCGCGTAACGGTCGCGTTCAACTGCTGGTTCCGCCCGCGCGGCGTGGCGCAGGCGCGTCAGGGCGGCATGCCGCTGCCGCCGCCGTGGGGGTGACGCGCGGTTACTGTTCGCCGAGCGCGTCGCGCATGAATTCCGGCAGCGCCAGCGCGGCCTTGTGCATGTCGACGTTGTAGTAACGCGTGTCGAACTGCTTGGTCGACGCACCGCGCTCGCGGAAGCCGCTGAGGTCGGCGCCTTTGCGCGCCATCGTGCAGCTCCACCAGCCGGTCGGATACAGCGGCTGCGGGAAGGTCAGCGTCTTGACCGACTGGAAGTCGGCAACGCGCATCGCGCTGCGCATCGTCTTGATCAGGTCGAGGTGCACGAGTGGCGACTCGCTCTGCTGCACGAGGATGCCGCTCGGGCGCAGCGCGCGCCAGCAGCTCGCGTAGAAGTCCGCGTTGAACAGGCCTTCGGCCGGGCCGACCGGATCGGTCGAATCGACGATGACGAGGTCGATCGACTCGGGTTCCTGCTCGGCCATGTACTTGATGCCGTCGATGAACAGCAGCTCCGCGCGCGGATCCTTGTTCGACTCGCACAGCTCCGGGAAATACTGCTCCGCCAGGCGCGTCACGCGCTCGTCGATCTCGACCTGCACGGCGTGCTCGACTTCCTCGTGCTTGAGCACTTCGCGCAGCGTGCCGCAGTCGCCGCCGCCGATGATCACGACGCGCTTGGCACGCGCGTGGGTGAACAGCGCCGGGTGCGACATCATCTCGTGGTAGAGGAAATTGTCGCGCGTGGACACCATCGTGCAGCCGTCGATCACCATCAGCTTGCCCCAGTCGGTGGTGTCGTAGATCTCGATCGACTGGAACGGTGACTGTTCGGCGTGCAGGCGCTCCTTCACGCGCAGTCCGAAAGACGAGCCGGAGCGGCCGTGCTGTTCGGTGAACCAGTTCTGCGAGGTGGCGTTCGGCGTGGACGCGGACATCGGTGCTTCCTGCTGGTGAGGATTCGGAACCCGGGCGACCCCGGGGTCGCGGATTGTAGCCGGTCCGCGCGGAGGCGACACACGCCGATCGCAACAGCTCGTTACACTATGAGGATTGGACGTTGTCGATGGAGCACCTGGTGAACAAGCAGCGCTGGACCACCGACGAGGCCCGCCATGCCTGGGCGGTGCCGCATTGGAGCGAGGGGTATTTCGACGTCGGCGACGGCGGCGACCTGCGGGTGCGTCCGCGTCGCGGCGACGGCCCGTCGCTGTCGTTGCCGGCAATCGTCGACGCGGCGTGCGCGCTGGGTTCGCGCCTGCCGCTGCTGGTGCGCTTCGCCGACATCCTGCAGGACCGCCGCGCGCGCCTGCAGGCCGCGTTCGCCAAGGCGATGGGCGACTGGGACTACGCCGGTGGCTACACCCTGATCTACCCGATCAAGGTCAACCAGCAGAACAACGTCGCCGGCGAACTCGCCGGCAATGCCGCGCCGGGCTTCGGCCTCGAAGCGGGTTCCAAGCCGGAACTGATGGCGGTGCTCGCGCTCGCGCGGCGCGGCAGCACGGTGATCTGCAACGGCTACAAGGATCGCGAGTACATCCGCCTCGCGCTGATCGGGCGCAAGCTCGGCCTCGACATCTTCATCGTGATCGAGAAGCCGTCCGAGCTGCGCTACGTGATCGAGGAAGCAGCGGCGCTGGGCGTCGAGCCGCTGCTTGGCGTGCGCATGCGCCTCAAAAGCCTCGGCGCGGGCAAGTGGCAGAACTCCGGCGGCGACAAGGCGAAGTTCGGCCTCACGCCGCGCCAGCTGCTGACCCTGCTCGACGAGCTGAAGGCGGCGAACCTGTCGCACACGCTCAAGCTGCTGCATTTCCACATGGGCTCGCAGATGTCGAACGTCCGCGACATCGCGACCGGCATGCGCGAGGCAGTGCGTTATTTCGTCGAGTTGTCGCGCATGGGTCTGCCGATCACCCACATGGATGTCGGCGGTGGCCTCGGCGTCGACTACGAAGGCACGCGCTCGCGTTCGGATTGCTCGATCAACTACGGCCTCGACGAATACGCTTCGGCGATCGTCGGTGCGCTCGCGGAAGCCTGCAACGCGAACGGCCTGAAGGCGCCGCACGTGCTGACCGAATCCGGGCGTGCGTTGACCGCGCACCACGCGGTGCTGGTCGTCAACGTCAGCGAGATCGAGGAGGCGCCGCTCGGCGCGATCCCGCCGCCGCGCGCGGACGAGCCGGCGGTGCTGCGTCGTTTGCGCGACGTGTGGGCGGAGATCGACCAGACGCCGCCGACCGAGCTCTACCATGAAGCGCAGTATCAGCTCGCCGAAGGCTATTCGCTGTACGCGCTAGGCCAGCTGTCGCTGCAGGACCGCGCGCGCCTCGACGATTTCTACTACGCGATCGTCAACGCGGTGCGTTCGCGCCTCAAGCCGGACGAGCGTACCCACCGCCAGGTGCTCGACGATCTCGCCCAGACCCTGGTCGACAAGTATTTCGTGAATTTCTCGGTGTTCGAGTCCGCGCCCGACATCTGGGCGATCGACCAGGTGTTCCCGATCGTGCCGATCTCGCGCCTCGACGAGGCGCCGGATCGGCGCGGCGTGATCGCGGACCTCACCTGCGATTCGGACGGGCGCATCGACCATTACGTCGAGGCCGATGGCGTCGACGTCAGCCTGCCGCTGCACATGCCGCGCGCGGGAGAATCGTACCGCCTCGGCGTGTTCATGGTCGGCGCGTACCAGGAGACGCTCGGCGACATCCACAACCTGTTCGGCGACACCGATGCGGTCAGCGTCAAGCTGACCGCGGACGGCTATGCATTCAGCCATCGCCGGCGCGGCGACAGCACCGACCTCATGCTCGACTACGTCGGTTACGACCTCGCCGCGTTGCGCGCCGCGTATCGCGACAAGATCGTCGCCGCCGGGATCGGTTCCGACGAGGCGCCGCGCCTCGAAGCCGCGCTCGAACATGGCCTCACGGGTTACACGTACCTGGCGGAGTAGGCGGCATACGGCCAGACCCTGACGCATGGAGCGCCGTGTGCTCCGTGCTTCGATCTTCCAGTACCAGCGTTCCGGAGAAGCATGCGATGAATGAAATCAGGGCCGGTTTCGTCGGCCTCGGCGCGATGGGCTTGCCGATGGCCGGCCATCTCGCGCGCGCCCGTCTGCTTGCGGCGGTGTGGAACCGCTCGCACGACAAGGCCGTCGCGGCGGGGCGTGAGCTCTCCGTGGCGGCACCAGCAGACATCGTCGAACTGGTGCGATCCTGCAACGTGATCGCACTGTGCGTGCCGGCCGACGCGGATGTGCTCGAACTCGCGCGCACGATCGCGACGCATGCGCCGTCCGGGATGGTCGTGATCGATCATTCGACCGTGTCGTCGGTGACAGCGAAGGACGCGCACGCGATCCTCGCCGCGCACGGCTGCGCGTTCATCGACGCGCCGGTTTCGGGTGGCGTCGAAGGCGCGAAGAACGGCAAGCTGTCGGTGATGGTCGGCGGCGACGCGCGGGCGCTCGAGCGCGCGCGGCCAGTGCTCGACTGCTATGCGGCGAAGGTGAGCCACATGGGCGATGTCGGCGCCGGCCAGAACACCAAGGCGGTCAACCAGGTGCTCGTCGCCGGCATCGCGCAGGCCGTGTGCGAAGGTCTGGCGCTGTCCGAAAAACTGGGCCTCGATCCCGAGCGCCTGCTGCCCACGCTCGGCGCGGGCGCGGCCGGCAACTGGTTCCTCGACAAGCGCGGCGCGACCATGCTGCGCGACGAGTTCAAGGTCGGCTTCAAGCTCGCCCTGCTGCACAAGGACCTGAAGATCGTGCGCCAGCTCGCGCTCGATGCCGGCACCGATCGGTCGGTGATCGAGAAGTCACTTGCCGACTACGCCGTGCTGCTTGCGCAGGGCCGCGGCGACGAAGACATCTCTGCTTTGATCCGTCTCAAGCGTCCGCGTTGAACAGCGGATGGCGGCACGCCGCCATCCGCGCTGTGCGTGCTGTCAGCCGTCGAAACCGTTCGCGAAGATCGTGTCGCTGATTGGCAGCGCGAACTTGTACAGCTTGCTGTTGCTGCTGTAGTTGGCGACGTACAGCGCGCCGTTGACGAGGATCGGGCTGCCCCACTTGAGCGACCCGATCGATGGTGACGTCCACAGCAGCGCGCCGCTGGTCGGATTGCGCGCGAGCAGGCAGGTGCCGGCCGCGCATGAGCCGACGTGGTAGACGACGTCGTTTGCGACGACCGCCGAGGTCGCATTGGAGTTCTGCTGCCAGGTCGGTTGCAGGTGTGGCACGTTCGCGCCGGTCAGCGTGAGTTTGAGGCCGGAAATGCCGTTGCCGTTGCCGACGTAAACCCACGAAGCGCCATCGCCGTGCGTGTTGACCCAGACGACCGATTGCGTCTTCATCCAGAATTCGCTGATCGGCACGTCGATGACTTCGATCTCGCCGCCGACGCCACCGGGCGCGCCGATGCCGCCCATGTCGTCGAGGTCGATGAGGTGCAGCATGGAGTCCTTGCCGGTCTGCACGCCGATGTGCGCGACGGCGCTGCCAGCGGGAGCCGGAAGGATCGACAGCGAAGCCGAGCCGAGATCGATGTCGCTGCCATCGAGTTGCGCGTAGTTCGTCGGAGTATGGCTGTCGAGCGGCAGCCCCGCGCCCGCGCCAGTGCCGTCCGGATGCAGCGCGAGTACGCTGTCACCCCAGTTGTGGCCGCCCGTGTTCGCGTTGAACTCGCCATTCGCGGTCGTGATGTAGACGCGGTCCGTACCGGCATCGTAGACCGCGCCCGGACGGCCCCAGATGCCGCTCTGCGGGCTGTTGCAGCCACCCGAAGCGATCAGCGTCGTGATCGTGCTGCACATCGAATTGAACACGCGCGACGTCCCGGTCGCGAGGTCGATCGTGACGAGGTGGCCCTGGTAGTCGCCGCCGTCGCCAACATAGCCGTTGGTGACCGCATACAGCCGCGCGACGCCGCCCGATACCGCCGTCGCGAGCGCGGACGCGCCCTTTTCGACGCCCGGCTTCAGCGTCACGGTCACCGGCCAGCCGCCCGTCGTGGTCTCGCTGCCGTTGCCGATCGCGTACTTGTGCACCTTGCCGTCGGCGCCATAGCTGTAGACATGCTGGCGGTTCGGATCGATCGCGGGCGAGCTCTCGATCGGCGTATGACCGCCTGTCGTGGTCATCGTCCAGACCACGCTGCCATCCGCCGCATCCAGTGCGGTAATGCGGCCGCTCTGCGCCGTCACGAACAAGAGATCCTTCGTGCCCGATGCGGTCACGATGCCTTGCGCGAACACCGGCGCAGCATTCGTGCGACCGGTCAGCGTCACCGCGTACTTTTGTTCGAGCTGGGCGACGTTCGCCGCGGACACCGCGGTTTCCGCGGTGTTGTTCGCGCTGTGTGCCGGATCGAAACCCCATTGCGGCCAGTCCGTGGCAATGGCCTCCGCGGTGGCCAGCGAGCCCGCGGCGAGCAGGGCGGTGTGGAGCAGGGCGTGCGAGCGCGACATGGCGAGTACTCCGTGGCGCGACGAGGCGCCTTCAGGGAAGGCGCATCCTACGCCGGGTGCGGGGTGGAACGACGTGCTGCGTGTCGAACCTGTGGAACGGATCACGTCCCCGATGGCGCGCCTCGACGGGCCGCGCCGTCGAAGCCGTTGCGGAAGATCACGTCACCGGCGGGCAGTGCAAACTTCCACAGCTTGGCATTGTTGTCCGTCACGTAAAGCGCGCCGTCGACGAGGATGGGACTCTGCCAGTGCACGTTGCCGATGTGCGGCGAACTCCACAGCACGTCGCCGCTGAGTGGATCGTGCGCCGTGACGCAGATGCCGGCGTCGGCGCAAGGGCCCGCGTGGTACAGCACGCCATTCGCGACGATCGGCGAGGTAGACGCGTTCGACGAGCCGGTGCGGTTCCAGCGCATCGCCAGTGCGGGACGGTTGCTCGCGTCGAGGCCGAGCTGCAGGCCCGACAGGCCGCTTCCATTGCCCGCGAACACCCAGGTCGAGTGGTCCGACGGATTCACCCAGACCGCCGGCTGCTCGCGCATGCGATCGCCGGGAAAACCGTTGCCACCCTGCGGCACGTCGACGAGCTGGATCTCGCCGCCGACGTGCGCGGGCGCACCCTGTCCGCTCATGTTGTCGAGGTCGATCAGGCGCAGCTTGCCGTCCTTGCCGGCCTGCATGCCCAGGTGTGCGACCGTGCTGCCTGCGGGCACGGGCAGGATCGCCATCGAGACGGAACCGAGATCGGCGTCGCCGTTCTGCAGGCTCTGGAAGTTCGACGGCGTGTAGCTGTCGAGCGGCAGGCCGTTGCCGGCGCCGGTGCCGTCCGCGGCGAGCGCGAGCACGCTGTCGCCCCAGTTGAAGCCACCCGTGTTCGCGTTGAACGTGCCGTTGCCGGTAGCGATGTAGACGCGATTCGTTGCCGCCGAATACGTCGCGCCGCCGCGACCCCAGATGCCGCTCTGCCGGCCGGCGCAGTCGTCCGTGCCGGGCGTGCCGTTCAGCACGAAATGGATCGTCTTGTCGCTGCACATGACGTTGAACACGTGCTGCGTGCCGTTGGCAAGGTCGATCGAGACCAGGTGGCCCTGGTAGTCGCCGCCATCGCCGATGTAGCCATCCGTGACGACGACGAGATGGTGCGTGTTGCCCGAGCTCGCAATCGTCAGTCCGGAGGCGCCCTTTTCGACGCCCGTCTTCAGCGTGATCGTCTGCGGCCAGCCGCCGGTCGTGACTTCGCTGCCGCTGCCGATCGCGTACTTGTGCACCTTGCCGTCGATGCCGTAGCTGTAGACGTACTGCAGGCCAGGATCGATCGCGGGCGATGCAGTGGTCGGCTGCGGCCCGCTCGTCGTCTGGTGCCACACTTCGCTGCCGTCGGCCGCGTCGATCGCCATCAGGCGTCCGTTCCTGCTGAGCAGGAACAGCAGGTTCTTCACGCCGCCGGCAGTGGTGACGCCGGACTGGTACACGGGTGCGCTGTCGACCGACGAGGCGAGCGTAGCGCCGTTCGCGTACACCGAGGCGAGCAGGGAGAGATTGGCGGCGCCAAGCGTCGTCTCGCTGGCGTTGAAACCGCCGTGCGCGGCGTCATAGCCGAACTGCGGCCAGCTCGCGGCATGCGCATGGGCGAAGCCGAGCGCGATCGCGGCGGCCGGCATGAAACGAAGAAGGGCAGCACAGTGCATGGTCGGGCTCCGGGGCATCGGTAGATCGTCCGCCGCATCGTACGTCGACCGGTTGCATCGAATGATGACGCGCGCCACGGATGCGCCCTTCACGTACGCGAACGCGCCTTCGTGGTACAAGGCGCACTCCCGTCCTTCCGGAGTGCCAACCATGCTGCGTCGGATCGGAAAATTGCTGCCCGCTCTCGTCGCCAGTGCGTCATTGCACGCGGCGATCAATCCCGCCGACCTTGCCCTCGTGCCATGGCCGGACGCGTCGACGACCTTCTCCGAACCGGTCGGCGTGCGTGCGCCCGCCGGCGACAATCGCGTATTCGTGGTCGAGCGTTGCGACACCCCCGGCAGTTCGAACACGTCCGGGCACGTACGCATCGTGAAGAACGGCGTGGCGCTGCCGACTCCGTTTCTCGAAGTCAACGTCAGCTGCAGCAGCGAACAAGGCCTGCTCGGACTCGCATTCGATCCGCAATTCGCCAGCAACGGCACGTTCTACGTGACCTACACAGCGGTCGGCGCTGGACTTGCCGACAGCGAAGACCAGGTGCTCGCGCGCTACACGGTCTCGGCGAATCCCGATGTCGCGAATCCGAGCGGCACGGTGATCCTGCGCGTGCCGGACATCGCCGGCAATCACAATGGCGGCGACCTGCATTTCGACCATCAGGGTTATCTCAACTGGTCGATGGGTGACGGCGGCGTGCAGAACGATCCGAACGGGTTCGCGCAATGCACCGGGCGCAAGAAGGCCGACAACAATCCATCGAGTTGCCATTCGGTTTCCGGTTCCGGTCCGACGTACTACCTGCTCGGCAAGATCATCCGTCTGGATGTGCACGCGACGACCGCCTCGGCGCCGGCGAATTTTTGCGGCGCGAGCGCCGGGCAGCCAGCGCCCTATGCGATCCCGCCCGGCAATCCGTTCCGCGATGTCGGCCTGTATCCGCAGGAGTGCGCGGAAATCTTCAACTGGGGTTTCCGCAATCCGTACCGTTTCAGCTTCGACCGGCAGACCGGCGACCTGTTGATCGGCGACGTCGGGCAGAACGCATGGGAGGAAGTCAGCTTCCAGGCGGCAGGCAGCGTCGGCCAGAACTTCCAGTGGAACGCCTGCGAGGGCCTGCACACGTTTCCGGGTGGTTCACTTGGCTGCAATGGCCCGGCGGGCAGCGTGAAGCCGAAGCTCGACTACTCGCACAGCATCGGATGCGCGGTCAGCGGCGGCTATGTCTATCGTGGCCCGATCGCACCGTTGCGCGGGCAATACGTGTTCAGCGACTACTGCTCGGGCGACATCTACGTCGTCGCGAACACGGCGACGACGCAGTGGACATACGAGACGCTCGCGGGTACGCCGTCGATGAATACCTACGGCTTCGGCGAGGACGCCGACGGCAACCTGTACGCGACCACTGGGGGCGGTACGATCTATCGCTTCGAGTCGGCGAGCGGTGGCGATCTCATCTTCGCCAACGGTTTCGATGGTTGACTGGCCACGGAGGCGGGATGCGTCATTCGATTCGCGCGGCGGCGATTGCCCTCGCAGCAGGTACGGCGGTTCATGCACAGACGGTGCCGTCCGACCTCGCTCTCGAGGTCGTCACCAACGCGGTCACCGCGCCGATCGGCGTGCGCGCGCCGCACGACGGCAGCGCTCGGCTCTTCATCCTGAGCCAGGCCGGCACGATCCGCATCGTCAAGAACGGCGTGCTGTTGCCGACGCCGTTCCTGACCGTGCCGGTCACCTATCCCGGCTCGGGCGGAACCAGCGGCCTCCTGGGCCTCGCGTTCCATCCCAACTACGGTCACGTCGGCGCGCCGCACAACGACGAGTTCTACGTCGTGTCGATGCGACCACCCGGCTGCACACCGGCCGGCACCTGCCTCGGCAGCGGCCCGGACGAAGTGCTCGAACGCTACACCGTGTCGGCGGATCCGGACGTCGCGAACCCCGGCGGCACCGTGGTGATGCGCTTGGCCGACAACTCGCCGCCGTCGTACCACAACGGCGGCGACATCCATTTCGGTCCGGACGGCTATCTGTACATGTCGTCCGGTGACGGCGGACAGGAAAGCGGCACGCACTGGCTGGCCGAATGCCTGTGGAAGAAGCCGAACGACACCACCTCCACCAGTTGCGGCAGCAGCGCCGCCACGCCGCAGTATTTCCTGCGCGGCAAGATGCTGCGCATCGATGTCGACACGCGCGGGGCGACGGCGACCGACGAGATGTGCGGCGCGCCTGCCGGGCAGCCTGCCGAATACTCGATTCCCGCAGGCAATCCGTATGTCGGCAGCAGCCAGACCTGCGACGAGATCTTCCTGTACGGCTTCCGCAATCCGTGGCGCTGGAGCTTCGACCGCGCAACGGGCGACATGTGGATCGCCGACGTCGGCCAGGTGCAACGCGAGGAAATCGATTTTCGAGCGGCAGGGTCGAGCGAGCCGCCCTACTACGGCTGGCATTGCATGGAAGGCTCGCTCGTGTTCAGGACCACCGAGGTGTGTGCGCCGCCGCTGCCGCCGCAGGTATTGCCACTGATGGAATACGGGCACAGTGGAGGACGCTGCGCGATCACCGGCGGTTATCGCTTCCGCGGACCGATCCCGGCGTTCCAGGGCATGTACGTGTTCGCCGATTCGTGTTCCAGCGAGATCTTCTTCGCCAAGCCCGACGCGCAGAACCAGTGGAGCTGGTCGGTCTGGCGCGACGACGCGAACGGTTACGGTACCTATTCGGGCTTTGGCGAGGACGAAGCCGGCAACCTCTACGTCGCCAATACCGACACCGGCGTCGTCTACCGCTTCCATTCCAGCCAGGGTGTCGTGACGCATGTGGTCACGCCGCACGCCGGCCCCGGCGGCGCGATCGCTCCGCCGACGCCGCAGACCGTCGCCGAAGGCGCCACCGCCGCGTTCGATGTGCAGGCCGCCCCCGGCTACGCGATCGCAGGCGTCGATGGCTGCGGCGGCGCATTGACCGGCAACATGTTCACGACAGCGCCGGTCGTCGCCGACTGCGACGTGACGGCGACGTTCGCGGTTGCCGATCGCATCTTCGCCGATGGCTTCGAGCCTTCGGCGAAAAGCGTGCGCTGAGCGAGATTGGTGTACCGACCCGCGGCAGCGCGCCGCGGGTCGTCGCCGACTCAGCGCGTGGCGGCGTCGAAACCGTTGCGGAAGATCAGGTCCGGATCCGCCACGAACGTCGCGGACACGGTGCAGTCGGTGGCGATCGGTGCAGTGGTGTAGGTCGCACCCGCAAGCACGCCGCCGCAACCTGCAACCTGGCCGATAACCTGCCCGGCATCCGGCGTCAGCGTGAAGCTCGTGCTGGTCCCTTCGTCGATCGTCTGCGGCTGGTCCGGTGCGATCGTGCCGCCCGCTCCCGCCTGCGGCGTCACGACGTGGGTGATCGGCGTGAACGCGGCAGTGACCGTGCAGTCCGCGCTGATCGCAGCGGTCGTGTAGACCTGTCCCTGGAGGCTGCCGCCGCAACCGCCGACCGTATCGATGCGGTAGTGCACATCCGGCGTCAGCGTGAAACTCGTCGTCGCGCCATCGGCGATTGTCTGCGGCGTGGACGGGGCGATGCTGCCGTTCGGGCCGGCGATGGGGGTGACGACATGGCCAACGAGAGCGAAGCTTGCGGTCACGGTGCAATCGCCCGTGATCGGTCCGGTCCGGTACGTGGCGCCATTCAGTTGTCCATTGCAGCCGCTGACGGCATCGATCGCGTAGCCTGCATCGGCGACGATCGCGAACGGCTGGGTCGCGCCGTCGTCGACGAGTTGCGGCGTCTCCGGAACGATGCGCCCGTGCGCACCGGCGCTCGGCGAAACGCTGTGCGTCACCGGCGGATTGCCGAGGTCGAAGCGCTGCAGTCGCGTGCCCGCTGCAACATACAGCGCGCCGTTGACGAGGATCGGGCTCTGCCACTTGATGCCGCCGATCGTCGGCGACGTCCACAGCACCGAACCGTTGAGCGGGTCGCGCGCGTACAGGCAGTTGCCGCCGCTGCAGGAGCCGACGTGGTAGAGCACGTCGTTGACGACGATCGTCGATGTCGCGTTGGTGCTGTTCTGCCAGGTCGGTTGCAGGTAGGGCTTGTTCGTCGTGGCGTTCAGCGTGACCTTGAGGCCCGACAGGCCGTTGCCGTTCGCGATGAACACCCAGTTGGCGCCGTCGGGTGCGATCCATGATGCCGTCTGCGTCTTCATCCACGACTGGCTGATCGGCACGTTGATGACGTCGATCGCGCCGCCGACGGCGCCCGCCGAACCGGTGCCGCCCATCCGGTCGAGATCGATCAGGTGCAGCTTGGAATCCTTGCCGGTCTGCACGCCGAGGTGCTGCACGGTGCTGCCGGCCGGCGGTTCCAGGATCGTCAGCGTCGCCGAGCCGAGGTCGATGTCCTGACTATCGAGTTGCTGATAAGTCGTCGGTGTATAGCTGTCCATCGGCATGCCGCCGCCTGCGCCGGTGCCGTCCGGTTTCAGTGCAAGCACGCTGTCGCCCCAGTTCTTGCCGCCATTGTTGGCATTGAATGGACCGTTGCCGGTCGTGATGTAGACGCGGTCGGTGCCGGCGTCGTAGACGGCACCGGGTCGGCCCCAGATGCCGTTCTGGCGTGAAGAACAGTCGTTCACTCCGTTCTGGCCGTTCAGGATCATGTGGATCGCGACATCGCTGCACAGCGTGTTGAACACGGTCTGTGCATTCGTCGATAGGTCGATCGTGGTCAGGTGGCCCTGATAATCGCCACCGTCGCCAACGTAGCCGTTGCTGACGACGTACAGGTAGGTGGTGTTGTGCGTGATGGCGAACGCGAGCGCCGACGCGCCCTTCTCGACGCTCGGCTTCAGAGTCGCGATCTGTGGCCAACCGCCCGCCGTTATTTCGACGCCGTCGCCGATTGCGTACTTGTGCACCTTGCCGTCGACGCCATAGGCATAGACGAACTGGCGGTTCGGGTCGATTGCCGGCGAGCTTTCCGTTGGCGCCGTACCGCTGGTCGTTGCGGTCCAGACGACCGAGCCGTCGAACGCATCGTACGCAGTGGTGCGGCCGCTCTGTGCGGTCACGACGAGCAGATCCTTCGTGCCGCCTGGCGTCACGACCGCGCGTGCGAGCACCGGCGCGGCGTTCGTCGTCGCAGTCATCGTCACGTTGTAGCGCCGCGTCAGTTGCGCGACGTTGTCGCGCGTGATCGTCGCCTCGTCCGGGTTGCTGCCGCTGTGCGCGACGTCGTACCCCCATTGCAGCCAGTCCGCCGCAGCCGCGGTGCCGAAGGGAGCTGCGGAGGCGGCAGCGAGAAGGCAGGTGCGCAGCAGGGACGTGGTTCGCATGGGCGGCGGTCTCCGGGTCGGCGCCGGGCAGGCCGCCGGGCGAGAACGCCGGATCTTACGCTGCGCGGGCGATCCATGGCGTGCGCCGCAGCGCGCTTCGCCGCCGCACGCGAAGCAAACGCGCGACCCTATTGCGCCGGCTGTTCCTTCAGCGCGATCGCGTTGATGCCGTTCTCGGACAGCGAGCGCTTCGCCGCCTCGAGCTCGCTCGCGCTTGCATACGGGCCCACACGCACTCGATGCCAGGTCTTGCCGTTGATCGTGACCGGCTGCACCTGGGCGACGAATCCCGACAATGCGAGTTTCGCCTTCGCTTCGTCCGCCGCCTTCGGCTCGGGGTAGGAACCGGTCTGCAATACGTAGCGTCCGCCGGTGCCAGCCGCCGACGTGGTCGTCGTGCCCGGCGTGGCGGGATTCGCGCGCGCCTGCTGCTCCGCCTTTGCCTTCGCCGACAGTTCGGCATCGGGAATCACGACTTCGGCTTCCGGCAGCACCTGGTAGAAGTCGTAGTTCTTCTTCGGTTTTGCCTCGGCGACCGGTGGTTCGCTTTCCCTCGGCGCGGTTGCCTGGGGATTGGGTTGCGGCACGTCCTTCTTGCGCAGCAGCGGCGCCCAGTCCTTGACCAGCACCAGCAGCATCAAGCCGATGCCGAGCAGCAGTCCGACCAGTACCCACAGCCATGCGGGTTTCTGCGCGCCGTTGCCGCCACGCGTTGCCTGGCGTCCCTTCTTTGCTGCCATCACATGCTCTCCGGGGCGGATACGCCCAACAGGTCGAGGCCGTTCGCGAGCGCCTGGCGCACCGCGGCGGCGAGTGCGAGTCGTGCGTCGCGCAGGTCGGCGTCGTCGACGATGAACTGGCTGGTGTTGTACCAGCCGTGGAACGCAGCCGCGAGTTCGCGCAGCCAGTTTGCGAGGAGGTGCGGTTCGAGGCTTGCGCCTGCGTTCTCGACCACTTCGCTGAAACGTGACAGCTCCACCATCACCAGCTGTTCGGCCTCGCCGTCGAGGCGCGCGAGGTTTGCCAGGCCGTTCGCGCGATCCCAGGCGAGGCCGCGCTCGCCGAGCTGGCGCATCACGCTAATCACGCGCGCGTGGGCGTACTGCACGTAGTAGACCGGGTTGTCGTTGGTCTGCGCGCGCGCGAGGTCGATGTCGAACACCAGCTGCGAATCGGACTTGCGCGCGATCAGGAACCAGCGCGTCGCGTCGCGGCCGACCTCGTCGATGAGATCGCGCAGGGTGACGTAGCTGCCGGCGCGCTTGGACAGCTTCACTTCCTCGCCGCCGCGCATGACCGTGACCATCTGGTGCAGCACGTATTCCGGCCATCCCTGCGGGATGCCGCAGTCGAGTGCCTGCAGGCCGGCCTTCACGCGCATCAGGGAACCGTGGTGGTCGGAGCCGAGTTCGGTGATCGCACGCTCGTAGCCGCGCAGCCACTTGCTGCGGTGGTAGGCGACGTCGGGCAGGAAATAGGTGAAGGTGCCGTCGGACTTGCGCATCACGCGGTCCTTGTCGTCACCGAAATCGGTGGTGCGCAGCCACAACGCGCCGCCTTCCTCGTAGGTGTGGCCGTGCGCGACCAGCTCGCGCACGGTCTCGTCCACCTTGCCGTCGGCGTAGAGCGAGCTCTCGAGGAAGTAGACATCGAAGGCGACGCCGAACGCGGCGAGGTCGCCGTTCTGTTCGCGCCGCAACCAGGCGACCGCGAACGCGCGGATCGCATCGAGGTCGTGCGGGTCTTTTGCGGCATCGACCACATGGCCGTCGACTTCGACGCGCGCACCGTCCAGATAGGCGCGTGCGACATCCTTGATGTATTCGCCGCGATAGCCGTCTTCGGGCCAGCCGGCGTCGTCCGGGCCTTTTCCGAGCGCGCGCGCCTGCACCGAGATCGCGAGATTGTTGATCTGCGCGCCGGCGTCGTTGTAGTAGAACTCGCGCCGCACGTTCCAGCCGTTCGCGGCGAGCACGCGGGCGATGCAGTCGCCGATCGCCGCAGCGCGGCCGTGGCCCACGTGCAGCGGACCGGTCGGATTCGCCGACACGAACTCGACGCCGGCGGTGCGGCCGGCGCCAGCGTTGGAGTGGCCGTAGCTGGCGCCGCCCTCCAGCGCCGCCCGCACTTCGGCGTGATAGGCGGCCGGACTCAGGAAGAAGTTGATGAATCCGGGCCCGGCGATCTCGACTTTCGCGATGCCTTCGCGTGCCGGCAGCGCCGCGACCAGCGCGCTGGCGACGTCGCGCGGCTTGCGCCCGGCGGCCTTGGCCAGCAAGAGCGCCGCGTTGGTGGCGAAATCGCCGTGCTCGCGGTTACGGGTGCGTTCGACCGTGAAGGGCGGTGCCGCGTCGTGCGGCAAGCCGCCGTTCGCTTGCAGGGCGGAGATGGCGTCACGGACGCACTGGTGCAGGAAGGCTTTCACGGTCGCCGCAGAGTCGGAAAATCCGCCCATTGTACGGCCTGCGCGGCTCGCCGCGGACGGCTGTCACACGGATGTCGCGCGGGATCGGCACCATCGTGGCAAGGAACAGCGGTGGCGTGCGGGATGCGCACGGTGCCGGGTGCAGGGACGCACCGGTCCAAGGTCTCGCGCCGAACCGCCCTCAGAGGGTCAGGTCCGCCAGCGTCTCGCGGTAGGCTTCGATCACCTGCTGCCCGGTCTGCGGCGGTCCCTGCACCGCGATGCGTGCACGCACGCCGATGCACAGAGCCTTCAGTCGGGGGGCATTCGCTTCCTTGCCCGGGCCGAACGCAGCCATTCCCGCTTCCGACTGGAAGCGATGCAACTCGAAGAAGAACCGGTCCTGGCCTTCGGTCAGGAAGCCGAGCACCGGCAGCGCGCTCTCACCGGCGCCGAGCGAACGGCCGCTGAGCATCTCGCGTTCGCGGCACAGGTTTTCGGCGGTTGTCGCGAACTTCGTGAAGGGTTCCGCCACGTTCGCCGTGTCCAGGTCGGCGGCGATCAGGGCGAGCTTCTGCGCAACCACCAGGGCCGGTCGGCTGCGCCAGTCGGGGCAGCGTGCGTCGAGCACCTGGTCGAGTCTGGAGGCGAGCGCGCCGCCGCTCTGCACGAGGTCGGCCGCGTTGTACTGGTAGCCGCCGGGCGAGGGTCGCGCGTCGAAGGTGCTGCCTGCGATCATCAGTTCGAGTGCGGCGTACAGGTCGGCGTCGCGTTCGCGCGAGAAGCCGCAGATGTCGAGGATGCGCTGACTCTCCTCGATGCTGGCGCTCTCGTTCGCGCCGACGCCGTCGACGAGTTGCGGGGCTTCGCGCTGACGCAGGTCGTGGCAGGCACCGAACAGCATCAGTGCGCACCATTCGCGCAGACCCAGCGCCTGCAGGCCGAGGCATTCGCGGAGCCGATCCATTCGCTCACCGCAAATCTCCAGCACATGCCCTTCGTTGTGGTAGGCGTGGAAGTCGTTGCCGAGGTGGCCATGGCGCAACGCGAGCCGCGCGTGTCCTAGGCGCACCGCGTCTTCGGTCGCGCGCAGCAGGGCCTCATCCGCGGGCAGCTTGAGCAGGCTCGCCCACGCCTCCCGCCGCCGCGCGAGCAGCGCCTCGAGTGCCGCCGACGCATCACCTGCCAGCGCGCGCGCCGCTGCGACATCCGGCAGGCGCCGTTCCGTTTCGTCGGCACCATGGTGCTGCGGGAACTGGAGGATCACGGCTCGGCGGTGATTCCGGTCAGGGGTGTCGCGAGTATAGATTTGAAGTCGAGGCCGCGTGCAAGTGGCTCCGCGGTGCGGGGCTCCACGTCGGTCAGAGCCAGCCGCGCTGGGCGAGCGAGGTCGGGGTGCCGTGGCCGATCACGAAGTGGTCGAGCAGGCGCACGTCGACGAGTTCGAGCGCTTCGCGCAGGCGCTGGGTGATCGCGCGGTCGGCCGCGCTCGGCTCCGCCACGCCGGAAGGATGGTTGTGGGCGAAGATCGTCGCGGCGGCATTGTGGACCAGGCAGCGCCGCACGACCTCGCGCGGATGCACGCTGGCGCCGTCGATCGAGCCGCGGAACAGCTCTTCGAACGCGATCACGCGGTGACGGTTGTCGAGGAACAGGCAGCCGAACACTTCGTAGGGATAGCCGGCGAGACGGGACTTGAGGTAGCGCGCGCTTGCCAGCGGGTCCGTCAACGCCTCGCCGAGGCGCAGTTCCGCGTCCAGATAGCGCCGGCCGACCTCGAGAGCGGCGCCGAGGCGGCACCATGCGACCGCTCCGAGTCCGGGCAGGGCATGCGGCGCATCCAGCAGGGGTTTGAGGCCGCCGGCGTTCGTCAGCAGCTGCCGACCGAGGTCGACCGCGCTCTGGCCGCGTCGACCGGAGCCGAGGAACACCGCGAGCAATTCGGCGTCGGACAGCGCCCCGGCTCCGTGCGCGAGCAGCTTCTCGCGCGGACGTTCGCCATCGGGCCAGTCGCGGATGCTCATGCGCGGCACCCGGTCGAGGCAGCGCAAGGGAGGACGATGCGGTGTGTGCGCTGGGCAGTGGCGGTGTGCATGGCGAACAGCCTAGGTCGCCGGCGCGCACGCGCACAGCGGCGTTCGCCGCGATTTTGAGTAAGCTAGTGGTTCCCTGTCCTGTCAGCGGTTTCCTACATGCTGGTTCGGTCCGACCGCCCGGGTTGTCCATGGAGCGCGCGATGACGCGCCGCGAGGCGCATGCGCCGGAGCGCTTTGTTCCTGTGCGCGAAGGCGGCCTCGCAGGCGTGCGCGTGCTGCTCGGCGTGTCGGGCGGCATTGCGGCGTACAAGGGCGCCGAACTCGTGCGTCGCTTGCGCGATGCCGGTGCCGAGGTGCGCGTGGTGCTGACCGAAAACGCGGCGCGATTCGTAACCGCGCTGACGTTCCAGGCACTGTCCGGTCATCCGGTCCGGACCAGCCTGTGGGACGAGTCGGCGGAAGCGGCGATGGGACATATCGAGCTCGCCCGCTGGGCGGAAGAGGTCGTGATCGCGCCGGCCTCGGCGGATCTGCTGGCGCGGCTCGCTCAGGGACAAGCGGACGACCTGCTGACCACCCTGTGCCTGGCAACGGCGGCGCCGGTTTCGGTCGCGCCGGCGATGAACCAGCAGATGTGGGCGCACGCGGCGACCCAGGCGAATGCGACCCTGTTGCGTTCGCGTGGCGTGAACGTGCTTGGTCCAGCTTCCGGCGGTCAGGCCTGCGGCGAGTTTGGTGCCGGTCGTCTGCTCGAGGCGGACGAGATCGTGAGCCTGCTCCAGGCGCGGCGTGGGCCGCGCGAACTGGCCGGCGCGCGCGTGCTGGTCAGTGCCGGTCCGACCTACGAGGACATCGATCCGGTTCGTTTCATCGGCAACCGCAGTTCGGGCCGGATGGGCTTCGCGGTCGCCGAAGCGGCCGCCCGCGCGGGTGCCGAGGTCGTGCTGGTCGCGGGTCCGGTCGCGCTGGCGACGCCGGCCGGAGTCGAGCGCATCGACGTGCGCAGCGCGCGCGAGATGCATGAGGCGGTGCTGGCACGCGCGAAATCAGCCGATGTCTTCATCGCGGCAGCGGCGGTCGGCGACTTCCGTCCGCGCGACATCGCCGTGCACAAGCTCAAGAAGGCGAGCCGCGACAGCGGTCTCGAACTGTCGCTGGTGCAGAACCCGGACATCCTCGCCGACGTCGCCGCGTTGGAGCCGCGGCCGTTCGTGGTCGGCTTTGCGGCCGAGACCGAACAGGTCGAGGCGCATGCTCGCGCCAAGCTGGAACGCAAGCGTCTGGACCTGATTGCGGCGAATGAGGTGGGCGCGGGCCTCGGCTTCGAAAGCGCCGACAACGCGCTGCTGCTGCTCTGGCCGGACGGGCGCGAAGCGCTCGAGCGCACCGGCAAGGTCGAACTCGCGCGCGCGCTGGTGTCCCGCATCGCCGCCCTGCGCGCGGCGCGCGCATCCGCATGACAGGCCGGACCAAAGCGGCGAGCGCGCCGCACGCCGGATGCACGATCGAGATGAAGATCCTCGACGCGCGCCTCGGCCGCGAATTCCCGTTGCCGGCGCCCGCGACTGCGGCCTCCGCCGGGGTCGACCTGCGTGCGATGATCGACACGCCGCTGACGCTCGATCCGGGCGCCAGCCAGCTGATTCCGAGCGGGATCGCGATCCACATCGGCGATCCGGGGTTGTGCGCAATCGTGCTGCCGCGCTCGGGGCTCGGCCACAAGCACGGTATCGTGCTCGGCAATCTGGTCGGATTGATCGACGCGGACTACCAGGGGCCGTTGATGATTTCCTGCTGGAACCGTTCCGACGCGGCCTTTACCATCGCGCCGGGCGAGCGGATCGCGCAGCTGGTGATCGTGCCGATCGTGCGTGCCGCGTTCGAGGTGGTGGCCGATTTCGCGCCGAGTGCGCGTGGTGAAGGCGGCTTCGGCAGTTCGGGGCGGCATTGAGGGTGCGCGTTGCGGCTGATGCGCCGCGCGATGCGACGGAGGAAGGCATGGGCGACGACCACCACAAGATGTCCCCGAAGGAGCAACTGGCGCGGTTGGGCTCGCGCGTGTTGCCGGGCCTGCGTTCGCTCGGTCCGTTCGCGCTCGGAACCTTCCTGCTCGTATTCGGTTCGTTCATGGCATGGCAGGCATGGCTGCTGTGGCTGGCGCAGCGCGGTGTTGCGAATGCGGACGAGGCGCGTGCGCAGGTGATCGGCACGCTTGCTGGCTATGTGCGTGAACAGCAGCAGGCGGTCCAGGTTGCGCTCGATGAACCGAATGTGCAGCAGGCGCTGCAGCAGGGCGCGGAAGGTCGGCCGGCGGCTGCGGCGGCGTTGAAGCAGCTGTTGCAAGGCGCCACCGATGCGGAGTTCTTCAGTCCCAATCTCGACGAGGTGCTGTCGGGGGACCTGCATGCGATCGGCTACGCCAAGGCCGCGGCGCTGATGCAGGCGAAGATCAACCCGCGCCAGCCGCTTGCGGAAATGCGTGTCGAAGGGGAGGCGGGACAGCAACTGATGGTGACGCTTCCCGCGCGCGTCGCCGGCCAGGTGGTTGCGTTCGCGGTGGTCGAGCTGCCGTTCAAGCCCGTGCTGACCCGCTTCAATCGCACCTCGGTCAGCGGTGCGCGCCTCGACCTGCGCCAGGGCGATGGCCATGGCGACCTGATCATCGCGAGCATCGGCGAACACACCGGCAACACGATCGGCGACGTCGGCGAACCGATCCCCGGCACCCGCCTGCGCATCGGCAAGGCGGATCCGGGCTACTTCATTCTGTTCAGCGAAAGCCTGCCGATCACGGCGCTGGTCAGCCTGCTGAGCCTGCTCGCCGGCGGCGCGTTGATGTGGATCCGGCAGGTCGGCAGGGAACGAGCGATGGAAGTGTTGCAACGCAAGCCGAAAACGAACGAGCCCGAGATGACCCTTGCCCAGGCGATGAAGGTAAAACCGGACGCACCCGTTGCCGCGGCCGCCAATGCGTCCGTGCCGGCGGTGCGGGCGAAGATCAAGGACGAAGTCGTCGAGGTCGATCCGAGCATCTTCCGCGCCTACGATATCCGCGGCGTGGTCGGAACGACGCTGACGACCGGTGTTGCGCGTCTGATCGGCCGCGCGATCGGCAGCGAGGCGCGCGATCGCGGCCTCAGCGAGATCGTGGTCGGCCGCGACGGTCGCCTGTCGGGTCCCGATCTCGTGTTCGCGCTGATCAATGGCCTGCGTTCGACCGGCATCGATGTCATCGACATCGGGCCAGCGCCGACGCCGGTGACCTACTTCGCGGGCTACCACTTGCGGACCGGGTCGGGCATCTCGGTGACCGGCAGCCACAATCCTCCCGACTACAACGGCTTCAAGATCGTGCTCGGTGGCGAGACCTTGTCCGAGGATGCGATCCAGAACCTGTACCGACGCATCGAGGCCGAGCGCTTCGTCGATGGCATGGGCGGCCTGCAGACGATCGACGTGAGTCAGGACTATCTGCGCCGCATCACCGACGACATCCAGATCGAGCGCAAGCTCAAGGTCGTGGTCGATTGCGGCAACGGCATCGCCGGCGCGATCGCCCCGGCGGTGCTCGAGGGCATCGGTTGCGAGGTCATCCCGCTCTACTGCGATGTCGACGGCACCTTCCCCAACCATCACCCCGATCCGTCGGACCTGCACAACCTGCAGGACCTGATCCTGTCAGTGAAGCAGGTCGGCGCCGACATCGGCCTCGCCTTCGACGGCGACGGCGATCGCCTGGGCGTGGTCACCGCGAGTGGCGAGGTGATCTTCCCCGATCGCCTGCTGATGTTGTTCGCGAGCGACATCCTGGTACGCAATCCGGGCGCCACCATCATCTACGACGTCAAGTGCACCGGCCACCTGCAGCCGCTGATCCTGCAGCAGGGCGGCAGCCCGCTCATGTGGCGCACCGGGCATTCGTTGATCAAGGCGAAGATGCGCGAGACGAATGCGGCGCTCGCCGGCGAAATGAGCGGCCATTTCTTCTTCGGCGAACGCTGGTACGGTTTCGACGATGGAATCTATTCGGCTGCGCGCTTGATGGAAATCCTGGCCAGCGACATCGAGGAGCGCAAGCCCGAGCAGATCTTCGCGACCCTGCCGAAGGGAGTGTCGACGCCGGAGCTGAAGATCCCGATGCGCGAGGGCGAGCACTACGCGTTCATCGAAAAGTTCCGCGCGCGCGCGCGCTTCGAGGGCGCACGCCTGACCACGATCGATGGCGTGCGTGCGGACTGGCCGGACGGCTGGGGCCTGGTACGCGCATCGAACACGACGCCCGTTCTGGTGCTGCGCTTCGATGCCGACACGGCGCCCGCGCTCAGGCGCATCCAGGACGTGTTCCGCGCGCAGTTGCTGGCGCTGGATTCGTCGTTGCCGCTGCCATTCTGACGGCGGCGCGCCGCACGTCTATCGGAACCACTCCTCGACCCCGTCGGACTCGTCCGGCGCTTCGCCGCTCGCGGCGGCATCGTCGTCGCGCAGTTCGATCGATTCGACGTCGCCTTCCGCCTGCGTGTCGACCGGCACCATCCATTGTTCGCCGCAGATCGCGCACTCGCGCCGGTCGGCGGCCTGGCCGGCGCCGAAATGCACGCGCTCGAGCAGCGCGCTTTCGGTGGATTCGCAGGATGGACAGCGGATCATGCGTACCGCCCCCCTGGGCGGCGCCCGACTCGTCAGGGTTGTTGGGCCGCTTGCGGCTTGAGCTTGGCCTTGAGCTCGCGGTAGTGCGCCACCTGTGCCTCGAAATGGCTGCTGGCCTCGTCGCGGTCGCGTTCGCGTTGCGCGACGGTCAGGCGTTGGTCGTCGACCTGCTTGCGCATGCGACCCAGTTGCGTGGTCTGCTCGGCCGGCAGCTCCTTGCCGGTACGCTCCGCTTCCGCCGCGCGATCGAGCAGGTCCGCGAGTGACTGTTCCTGGTTGCGGAGGCTCGCAGCCGCGGCCTTGACCTGCTGCTCGAGCATTTCCAGTTGCTGTTGCTGGGCATGCTTGAGATCGTCTTCCTGCGGATAGTTGCTCAGCAATTGCTCGTCGTCGCGTGCGCTCTGTTCGGCGACCCTGCGCTCGGCCGCCTGCTTGGCCGCCTCCACCTTCGCGGCGGCGAGCTCTGCGTCGGTCTTGGCGCGCTCGACGTGCTTGATCACGATCCCTTGCGGATTGACGACGTCGTAGCCGAACTTCGCGGCTTCGGGTGGAACCGAGTCGGAGTAGTGCAGGTTGCCCTGGGCGTCGCGCCACTTGAACCGGTTGTGATCGAGCGCGGTCGGGGCAGCCGTCGCGAGTTCGCAACCGGCAACTAGGGCCAGCGCCAGTACCAGCGGCCGGGACAATGGAATGCGCATGGGTGATCCTCCAAGCCGCAGTATATGGGAGCTTGCCGTTGGCGACGGGGCGGTCAGGCGTGTACTCCGTAACGCTCCCGATATGCGGTCAAGCGTGGCCGATGATCGGCCAGTTCGGGGCGATCCGCCGCATAGGCGAGCAGGTCGGTCAGGCGCGCGATCGCGACGGTCGGGATACCGTGCTCGGCTGCGAGCTCCTGGGTTGCGGACAGCGATCCCTGCCCGCGCTCCTCGCGGTCCAACGCAAGCAGCACGCCCGCCGGTTGAGCGCCAGCGGCGCGGATCAGCGCCAGCGCTTCGCGGATCGCGGTGCCGGCGGTGATCACGTCGTCGACGATCAGCACGCGCCCGCGCAGCGGCGCGCCGACCAGCAGGCCACCCTCGCCATGATCCTTCGCCTCCTTGCGGTTGTACGCGAACGGCACGTCGCGCGCATGCCGTTCGGCCAGCGCAGCGGCGGTAAGCGCGGCCAGCACGATGCCCTTGTAGGCCGGTCCGAACAGCATGTCGAACGCGATGCCCGAGCTGGCCGCCGCCTGTGCGTAGGCGCGGCCGAGCGTGGCGAGCGCCGCGCCGCTGTCGAACAGGCCGGCATTGAAGAAGTACGGGCTGACGCGGCCGGACTTCAGGGTGAACTCGCCGAAGCGCAGGACATTGCGAGCTACGGCGAGGTCTAGGAATTCGCGCTGGCTTTGCGACATGGCAATCGGCAATCGGCAATCGGGATCCGGATTGTGCAAGAGGCGGCGAACAAGTGGAATGCGCGGGCGTCACCGCGAGGCGGCTTCCTGCACTGCCGACTTCGGGTAGGCTTGTCCGATTGCCCCGGCTCGCCGATTTCCGAATGAAGGTCATCAGTTTCAACGCCAATGGGATCCGCTCTGCGGCCACCAAGGGATTTTTCGACTGGCTGCGCGCGCAGGACGCCGATGTCGTCTGCCTGCAGGAAACCAAGGCGCAGGAGGACCAACTGTCCGATCCGATGTTTCGTCCGGACGGTCACCATTGCTTCTATCGCGACGCGACGACGAAGAAAGGCTACAGCGGCGTCGCGATCTATTCGAAGCGCGAGCCCGACGAGGTGCTCACGACGCTTGGCCTCGACCTGTTCGAGCAGGAAGGCCGCTACATCGAGGCGCGCTACGGCAAGCTCAGTGTCGTGTCCTTCTACATCCCGTCCGGCTCGTCGGGCGATGAGCGCCAGGCGATCAAGTTCGATGCGATGAAGCGGCTCAAACCGATCCTCGATCATTGGCTCGCGAGTGGCCGCGACTACGTGTTGTGCGGCGACTGGAACATCGTGCGCAGTCGCAACGACATCAAGAACTGGACGTCGAACCAGAAGAACTCCGGCTGCCTGCCGAGCGAGCGCGAGTGGTTGAATGCGCAGCTCGGCGAAGACGGTGGCAGCGATGGCACGCCGCCGGCGCACAATGGTTGGGTCGACACCTACCGCGTGCTGCGTCCCGAAGGGCAGGATTACACCTGGTGGAGCCATCGCGGCGCGGCGCGCGCGAACGACGTCGGCTGGCGCATCGACTACCAGCTGGTGACGCCGTCGCTGCGCGATCGCCTGCGCGCGTGCGCGATCACGCGCGAGCCGCGCTTCTCCGACCATGCGCCGTACCTCGTCGACTATCGGACATGAGGCGGTGGGTGAAGCGATGACCGCGCCAAGGCCTTCGGTGTGGAGGGCGTTCACGCAACCGGCCGCATGGACGATGTTCCTGTTCGGATTTTCCTCAGGCCTGCCGTTCCTGCTCGTCGCCGGCACGTTGTCGTACTGGCTCAAGCAGCACGGCATCGTGCTGCGCGAGATCACGGTCATCGCCAGCGCGGGCATGCTGTACGTGTTCAAGCCGCTGTGGGCGCCATTGCTCGACCATTGGCAGGTGCCCGGGTTCGCGCGGTTCGGTCGCCGCCGCGGCTGGCTGCTGCTGGCGCAGCTCGGCGTCGCCGCCGGGCTGGTGGCGATGGCGCTGCTGACTCCGGCGAACCTGCCGCCGTTCGTCGTGGCTTCCTTGGCGGTGGCGTTCTTCGGGGCGACGCAGGACATCGCAATCGATGCGTACCGGATCGAGATCGCGCCGCCGGACCAGCAGGGTGCGCTGATCGCCACCTATTCGCTCGGTTACCGCATCGCACTGATGGCGGCGGGGGCGTTCGCGCTGATTTTCGCCGACCACGTTCCGTGGGCGCACATCTATCTTGCGCTCGCAGCCGGCATGGCTGTGCCGATCATCGGCAACCTGCGCGCGCCGGAACCGGCGATGTCTCAGCGGAAACCGCCGGCATGGGTCGATGCGTTGCGCTACGCGGTCGCCGATCCGTTCGTCGATTTCTTCCGTCGCTACGGCGTCGTGCTGGCGCTGGCGACGCTGGCCTTCCTGCTGCTGTTCAAGATTCCGGAACAGGCGACTATCGGCGGCATCATGGGCCCGTTCTATCTCGACATGGGTTTCAGCCAGACCCAGATCGGCGCGATCACGAAGATCTACGGTATCTGGATCGGCATCGCGGGTGCGTTCGTCGGCGGCGCGATGGTTGTGCGCTGGGGGCCGTGGAAGCCGTTGTGCGCGATGGTCGTGCTGTGCGGCAGTTGCAATCTGCTCTACCTGTTGCTGATCGCGTTTCCGGGAAACCCGTGGATGCTGGCGGTGGTGATCTCGGCCGAAAACTTCACGCTCGGGATGCTCGGGCCGCCGACCGTCGCGTTCCTGTCCGCACTGGTCAACCGCGAGCACACCGCGACGCAGTACGCATTGCTCAGTTCGCTGGTGAACCTGCCGGGCAAGGTGCTCGGCATCTTCGCCGGCGGCATCGCGATGTCGGTCGGCTATGGCACCTATTTCGTGATCACAGTGGTGGCGCTGATCCCGGCGACCCTGTTGCTGGTGTTCCTGTGGCCGCGTTACCGCGACATCGGCAAGGACGGCGCCGAATAGAGCGCGCCCAATGCGCGCGGCCCGCGCGCGCCAGTGACGGAGGGCAGATTGCCGGGCAACCCCGCGAGGCGCGCGCGTGCGAGCCAGGCGAAGCCGGCGGCTTCCACGAAGTCGGGATCAAGACCGAGCGCGGCGGTCGTGTCGATCCGCAGTGCCGGCAATTCCGCGCGCAACGCGGCCATCAACGCCGAGTTGTGTACGCCGCCGCCGCAGGCATAGACCTCGGCCACGCCGCTGCTGTGCAGTGCGTCGGCAATGCTGCGGGCGCTGAGCGCGAGCAGCGTCGCCTGCACGTCCGCCGCGTCGGCGCCGGCAGGGAGGCGTGCCGCGAGCCAGTCGAGATTGAAATACTCGCGCCCGGTGCTTTTCGGCGGCGGCGCGGCGAAATATGGATCCCGCAGCAACGCGGCAAGAACATCAACGCGGATCCTTCCGTTCGCGCTCCAGGCGCCGTTCTCGTCGCGCGCCGTGCCGAGATGGCGCGCGGCCCACGCATCGAGCAGGCAATTGGCCGGCCCGGTATCGAAACCGATCACGTCGTTGCCCGGACGCAGCAGGGTCGCGTTGGCAATGCCGCCGAGGTTCAGGATCGCGCGCGGAATCTGCGCATCGGCAAACACGGCGGCGTGCAGCGCGGGCAACAGCGGCGCGCCCTGGCCGCCGGCGGCGACGTCAGCGCGGCGGAAATCGGCGATGGTCGTGATGCCGGTCTGCTCGGCAATGACGCTGGCGTCGCCGATCTGCAGCGTGAACGGGTGCGGTCCGCCAGGACGATGGCAGACGGTCTGGCCGTGCGAGCCGATTGCCGTGACGTTGCGTGGATCGATGCCGGCGTCGCGCAGCAGCGCGGTCGCGGCATCGGCGAAGCAGGTGCCGATCTCGACGTCGAGGCGGCCATAGGCGTCGAGCGCGATTTCCGCGTCACTGCGTGCGAGCGCGACAATGCGTTCGCGCACGGCGGCCGGATAGGCGAACGTCCGTGCTGCGACAAGCCTCGGCGGCGTCGGACTCTTCTCGAAATGTCCGGCCATGGATGGCGGGGGCGTTGCGGAGGGATCCGCAAACTCCACCAACGCGGCATCGATGCCGTCCGCGCTGGTGCCGGAAATCAGGCCGAGGTAGAGCCGCGTGCCCGCAGCCACGTCAATCGTTGTTGCGGGCAAGCTGCGTGCCGCCGACGAGCTTGAGCTTGGCCAGTACCGGCGCGCTCTGCTGACGGAATTGCGCGAGCTGGCTTGCCGGCAGCGGTTCCGGCGGCGGCAGCGTCACGGTCAGCGGGTCGCGGTGGCCGCCGTCGATGCGGAACTCATAGTGCAGGTGTGGCCCGGTGGCGAGGCCGGTCATGCCGACGTAGCCGATCGTCTCGCCCTGCTTGACGTGGTCGCCGAGCTTTTCGCTGGCAAAGCGCGACATGTGGCCGTAGGCGGTACTGATGTGCGCGTTGTGCTGCACGATCACGAAGTTTCCGTAGCCGGACATCCAGCCGCGGTAGGTGATCTTGCCGTCACCGGCGGCGCGGATTGGCGTGCCGGTCGGCGCAGCATAGTCGACGCCCTTGTGCGCGCGCATGTAGCCGAGGACCGGATGCATGCGACCGGTCGAGAAGGTCGAGGAAATACGCGTGAATTCCACCGGCGTGCGCAGGAACGACTTGCGCAGCGGACGGCCGTCCTCGGTGTAGTACATCGTCTCGCCGTCCGCATTGGTGTAGCGGATCGCGGTGTAGCGCTTGCCCTGGTTGATGAACGTCGCCGCGATGATGTCGCCGTCACGCAGGCGCTCGCCCTCGCGATAGAGGTCATCGTAGATCACGCTGAAACTGTCGCCCTCGCGCAAGTCCTGCGCGAAGTCGATGTCGTAGCCGAACGCGTTGGCGAGCTTGAGTACCATGCCGTCGCTGAGGCCGGCGCGTTCGCCCGCATAGAACAGCGAGCGCGTGACGACGCCATGCGCGACATGGGTGCGGCGTTCCACGGCGCGATCGGTCGCGTCCTCGCTGACCCCGTCCGCGCCGAAATGCAGCACGACGCGGGTAGCGTCGCCGCGTTCGAATCGCATCGCGCTCAGCGTGCCGTCGGCGGCGCGCGCGAACGCGAACTCCTGCCCGGGCCGGATGTGGCGCAGCGCCGAGGCGTCATCCTGCGAATCGAGCACGCGCTGCAGGTCGTTCGGGCCGAGGCCCTGCTCGCGGAAGATGTCGGAAAGCGATTGACCTGCGCGAACCTTCACCACATGCCAATCCGGCTCGCTCGCCGCGCCATAGGCGCCGATCGCGGCATCGGCCTCGTCGCCGAGATTCGGCAAGTCGAGAGCCATCGTCGTGTAGGGTATCGGGGCCGGCTCGTGGCGGGTCGCGTTGGCGAAGGTTGGAATCACGATGCCGACCAGCGCGGTCAGCAGCACGCAGACGCCGCCGAGGATCCAGTGTTCGGCGCGCCAGCTGATCGGCGATGCGGACACGTTCTGCAGGAACGTCCAGTTGGACACGCGCGAATAGAAATGAAAATGCCGACGCTGCGCGTGGCGCCGGAGGGTGAGGCGACGAGCCTTGTGGCGAGTGTTCTTGAGGTCGTGCTGGTGGTCGGTCACAGGTCGCAGTCCGGTCAATCGCGGGGTACCATAAAGGCGTAGTGAGGTTGCCGTCAACGCCAATGCCGACAAGGACTTGCGAACAATCGTTCACTAACGAATTATTAACCGTGACGTCCGTATTCGCGACGTCCCCATTCAACATCGGTGGCGCCCCGGGCATTCGCCGAGTACAGGGATTTTCATGACGGACATGCAGGCAGCGCTCGACCTGATCGGCCGCGGCGCCGATGAGCTCATCAAGAAAGAGGACCTCGAGGCGCGCCTGCGCCTCGGCCGGCCGCTGCGCATCAAGGCTGGCTTCGACCCGACCGCTCCCGACCTGCACCTCGGACACACGGTGCTGCTGAACAAGATGCGCCAGTTCCAGGACCTCGGCCATCAGGTGATATTCCTGATCGGGGATTTCACCGGCATGATCGGCGATCCGACCGGCAAGAATGTCACGCGCAAGCCGCTTTCGCGCGAGGACGTCGCGGCGAACGCGAAGACCTATGCCGAGCAGGTGTTCAAGGTGCTCGACCGCGAGCGCACCGAGGTGCGCTTCAATTCCGAATGGTTTGGCACGATGGCGGCGGCCGACATGATCAAGCTCGCCGCGCAGCACACGGTTGCGCGCATGCTGGAGCGCGACGATTTCTCCAAGCGCTATGCCGCGCAGCAGTCCATTGCCATCCACGAATTCCTGTATCCGCTGGTGCAGGGCTACGACTCGGTGGCGCTGCAGGCGGATGTCGAGCTCGGCGGCACCGACCAGAAGTTCAACCTGCTGATGGGTCGCGGCCTGCAGGAACACTACGGCCAACCGCCACAGATCGTGCTGACGATGCCGCTGCTGGAAGGCCTGGATGGCGTCGCCAAGATGTCGAAGTCGCTCGGCAACTACATCGGCATCGCCGAGCCGGCCATCGACATCGTCAACAAGACGATGAAGATCGGCGACGAGCTGATGTGGCGCTGGTACGAACTGCTGAGCCTCGAGCGGACACTGGCCGACATCGGCAGGATGCAGGCCGAAGTGACGGCTGGCCAGCTCCACCCGCGCGACGCCAAATTGGCGCTTGCGCGTGAACTGGCCGCGCGTTTCCACGATGCGGCCGCGGCCGAGCAGGCAGTCGCGCAATGGACGGCGCTGGTGCGCGAGCAGCGTGTCGACGTCGACCTGCCGCTGATCGACATCGTGGTGCCGGCCGAAGGGATCCGCGTCGCGCCGTTGTTCGTGGCGGCCAAGCTTGCGGGCAGCAATTCGGAGGTCGCGCGCAAGATTGCCGAGCGCGCGCTGCGGGTCGATGGCGCGGTCATCGAGGATCGCGATCGCCTGCTAGCGTTGGGCGGCGAGCACCTTCTGCAGATCGGCAAGCGTTCATTTGCGCGCGTGCGCCTGGTGATTGCATAGCTTCCCCACCCGGCTCTCCGTCGCCCGGGGAAAAGTCCGCGCGAGGGCTTGACGAAACTTCGTTTGGTTGTAGGATTCGCGGCCCTTCGCTGCCGACCCTTTGGGGCCATCGGCGAAACGATATCCCCCGCAATGTTGC
>Ga0209023_10000180_pt1:60000-108496 | contig 108496 bp, 89 predicted proteins | sample LakOneMetagenome_FD_187468 | JGI IMG/M metagenome (GOLD analysis project Ga0209023, IMG submission 187468) | Freshwater and sediment microbial communities from Lake Erie, Canada (SPAdes) (version 2) | ecosystem: Environmental > Aquatic > Freshwater > Lentic | place: Lake Erie...
AAGCTTTGATCCGGCAATGTCCGAATGGGGAAACCCACCCGAAAGGGTATCGTGCAGTGAATACATAGCTGCTCGAAGCGAACGCGGTGAACTGAAATATCTAAGTAACCGTAGGAAAAGAAATCAACCGAGATTCCCTGAGTAGCGACGAGCGAACGGGGAGCAGCCCAAAAGTCTGCATGGTTCTAGCAAAACGGCCTGGGAAGGCCGGCCATAGAAGGTGACAGCCCTGTATGCGAAAGGGCCACGCAGATGAAATTGAGTAGGGCGGGGCACGTGAAACCCTGTCTGAACATGGGGGGACCATCCTCCAAGGCTAAATACTCCTGACCGACCGATAGTGAACCAGTACCGTGAGGGAAAGGCGAAAAGAACCCTGGTGAAGGGAGTGAAATAGACCCTGAAACCGTGTGCGTACAAGCAGTAGGAGCCCGCAAGGGTGACTGCGTACCTTTTGTATAATGGGTCAGCGACTTACTGTTCGTGGCGAGCTTAACCGTATAGGGGAGGCGAAGGGAAACCGAGTCTGATAAGGGCGCATAGTCGCGGGCAGTAGACCCGAAACCGGGTGATCTAGTCATGCCCAGGGTGAAGGTACCGTAACAGGTACTGGAGGCCCGAACCCACTCCCGTTGCAAAGGTAGGGGATGAGGTGTGATTAGGAGTGAAAAGCTAATCGAACCCGGAGATAGCTGGTTCTCCTCGAAAGCTATTTAGGTAGCGCCTCATGTGAATCCTCTCGGGGGTAGAGCACTGTTATGGCTAGGGGGTCATTGCGACTTACCAAACCATTGCAAACTCCGAATACCGAGACGGACTGCATGGGAGACACACGGCGGGTGCTAACGTCCGTCGTGAAAAGGGAAACAACCCAGACCCACAGCTAAGGTCCCCAATTACCGCTAAGTGGTGAACGATGTGGAAAGGCACAGACAGCCAGGAGGTTGGCTTAGAAGCAGCCACCCTTTAAAGAAAGCGTAATAGCTCACTGGTCGAGTCGGTCTGCGCGGAAGATTTAACGGGGCTAAGCGGTAAACCGAAGCTTGGGGTGCATACTTTGTATGCGCGGTAGAGGAGCGTTCCGTAAGCCGATGAAGGTGGATTGAGAAGTCCGCTGGAGGTATCGGAAGTGCGAATGCTGACATAAGTAACGATAATGCGGGTGAAAGACCCGCACGCCGAAAGCCCAAGGTTTCCTTGCGCAACGTTAATCGACGCAGGGTGAGTCGGCCCCTAAGGCGAGGCAGAAATGCGTAGTCGATGGGAAGCTGGTTAATATTCCAGCACCTCGTGCAAGTGCGATGGAGGGACGGAGAAGGTTAGGCAGGCCGGGCGTTGGTTGTCCCGGTGAGAGGGTTGAGGCGGTGCTCTTTGGCAAATCCGGGAGCGCAACGTTGAGACCAAGGACCGGCCCATTAGGGCTAGGCTGCTGATATCACGCTTCCAGGAAAAGCTCCTAAGCTTCAGCTTGCACAGACCGTACCGTAAACCGACACAGGTGGGTAGGATGAGAATTCTCAGGCGCTTGAGAGAACTCGGGTGAAGGAACTAGGCAAAATAGCACCGTAACTTCGGGAGAAGGTGCGCCTCTTCTGGTTAATAGCTGGGGGAGGCCGAAGTAACCAGGCCGCTGCGACTGTTTATCAAAAACACAGCACTCTGCAAACACGAAAGTGGACGTATAGGGTGTGACGCCTGCCCGGTGCCGGAAGGTTAATTGATGGGGTCAGCCGCAAGGCGAAGCTCTTGATCGAAGCCCCGGTAAACGGCGGCCGTAACTATAACGGTCCTAAGGTAGCGAAATTCCTTGTCGGGTAAGTTCCGACCTGCACGAATGGCGTAACGACAGCGGCGCTGTCTCCACCCGAGACTCAGTGAAATTGAAATCGCTGTGAAGATGCAGCGTTCCCGCGGCAAGACGGAAAGACCCCGTGAACCTTTACTATAGCTTTACACTGAACGTTGAGTTCTTCTGTGTAGGATAGGTGGGAGGCTTTGAAGTGCAGGCGCTAGCTTGCATGGAGCCATCCTTGAAATACCACCCTGAAGTGCTTGACGTTCTAACCTAGGTCCGTAATCCGGATCGGGGACCGTGTATGGTGGGTAGTTTGACTGGGGCGGTCTCCTCCCAAAGAGTAACGGAGGAGCACGAAGGTACGCTCAGCGCGGTCGGACATCGCGCACTGTGTGCAAAGGCATAAGCGTGCTTGACTGCAAGATCGACGGATCAAGCAGGTACGAAAGTAGGTCTTAGTGATCCGGTGGTTCTGTATGGAAGGGCCATCGCTCAACGGATAAAAGGTACTCCGGGGATAACAGGCTGATACCGCCCAAGAGTTCATATCGACGGCGGTGTTTGGCACCTCGATGTCGGCTCATCACATCCTGGGGCTGTAGTCGGTCCCAAGGGTATGGCTGTTCGCCATTTAAAGTGGTACGCGAGCTGGGTTCAGAACGTCGTGAGACAGTTCGGTCCCTATCTGTCGTGGGCGTTGGAGATTTGAGAGGGGCTGCTCCTAGTACGAGAGGACCGGAGTGGACGAACCCCTGGTGTTCCGGTTGTCACGCCAGTGGCACTGCCGGGTAGCTACGTTCGGAAGCGATAACCGCTGAAAGCATCTAAGCGGGAAGCGCGCCTCAAGATGAGATCTCCCGGGACACAAGTCCCCTAAAGGCCCCATGAAGACTACGTGGTTGATAGGTCAGGTGTGTATCGCAGTAATGCCGAGCTAACTGATACTAATGAGCCGTGCGGCTTGATCATATAACTCCAAGCCGCTTCACTGAAAACCTCAACGAAATCGTCTGGCGTACAGCCGACGCTTGAATACGTCCCAAGTCCCCATGCCGAGTCCGCGCAGTTGTTGCGCGACTCGCACCAGTTCCCTGGTGAAATTAGCGCTGTGGTCCCACCCGATCCCATCTCGAACTCGGAAGTGAAACGCAGCTGCGCCGATGGTAGTGTGGCTTAAGCCATGCAAGAGTAGGTCATCGCCAGGGGCTTTACCCAGAACGCCTCCCCGGAAACGGGGAGGCGTTCGCCTTTTGGCGGCCAGGAACGGCCGGAGTGGCTGCTATTGCAGGAGCAAATGCAGGCGGACGTCAGGATTGCCTGGTCCACAGGCGCTCCCGGCTTCTGCGATCATTTCCCACGTCCGTGTGGGTCGCATTGCAGGAGCCAATGCAGGCTTTGCAAATGGATGGCGGAACTGCCTCCACCTCTGTCTTGGATATGAATTCCATGTCCCATACGCGTTGCTTCATCTACAGGAGTTCGCGCAAGGTCGGCGCGTATCTGTACGTCGTCAGCGCGGACGACTTCTCTGCGGTGCCGGTGGCTTTGCGCCAAAGGCTCGGGCGCCTGGAGTTCGTCATGGAATTGGAGCTGACGTCCGATCGCAAGCTTGCCCGTGCCGATGCCACCCAGGTCAGCGCTGCGCTGTCCGATCAGGGCTACTACCTGCAATTGCCGCCCGCCGATACGACGGGTGGCATTGCCTGACGTCCCGCCCGGATGCGTCGTTCAGTGTTTCCTGATCGATTGGGCAGCGAGCGTCGATATACTCGATTGATGCGGTATCCGACCGCGCGGCGAACAGAGGTGGGAATGCGAAAACGCGCCTCCAATGGTTTGCAGGTCCTGCGCACTGCAATCCGGTTGCTGTTGCCGGCGTGGTTGTTGTTCGGGGTTGCGGCGCTGGTCGTTCATCCGGTGTCCCTCGTCGCTCTCCTGCTCGCGAACGCGATTGTGATGACCGCGATTTCGCGCGCGATCGGTTTCGATCAGGACACGGGATTCGCGCGGGGTCTCGCGCGCCGCGGCGCTGCCTACTTCGTCGCATCCTCGGCCTATGCCGCGCTGGTGGCTGCATTCGTGGCCCTGCCCGCCTGGTGGCTGCTGAAAGAGGGCTCGCTGCTTGCAGCGCTTGGCTTGTCGGCCGCCTTGATGTTGTCGCTCGTGTGCCTGTGGCGGATATGGCCTGCGTTCGCGCTGCCGCTGCTTTGGGACGACGCGTATCCACATCCGGACGAACGCGGTTCATGGCTTTTGAAGGTATTGCGCAGATCGCTGGCGTTCGCGCGGCACATGACCGGCGAGCACGAATTGTTTTTCACCCGCGGCCTCCCGGCGGCGCTGGGGTTGCTGCTGCTCGCCCTTGGCGCGCTGGCGCTCTCCGGGATCGGCGGACTGTTGTCCGGTGAAGTGCGGACGGTCGCAATCGTCCTGTATGCAGCGATCCTTTCCCCGTTCGCGCACTTGTTGCTTGTCAACCGTTGCCTGCATGCAATGTTGGCCGATGCGCGCGGGCGTCGCCACGCTGCGGTGATCGAGCCGGAGGCACGGTCCGACGCGCAGGACGCCGACCAAGCGCGCATTCCAGATGGAATCGCGCGTGCCGACCTCGATTCCACCTTGCTGTGCGCCGTGCATTCGACCCAGGTGAGCCTCGCGCTGGCGGCTCTGGAGCGCGGCGCCGATCCCGACACCACTCCCGGGCCGTCGCATCGCGATCAGCGCACGCCGCTGATGCTCGCGGTCACCTTGCCGGACCTGCGCCTGTTGCGCGCGTTGATCGCCAAAGGCGTCGACATCAACCGCGTGCACGGCGGCATCACGCCGCTGATCGCAGCAACCCGCGACAGCCATGACGGCCGGCCGGATGCGGTCACGACCCTGCTCGCGAACGGCGCCGACGCGCGCATGCCCGATGCGGCCGGCAACACGCCCTTGCACCACGCCGCGCGTTGCGCGCAACCGATCATCGCGGCGCTTCTGGTTGATGCGGCAATCGACGTCAACGCGGTCAACGCCGAAGGCATGACCGCACTCGCCGTCGCCTGCGCGAACGCAAACTGGAATGTCGCCACATTCCTGCTTGAGCATGGCGCGAAGCCCGACGTCGAGCACGCGCAACCGGCCCTTCTTTGCGCATGCACGATTGCCGAAGACGATCCGTCCGGCGTCCGATTGCTGCTCAAGCACAAGGCGCGCGTCGATGCACGCGGCATGCTCGAGCGCAGCGCGTTGATGACAGCCGCTTTGTCCGGCCACGCACGCATCGTCGATGCGCTGCTGGGTGCTGGCGCAACGCCGGAACTTGCCGACGCGCGCGGCACGACGGCATTGATGGAAGCCGCGCGAGCCGGCTCCGCCGCCTCGATCCACGCGCTGGGAAAGCGCAAGGTGGATGCCGATCGCGTCGACGCCAGTGGCCGCAGCGCCTTGATGATCGCCTGCCAGTCCCGCCATGCCGGCGATGACGCGGTGCGCGCCCTTTTGGCGCTTGGTGCGACGCGCTCGCTGACGGGCGCCGACGGCAAGCGCGCACTCGATTACGCGGCGACCGCAGGACGCTGGCATATCGTCGCGTTGCTCGATCCCACCTACCCGTTGCCATCCAGTCTCTCGGCCGAATCCATCGAAGCTTCGGCGGCGAATGCGGACCATCTGCTCGATGCCCTGCGGTTTGGCCACTGGAACGTGGCGAACGAGTTCGTTGGCGTGGTGGGAGCCTGGCCCGCGGCCGCGCTCGCCGACCTTTACCTCGACCTTGCCGAGCCCGAGCATGCCGACGCGCGCACCTGGCTGCGCAACCACGGGCTTGATGCAGCGGCGCGCTGCGGATCCGGAACCAGCTTGTTCGACGCGTTGGTCGAGCGGCTTCCACAGGCGATTCGCGCACTCGCCGAGCTTGTCGCCGTCGGTGCGCCGCTTGGGGGGGGCGGACTCGTCGCGCGCGTGCTCGCCGCGGCGCCGGCTGCAGAGCCTGCCGCGATGGTCGCGCTCGCGTCCGATCTCCTCGCGCGCGGCGCGGACTGGTGTGGCACCACGGACAGCCATCAGTCCCCATTGCATCTCGCAGCGGCGCTCGGCGAGTGCAATCTCGTTGCTTCCCTGCTGGATCGCGGCGCCGATCCCGATGCGCGTGACGCGCAAGGGAACGCGCCGCTGCATCTGGCGCTGCGCCATGACCACGAAACCGCCACCACGATGCAGCGGTTGTTGATCGCCGCCGGCGCCAACCCTGAGATCGCGAACGCGAACGGCGAAACCGCGCTCGGCCTGGCGCTCGCGCGCGGTGAAGGGGAATGGGTGCACTGGCTGAGCTGGAGCGGATGGCGCTTGCCGTTGCGCCGCCTGCGCGACGCCGACCTGCCCGCCGCCGCTGCCGAAGGCGATCTCGAAGCAGTGACACGGCTGCAGGCGCTGGGCATCGCGGTCGATGCCGAGGACGCGCAAGGCGCCACGGCGCTCGTGCGTGCCGCGGGTGCCGGCCACGCCGCGCTGGTCGTTCATCTCCTTGCCGCGGGTGCGGACGTCGCCCATCTGACCCGGTCCGGGGTGCACTGCCTCGCAGCCGCGGTCGGCGCACGCCGCGAAGCGGTCGTTCGCACGTTGCTCGCGCACGGCGTCTCGCCGGATCTGCCGATCGCCGGCGGCGGGTCGTGCCTGTTGTTTGCCGCTGCGCTCGCGGACGAGCGCACCGCGCGCGCATTGCTCGAAGCCGGCGCAAACCCGAATGCCGCGGACGAGCAGGGTACGACCGCCCTGCACGCGGCTGCACAGGGCGCATTCGAAAGCGGTGACACGCAGCGATCGCGCGCGATGTTCGACGTGTTGCTGCGTGCCGGTGCGCGCCTCGACGCGCGCAACCGGCAAGGACAGGATGCCCTGCTGGTCCTGCTCGGTGCGCGCTCCCAGCCTGGCACGCGTTGCGACGCCGAGCACCTGCACCAGCTCGCCGCATGGCTGCTCGAGCGCGGTGCGCGCGTCGACACGCAGGACTCGCGTGGCGTCAGCGCCCTGCACGCGTGCGCCCTGCACGGGCTATCCGGCTGCGCGCGCCTGCTCAAGTCGCACGGCGCACCGCTTGACCTCCTCGATGGTTTCGAACGCAGCGCGGCCGACGTCGCCGCGCTGCTCGGCTACGTCGACGTTGCCGCAGAGCTCGATGGCGCGCGTTCCGCGCCGGTCCCCGGCGTGCGCCAGACCTTGCGGCGCCCGGCGCGCGCATCCGATTGACACGGTCTTATTCGCGCATGCGGCGATAGAGCGGCCAGGGCAGGCAGCGGACGACCAGTGCGATCAGCGCGAACCTTCGCGGCAGGTACCATCCTGCCGATCCGCGCGTAAGACGCGCGGCCACGATCCGCGCGATCCGCGCGGGATCGGTCGCCGCGATCGGCAACGCCGTGCCGTGGGTCAGGTTGGTCGCGAGGAAGCCGAGGCGGTACAGCTGCACGCGCAGGTCACGCGCTGCATGGCGTTGGCGCAGGCTCTCGTACAGCGATTCGAGCGCGCGTTTCGCGCCGGCGTAGACCACGTTGCGCCCGCGCCCGCGCACCGCCGCGACGCTGCCGAACAGCACGATCACGCCACGGTTCGCGCGCAGGCGCGGCAGCAGCGCATGCACGATTGCCAACGGCGCATGCAGGTTGATCGCCAGCAACTGGCCGATGCGTGCCGCGTCGAGGCGGAAGTCGTCGTCGGTGCGCGACAGCCCGACCGGCAGCAACAGCGCATCGAGTGCCGGCAAGGTATCCAGCACCTGTGAAAGACGCGCGCCGGGATCGGCTTCGTGCGCGAGCTCGAGCGCGAGCACATGGACGCGGGCCGCGCACCGCAAGGTGAGGTCGGCAGCGATTGCGTCGAGATCGCGCGCGTCGGAGGAGACCAGCAGCAGCTCGTGGCCGCGGCCGGCGAGCTCCGCCGCCAACGCGCGCCCGAGACCGCTGGATGCGCCGACGATCAGCGTTGTCACAGCGCGAGCCTCCGCACAAGTTCCGAAGTGTGCAGGCCGCCGCGGTTGTGCCCCGCCAGGCGCGTGCGCGCGGATTCGAATCCAGCCAGCGCGCGCCGCACCGTGGTCGCATCGAGGCTGGATTGCTTGATCAGGTTGGGGCGACCGTCATGGGCGAGCGCGACCTCGGTCAGCGCATCGAGGAACGCGCGTTGCGAGGCGCTGGTCGGTGCCGGCAGCTGGATCGCGAGGGCAATGCCCTTGCCATCAAAGGAAAAGCCGTCCGCTGTTCCGGCAAACAACTTGCTCGCAAGCAGGGCGATGCGCGGCCGCATTCGCGCGACGCATTCCGCCAACGCGCTGGCAAACGCCTCGAAGCGCGGGTGCGGCACCAGCCATTGCGCCTCCGTCATGCCGGCGGGTCCGAAACCGGCGAAATACAGGCGCGCGCGGTTGAGCGGAAACAGCGCTTGCGCGAGCGGCAACGGCGTCTGGCCCGGTCGGCACCAGCGCGCCTCCAGCCACGTGTTGGCAGCGGCGATGCCGACGCGGTTCCACAACGCAAACGGCAGCACGGGCAGCGTCGCCGGCAGGTCGTGCGTCGCATCGGGTGATTCGCTGTGTGGCGTGTCGCCGTCATCGCTGGCCAAGCCGACGCGGATCACGCCGCGACCGAAGCGACCGGCGCGCGCATCATGCCAGCCATACAGCACCGGCGCGTTGGCCGCTTCGCGCAGGACGCGTGCCGCCTCGGCAAGATTGGCGACTGGCACGCGCCGCAGCACGAGCGCACTCGGCGGTCGCGCCAGGCGCAGAGTCGCACGCGTGATGGTGCCGGTCAGTCCGAATCCGGCGAACGTCGCATCGAACAGGTCACGGTCGCGTGCGGGGTCGACGCGGGCGACGCCCGTTCCCGCGCAATGCAGGTCGAACGAATCGACCCACGCGCGGAACGTGCCGTCGCGCGCGGGATTTTTGCCATGCACATCGGCGGCGATGCAGCCGCCGATGCTCGCGCGTGGATGGCCGGGCGCGACCGGAAGATACCAGCCGCGAGCGAGCAGAAAGCGCTGCACGTCGCCGATGCGTGCGCCGGCCTCGACCGTCAGTAAACCGCGCACGGCATCGAACGCGAGCAGGCGGTCGAACGCGCCAAGATCCTGGCAGACCGCGTCATTGCCGAAGCTTGCGCCGACGTACGACACGCCGCCGCCACGCGCGATGCTTGGTGCGTCGGGGGGCAAGGCATCGAGCAGTCGGTAACGATCCGGCCGCTGCACTCGGCAACGCGCGCGGAACTGGCGGTCGAAACTTCCCAGCTCGACGTCGGCGATTGCGTAACCACGCATCTCAGGGCCCTTCATCGTCGCCGAAGTCGGCTTCGAACAGGCGCACGAGATCCTCGCGAGCCTCCTGCGACGTCTGCAGCAGAGCCGCCTCGTCGTCGTAGACCGGATACTGACTGGCCAGCACACGCTCGTCGTGCGCGCGGAAGCGGCGCACGTACTCGGCGGCGGCGGCCTCGTCATAGCCGAGTGCCTCGAACACGCCGCGCGCGATCTCCAGGCTCGAGAAGAACGTCTCGCGCACGATGCTGCCGACACCCAGATCCATCAGCTTGAAAACGTGCTGGCGGTTGCGTGCGCGCGCGAATACCTTGAGGTGCGGAAAATGCCGCTTGAGCAGGCGTGCGGTGCGCAGGTTAGCGTCCGGGTCCTCGGTCGCGATCACGAAGATCTCGGCCTTGTCGGCCTGAGCTGCGCGCAGCAGGTCGAGGCGCGAGGCATCGCCGTAGAATACCGTGTTGCCGAAGTGGCGCATGAAGTCGACCTGCTCGGGGTCGCTTTCGAGCGCGGTGAACGCGATCCGGTTCGCGTTGAGCATGCGCGCGACGATCTGGCCGACGCGGCCCATGCCGGCAATGATCACGCGCGGAGCGGCGGCGTCGACCTTGTCGAATTCGCGCGTCGGCTTGGTTTTCGTGGCCGGCGCGATATCGCTGCGCAAGCGCACCAGCAAGGGCGTTGCCGCCATCGACAGCGTGATGACCAGGATCGCGAGGTCGCGCTGCCCGGTCGATACGAGGCCGTTGGCAGCAGCGAGCGTGAACACGACGAAGGCGAACTCGCCGCCTTGGGCGAGGATGGCCGCCAGCGCAAGCGACTGCTGGTGATCCTCGCGTGCGGCAACACGTGCGACCAGATAAAGCACCAGCGTCTTCGAGACGATCAACGCAAGCAGCAGCCAGCCGACCAACTGCGGCTGCGCCATCGCCAGCTGCACATTGAGCGACATGCCCACGCTGATGAAGAACAGGCCCAGCAGCAGGCCGCGGAACGGTTCGATCTGCGCTTCGATCTCGTGGCGATACTCCGAGTCGGCGAGCAGCACGCCGGCGAGGAACGCTCCGAGCGACATCGAAATGCCGGAAAGTTCCATCAGCCAGGCGATGCCCATCACCACCAGCAGCGCCGTCGCGGTGAACACCTCGGGCGTTCCCACCTGCTGCGCGGCGGCACGGAACATCGGCCGCAGCAGATAGCGACCGCCGACGATGACGAGCGCGATGGTCGCGATCACGCGCAGGGCGGCAAACGCTTCCTGCAACGCGCCCGAATCCGCGTGCGATCCGCCGAGGATCGGGATCAGGGCGAGGATCGGGATCGCGGCGACATCCTGGAACAGCAGGATCGCGAACGCGAGTCGCCCGTGCGCACTATTGAGCTCCTTGCGCTCGGCCAGCAACTGCAGGTCGATTGCGGTCGATGAAAGGGCGAGGCCGAGGCCGATCACCAGCGCCGTCTTCCACTCGAGCCCGAAGGCGAGTGCGGCGCCGCCGATCAGCGTGGCGGTCGCGACGACCTGCAGGCTGCCGCTGCCGAACACGCTGCGGCGCATGACCCAAAGGCGCTGCGGCGAAAGCTCGAGGCCGATAACGAACAGCATCAGCACGACCCCGAGCTCGGAGATCTGCGAAATCTGTTCAGTGTTGCCGATAAGGCGCAGGCCGGACGGCCCGATCAGCGCGCCCACCGCGAGGTAGCCGAGCACGGCGCCGAGCCGCCAGCGCTTGGCCAGCGGGACCGCCAGCACGGTCGCGAGCAGCAGCACCACCGCGTATTGCAGGAAACCGTGGTTCTCCACGCGCACTCCATCGAATCCGACGCGAAGTATCGCACGCAGGCCGCGCCGGTCACCCGTCCGGTCGCAGCTTCTGAGATGGGGCGCACGCAGCCTGCGCACTCCAGCCATCCGCCCGGAGCCCGTCATGTTCGTTGCGCCGTTTTCGTTGCCGCTCCCCGTCGAGCATCCGCACCCGCGAATGCGCGAAAGCCCGCCGGGCGCGGCTCTGGGCGCGCTCGCCGCATGGCTTGTCAGCGGCGCCTGCCTGCTCGCGCTATTTCCTGCATTGCGTGGCGGTGCGACACTGGGCGCGACGCTGCCGTTCTGGCTCGTCGCAGCGCCGGCGATCAACCTCGTTTGGCTCGCGCGTGGCCGGATCGCCACTGCCGTCCAGCACGCGCTGCGTCGCCTGCAACGACCTGCGATCCGACAGGCGCGACGCTTTCAATCGCGCGCGCGCCCTGACAGGTCGAGCAGATAGTAGTCGCGGTCGTCGACGCGTATGACACCCGGCTCGCGTTCGAGCTGCCGGGCGACCGCGCCAACGGCTGTCGGCATCCAGGCATATTCCTTCGCCGCGATGGCCGGTTGCGGCAATACAAGGAAATCGATGTCCTGGTCGCGCATGAAGCTCGTGAATCCGGCTTCCGTTTCGACGAACTCGGGGCGTGCGAAGGAGATCGTCAGCAGATTTTCGAATTGCGTCGGCAACCAGAGGCTTGCCGGTTCGGTCGCGTAACCGACTGCGCGGGCATGGGCGTGCGCATGCTCTTTCAGATGGCGTCCGATTTTCTCGATACCGGCGGATGCGAGCATAGTCCATCGCAAGCGGCGATCATCGTGCCAGTTTCGCGTCATCACCAGATCGAAGCTGCGCGTGCCGGGTGCCCAGCCCGCACTGGCAAAACCGTAGGCCGCCTGGAACAGTACGAAGGCCGGCAAGCAGACCATCAGGACGAGTCGCACGGAGTCCTTGCCGCGCGCGAACGCGCTGTTCGCCGCGAGCAGCACGCCGGGCAGCAGGCCGATGAGGAAGTAGTTGCCGTCACCGCCGCGCTCGCGGTATCCGATCGCGATCGCGAGCACGAAAGCAGTGACGGCCATTGCCGCGAGCGGCCAGATGGTTCGCGCGCCTTTCGGGGTGCCTTGGCCGAGCAAGCCTGCGCCCATGCCGAGTACGGCGAGCCACAGCCAGACGTTGCCCATCCAGCCGATCACGATGTGCGGCATCGTCTGCGGGCGGAGCAGCCAGTCGACGAACACGCCGGGCAGGCTGGCCCAGTTCTGCGGCCACGTCCATTGCAGCGTGCCGACGGGGTCGCGCAGCTGCATGCCGAGCGAACTCCACAATTTGAACAGCACATCCGGGCCGATGGTCGGCATGCCCGTCATCAGCCATGTACGTGCGGTCACGAACACGGCGACGGCCAGCGCGCCGGCGAGTGCCCACACCGCAACGTCCTTGTTCACGGCCGCATCCTGATCCGGCGCATGGCGCTGCGGGCGCCACGCTTGCAGGAGGCTGCCGAGCACAAGCACGCCCATGAACGGAATCGCGGTGAGTTTTGCCATGCAGGCGAGTGCCGCGGCGGCAGCGATCCAGCACCAGTCCGCCCACTGGCGCGTGCGCGCGAACGCGAGCGCGCCGTCCACGGCGATCAGCGCGAACAAGGTGGAAATCACATCCGGTTTGGGTTCGAGCGCAGTGGCGGCAAGCACGGGCAGCGTCGCGATCGCCGCCAGCACCGGCAGTCGGTCGCGTGCATCGATGCCGATCGTGTCGGCAATGCGCGCGCATACCGCGAGAATCAGCAACAGCATCCAGATCGACATGCCGCTGATGACGCTGCTGTCGCCAAGCGCGCTGACCGGCAACAGAAAGACCTCGTACAGCTTCGGAAAATAGTGGACCGGCGAGACCAGACCGAGCGCATCGAACACGGAATGCCCGGGAGCGAGCACGTATTCTCCCCGTAGCCCATACCAGAGCGAGTCGTAGCCGTGGACGACGTTCGTGCGCGCATACAGAACTGCCAGCCACGCGGCGAGTGCGCCGCCCCACGCACGCGCGAGGCGATCCTGCGCGCGCAGGCTGCGCCAGAGGAAGACAAGCAGCGGCGGCGTGCGCGCAAAAACGGTCGTGGCACCGAGCGCGAGGGTGATCGCGCGCAACTCGCGGATCGAGCCGACACCGAACGCCGACGCGGTCCAGGCGATGAGACTCCAGGCGATGAAGCCGAGCACGAAGGCCTGCAGGTAGGCGGCCGTGTCGCGGGCGCCGCTCAGGCCGCAGGCACGCCGCACGAGCATGCCGATGCCGATGACAATCTCGAAATACAACAGGTCGATCAGCAACGGAGCGTCGACCGCGTGCCGGCGCAGGAACAGTGCCAGCGCGGCTGTCGCGAGCAGCACCGCTGCGCCGGAGGAACGCAGTGTGAACGCGCCGGCGACCAGCGCGATCAGTGCCAAGGCTTCGAGGCCGCCCTGCACGAACTCGGGCTGCCGGATGTGCCAGTCGAACGGACCGGGCCCGATCAGTTGCCAGGCCGGTATCGCGATGAAGGCCGCGGCGAGCGCGAGGACAAACCCAGCGAACGCGTGGGTGGAGCGTGCACTTGTCGGCATGTTGTCGAGGTGGCTCGCGAAGGGCGCGCGGGTTGCAATTTAAGGAGGCGGTCTGTGCGAGCGTGCGCGATGCCGTTCAGCCGCGCAAGCCGAGCCGCTTGCGCTCCATCCGGCGCAGGAACTCGTCCATGATGCGGCGGTAGAGGTCGTCGCCGAGGTAGGCATCCTCGACGCCGGCATCGATCGGAGGATTGTCGTTCACTTCGATGACAACCGGGTGATCGCCGGCCTGCTTGAGATCTGCCGCGTAAAGGCCGTCGACGGTCGGCGCGGTCGCCTTCAAATGCGAGCTTGAGCACGTGGGCCGGTACCGCGCACGCCGGTGCTCGCGGACCCGATGCGTACCGGCTACGGCGGTGCCGGAGTCCAGCCAATGCCATGGGCAGGGATGGCATCGCCGATGGTCGGCGACGGCCCCGTTGTCTAGAATCTGGCGTGCCGACCGCGATGGACCGCCATGCCTCCCGCCCAGGCTTTGCGCGCAATCACGTGAGCCAGCCGGAGCAACCGATGTTCGGACGCCTGTTCTTCCTGTTGCGCCTCGTCGGCGTGGGCATCGCCATCGTCGCATCGTTCGACGCGGTGGTGTTCCGCAGCGGATGGTATGCGCGGTATTTGGAGCCGGAATCCGTCGCCGGCGCGACCCGCAGCACCGTGCGAAGGATCGAAGCGACGACACTGCCGGGACGGCGCAACATCCTGGTCATCGGCAATTCGAAAGTCGGCCAAGGACTGTCGACGGTACTCGCGGACAGCGCGGTCTCGACGCACGGCCTTCATTTCGTCGCAGGAGCCATCCCGGGTTCGGATGTCCGGATCTGGTACTACCTGTTGCGGGAAATCGATCCCGATGCGCGCCGGTTCCGCGCGATTGTGCTCGCACCTCCATTGGCCGTCGATGAAGACCTGGCCAAGATGGCCGACCACGCCGCGGACATCGCCTATCTCGCGACGCTGTTGCGCCTGGGCGACATCGCTTCGTTCCCGTCCTCGTTTGAGGACCCGATCCTTCGCGATCGCGCATCGAGGGCCATCCTATTCCCGGCCCAGCCATTGCGCCAGGACGTCGCGACGTTCCTGTGGGCGCCTGCGCTGCGATATGCCAAGGTCAAGGACAGCGAGGCGAACGGCGTGGCGAACTACCTTCGCTACCTCGGGCGCAGCCAGGCATTTCCCGATCTCCCGATCGATCCCGCGACGCGGGCACCGTCCCGTTGGGACGGCATCGACGACCCTACCCGGCAAGGATTGCTGGACCACTATTTCCGATGGCTGCACGCACGTCCCGCTCCGGACGTGGTGGCGAGCAACGACCGCTACTATCGCCACTGGCTGGGTCTGCTCGTCGAGCGGTATAGGGGTACCGGCGTGCCGATCATCCTGTTCGAGGCGCCGCGCGGGCCCTGGCACGGCTCGGAGGTTCCCGCGACGGAGCCGAATGGTGCCATCGCCGACCTCATCGCGTCCGGCGACGTGCTCGCATTGCCCGGAAGCACGTTCGTGGACATCGAGAGGCCGCACAACTTCTTCGATTTCCAGCACATGAACCGCGCAGGCCGGGAACTGTTCACCGCGCGCCTGGCGCAGCGTATCGAAGCACTGCTGCGCTGAGGCACGATGCTCTTCGACACGCTCGCCTATTGGCTGTTCTTCGCCGTCGTCCTGGCCGCCTACGCGGCGCTGGACACGCGCCGTGCACGGGTCCTGCTCGTGGTGGCGAGCTATTTCTTCTACGCGGTCTGGGACGTCCGGTTCTGCCTGCTCCTCGGCGGCGCCACGGTGGCGAACTACCTGTTCGGCACCTGGATCGACGCCCTCGATGGCGCGGCTCGCCGCCGAGCCGTCAGCGTGGCGATCGCCGCCAACCTCGCATTGCTCGGATTCTTCAAGTACTTCAATTTCTTCGTGGAGTCATTCGCCGCGCTGTGCGGATTGCCGGCGGACAGCCTGACGCTCCGCATCGTGTTGCCGGTAGGCATCAGCTTCATCACGTTCGAAGGCATCGCCTACGTCGTCGACGTCTACCGCCGCGACCTGCGCGCTGTCCGCAAGCCGCTCGATTTCGCCCTGTTCGTGAGCTTCTTCCCGCACCTGGTCGCAGGTCCGATCATCCGGCCGGTGGATTTCCTGCCGCAGGTCGGCCGGGCATTCGTCCTCGCGGACGACTCCGCGCGCTGGGGCTTGCGTGAAATCCTGAAGGGGCTCTTCAAGAAGCTCGCGTTGGCGAACTATCTTGCGCCGATCGCCGACGCCTGTTTCGGGAACGTGCCGTACGACGGCGTCGACGTCCCCGCCTGGACGGGCGTGCTCGCGTTCTCCCTGCAGATCTACTTCGACTTTTCCGGCTACACCGACATTGCGCGCGGATGCGCGCGCCTGCTCGGATACCGCTTTCCACCAAACTTCGAGCGGCCGTACCTGAGCACGAGCATCACGGAATTCTGGCGGCACTGGCACATCTCGTTGTCCACCTGGTTGCGCGACTACCTGTACATCCCGCTCGGCGGCAACCGTCGCGGTGTCGCGCGGACCTACGCCAACCTGCTGGTCGTGATGGCACTCGGCGGGCTCTGGCACGGTGCGAGCTGGAATTTCGCCGCGTGGGGCGTGTATCACGGCGTCCTGCTCGCGCTGCACCGCGCGCTGCGCCAGCGGATCGATGCATGGGGCTGGGCGCGGATTGTCGACTCGCCATCGGCCGCTCCGCTGTGGATACTGCTGACGTTCATCCTGGTGACCGTGGGATGGGTGCCATTCCGCGCGCCCGACTTCACGTCCACCCTGGCGACGCTGAAAGCCCTTTGCGCACCGCCCGACGTCGCCTTCGTCAGCGCGCATCCGGGAACGGTCATCATCCTCCTCGGCAGCCTGGCGTGGTGTCTGCTCGACCGCCACAGACGCTTGCAGGCATGGTTGGTCGAGCGCGCGCCCTGGCCGGCCGCCGCGCTTGCGGTCGGCCTGGCGGGACTCGCGATCGAATTCTGCGCGTACGTCGACCAGCAGATCCCGTTCGTCTATTTCCAGTTCTGAGCGACCGCGCCATCGCGGTGCCGTTCAGCCGCGCAAGCCGAGCCGCTTGCGCTCCATCCGGCGCAGGAACTCGTCCATGATGCGGCGGTAGAGGTCGTCGCCGAGGTAGGCATCCTCGACGCCGGCATCGATCGAAGGATTGTCGTTCACTTCGATGACAACGAGGCGATCGCCGGCCTGCTTGAGGTCGACGCCGTAAAGGCCGTCGCCGATCGGCGCGGTCGCCTTCAATGCGAGCTTGAGCACGTCGGCAGGAGCCGAGCGCACCGGCAGCGTCTCGAAGCCGCCGGATTTCGCCGTGCCCTTGGCGCCGTGGTTGTAGATCTGCCAGTGCCCGCGCGACATGTAGTACTTGCACGCGTACAGCGGCTCGCGGTTCAGCACGCCGATGCGCCAGTCGAATTCGGTGAACATGAATTCCTGCGCGAGCACCAGTGCAGTGTGCTGGAACAGGTCGTCGACGGCGGCCTTCAGTTGTTGCGGGTTCTCCGCCTTGACGATGCCACGCGAGAACGAGCCATCGGGAATCTTCAGCACGATCGGGAAGCCGAGCCGGTCGGGCAGTTCGGCGAGTTTCTTCGGCTCGTCGCGGTAGAGGATCTCGGTGCGCGGAGTCGCCAGCTTGCGCGAGCGCAACAGGTCATGCAGGTAGATCTTGTTGGTGCATTTGAGGATCGAGCTCGGGTCGTCGATGACGACCATGTCTTCCTTCTCAGCCTTGTTGGCGAAGCGGTAGGTGTGGTTGTCGAGCGCGGTCGTCTCGCGGATGAACAGGCCGTCGTACTCGGCCAGCCGGGTGTAGTCGTTCTTGGTCAGCGTGTCGACTTCGATGCCGAGCTCGGCGCCAGCCGCAACGAAGGATTTCAGTGCGCGCTTGTTCGACGGCGGCATCGGATCGCCAGGGTCGGCCAGCATGGCGAGGTCGAAGCGGAATTTCTTGCGGGCGCGCGGTTTGCGCCAGAGCTTCTTGGAAAACTTGTCGAGCGCCTGGGCGAACGCGTCTTCCTGTGCGTCTGCGAGCGTATGCAGGCCGGTTGGCTTGATCGCGGCGATCTGCCAGACCCGTTCGCGCTCGAATTCGATGCGCAGGATCGGGCACGGGAATGTCTCGAACACCTGGCGCACGATGTCTTCGAGGCTTCCCGACGAGGTCTCGCCGAAGTAGACGAGCACACCGAAGTCGGTCGTGTCGCGCCCGCCATCGGGCAGGAACTTCGCGAGCTTCTGGTTGAGGTCGTCGATGTCGAGGCCGTACAGCGAGCGTCGGCGCAGATCGTTGATCGTGCGCACCGACGGGATCACCTTGTGGCCGCGCGCCTCCGCCAGCAGCGACACGTAGTAGCCGGTGCCGAGGTACTTGTAGCTGCGGCACAGGTTGATGACCTGGGTGCGCTCGTCGTCGGCGCCGATCGGCTCCTTCAGGTAATCCTGCGCCGTGACGACGTTGTCGGACGGGTAGTAGGAGCCCCAGTCCGAGGCTTTCTCGACGACGATGACGAGCCGACTCATGTACAGCGCCTGGATGCGGTATCAGGGGAGCGGATGCCTCGGGTCACTGCGCGCGGATCGACGGAATTGGCGGGAGCGGCAGGGACATGGGCGTTTGGCGGCGCGCAGTTTGACACAGGCGCGCGCGCGCCGGCAGTGCGAAACCGCGCAGGCGGGGAGCCCGTTAAGCGCGGATAAACAGATCGCGTCGTCGCATTGCGATGGATGCCGGAGCGGACTAGGCTGCGCCGTGCCCGCGCCCGCAGAACTCCACTCCCCGACCTCGACTGCCACGACGCATGTGCGCCGTGCGACCGGCGACGACCTCGACGCCCTCGTCGCGCTGGAACAGGCGACCTTCTCGCTCGACCGCATGAGCGAGCGCCAGTGGCGCCGCCACCTCGACAGCGCGAGCGCCGAGGTGCTCGTCGCCGTGCGCGAGCGCCGGCTGCTCGGCGCCGCGGTCGTGTTCTACCGGCGCGGCGGTGACATCGCGCGCCTGTATTCGATCGCGGTCGCCGCCAGCGAGCGCGGCGCGGGAACCGGCGCGCTCCTGCTCGCCGCAGTGGAGCGGGCCGCGCGTCAACGCGGCTGCAAGCGCCTGCGCCTCGAAGTCCGGGCCGACAACACGGCCGCGCAACGCCTGTACGAGCGCGCAGGCTATCGGTTGTTCGGCCTGCATCGTGCGTATTACGAGGACGGCACCGACGCACAACGCTACGAAAAGTCCTGGTAAGAAGCGCCCCTTGCGCGGCCGCGCCACTCCGGCGACGCCAAGGCATGTCATCCGGTCGCGCGCAGGGTGCGCTGCTACGGAGCGGGCGCGGCGGCGATCCTGCGTGCGGTTTCTTCGTCCGCCGGGCGCGCGACCAGTCCGCCGGCGGCGGCGAGCGTGACGACATAGCGGCCGTCATCGACCAGTGGCAGGTAGGCGGCGCTGCCGTAGTCGGCGTCGATCCATGGCAGCCACTGCGGGAAGCGCCGCTTCAACGTCCACAGGTCCGGCAACACCGAGTCGTCCAGCGCCGCCACGCTCTTCATCGCCGTGCGTTCCTGTGCGATGTCGCGATAACGTCCGCCGATGCGTTCGAGCCGGTACAGCGGCGGCGCGCCGAGGATGACTGCGCGCGATGTCCACTTGATCACGCGCGCGTCGAGCTGCCAGTCGTCGCCGGCAAGCTCGACGTGTTGGCGCTCGCCATCCGGCGTCAGGATGTCGACCGCGTAACGTTGGGCAGAAAGCGCATGCGCTTCGATCCGTGCCACTTCGGCTTCCGCGGCGAGGCGCCGATAGCCCAGCAGCACGATGCCGGCGAGGCCGCCGAGCAGGGCGAAGCCGAGGAACACCAGGCACCACAGCACGCGCAAGGTCGCCGCGACGCGCCGCCGCTCGCGCCAGCGCCGGTGCGCGCCGACCCCGTGTCCGGTCGCGAACAACAGGCACACCACGGCCACACCGAACAACACCACCAGCAACGGCGTCAGGGACATCGGCGAGCGCTCCGCCACGACGGAGCCGACAGCATACCGGTGGTCGCGGTGAACCGCGGCTATACTGCCGGGCATGTCATTGCCGGACCCTGCCATGTCGCCTTCCCGATCGTTCCTGCGTCTGGCGCTTCTGCTCGCCGTGCTGCTGCTTGCCGCCTGCGGCAACAAGGGGCCGCTGGTCAAGCCCGCTGCACCGGCGACGCCGGCGCCGACGCACTGAACCCGCATGGTGTTGCGCTTCAGCAAGATGCACGGACTCGGCAACGACTTCGTCGTCGTCGACTGTCGTGACGCACCGCTCGGGCTTGACGTCGCGGCGATCCGCCGCCTCGGCGACCGCCACTTCGGGGTCGGCTTCGATCAGCTGCTGACGATCGAGCGCGCGCGGGATGCGTCGTGCAGCTTCGCCTACGACATCTGGAATACCGACGGTTCGCGCGCCGGCCAATGCGGCAACGGCGTGCGTTGCGTCGCGCGCTGGCTTGCGCGCGCGGGCGCGATCGGCGCCGGCATGACCCGCCTCGAAAGTCCTTCCGGCGCGGTCGCGGTCGAACTGCTCGCCGACGGCGACGTGCGCGTCGACATGGGCGAGCCGGTCTTTGCGCCGAGCGCAATCCCGCTGCGCGCGGAACGCGAAGCCGACGCCTACTCGATCGACGTTGCCGGTCGCGAGGTGCGCGTCGGCGCGGTGTCGATGGGCAATCCGCACGCGCTGGTCGAGGTCGACGACATCGACGCGGCGCCGGTCGCCGTGCTCGGCCCGCAGATCGAGCATGCGGACGCATTCCCGCAACGCTGCAACGTCAGTTTCGCGCAGGTACTCTCGCGCGGCGCGATCCGCCTGCGCGTATGGGAGCGCGGCGTCGGCGAGACTCTTGCCTGCGGCAGCGGTGCCTGCGCCGCGGTTGCGGTACTGCGCCGGCGCGCTAAGCTCGACGCCGAGGTGCGGGTCGCGCTGCCCGGCGGCGAGCTCGGGCTGCGTTGGGACGGCCCCGGTCATCCGGTCTGGATGCGCGGGCCGGCCACCTTCGTGTTCGAGGGCGAATGGCACGCCTGACGGAACGAGCACATGAACCGGTTTCACGCGACGAGGATCACATGAGCGAACTCAGCGTCAAGGAAGGTCTGAACGCGATGGACGTCGCGAGCTACCTGCGGCGTCACCCGGAATTCCTGCGCGAATTTCCCGATATCGCGATGGCCCTCGTGCTGCCGCGCGAGCAGGGCCAGGCCGCGTCGCTGGCGAGTTACCAGCTCGACGTGCTGCGCGACAAGAACCGCGAATTGAACCGTCGCCTGCACGATCTGATCGAGATCGCGCACGAGAACGAAGGCCTGATGGTGCGCGTGCACACGCTGACGCTTGCGTTGATGCGCGCACGCACGCTGGCCGAGACGACCAATGCGGTGGTCGCGGCTTTGACCGAGGACTTCAACACCGACCTCGTGCGCCTGGTGCTGTTCCGCGCCGATCCGGACTTGCCGGCGGCCGAATGGCTGATCGTCGAGCCGTCCGGTGCGAGCGCCTTCCCTGCGTTCTCCGAGTTTTTCAAGCGCGCCGACCCGCTGTGCGGGCGCTTGCAGGACGACAAGCTCGACGTGCTGTTCGGCGCGCGTGCGGCTACCGCTCAGTCCGCGGTACTGTTGCCGATTGGCACGGTCGGCATGCTCGCGATCGGCAGCCTCGACCCGAATCGCTTCCATCCGGGCATGGGCACGGTGTTCCTCAAGTTGATCGGCGAAGCGGTATCGACCGCGCTCGCGCGCTTCCCGGCCGGCTGAGATGGCGGCGGTCGCCGAAGGCGCGAGCCTGAGCGGCGCGATCGAGCGCTTTCTGCGCTACCTGCGCGACGAACGGAGCTACTCGGCGAGCACGGTCGAACATTACGCCCATGCACTCGCGCAGCTCGACGCGTTCGCCGAGGAACGCAGTCTCGGACGCTGGCGTGACCTGCGCGCCGATCAGGCGCAGGCCCTGCTCGCCGAACAGCATCGGCGCAAGGGCTACGCGCCGGCGACCCTGCGCGGAATCGCCTCGGCCTGGCGCAGCTTCTTCCGCTGGCTCGCGCGTGAAGGCGAAATCGAGGCGAATCCGGCCATCGGACTGCGTTCGCCCAAGGTCAAGCGCAAGCTGCCGCAGGTGCTCGATGCGGACGAGATGGCGCAACTGGTCGAGGTGCCGGGCGACGATCCCGACGCGGTGCGCGACCGCGCGTTGCTGGAGTTGCTCTACTCGAGCGGCCTGCGCGTCGCCGAACTGTGCAACATGCGCTGGCGCGACCTCGATGCCGGCGACGGTACCCTGCGCGTGACCGGCAAAGGCAACAAGACACGCATCGTGCCGGTCGGTGCGAAGGCGCTCGATGCGTTGCGTGCGCTGCGCGAACAGGACGCCTGCGGTGACGCCGATCCGCTCGTGCGTGGCCGCCGCGGTGCGCCGCTGACCCCGAACGGCGTACGCGCGCGGCTGAAGAAGCGCGCGCAGGAACAGGGCGTGTGGAAGCGCGTCTACCCGCATCTGCTGCGGCATTCCTGCGCAAGCCATCTGCTCGAGTCCTCCGGCGACCTGCGCGCGGTGCAGGAACTGCTCGGCCATGCCGACATCGGCACGACGCAGATCTACACGCATCTGGATTTCCAGCACCTCGCCAAGGTCTACGACGCCGCGCATCCGCGAGCGAAACGCCGCGGCAGTGCGGGCGACGGGTAAGGTTCGACGGTAGACCAATAGACCGTGTTTCAATCTCCTGACTTTCGAGCCGGTCCAGGTCGAAGCCATCCGGGCTTGCATTCGGTATGGCCGGGCACTATCTCCTCGGTTCAGACCGTCAGGGCCGATCCATGGAAAGCTTCCACGCGACAACCATCGTTTCCGTGCGCCGCAACGGCCGCGTGGTCATCGGCGGCGATGGTCAGGTCACGCTCGGCAACACGGTCATGAAGGCGAACGCGCGCAAGATCCGTCGCCTTGGCAAGGGCGACGTGCTCGCGGGTTTCGCCGGCGCGACCGCCGATGCGTTCACCCTGTTCGAGCTGTTCGAGCAGAAGCTCGACAAGCACGGCGCGAACCTCACGCGCGCCGCGGTCGAGCTGGCCAAGGACTGGCGCACCGATCGCCGCCTCGGCCGGCTGGAAGCGATGCTCGCAGTCGCCGACAAGGACGCGTCGCTGCTGATTTCCGGCAACGGCGACGTGCTCGAACCGGAGCAGGGCATCATCGCGATCGGTTCGGGCGGGCCCTATGCGCTCGCGGCGGCGAAGGCGCTGCTCGAGAACAGCGAACTCGACCCACGCACGATCGTCGAGAAGGCGCTCGGCATCGCCGGTGACATCTGCATCTACACCAACCACAACGTGACGATCGAAGAGCTTTGAATGCAGGGCCGGGCTGAGGATCGAGGGCTGGAACGCCCGCGAACCACACGCTTTCGGCCTCCGGCCCCAGCCCTCGACCCTGAAGCCATGTCCGAACTCACACCCCGCGAAATCGTCCACGAACTCGACCGCTACATCATCGGCCAGCATGCGGCCAAGCGCGCGGTCGCGATCGCACTGCGCAACCGCTGGCGGCGCATGCAGCTGGAGCCGGCGCTGCGCGATGAAGTCACGCCGAAGAACATCCTGATGATCGGACCGACCGGCGTCGGCAAGACCGAGATCGCTCGGCGTCTCGCGCACCTCGCGAATGCGCCGTTCATCAAGGTCGAGGCGACCAAGTTCACCGAGGTCGGCTACGTCGGCAAGGACGTCGAACAGATCGTGCGCGACCTTGCCGACGCGGCGGTCAAGATGGCGCGCGAGCAGGCGAAGACGAGCGTGCGCTCCCAGGCCGAGGATCGCGCGGAGGAGCGCATCCTCGACGCGCTGCTGCCCAAGCGCCAGCTGCACGGCTTCATGGGCGAGGCGCAGCAGCCCGACACGGGCGACTCGGACACCCGCCAGAAATTGCGCAAGCAACTGCGCGAGGGCGCGCTGGATGCGCGCGAGATCGAGCTGGAATTCGCTGCGAACGTCGGCGTCGACATCATGGCCCCCCCGGGCATGGAGGAAATGACGAGCCAGCTGCGCGGCATGTTCCAGTCGCTTGCGGCGGGGCAGAAGACGCAGTCGCGCAAGCTGCCGATCGCGCAGGCGCGCCCGCTGCTGGTCGAGGAAGAGGCCGGCAAACTCGTCAACGACGACGAGATCAAGACGCAGGCGCTTGCGAACGCGGAGCAGAACGGCATCGTCTTCATCGACGAGATCGACAAGATCGCCCAGCGCGGCGAATTCGGCGGCGCCGGCGTATCGCGCGAAGGCGTGCAACGAGACCTGTTGCCGCTGGTCGAGGGTTCGTCGGTGTCCACCAAGTACGGCATCGTCAAGACCGACCACATCCTGTTCATCGCATCCGGCGCGTTCTCGCTGGCCAAGCCGTCCGACCTCGTGCCGGAGCTGCAGGGACGCTTTCCGATCCGGGTCGAGTTGGCCGCGCTGACCGCGGACGATTTTCGCCGCATCCTGGCCGAGCCGCAGCATGCGCTGACCAAGCAGTACACGGCCCTGCTCGGCACCGAGGGCGTGACCCTCGAATTCGTGGATGACGGCATCGGGCGCCTCGCCGAGATCGCGTATCAGGTCAACGAGCGCAGCGAGAACATTGGCGCGCGGCGCCTGCACACGGTGCTCGAACGCCTGCTCGACGAGATTTCGTACGAGGCATCGGACAAGGGCGGCCAGCACTACCGCATCGACGCGGCCTATGTCGAGGCGCACCTCGGATCGCTGGTCAAGGACGAAGACCTGTCGCGCTACATCCTCTGAAGGCTGAATGGACCGCGTCGGTCTGCCATTCCATTCCTTGCGCCGACCGGCCAAACCTCCGACCATACGCCCATGACTACTGTTGTCCCCTTCAAGGCGCGCGGCGCGCGCGCCGAATTGCGCGAAGCCTTCGAGCAGCGCATCCCGTTGCGGATCATGCGCGAGCGCCTGCATGCGGGCGTGATCCACGGCTACGTGATCGGCCTGTCGCGCGACTTCTGCCTGGTCGCCGAGGTCGGCGACACCATGCGCTACGACGGCTACATCGCGATCGCGATCGCCGACATCAGTGCGATCGAAGTCGACCCGTCGCGCGAGTTCGTCGAAAAGGCGCTTGCGTTGCGCGGCGAGACGCTTCAGGTGCCGGCCGGTTTCCAGCTCGACGACTGGGCCGCGATCGCGCGCTCGGCGATGGCCTGTGCGCCGCTGATCTCGCTCAACATGGTCGAGGACGACGAAGGCGAGATCAGCTACGTCGGCCAGCTCGACGAAGTCGAAGCGAATGGCCTTGTGCTGCGCGAGCTGGACCCGAACGCGCACTGGTATCCCGACAACGGCGCCTACGAATTCGAGGGCATGGGCTCGATCGGCTTCGGCTCGGGCTATCTCGACGCGCTGTGGCAGGTCGCCGGCGCGCCCGGTGACCCGCTCGGTGCGCGCGCGCCGATGTCCGACACTCTCCACTAGTGCGACCGACCCTGATCGCGACTCGCATCTGCGCGATCGGGTTTCATCGGCTGGCGGATCGGGGAGTCCGGAACGGCCATCCATGGCCGTACTCTTGACGAACAACCGGAATCCACTCGGCCCGACCGGCGATCATGAACGCTCCGATTCCAACCCGCATCGTCCTGCATCGCGCGTCGCACGCACTCGAAGTCGAATTCGACGGCGGCGAAACGTTCCGCCTGCCGGCCGAATACCTGCGCGTGAATTCGCCGAGTGCGGAAGTACAGGGCCACGGCCCCGGCCAGAAGGTGCTGGTAGCTGGCAAGCGCGATGTCAATATCGACGCGGTCGAGCCGGTCGGCAACTACGCGGTGCTGCTGCGCTTCAGCGACGGCCACGCGACCGGTCTGTACTCATGGGATGTGCTGCACGAACTCGGACGCGACCATGCGCGCAACTGGCAAGGCTACCTCGACGCGCTCGGCGCGAACGGCTTGTCGCGATAAGGCGCTGACGCGGATGCGGCCGGCCCGATCTGGATCGTCCGCGTCAAAACCCGTCGCGTTCAAGTTGGCGGAAAATCACCAGCCACCCCCACCGCCCCCGCCACCGCCACCACCGGACGAACCGCCCCCGCCACCGCCTGACGACGAGCCGGGCGCGCTCGACGAAGAGGAAATCGCGCTGCCGAACGACGAGCCGATGTCGCTGGCGAATCCGCCAAGGTTGTTGATCGAGCTGCCGTGGTACCAGCCCGCGGCGGCGACCGCGGCGGCCGCTGCGGCGGGTCCGACGGCGGCGGCGAATACATTGGTCCAGTTCTCCTCCACGCCGAGCGCGAGTGCGTACGGCAGCATGCGGTGGAACTGGTCCGCGCTCATCGGCGGCGCCTTCTGCGCGGCGAGTTCGTCGCGTTCGGCAACGCCGAGGTAGAGGCGCAGCCCGTCGATCTGGTCAAGCAGGCGGCGCCCGGTCGGGGTCGGCGCCTTCATCAGGTACGCGAACAGCAGGTTGGTCGCGATCAGCCCGACGAGCGCGATCGCGAACGCAACCCCGGCGATCATCACGAGCATGCCGATTCCGGCCACTTCGCCGGCGATGAACGGCAGCGCGAACACGCTGATGAAGAGCGCGCCGATCGTCGCCGCCGCGCGCTTTCCGAGCGCTCCGCGCCGCGCCTTGCGCCATGCGTTCACGACCTGCGCACACAATGCGAACACGCCGACGCTCCAGCCGCCGAGCCAGACCAGCATGAACGCGGCGCCGGCGGTGCGGCCTGCATCGCCCATGAGCAGGGCGGCGCCGATGACTGCAGCAACGGTGATCAGCGCGCCGATGACGACGAGGCCGGTGTTCCTGCGGAAGTGGCTCTCCGCGTACGCGGCTTTCAACGCCTGCTTGTGCGCGTCGATGGCCTTGGAGATGCGCGCGTGCTCGGCCTGCCTGAACGTGAAATCGCTGGAGCCGCCGAGCAGGTCGGAGACCAGCCGTGACTCGATCGGTGGCAGCTCGGCCTTGCCGGCTCGTTCGATGCGGTAGTCGCCGTCGTCATCGGCGATGCGGATCGCCCCGCGCACCGCGGCATCGACGACGTCCGCCGCGACGCAGCGGTCGTCCCAGCCCATGCGCTCGACGTAGCGCAGCGCACCCGGCGTGTGTCCGGTCGGCGGCTCGTACAGCGGAATGATCGTTCCCGGTCGTGGATCGCGGCCGACGCGTGACCACTGTACGGTGTAGTAGCTGAGCACCAGCAGCAGCCCGGCGACGAGCGCAAGCACGCCGGCGTTGTCGCCGAGGAACCACGCGACGCGTTGACGGTCCGTTGGCGCGGCGATGACGCCTTTCGGAAAGCCGACTGCAATGGTCAGGCCTTCGTGCGGCGCCAGTGCGTGCGTCGTCGCGAACACCGCGTGCGAGGCGCCGTCGGCGTTCGCGCTGTAGGCCTTGCCCTTGGCGCCCTGTACGCCGGTGTAGCCGTCCAGTTTCAGATGCGCGGGCGAGATCGAACCCGGCAACGCGACCTCGGCACTGGCGTCGTCGATCGGGAACTCCCAACCGTTGCCGGTCACGTTCCAATACAGCTCGTCGTGGTCGGCGAAGAAGCCGAGCTGGCGGTTCGTGTGGTAGTCGAACGAATAGGTGTATTCGCCGGGTGCGAGGGTCGTTTCCTTCGCGCCGAAATAGACACGGATTCCATTGCTCTTGCGCTCGGTGTGGAACGGTTCGCTGGCATCGTCGCGGGTCAGCGCGCGCGGCTCGAACGCGACGCGCACGGCATTGCCGGCGCGGTCGCGATAGTCGGTCGGGAAGTCGCGGTAGATGCCATGGCGGATGGCGTCGCCTTCCGCGCGCACGCGGATCGTCTCGGTCACGTCCATGCCGCCGTCCGCGGCGATGTCGATCTTGCTGTGGAACGACAGGATGCGCTCGTCGGCGGCGGCGGCGAGCGGCCATGCGAGCAGTGCAGCCAGGAGGAACCGCAAGACACGGCGTACGGAATTCATGCGGGCGCCTCCTGGCCTTCACCCTGGCGGAAGAATTCGGCTGTGCCGATGCCGGTCGCGCGCGCAACCAGCAGCGACGGAAACGTTTCGACCTTGTTGTTCAGATCGCGCACGGCCCCGTTGTAGAAGCGCCGCGCGTACTGCAGATGGTCCTCGACGTCGACCAGATCGCGTTGCAGCGCGAGGAAGTTCTCGCTTGCCTTGAGGTCGGGGTAGCTCTCCTGCAGCGCGAGGATGCGTTGCACCTGCTCGGCCAGCTCGCCTTCGAGCCGGGCCTTGTCCTGCAGTGACGCGGCCGACATCGCACGCACCCGCAGTTCCGTCACCAGCGTCAGCGTCGCGCGCTCGTGCGAGGCATAGCCCTGCACCGCGGCGACCAGCTGCGGCACCAGATCATGCCGGCGCGTCAGCTGTACGTCGATGTCGCTCCAGGCCGCGCGCACCTGGTTGCGCGCGCCGATGAGTTCGTTGAACACGACCACGACGGTCGCGACGACGACGAACGCGATCGCGCCAAGCCACCCTATCAGCATGCGGTAGGTCCCCTGCGGCGGTTCGCGCGCATTATGCGTGAAGCGGGGCGGAGGGCGGCGGCCCGTCATCGTGCGGGATTTCGCTGTTCGACTCCGAGTCCTCCGCCCCCAGCCCGTGCCTTTCGGCCCCCAGCCCTCAGCCCTGCGGTACGATTGCCGCCATGACCCAATCGCCCGACCCCCCAGGCACCACCCACTTCGGCTATCGCGACGTGCCCGAGGCCGACAAGGCGCGTCTGGTCGGCGAGGTGTTCACGTCCGTCGCACGCAACTACGACATCATGAACGACCTGATGTCGTTCGGCGTGCACCGGCTGTGGAAGCGCTATTTCGTCGCCACCAGCGGGGTGCGCGAGGGCGATCGCGTGCTCGACCTCGCCGGCGGCACCGGCGACATCGCGGCGCTGCTGCTGCCGAAAGTGGGCGCGAAGGGCAGCGTGGTCGTCGGCGACATCAACGGCGACATGCTGCGGGTCGGCCGCGACCGCCTGCTCGACCGTGGCCAGCTGCGCGGGCTCGACTGGTCTCAGATGGACGCCGAGGCGCTGCCGTTTCCGGACAAGAGCTTCGATTGCGTGACGATGGCATTCGGCCTGCGCAACGTGACCCGCAAGGAGAACGCGCTGGCGGAGATCCATCGCGTGCTGAAGATCGGTGGTCGCGCATTGGTGCTGGAATTCTCCAGCGTGCGAGCGCAGTTCCTCAAACCCCTGTACGACTTCCATTCGTTCGAGGTGCTGCCGCGCATCGGCAAGTTGATCGCAGGCGATGAGGCGAGTTACCGCTACCTCGCCGAATCGATCCGCAAGCATCCGGACCAGGCGACGCTGAAGGCGATGATGGAAGCCGCCGGCCTCGCGCGCGTCGACGTGCGCAACCTGTCGGCGGGCATCGTCGCGATCCATCGCGGCTACCGCGTGTAGGCGGCGGTACGCGCACAGCGCAGGATGGTGTCGTTGCGGCACAATCGCGCGTGGCTTGTTGGCCCTTCGTAACTTCCGAGGTAACTCCGTGCTCCTGTCGCGTCTTGTCGCCCTTGCCGCTGCCTGCTTCGCCCTCGACGCCGGCGCTGCGCCCGACCCACACAGCTACGCGAACACCGATGCCGTGACGGTTCGCGCGCTGGCACTCGACCTCGCGGTCGACTTCAGCAAGCGCGAACTCGCCGGCAGCGCCGAGCTGCAGCTCGACTGGCGCGACAAGGCCGCGCGCTCGCTCGTGCTCGATACGCGTGACCTCATCATCGAAGGCGTCGACGCGATCGATGCCGGTGCGCCACCGCGCCCTCTCAAGTTCCATCTCGACGCGCGCGATGCCGTGCTCGGATCGGCCCTGCGCGTCGCTTTCGACCGGCAGGCTGCCGGCGTGCGCGTCCGTTACCACACCGCGCCGAGCGCGTCCGGCCTGCAGTGGATGACGCCGCCGCAGACCGCCGGCAAGCAGCAACCGTTCATGTTCTCGCAATCGGAGTCGATCCATGCGCGCAGCTGGGTGCCGCTGCAGGACACGCCTTCGGTGCGCTTCACCTATACCGCACATGTACGCGTGCCGAAGGCGTTGCGTGCGCTGATGAGTGCGGACAACGACGCCAAGCATGCGCTCGACGGCGACTACCGCTTCGCGATGGACAGGGCCATTCCTTCCTACCTGCTGGCGATCGCGGTCGGTGACATCGCGGTGCGCGAGACCGGTCCGCGCAGCGCGGTGTATGCGGAACCTTCGGTGGTCGAGGCGGCGGCGAAGGAATTTTCCGATACCGAGAAGATGATCGAAACCGCCGAGAAGCTGTATGGCCCGTATCGCTGGGGTCGCTATGACATCCTCGTGCTGCCGCCGAGCTTCCCGTTCGGCGGCATGGAGAATCCGCGCCTGACCTTCGCCACGCCGACCGTGATCGTCGGCGACAAGAGCCTGGTCTCGCTGGTCGCGCACGAACTCGCGCATTCGTGGTCCGGCAACCTCGTCACCAATGCGGCGTGGAAACACATGTGGCTCAACGAAGGCTTCACCAGCTACGTCGAGAACCGCATCGTCGAAGCGGTCTACGGCAAGGCGCAGGCCGACGAGGAATTCATCCTCGCCGCCGACGAACTGCGCGGCGAGCTCGACGAGATGCCGAAGCCCGACCAGCGCCTGGTGCCGGACTTCGACGGCCGCGACGCCGACGACGCCGGCTCCGATTTCGCCTACACCAAGGGCGCGTGGCTGCTGCGCACGCTCGAAGCGAAGTTCGGCCGCGACGCGTTTGACGCCTACCTGCGTGGCTACTTCGATCACTTCGCATTCCAGAGCATCACCACCGGACAGATGCTCGCGTACCTGGAGCCGAACCTGCTGGCGAAATATCCCGGCAAGATGAGCCTCGCCGAGGTCAAGGCGTGGATCGATGAGCCCGGCATCCCGGCCGACGCGAGCGTGCCGGCGTCGGAGCGTTTCACCTCGATCGGCAAGCAGCGCGGCGAATGGCTTGCCGGCACGCGTAAAGCCGCCGATCTCGACGCGAAGCACTGGAACACGCAGGAATGGATGTATTTCCTCGACGGTTTGCCGAAGCCGCTGAAGCCAGCGCAATTGGCCGAGTTCGACGCTGCCTGGCACCTGACCGGAGGGGCGAACGCGGAGATCGCGCGGCGCTGGTACCTCGCCGCGATCCGCGCCGACTACCGCCCCGCACGCGAGGCGATGGCGGCCTACATGACGCGCATCGGCCGTCGTTATCTGGTCGTGCCGCTGTACGAGGAGCTTGCGAAGACGCCGCAAGGCCTGAAGTTCGCGCGTGCGGTGTATGCGAAGGCGAAGCCGGGCTACCACCCGATGACGCAGGCGAGCATTGAGAAGGCGTTGATGAACAAGCGTTGATCGCTGGATTTCTCTGGCGTAGGAGCTTCAGCGCCGCCCTCGCGACGATCTCCGGTCAGGAGCGGCGCAGCCGCGATCGGCATTTCGCGAGTCTCGCGATTTGCGACGACACCTGCGCATCCTGCGATCCGCAGTGGATGCCGACTTCGCCCCACGGATGGGGCGTCCCCTCCAAGGCAGTCTTTGCGCGGCGCCGCCGTCAGCGGCGCCGCGCCTTTTGATGTCCTTCGACTCCGCGCCTTCCAGCGCTGCGCTCAGGTGACCGGGGTTCGGGTTGCCCTTCGACTGCGTGCTGGAGTGGCCGATGAAAATCCGCGCCCGCCTTCCATTGCGGGAACGGCGCATCCGCGGCGAGCTGGCGGCCGACGGCGTAGAACGCGTTCACGTCATCGACGACGCCACGGAAATCCCATTGCGGGTCGTAGACGTCGCCGGGCTTGTGGTAGCGGTGTTCGGTGTAATCGGCGTAGGCGCGTCGCCCGGCTTCTTCGCCGCCGTTGACGAGGTTGAGTCCGGAGCGCGCGTACAGGACCGGCACGCCGTGGCGGGCGAAGTTCAACTGGTCGGAGCGGAAGAAGAAGCCCTTGTCGGCGGCATCGTCGGGGACGACGTTGCGGCCCTGGTCGGCGGCCGCGCGGCGGATCCATTCGTCAAGGTCGGACTGGCCCCAGCTGATCACGGCGATGTCGTGCGTCGGCCCCATGATCGGCAACGCGTCGATGTTGATGTCGGCGATGGTGCGCGCGAGCGGGAACGCCGGGTGTGCGACGTAGTAGCGCGAGCCGAGCAGGCTTGCTTCTTCCAGCGTATCGGCCAGGAACAGCACCGAGCGTTGTGGCGGCGGTTGCTGCCGCGCGAACGCCTCGGCGATCTCGAGCAGGGCGGCGACACCCGTGCCGTTGTCGATCGCGCCGTTGTAGATCTGGTGCCCGGGCAGCGCCGGATCGCGACCGAAGTGGTCCCAGTGCGCGGAGTAGACGACGACTTCGTCCGGATGCGTGCTGCCGGGCAGCAGGCCGAGCACGTTGTCGGAACTGGAACGCGTGATGCGGCTGTGGAACGCGAGCGACAGCTTCGCCGCGAGTGGGCGCGAGTGAAAACCTCGCAGGTCGGCGCTTTGCTTGAGCGCATCGAAATCCGCGCCGGCCTGTGCGAACAGGCGTCGTGCGGCATCGCTGGTGATCCAGCCGCCGGCGGCGACACGCGGCTCCGGATCTTCCTCGACCGGCAGGCTCTGCTGTCCGCCGCTCCAGCTGTTGACGACGACACTCCACGGGTAGCCGGCTGCGTCGGTATCGTGCACGATGAGGCACGCGGCGGCGCCCTTGCGCGCGGCTTCCTCCAGCTTGTAGGTCCAGCGGCCGTAGTAGGTCAGCGCGCGGCCTTTGAACAGCGTCTGGTCATGGTTGCCCCAGCCTGGATCGTTGGCGAGCACGATCACGGTCTTGCCTCGCACGTCGATGTCGGCGTAGTCGTTCCAGCGGTAGTCCGGCGCATCCACCCCGTATCCGGCGAACACGATGTCAGAGCCGGCGATATCGACCTTCGGGTTCGCCGCGAGCGCGCCGACGATCATGTCCTTGCGGTAGGCATAGCGCTGTTCCGCCCCGCTTGCGGCGACGCGCAGTTCGAGCGCGTCCGCGTCGATCACGCTGGCCTCGACCATCGGCACTGCCTGCAGCCAGTGGCCAGCATTGCCGGGCTTGAGGCCGATCGACTCGAACTGCGCCTGGATCCACGCGGTAGTGGCATGCTCGCCCGCGGTGCCGGGCTTGCGTCCGTCGAACTCGTCCGAGGAAATCCGGCGCAGGCGGGCGGCGAAATCCGCGGCGGTGATCGCAGGCGACAAACGGCCTTCTTCGGTCGGCACCACCGGGTTCGTGGTCGAAGGCGACGTGCGCGCGCCGGCTACGGAAATCTCGTGTGTCTGGCAGGACGCCAGTGCGACCGTCGAAACGAGGATCAGCGCGGCACGGGGCGAAACGGGCATGCAAGCATCCTGCTGGCCTGGATGCCCGATTCTAGAACCTAACTCGACACTGCGTTGGCTCTGGCCCGGCGCCGCCTAAACGTGTACCTAAGGCTGTTCGCCACTGAACGCCTGCGCCTTCGCGCCCTTGATTTCACCGACCTTCGCGCTGTCGCTGACGTAGAGGTCGACCTCGCGGCGGAATTCGAGCGTGCCCTGCACGACCGCGCGCGGGCCGATCACGATGCGCGGGTTGCGCGGCTTGCCCCACGACCAGCCGTGCGGCTTGTCGACCACGATGCCACCTTCGACGCGCGAGTCCGCGCCGATCTCGATGTCGCCGGAAACCGTCTCGATGCCGCCGCCGATGTGCGCCGCTTCGAGCACGAAACGGCCGTTCACGTTGGACGCGCGCCCGGCGATCTCGGCGCCCTTGGCGAGGCTTACGCCGCCGTTTACCGAGTCGACCGCGCCGCTGATGCGCGCGCCCTGGCCGAGCTCGATGCTGCCGTTGACGGTTTCCGCCGCGTCGGCGGTCACGCGCTCGCCGAGCTTGATGCTGCCGTTGACGGTCGACACCTTGGCGGCGCTGGCGCCGTCATCGACGCGGATCGAGCCGTTGACGGTACCGAGATCGCCGGCATGCTGGCTGCTCTCGATGTGGATCGATCCGTTTACCTTGTCGACGTCGACGCCGCGCGCGAACGCACCGGTGGCGAGGCAGAGCGAGACAAGGGCGGCGGTGAGGGCGGTCGAGCGATGCATGGCGGGCTCCGTTGGGTCGGTTCGCAGCTTGGATGCACGCGCGGGCGAAATGGTTTGAACGACCGGGTGCCCCGCGTTCGGCTAGCATTGCGCCCTGTCCCTCGATCCGGAATGTGCCACGTGTCACGACCCAGGCCGATCCTGCTGCTGATCCTCGATGGTTGGGGCTACCGCGCCGAGACCGCACACAATGCGATTGCGCTGGCGAACGTGCCGAACTGGCGTCGCCTGCTGGCGCAGTGCCCGCATGCGCTGGTCGACACGCATGGCGAGCACGTCGGCCTGCCGGACGGGCAGATGGGCAATTCCGAAGTCGGCCACATGAACATCGGCTCGGGCCGCATCGTCTACCAGGACCTGACCCGCATCGATGCGGCGATCGCCGACGGTTCGTTCAATACGAATGCCGCGCTGCTCGGCGCTTGCGATGCCGTACGCGCAACCGGCCGGACCCTGCACGTGTTCGGCCTGGTTTCGCCCGGTGGCGTGCACAGCCACGAGCGGCATATCCACGCGCTGCTCGACCTCGCGGCACGCCGCGGCGTCGCACGCGTGGCCGTGCATGCCTTCACCGACGGCCGCGACACACCGCCGCGCAGCGCCGCCGCGAGCGTCGCCGCGCTGGAGGCGAAATGCGCCGCGCTGGGCAATGCATGCATCGCGACCCTCAGCGGTCGCTACTACGCGATGGACCGCGACAACCGCTGGGAGCGCGTGCGGCTTGCCTGGGGCGCTATCGCGCAGGCACAGGCGGAGTTCCACGCAGCCACCGCGACGACTGCGCTCGCCGAGGCCTACGCGCGCGGCGAGAACGACGAGTTCGTCAAGCCGACGGTGATCGGCGCCGGTGCCGCAGTCGCCGACGGCGATGCGATCGTGTTCATGAACTTCCGCGCCGACCGCGCGCGCGAACTGTCGCACGCGTTCGTCGACACCGAGTTCGACGGCTTCGCGCGTCCGCGCCGACCGCGCCTGTCGGCTTTCGTCACCCTGACCGAATACGAGCAGGGGCTGGCGGCGAGCGCGATCGCCTATCCGCCGCAATCGATGCACAACACGCTCGGCGAGTACCTGGAAGCGCAGGGGATGAGCCAGCTGCGCATCGCCGAAACGGAAAAGTACGCACACGTCACGTTCTTCTTCTCCGGTGGCCGCGAAGCGCCTTTCGAGCGCGAACAGCGCATACTCGTGCCTAGTCCGAAGGTTGCGACCTACGACCTGCAACCGGAAATGAGCTGTCCGGAGTTGACCGATCGGCTGGTCGAGGCGATCGCGTCGGGCGAATTCGATTTCATTGCCTGCAACATCGCGAATCCGGACATGGTCGGCCATACCGGCATCGAGGCCGCCGCGATAAAAGCCGCCGAGGCAGTCGATGCCGCGCTTGGCCGCCTGGTCGAGGCGATCCGCGCCGCCGGCGGCGAGATGCTGGTGACCGCCGACCACGGCAACCTCGAACAGATGGTCGACGAGAATGGTGAGCCGCACACCCAGCACACGGTTGGCCCGGTGCCGCTGGTCTACGTCGGGCGCAAGGCGCGCCTGCACCACGGCGCACTGCGCGACCTCGCGCCGAGCGTGCTCGCGCTGATGGGTTTGCCGCAACCGCCCGAGATGAGCGGCCGCAGCCTGGTCGAATTCGTCTAGGTGAAACGCATCCATCTTGTCGCCGCTTGCCTCGCGCTCGCGCTCGCGCTTGCCGCCTGCGCGCCTGCGCGCGCGCAGGATGTCGAAGCAGCGAAGCGTGCAGCGCAGGAAGCCGAAGCCAAGAAGAAGCTCGATGGCGTGCGCGCCGAGATCAGGGCGCTGGCCGAGCAGCAGCGCGCCGCGAATGGCGAGCGCGACGATGCGTCGCGCGCATTGCGCGAGAAGGAACTCGCGCTCGGCTCGGTCGCGCGCGAGGTGCATGCGCTTGACGAGCGCATGTCGGCGCAGCAGCAGCAGCTCGACGAGCTCGACGTGCAGCGCGCGAGGCTTGACGCAAAGTTGAAATCCCAGCGCGACGCATTGGGCGGGTTGCTGCGTTCGGCCTACGCGCTCGGCCACGGGGAGGAACTGAAGCTGCTGTTGCAACAGGACGATGTCGCGGCGATCTCGCGCGTGCTGGCCTACCACCGTTACTTCCAACGCGCACAGGTCGCGCAGATCGAGCGCCTGCTTGGCGACATGAAGCAGCTGGCCGACGTGCAGGCGACGATCCGCAGCGCCACCGCGGAACTGGTCGCGACGCGCGATGCGCGCAGCGCGGAGGGAGCGAAACTCGAAGCCGAACGCACGGCGCGCACCGAGCTGCTCGCGCAAATCGAGGCGAAGCTCAAGGACCAGGGCGCGCGCATCGCCGCGCTCGGTCGCAACGAATCCGAGTTGACCTCGCTGCTGGAGCGCCTGCGCGACGTGTTCGCCGATATCCCCAAGCAGCTCGCCGGCGACGAATCGTTCGCCAGCCTGCGCGGGCGGCTGGCGTGGCCGCTGCAAGGCAAGGTCGTTTCCGGATTCGGCGCGAGCGACGAATCCGGCCGGCGCAGCAGCGGCATGCTGCTCGCGGCGAAGACCGGCAGCGCCGTGCATGCGGTCTCGCACGGTCGCGTCGCGTTTGCCGACTGGCTGCGCGGCTACGGCCTGCTGTTGATCGTCGACCACGGCGACGGCTATCTCAGCCTGTACGGCTGCAACGAAGCGTTGCTGAAGGACGTCGGCGACTGGGTCGATGCGGGTGAAACGATCGCGACCAGCGGCGCAAGCGGCGGGCAGAAGGCGGCTGGCCTGTATTTCGAGCTGCGCGCGAAGGGCCAGGCGGTCGATCCGCGAGGCTGGTTGCGCTGAACGATCCGCGCGATCCGTGGTCTGCAAGCGCGACGACATGCTGCGCTCGACGCCAACGGTCGAGGTAGGATCTACATTCGTGCCATCTTCGCGAGGCCGCTCCGATGTCCACACGATTCACCGTATCCCTGTCGCTGGCTCTCTGCAGCGCCTGCGCATTCGCGGCTGATCCGCCGCCTGCTGACGTGCCGGCCAGGGTTGCGAGCACGCCCGCCAGCGGCCGCGTCGATCTGGCCGACCTGCGCGCGTTCACCGCGGTCTACAGCCTGGTCAAGCAGGCCTACGTCGACGACGTCGACGACCACCGCCTGATGCAGGCGGCGATCCGCGGCCTGCTCGCCGGCCTCGATCCGCACAGCGAATACCTTGGCAAGCAACAGCTCGAGGACCTGACTGAAGACACCACCGGCAGTTACGCCGGCCTCGGCATCGAAGTCTTGCAGGTCGATGGTTCGCTGCGCGTGATCGCGCCGATCGACGACTCGCCGGCCGAGCGTGCCGGCATCAAGGCCGGCGACACGATCGTGCGCATCGACGGCAAGGCGTTGCAGGCGGACGACCTCGATGCGGCGATCGCCAGCCTGCGCGGCAAGCCGGGCACCCCGATCACGCTGAGCGTGCTGCACGAAAAGCAGACCGTGCCGGTCGACGTGCCGCTCAAGCGCGAGGTGATCCGTGTCGCGAGCGTGCGCGGACGCCTGCTCGAACCGGGCTACGCCTACCTCAGGATCGGCCAGTTCCAGGCCGAAACCGGCGCGCAACTGCGCCGCCGCATCGAACGCCTCAGCGCCGACAACAAGGCTCCGCTGCGCGGCGCGGTGCTCGACCTGCGCAGCAACCCCGGCGGCCTGCTCACCTCCGCGGTCGAGGTCGGCGACGAATTCCTCGACAGCGGCGTGATCGTCAGCACGCATGGCCGCGTGAAGGAGTCGGACCTGAGTTTCCGCGCGACGCCGGGCGACCTGCTCGCCGGCGCGCCGATGGTCGTGCTGGTCGACAATGGCACTGCATCGGCGGCGGAAATCGTCGCCGGCGCGCTGAAGGACAACCATCGTGGCCTGCTGATGGGGCGGCGCACGTTCGGCAAGGGCTCGGTGCAAACCGTGCTGCCGCTCGATGCCGAGCATGCGGTGAAGCTGACCACGGCGCGTTACTTCACGCCGAGCGGGACCTCCATCCAGGCCGCCGGCATCCAGCCGGACATCGCCCTCGCCGATCTGTCCCTGAGCCAGCGCGACAGCGAGGCAACACCCGCATTCGGCGAACGCGACCTGCGCAACCACCTCAAGGGCGCGAACGAGAGCGACGGCGGTGACGCACCAGGCACCGCGCGGCGCGACCTGCAGCAGGACTACGCGCTGAACGAGGCGCTGAATGCGTTGAAGGCGCTCGCCCTGCGAGGAAAGCCGCCCGCACCACCTTCAACGCCAAGCAGCAGGGGCTGATCGCCGCTGGCGCGACCGGCCCGCGAGGCAATCCGCTCGTCGCGGTTGCGCACAGCGAGCGCTTCTTCCCTTTCCAACGAGAAGACGACATGTTCATGAAGGACTGGATGCACGGCAACAAGCGCTACGTCGCGTTCCTGCTGCTGTTCGGCGTGTTCCGCACAGCCATTGCCGACTGGAATCCGGTCCCGACCGCGTCGATGCGCCCGACCATCCTCGAAGGTGATGTGGTGCTCGTCGATCGCCTCGCCTACGACCTGAAGGTTCCGTTGACCGACATCGTGCTCGCGCGACTCGGCGATCCGCGGCGCGGCGACATCGTCACGTTTTCGTCGCCGGCAGACGGCATGCGCCTGATCAAGCGCGTCGTCGGCGTGCCCGGCGATGTCGTCGAGATGCGTGACAACCATCTGATCGTCAACGGCGAGCAGGCGCGCTACGCCGGGATCGAACGCGAATCACCCGCGCACGTCGGCCAGCACGGCATCGCCGCATTGCGCGAAACGGAATCGATCGCCGGCAGCGAGCGCATCGTGCAATGGCTGCCCGGGCTGCCGTCGCGTTCGAGTTTCGGCCCGTTGACGGTGCCGCAGGACCAGTACCTCATGCTCGGCGACAACCGCGACAACAGCGAGGATTCGCGCTACATCGGTTTCGTGCCGCGCGAAAAACTCATCGCGCGCGCGACCCGCGTGCTTGTCTCCGCCGACATCAAGGACCGCTGGCAGCCGCGCCTCGGTCGCACGGGCTCGGCGTTGCAGTGATCTTGACGAATCACGAATCCCGTCCTCAGTTCCTCAACCGCCGCGCAATCGCCGGCTTCGACAGCGTCGCGAGCAGGATGCCGATGAGGAAGCCCGCGATGTGGGTCCACCAGGCGACCGCGCCGAACGCGGGGCCGACGTAGGTGAACAGCAACTGCAGCGCGGCCCAGAAGCCGATCAGCAGCGGCGCCGGGATGCGCACGAATTCGAGGAACACGCCGAGTGGCAGCACGAGGCCGAGGCGGGCGCGGGGAAACAACGCGAGGTAGGCACCGACCACCGCCGACACCGCACCACTGGAGCCGATGATCGGTGCGTTGGTGCCGGCCAGCGTCAGCGCACCGACGAGGTTCGCGAGCGCGCCGCAGACGACGAACAGGGCGAGGAAACGCGACGAGCCGAGCGCGCGTTCGGCCGACACGCCGAACACGATCAGGAACAGCAGGTTGCCGGTCAGGTGCAGCCAGTCGGCATGGAAGAAGATCGCGGTGACCAGACGCACCGCGCGCAGCTCGAGCAGCTGTTGCCACCACGAGACGTTCGGGTCGAGCAGGGTCGAGGGCACCGTGCCCCAGCGCGTGAGCACGACCAGACGATCCGTTGCGGGCAGGGTCACCAGCCACAGGAACGCGACCACGCACGCGGCGACGATCAGCAGGGTCGCCCACGGCGGACCGGTTCGGCGACGGCTCGGCAACTGCACGAACACGTCGTCGTCTCCGTCTAGCGACCCGCGCGCGGGTACATGAAGCGCTGGCCCTTGAACTCGAGCACCATGCCGTCCGCAGTGATCTCGCGCAGCATCACGCCGTCGCCGAGGTCGTCACCTTCGACGTGGCGTTCGCCCTTGATCACCACGAAGCGGTCGCCCGCTTCATCCGCATAGACGTGCATCGTCAGTGCGAGTTCCGGGATGTCCTTGCGGGTCGAGTACGGCAGGTCCCACACGGTCGGCAACACCGGCGCGGCCGGCGCGGGTCGACTGGCGACGGGCGGTTTCGTCGCCGCCGGCGGTGCCACGGGCTTCGGTGGCGGCGCAGCGGCCGCTGCCGTGGGAGCCGGTGCGGGCGTGGCAACTGGTGCAGGCGGTGGTGCCGTGATGGCGGGCGTCGCCGGGCCGGTGATGTCAGGTCCAGCCGGATGCGGTGCGCCGGGCCCGGATGCGACGGCCTGTCCCGGCGCGGGCGCGGCAGTTCCTGTTCCGACCGGCATCGCCGGCAACGGCGCGACCGAACCGGGGCGGTCGGTGGTCGGCATCGGAAGCACCGGCGCGGCCGTGGTGGGTGGCGCGGCGGGTTTCGCGGCCGGTTTCGGACTTGCCGGCTTCGGACTCGCCGGATTCGTGCTGGCGGGGTTGGGTGCGGCGGGTGCATGCACGACGGCCGGGCGGGTCGGGTCGACCGGCGGCGTCGCGCCGTTCGTTGCCGGTGGCGTGTGGCGAAACCACCAGCCGACGCCGAGCGCGGCGACGATCAACACGACGACCGCGGGCAGCAGCGAACGACGCCGTCGCGAGAGCGGTGCGGGCGTGCCGAACGTCGGTGCTTCGCCGAGGCGGCGTTGCTGTTCGGATTTCTTCAGGGCTTCGAGGATCAACGACATGGGGTTTTCCGACAGCGTTCGGCGGGACGGTTATTCGACGGTGCGGGCGAGGTGCGGCCCGGCATCGTCGAGCGCCGACAGCGCGAACAGGGTTTCCGGTCCGATGATGCCATCGGCCTTGATGCCATAGCTTTGCTGCAACTTGCGCACGCGCTCTTCGAGCGCCGCGTCGAACGTCGTCGCCACCGTGGTCGTGTTGTCGAACGTCTTCAGACGCTCCGCCGCCCACACGACGCCGGGGCCGCTGGCGCCTCGATCGAATGTCGGAGGCACATCGGCGGGCAGGCGCCAGAGAACGATGAAGTCGCCGTTCCAGACCTTGGACAACGAAGCGCGCGCAAGTTCATGGCGCGTACCCGCGAGATCAATGCGCACATTCTGTTTGCCGACGCCTTGCAGCAAGGCATGCGCGCGGTGTTCGGCATCGTCGCCGAGCAGCAGGATCAGGGGCCGGTCGAAGCGCGCCAGCTGTTCCAGCGATGCGCGACCGCGCAGGCAGGCGATGCCGGGCGCGACGATCGCGGCGCAGCGGCTGGCCTCGCGCACCGACACCGAATCGGCGTCGACCTGCCAGCGTGCGAGCAGCTGCGTGAAAGCGGTCAATTCGGTTTCGGGCTTGCTGGCGAGGTGCGCGGTGAGGCGATCGGCTTCGGCATCGTCCTGGGCGGGCGCGGCGATTGCGGGTGCGGCTGGCACGAAGCGGGTCGGTGCCGGTCGCTGCATCCACCACGCGCCCGCAACTGCCGCCAGCACGAGCAAGGAGGCGATGGCCCAGCGGCCGTATCGTCGCAGCCAGTAGCGCGCATGCCCGGGGAGCGTCTCGTCGGCGGCGCGATCGACGAGGCGTTCGCCGATGCTGTCCTGTTCGCGTGCATAGCCGGCCATCAGGGCGCGGTCGGCGATGATGTTGACCAGGCGCGGAATGCCGCCGGAACGCTGGTAGAGGGCCTTCAGGCCGAGTCGCGAGAACGGCGTGCGCGCGCAGCCCGCGACCGCCATGCGATGACGCACATAGGTCTCGGTTTCGGTGCTGTCGAGCGGCGTGAGGTGGTAACGCGCGGTAATGCGCTGGGCGAGCTGTCGCAGTTCCGGCCGATCGAGGATCTCGCGCAGCTCCGGCTGGCCGAGCAGGATGATCTGCAGCAGTTTCTGCGTCGGCGTCTCGAGATTGGTCAGCAGGCGCACCTGTTCGAGCGAGTCGATCGACAGGTTCTGCGCCTCGTCGACGATCAGCACCACGCGCAGGCCCTGCGCGTAGGCATCGAGGAGGAACGCATTGAGCGTATCGGTGAGTCCCTTGAGGCTGCCGCGCTTGCCGTCAATGTCGAGCTTGAGTTCCTCGCAGACCGCCTCGACCAGTTCGACCGGCGACAGCTTCGGATTCAGTACCAGCGCGACGCGGGTGTTCTCGGGCAATTGTTCGAGCAGCAGGCGGCACAGGGTCGTCTTGCCGGTGCCGACCTCGCCGGTCAGTTGCACGAAGCCGCCCGATCCGCCCTTGCCGATCCCGTACAACAGGTGCGCCAACGCGTCCCGGTGCCGTTCGGACAGGAACACGTAGCGGGGATCCGGGGTGATCGAGAACGGCGGCTCGCGCAGGCCGTAATACTCAAGATACATGTGGCTACTTTACCCGACCGGCACCGACGATCGCCCGGACGCACCCGCCAGGTCCGGCGAAGCGGGCGGCTTCCGGCGTGGCGATCGGCCCGGACAGCGGGCAAAGTGTGACCCAATTCGCATTTGCACGCACCGGAATCGGTGCGCCGAGCTGACTATCTGCGCGTGCCGGTGCGCAGGCGGCGCGAGGTCGCGACTTGCTCGCCCGAGAACAACGCGATTGCGGTGCGCGCGACCTGCCCGGTGTCGTAGTAGGCATAGGCGCCGACCCCGAGCGCGCCGATGACCGGCAGCCAGCGCGTGATGCCGCGGCCGACCAGGCGTTTGGACAGGCTCATCCCGATCCTAGCGGCGATGCGTTCGATCACGCGCAGCGGCAGGTCCTGCACCAGCAGGCGTGCGCCGACTTGCACGCCGATGTCGCGCACGGCCTGAGCCGCCGCATGGCGGAACAGGCAGTAAAGCATGTGCGAACGGGTCAGATCCGCGCTGACGCCGTAGACGCCGGCGATGTCGGCGACCATCTGGCGCTGGATGCCCCAGATCGCGACGAGTTCCGGCACGATCGTGAGCCAGCCGAGCGGCCCGGGCGGCAGGGCCAGCGTTCCGGCAGCGAGCGCGGCCTTGTTCGCGGCCGCCGCCGCTATTGCGCGCACGCGATCCTCCGGACTGCGGATCGCATGCTCCTTGGTCGCCGGAATCCGGCCCGCGAGGTCGAGCACGGCACGCGTGAGCCGCTCGCCCAAGGTCGAGTTCGCATCCTCGTCGACGCGGCGCGCGGGAACCTGCTTGCTCATTGTCACCTCATGGTGGCCGTTGTCGCGGCGACCACTCTCGCACGAACCTGCCGGCTCGCAGTTGAACGAAGCGGAGGACTCCCTCAATCGAAACCGTTCGCGAAGAGGTGATCGCCGCCGCGCAAGGTGCCGACGATCAGCGAGCGGGGTGCGCCCGCGGGTACCGGCGGGTCAAGCGGAGCGATCAGCGCGACAACGCCGCCGCTCAGGGTGTCGATGCCGTTCCAGCCGCCGCTCTGCTCGACGCTGGCGCCGGGCAGCGCGAGGGCGAAGAACATGTCGCCGTCGATGGCGTTGCCGGCCGGATCCTCGAACGTCGCGCCGGTGCTGTCCAGGGTCAAACCGAGCACCGACAACAGCGGGCGCGCGACGCTGGTGACGGGGCCGCCCGCGCGTGAACTGGCGGGATCGGGGGCGCCGCGCAGGCGTGCGCGGGTTGCCCAGCGGCCGCCGAGATGGTCGAGGTAACCGCGCAGCTCGACCTGCCGCGGCTGCGCGATGCCGCTCGCATAGATCGCGTCGTCGTCGCGCAGCTGCGCCGCCCGACGCACGTTGTTGCCGAGCACGGTCACGCTGCCGCTCGCGCCGGGCTGGACGTCCGCGGGTGCGACCGGGCCTTCGAGGCGGATCATCGGCGCATTGAACTGGATACCCTGCGCCGCGAACGCGAGATTCGCGCCAAACACGCCATCCACTTCGAGCGCGGCGCCGGGGACCAGATCGTCCGCGCTGCCGAAGCGGAATTCGGTGGTGTTGTCGTAGCTGACGACGTACGGACCGAACGCGAACGAGGTCGGCGACAACGCGGCGCCGACGACGCCGGTAAGCGCACCCAGGGCTCCGGGCGTGCCGAGCGGCACCGGGCTCACGCAGGCGAGGCGGGTGACGGTGTCGAGCAACGAGGCGGCAGTGAAGCCGGCGATCGCATCCGCGCGGATCTCGACGAACTGACCCACGGCGACCGCCGCGCCGCAATCTATCGGCGTGACACCGGCGAGGCTGACCCGCTGCGGACCGAGCATTGCTTCGCTTCCGTTGACCGCGCTGACGTAGCCCGACAGCAGCCAGCGTGGCGTGGGCGTCGGCAGGTATTCGATGAACGAGGCGAGCAGGCTGGAGTTCGTGTCGACGTAGCCGCTGACGTCGAGGTGGTCGCCGAGCGCGATGTTGTCGATCGAGCCGCCGGGCACGCCGGTCAGCCCGGTATCGGCCGTAACGGTGACTTCCTGGCCGAGCACGCGCAGCGGATCGATCGAGGTGACCGCCCCGCGCTCGGCATACGAGAACACCACGGTAGCCGCGGCCGGTACGCCGCGTGGCGCCACCGTCGTCGCGTAGGTCGCCTCGATGCGCATGCCTCGCTTGAGGGGCAAGGGCGCGCCGGGCGCGAGCGGCTGGTCATCGACGACGACCTGTGTCTGCGAATCGACGACGACTGTGTGGCCGTTGACGTCGAGCACATCGGCGGCGAGCGACGATGCGGTGCCGATGAAAATGGAAATGAACGAACCGAACATGAACTTGAACGACATGACGAATCCCCAGTTCGCCACAGTATGCCCTCGCCCGCCGTGCGGGAGAACCTCGTAACGTTCAGCGATTCATGTATTTCCAGTTGCGTGGCTTGCCTTCGACGAGCCATTCGATCGTCTGGGCGAGGCGCTGCGCGCGCGTGGGCGCGCGTTTTGCCTCGGTGATCCACTCGATGTATTCGCGCCGGTTGCTGTTGCTGAACGCATCGAAGGTCGCACGTGCTTTGCGATTTTTCACAAGTGCGGTGGCGAGATCCGCGGGCACTTCGGCCGGCGGTCGCGGCTTCGCGGCCTTGGTGCGGCTCGGCGACGTGACGCCGGCCTCGTTCAACACCATCGCCTTCCTGACGAGGCTCGTCAGGTTCTTCTTCGACGGCAGGTCGGCAATGCGCGTGATGCAACCGAACTGGCCCATCGCCTCGTCATCCTTGCCGGTTGCCGCAACCAGCTTGCCGAGCCAGAAGCCGAATGCGACGTGCTGCTTGAACGCGGCCATGCCGCACAGCAGGCGCGCACGGTACATGAAGTGCGGTGAACTCCACTTCAGCGTCTCTTCGACTTCGGGGCAGGCGGCATGCACTGTGGCGCGCAGATGCTCGAGGATCGGCCGCGCGAACTCGGCGGATTTCGCGATGTAGGCGTCGATGCGCGGATCGCGCGTGACCATGACGCAAATACGTCAGTGCGTGCCGACGACCACGATGGTCTTGCCGGAGACTTCGATCATGCCCTGTTCCTCGAGCTGCTTGAGCACGCGTCCGACCATCTCGCGCGAGCAGCCGACGATGCGGCTGATCTCCTGGCGCGAGATGCGGATCTGCTTGCCTTTTGGATGGGTCATCGCATCCGGCTCTTCGATCAGGTCGATCAGGGTCTTGGCCACGCGGCCGGTAACGTCCATGAAGGCGAGGCGACTGACCTTGCGCGAGGTGTGCAGCAGGCGGTTGGTCAGCTGCGAGCCTATCGCGAACAGGATCTTCGGGCATTCGTCGCGCAGTGGGCCTTCGAACAGGTTGAACATGCGTTCGTAGCCGATCTCGGCCAGCTCGCACGGCGTGCGCGTGCGCACCATCACTTCGCGGCGCGGCGTCTCGACGAACAGTCCCATCTCGCCGATGAACTCGCCGCGGTTGAGATAGGCGAGGATCAGTTCGCGGCCTTCCTCGTCCTCGGAGGAGACGGTCAGCGAGCCGTCGATCACGTAGTAGAGGATGTTGGCCGAATCGCCGGGCCGGATGATCGCGGTCTTGCTCGCGTAGCGACGACGGTGGCAGGCGGCGAGGAAACGCTCCATCGCGGCCCGATCCGGGGTCAGCATGGCGGGCGCCTGCACGCGATTGATCTCGCGTTGCAGGTTGTAACGAAAATCGGCGATCTTGCCTTGCGCTTCCATCGGTTCCCCTTCCGCACGGTATCGCGGCGGTCAAACAGGCCCAGGGCGGAACGCACGGGCATCCATGCGTTTGCGAGCCCGCCAAGGCCGGACGAATCATCTTATTGCAATTCGCGCCGCGGGTGGCGACGGATTGCCCGGTGCGGGCGCCGACTCGGTTTCATCGGCCTGCCGCTTGGCCCATAATCCGCCCCCTTGGCGGGGCGTCGCGGATTCCACGGACGGCCCTTCGTCGTCCATGCCGCATTCGAGGTGGTGAGCCGTGGTCAAACCGATCCCGCGCCTGCAATTGCAGGGCTTCAACAACCTGACCAAGGCCCTCAGCTTCAACATCTACGACATCTGCTATGCGGTGTCGGAGGACCAGCGCCGGCGCTACATCGAGTACATCGACGAGCAGTACGACGCCGATCGCCTGACCCAGATCCTCACCGACGTGGCCGAGATCATCGGCGCGAACATCCTCAACATCGCGCGCCAGGACTACGATCCGCAGGGCGCCTCGGTGACGATCCTGATTTCCGAGCATCCGGTCGTCGACAAGCTCGGCAAGGACATGATCTCCGACGCGGTGGTCGCGCATCTGGACAAGAGCCACATCACGGTCCACACCTATCCCGAAACGCATCCGCACAACGGCATCGCGACGTTCCGCGCCGACATCGACGTCGCCACCTGCGGCGTGATCTCGCCGCTGCGTGCGTTGAACTACCTGATCGACAGCTTCGAGTCGGACATCGTCACGATGGACTACCGCGTGCGCGGCTTCACCCGCGACGTGAAGGGCCGCAAGCATTACATCGACCACAAGATCAACTCGATCCAGGACTACCTGGCCAAGCATATCCGCCAGAAGTACGAGATGTTCGATGTCAACGTCTACCAGGAAAACATCTTCCACACGAAGATGCACGTGAAGGACTTCGACCTCGACACGTACCTGTTCGAGGCACAGGCCGACGATCTCTCGTTCAAGGAACGCGCGCGCATCGAGCAACTGCTCAAGCGCGAGATCGAGGAGCTGTTCCACGGGCGCAATCTGATGTGAGGCCCTTGGTTGGTGATTTGCAGGGCATTCGGTATTGCCGCGCTTCTGCATTTCCGAACCACGGTTCGCCAATCACGAATCACCGCGCTACAAGCGGTACGCCACCGCCTTCATCACGTTCGACGCCAACCGCATCAACGCCGGAATCGGCGCGGGCAGCGCTATGCTGCCGGCGGCGAGCGCGTGTTCGGCGTGGCGTGCCTCGTCCTCTTTCATGCGCGCGACGATCGCGCGGCTGCGTGCGTCGTTGGCGGGAAGGGTTTGCAGGTGTTCGCCGAGGTGGGCTTCGACCTGGCGTTCGGTTTCGACCACGAAGCCGAGGCTGATGCGGTCGCCGATCAGGCCAGCGCCGGCGCCGATCACCCACGCGCCGGCATACCAGAGCGGATTGAACAGGCTGGCGCGGCTGCCCAGTTCTTCCAGGCGCTCGCCGCACCAGGCGAGGTGATCGGTTTCCTCGGCGGCGGCACCAAGCATCTGTCGACGCAAACCCTCGTCGCGCGCGACCGCGGCCTGGCCGAAGTAGAGCGCCTGCGCGCAGACCTCGCCGACATGGTTGATGCGCATCAGGCCGGCGGCGTGGCGGCGCTGCGCTTCGTCGTCTGTTCCATCGGCGAGATTGCCTGCGGGCGAGGGCGTTGAAGCGGTCGGCCTGGATACCGATACGGTTTCCAGTGCGCGCCCGATCTCGACGAGCAGGCGGTCCAGAGGCGACAGTGGGCGTTTGATCATGGCGAGGGATTGTCCAGCTGTTGCGCGAGCAAGGCCAGCGGGTGGAGCACGGGGACGGAGTCGGCGCGCGATTGCAGGCCGTTGCCAAGGTGGATGCGGCAGCCGATGTTGGTAGTGAGCAGGAGTTCGGGCGCGAGCAGCGCGACCTGTTCCAGCTTCTCCTTGCGCAGGCGATCCGCGAACACCGGGTGCTCGATGAAATAGCTGCCGGCGGCGCCGCAGCAGCGCGGTTGTTCCGGCAGCGCAAGCACTTCGAGTTGCGGCACGCGAGCGAGCAGGTCGCGGATCGGCGCCGTCGCGCCAACGACATTGACCTGGGTGCATGGCAGGTGCAGGGCGGCACGCGCCGCACGCGGACGAAAGCGCAGCGCGGCGAAGCCGGGGTCGTCGGCGAGAAAGGCGTGGACATCGAGCACCTGCAGGCCGGTGCCGGCGGCGACCTGATCGCGCAGGTCGCCGTGGCAACCGCTGGCGCAGCTCAGCACCACCTGGACCCCGGTTTCGCACAGCGCTTCGCGCGTTGTCGCGGATTCGGCCGATGCACGCGCGAGGTCGCCGGCATGGCGCGGGAGCGCACCGCAGCAGCGGGTTCCGGCGAGTTCGACCACAGCATGGCCGCTGGCTTCGAGCAGGCGTCGGGCTGCGGCGAGCGTGTCGCGGTCGTATACGCTGGCCACGCAGCCGCGGAACAGTGCGACCCGCGACGCTTTTGCCGCTCTTGTCGGCCCGGCGGCGCGCGGAATCGGCGGCACGCCAGGCACGGTCGTCGCGAGCCGTCGCCAGCGCGACCCGCGCGGCAGCAGGCGCGCGATCCAGGGCGCCCAATGGGCTGCCCCGGTCGCCGCGCCAAGCCGGGCGAGGATGGTCAGCCGCTGTGGGTCGTGCAGCCAGGTGGCCAGCCCGGTGGCGCGCGGCACGAAGGCTGCGCGGGTCTGTACCAGGATTTCCTCGTACTGCACGTCCGACGGACAGACCTTCTGGCAGGACAGGCAGCCGAGGCAATGGTCGAGATGGGCGAGCGCGGCGGGTGTCGGGTCGAGCCGGCCGTCCGCGAGCGCGCGGGCGAGCGCGATGCGCCCGCGCGGGGACTCCGCTTCGACGCGTTCCAGCCGGTAGGTCGGGCAGTGCGGCAGGCA